>Ga0209504_1001027_pt1 | contig 22504 bp, 8 predicted proteins | sample COGITO_mtgs_1005_FD_184791 | JGI IMG/M metagenome (GOLD analysis project Ga0209504, IMG submission 184791) | Pelagic marine microbial communities from North Sea - COGITO_mtgs_100511 (SPAdes) (version 2) | ecosystem: Environmental > Aquatic > Marine > Epipelagic ...
TGCCAAGGGGGAGGAGCTTTAAATAGCTCAACAATCACGCAAGATGGAATATACAAAAAATGTGTAGAAGGATAAGCTTCGCAGGAGCGCAGCTCTTTACGCGGTCAGATCAGGTAGCACCTTCGCACCTTCATACTTTTCATACCTTCCCACACCAGCTTTGCTGGATCCACACCAGCTTTGCTGGTTCCCCCCCCCTCCGAAAGTAGGGTAGTCTGCCACGAAGATCGAGGATAGTATGGTTTCAGCCCTAGAGGCGTGCGGTTTCGGACGGAGCCTTCACTGCAGCTAAACCTGAAGCAGTGACCATTTGAAAAAGTTAAATCCCATGAGACAGATCACCCAAACCTTACTCGCACTCATCGCCTTCGCTGGTTGTTCTTTCACCACCGCTCAGGCGGAGACGATTGTTCAGTGGGGGGCTTCCGGGGGCGAAAAAGATATCGTTTCGCCCCAGCAAAGTTTCACGGTCTCGGACACCTACACGGTTTCCACTGCGGTGAACCCAACCGTGGGCGCAAGTTATTATCCGAACAATACGGGACGCACGCCGGTCTTTAATGCGGCCTACGGCAACGCGACCGGTTCGCGAACCGCCATGGTGCGCGACTTTAATCCTGATGTGATTGCAATCGGGATGAACACCGGCACGACTGCACCGGGCAGCTTGGCAACGAATGAAGTGATGGTGGTGTGGGAATCATCCAACTTTCTTTCGGTCAGCGGCAGCTACACTCTCGACAGCATCACCTTCGAAGGGAACCTCAACAGCGACGGTTCCGGCACCAACGACTTGTCGGTCTATCGCTTCATTCTTGAGGATGTCGCCGGCAATTTTCATATCAGTCAGGAATTTGATCAAGCGAACGACAATAGCGCTTATACCACTCATTCAGCCGCTGCGGGAGCGTTAACCTGGTCTGCTTATACGCCGTTCGATGGCGGGGGTGACGTCATCGGTGCGGCTTCGTCACCCAGCCTGACGGATTTCAAGGCGATCGGTTTGTATACCGCCGTTGCTGATGCGGATCACAACTGGGCTCAGTATCAAACACGCTTTTTTAAAGTTGATGTGACGGTGGCGACTGGCTCCTCGTCGATTGTCTGGGATGGCGGTGCGGCGGATGATAGTTGGAGTTCCGTTGCGAACTGGAACCCCGATGAGGTTCCTGGCGAGGAAGATGACATTGTGATCAGCAACGCAACCGTAGAGGTCGAATCCAATTTTATACCTGCCGGAGCAACGCTTAATCTGACCGGGAGCGCTACGCTGAACGCAACGGTCTCGCCCATCCGTCTCACCAATGTTGGCACCACGATCAACGTAGGGTCGGAGGCCTCGATTTCCAATTCTGCAGCCGGTTTCTGGGATATCCGGGGCACCACGCTGAATTTTGACTCCGGCGCGATGGTTGATTTGGCGGTCTGGGAACTGAAGAATGAGCCGACGTTAAGGTTTAATCTTGATTCGACCGGGTTTGCCACGATCGGCGGCGGACGGATGAAGAGTGAGACCAACCCCTCAAACATCACCTGGGTGGTCGATTTCTCCAATTATACGAACGGAAGCCAGACGGTTGTTCTGATGGATTTTGACACCAATGACAGCGGCACGGCAACGGATATGACCGCTGAGCTTTTTCAGGCGGGAACCGTTACTCTGCTGAATGCAGGGTATTGCGAGAATTCTACGCTGGCGTGGAACGAAACCACCCATGCGGTTGAACTGTCGGTGGTCTACCAGGAGCCGGAAACCATCACATGGGACGGCGGTGCCGGTTCTAAACTCTGGTCCGCTGCGCAAAACTGGAATGGAGATACGGTCCCTGCAAACGGGGATAATGTCGTCATTACAACCACGGGCTATGTCGATGTCTCTCTAACCGGTGTCGATTTTACTGTTAAAAACGGCAGAAGCCTGACCTTTAGCGGCAGCGGCACCGAATTCATTCTAGAGGGTGGCGCCTGTTCATTGACGTTGGCGACCGGTGGAGCCATCGACTTGGATTTTGTGAGACCTCGATACAGTGGCGGCGGTCAGCTCATTATTGAACCTGATGCGGCCCTGAATACGGTGACTTACGGATTGGGAGCCACGGCGGCGACGGTCAAATACATTGCGAATGCCACAGGTGTGACGATGTGGAGCAACTCAGGAGCTTTTGATCCGAGACTCGACAACCTGATCGTTGACCTGAGCAACTATGATACCGCGAACGGAGACACGCTGGTGCTTGTCGACTATGGCTCATTGGGAGCCGGTTATGAGTTCGCGTCGGTTACTCTGACCGAGAGTTGGTCGGGCACGATCGACTACGCCTACGATCAAGGCGGCGGCGATTTGGCGATTGCGCTGACGGGTATTGAGTTCGTGGATACGAACGGAACACCGGAAAGCTGGCTCGATTTGTATGGTCTCGTGACCGGCGGCGATTATGAAGCGGCAGGCCTGCTCGATTCCGATGGTGACGGCAAACTCAATTGGGAGGAATACCGGGATGGCACCGATCCGACGGGCGTGGGCGTGGCCGCACCGATTCCTTTCACTTTGGTGGAGGGCACGAACGGCGATCCAGATACGCTGACTTTTTCGCCGCCCAATACGACATGGCATATCGAAGCGTCGACCGACGACACCGTATGGGGTGTGGTGCCGCACATGACCTTTGTCGTGAATGCCGACGGAACGATTACGGCGAGTGTTGAAGCGCTGCCTGCCTTGAATGCTGGTGGAACGTATCGTGTGATCGAAACGCAAAAAAACCGCAAGCTGGTCATCTTCTTGACCGAAGGGCAGTCGAATATGGAGGGCGCCAGCAGCAATGCATCGTCGAATGTGTATGGGATGGAGGATCACCCACTGCCGAATATGCTGCAGCTGTCCCGTGCCCGTCCGAGAGATTTCTATGACGTAGGCGCAGAGAATGAGCTGATTCGGGCATTTCAACCCTTGCAAACAACCATCGCTCAGAATCCAGACGCTCAGACTCAATATGAGTCCAACTCTTATACCGCTCTCGATTTCTATTTTGCGCGTGCGTATGCCGCGGATCATCCGGATGAGGACGTTCTCATTGTCAGAAACGCCGTGGGCGGAACGGGTTTCCGAAATAATAATTGGAATGATGGAGACGTGCTGGATTTGAATGTGACGCCTTATCTGCAGGCGGCTTTGGCTCAGGTGAGCGGTGAGTATGCGACGATTGAATTCGGCGGTATTCTCTGGCATCAAGGTGAAGCCGATGCGAACGCATCTGAAGTATATGGGGCCAATCTGGTTGCGCTGGTCTCGAGACATCGGGGCTACGTCGAAGCCGAGATCGCAAACAGCAGCGCGCCGTTTATCTGTGGAACCATGGTGTCTCGCTGGATTGAGTTACGTTCCTTGAATTATGGGGTGGATGCGGTGCATCGCAACATCGCCAACCTCGTCCCCAATTCTGCCTGTGTCGATTTGGCCGATCTGGATCAGGTGGGTTATTCGCTCACCAATCACTTCTTGGTCGATGAATATAAGGTTGCGGGTCTGCGTTATTATGAGGCGTGGCTCGAAGTGCAGGGCATCACAGGCAAGGGCACACCACGGGCGTGGTTGGATGCCTACGGACTGGTTGTCGACGGCGACTATGCGGCTGCCGATGTGCTTGATTCCGACGGCGACGGTAAACTCAATTGGGAGGAATATCTCGACGGGACCAATCCAACCGGTCCGGTTGCGGCGATCACCTTTGCTGTCGCGGCTCCCGACAGTATTGCCGATACTCTGAATTTCATTCCGCCGAGCACCCCATGGGTGGTTGAAGCGAGCGCCGACGACACCGTATGGGGCGTGGTGCCACACATGAGCTTTGTGGTGAATGCTGACGGAACCATTACTGCGACAGTTGAAGAGCTGCCCGCTCTGAGTGCAGGCGGCACCTATCGAATCACGGAAAAGCAACAGAACCGCAAGCTGGTCATCTTCTTGACCGAAGGGCAGTCCAATATGGTCGGCTACGCTCCGGATACGGACACCCATGTGTATGGAATGGCGGATCATCCGTTGCCGAACATGCTTCAGTTGTCACACGGGCATGCCCGTCATTTCTATGATTCAGAAGCCGAGAATGCGCTGATCCCCGCGTTCCAGCCCCTGCAGGCATCCGAAGATCCGGGGCAGAGCTCTGATGAAGCAGATACCGCACTCGATTTCTATTTTGCCCGAGCTTATGCCGAAGACCACCCCAACGAAGATGTGCTGATCATTAAAAACGCCTTTGGCGGTTCTGGGTTTGGAAACGGCCGGTGGAATGATGGCGACGACCTCGATGCGTTGGTCACTCCTTATTTTGAAGGGGCGTTTAACCAAAACGATCTGAGCAATCGCTATGAAACGATCGAGTTTGGAGGCATCCTGTGGCATCAGGGCGAAGCCGATACCAAGGCTGGCTTAAGTGGGGTCTATGCCGCAAACCTGACGGCAATGGTCGAGCGACACCGTAGCCGTGTGGATGCCTTTGTTTCTACGGAGGATACGCCCTTCATTCTTGGAACGATGCACTATTATCGCATCGATAATTACTATAGCAACTTCCCGGAAATGACCACAGTCGATGCAGTGCATCGGGACATCGCCAATCTGGTTCCGAATGCGGACTTTGTCGATTTGCATGATCTGCAGGGGAATACAACGATTCACTTCTCGGTGGATGAGTATAAAACCATGGGCGCGCGCTACTATCAGAAGTGGCTCGAACTTTCCGATACGAGTAACGGGACACCTTATGCTTGGTTGCAACTTTACGGTTTGGTCAGCGACGGCGATTACGAAGCGGCGGATCTGCTCGATTCTGATAGTGACGGACGTCTCAACTGGCAGGAATACCAAGACGGCACCGATCCAACAGGCGTGGGCGTGGCCGCACCGATTCCGTTCACACTGGTGGATGCAACCGATGGCAGCGCTGACACGCTGACGTTTTCACCTCCTAATACGAAATGGGTGATTGAAGCATCCTCTGATGATGTGGAGTGGGGCGTTGTCCCACAGGTTACTTTTTTCGTCAATGTCGATGGCAGTATCACCGCGACGGCTCCTCAACTGGAGACACTCAATCCAAGCGGAACCTATCGTGTGGTGGAAACCAGTGAAAACACAAAGCTCGTTATTTTCCTGACGGAAGGACAGTCGAACATGGTTGGTTGGAGTGGGAAGACATCTTATGAGATGGATGATTATCCAACACCAAACATGTTTCAGCTGTCTCGTGGCCTGGCTCGGTTAGAATATGCTCCCGGCGCGGCTGATTCGATCGTGCAGGCCTTCCAGCCGTTGCAGACGACGGTTGACCGGTCGGGCGCGGCGACGAGCCGATTTGTTTCGCTCGATTTCTATTTTGCACGCGAGTATGCCAAAGCTCATCCCAACGAAGATGTGCTGATCGTTAAGAATGCGCGGGGCGGCACTGGGTTCGTCAATAATTATTGGAATGCAGGCAACTCGCTGGATGTGCTGGCCGATCCGTATCTGGCTGCGGCATTGGCTCAGGTGAGCGGTGAGTATACGACGATCGAGTTTGGCGGTATACTCTGGCATCAGGGCGAGGCCGATGCGGCGAACGCGACGAGTGCCGCAGCCTATGCCGCGAATTTGACGGCGTTGTTTGCGCGTCATCGCGCAGTGGTTGCCAATCACTTTTCAGGCGCTCAGGCTCCCGTGGTCATTGGCACGATGGTGCCGGCAAATATTCAGAATAATTCAACCGGATACTATGACGATATTGATGCCATACACCGCGATATCTCCAACCTCGTGGCGGATGCCGGTTTTGCTGACTTAAGCTCGATCTCTGGCGAGGCCGAACAGCATTTCTTGGCCGATGGCTACCAGACTGCCGGTGAACTGTATTACCAGAAATGGCTCGAACTCGAAACGCAGATCGAACAGGAGCAAACATGGCTCGACGTCCATGGTCTCGTGACTGAAGGCGACTACGCCGCGGCGATGGATGCGGACTCCGATGGTGACGGTAAATTAAATTGGGAGGAGTCTCTGCATGGAACGCACCCGGCGGGCCATTTGTTGACCGAGATACCGTCCTTGGACTTAATAGTGGGGGACATTAGCTCCGATGACACACTTACATTCATGCCACCGAATACCGCGTGGGTGCTTAAAGTCTCGGGAGACTTGAATCAGTGGGACGACGTCAGCGAAGCCCTTTTCGCGATCAATGCCGATGGTTCGGTCACCGTGAATACCGCACATGATGGCGCTCTGTCCAAACGCTTCTATCGTTTGATTGAAGTTGGCTGGTAAGTGAAAAATAAATTTCATTTTGCAGCGAGCAGGTCCAATGATCCCTGGTTGGTCGAGGGGGCTTCAGCTAGGTCGCCCCCTCTAAATGAAGGGTATTCAGAAAACGGCATAGGACTACACTGTATGCATCACATAAACGTGCAAAGTGGTGCTTAGATTCTCAACAGATACGTGGAATCGCTGTACATTAAAAAATCATGAAGAACATCCTCTATTTCATCAGTTCGGCCTTTCTTTTGGGGCTTTTTGCTACGCCCCTATCGGCAGAGACAACGCCACAGCCAAACATTGTGCATATCATGGTCGATGACCTTGGTTCACAAGATATTGAGAGCCACAGAATCAATGGGGATCCGGTCTATGAAACGCCGCACTTGGATCGTTTGACACGCATGGGGCGTCGCTTCACGCATGCCTATTCGCCGGCTCCGAGTTGTGCACCCTCGCGCGTGGCCTTTTTGCGCGGTCAGCACCCGGTCAATACCGGCGTGTATCATGTATCTGGCGGGCGGATCCCGCGCGCATGGCATCCTCAGAGCCAGCGTGTCTGCCCTTACTATGTGTATGGATTACCGCTGGAGGAACCGATGATTCCTGAGATATTAAAGCGGGCGGGCTATTACAGTGGGCACGTGGGGAAATGGCATGCTGGGGGCAAGTCGGCCGGCTACCCGTTTCCTCTGGATCAGGGATTTGATTTCGGATTTACCGAAAACGAGCGCGGGCATAAATATTATAACGATCCTGATCTGTGGGATCCCAAAGATGGTAACAAAAATGCGTTCTTTGGCTCGTGGGGACGGATGCAACCGGATCGCTTATCCGATTTTGCCACGACGGATCCGCAGGACCGCTTTCAGCTGAACGCCGAAGGGCGTCCCTTTGATAAGCCACTCGATTTGGCGCTCGGGTTTATCAAAAAAAATAAAAACAAGCCGTTCTTTTTAAATTATTGCCCGTATTATGTGCATGGCCCGATTCAGACGCGTAACCGCGAGCGCTTTGAGCACTATCTGGAAAAAATGGGCTACCCCTTTCCGACGGACCCCGGCACGATCTACAAAGATATTCCCGGGCATAGTAACCCGTATTATGCAAGTATGGTGGACGAAGTGGATTGGATGATCGGTCAAGTGATCGCTTATTTGGAAGTGACCGATGATCAGCGCAATCCGGGACATAAGCTGATTGAGAACACCTATGTGATTGTGGATTCGGACAACGGCGGTGTGCTGCCCTATACTGACAATCTACCCTTGCGCGGCGGGAAGCAAAACACCTGGGAGGGTGGGGTGCGCATCCCATTTCTCGTCCGTGGCCCCGGAGTGCCTGCCGGCACGGTGTGTGACACACCAATCAACCTGATTGATTTATACCCCACCTTTATGGCAATGGCCGGCGTGGCGCCGGATCCATCCCTCGAATTGGATGGCTGTGATCTCTTACCCTTGATCCACGGTGATTCAGACCGCGCGCTACTGAGCGATGGCACGGAGCGTGAGTCACTGTTCTGGTATTTTCCGTGGGATGCGCATATGTCGGCTGCCATTCGTAAGGGCGACTGGAAATTGGTGAACCATTACGTCGCACCGCAGGGCGGACAAGCCAAGCATGCGGCTCAATTGTTTCGTCTGTATGATGGTGCCGGTACGACGATGGACTTGAGCGAGGCCAATAATGTGGCCGATGAATATCCCGAAAAACTTGCTGAGTTGTTGAGTGAGTTGAACGAGCATATCGCAGCAGCCGACGCGCCGCTGCCGCATCGCAATGTCAGCGCGGATTTTGAGGCTCAGGCTCAAGAATGCCCCGCCATCCTGGAGTTGGGCTCCGAGGAAGATCGTGTGTGGGCCACCTTTGAGACCGGTGCAGGTAAAAGTCCGATCGTGAGCGCACAACTCCTCTATACGCTGAACCCGAAGCAGTTTGATACCACACGGGGCAGCCGTGAAGAATGGTTTGCGGCTCCTGCGACGGTCTCTGCGGGGAGGGTCGAAGCGACCATGCCCCCGGGGGCAACGCACGCCACCTTCAGTATGGTGGACGCGAATGGATTTTTACTCACTGCCGAAGAGATGCCTGCGGTGACGGATGTCGCGCATCAAGTGCACGATTCGACGATTTTGAAGGATGGCTATGCGTATAAGCCGGGCATGTTTGCTTTGATTCAACTCGGCGAACAAGCGCAGGCAGCCGCGCGCCAGCAGGGAGCGGATACCTCAGCATTACAAACCGCGCTCGCACAAGCAAAGGCGCAGCTTACTGTGGATCCCGTGCAGGAGATTCCAATGAGCAATGCCATTCGTAGTCTGCGCGCAGCGATTCGCACTCAGACGGGTGCACCGCAAGCCAAGCACCCTCTGATCAATCGCTTTCCGACCGATCCACTTTTTTAGCAGCCACCTGCGAACACAGGCAGAGTGGCCCCCCCGAATTTCAAACAAGGGAAGAATATGAACAACACAATTTTAAGAGTTGAGACTGCCATCCTCGCAATCGCCTTCGGATTCATCAGCTCACCTGCCACACTCGATGCAGCGCAGGCGGCCCATAAGCCGAATATTGTGCACATTATGGTCGACGACTTGGGCTGGCAGGATATCGCCAGTCATAAGATAGACGGCAACGCGATCTATGAGACGCCACATCTCGACCGTCTCACGCGAGAAGGGCGACGCTTCACGGACGCACATTCACCGGCACCGACCTGTGCGCCTTCTCGCGTGTCGTTTCTGCGTGGTCAGTATCCGGTGAATACAGGCGTCTATCATGTGATGGGCGGTCGAATTCCGCGTCCTCTTTCGAAAAGCGTCCCCTTGCTGTCACCCTATTATATCTACGGCCTCCCCGCCGATGAGCCGACAATCGCAAGTGTTCTAAAGAAGGCCGGCTATGTGACAGGCCATGTGGGTAAATGGCACGCGGGCGGTAAATCTGCGGGCTATCCATTCCCGCCGGATGTGGGTTTTGATTTCGGGCACACCGAAGTCATGGGCCAGCGCAAGATCTGCAATGATCCGGATCTCTGGAATCCTGAAGATCGCATTAAGAATAATTGGGCGGGCTCATGGGCGCAGATGAAGCCCGACCGTATTTCGGACTTTGCTACGGATGATCCGAATGATCCGTATCAGATTGACGAAGACGGACGCCCGTTTGATAAGCCGCTCGATATGGTACTCGGGTTTGTGGAGAAATATAAGGATCAGCCCTTCTTTATGAATTACTGCCCGTTCTATGTACACGGCCCATTTGGCACCCGCGATCGCAAACGCCTCGAACTTTATTGCAAAAAAATGGGTTACCCGTTTCCAAAGGATCCCGGCACAATCAACCCCGGTATGACCGGTCATTCCAACCCTTACTACGCTAGTATGGTGGATACGGTCGACTGGATGATCGGCGAGGTGGTCACCTTGCTCGAAGAGACCGATGACCCGCGTAATCCGGGACACAAACTGATCGAGAACACCTATATCATCGTCGATTCCGACAACGGTGGCTATATCGGTGCGCCGAACGAGTGGATCACCGATAACAGCCCGCTGCGAAGCGGAAAAATGAGTACATACGAAGGCGGCATTCGTATTCCGTTTATCGTACGTGGCCCCGGCGTTCCTGCCGGAACGACCTGCGATACACCGGTCAACCTGACCGATCTGTTTCCGACTTTCATGGAAATCGCCGGGCTCAAGCCTGAGCAGGAACTGGAACTGGACGGCAGCAATATACTACCGCTGATTCAGGGGGAGTCCGATCAAGTAGTCACACTTGAAGGCGAGGTGCGCGACACACTATTCTGGTTCTATCCGGCCGAAAGCCACATGACGGTGGTCATGCGCAAGGGTGACTGGAAGCTGGTGAAAAACCTCGGTGTCGGTTATCTCGGAAAGCACGCAGGTGTCGACCTACAGACCGGCGTGGAGCTGTTTTGTTTTCAGTCTGAGAACGACCTAAACGAGCGGAATGATTTGGCGGACCAATATCCGGAAATCCGTGATGCCATGCTCGCAGAACTTGATGCGTTTATAGCAAAATCCGGCGCCACGATGCCGTATCGCAACCTTAAAGCGGCCAATGCAGAAGAGCGTGCGGCATCGCCGGCGATTCTCGAACTCGGATCCAAAGGCGACCGGGTCTGGGCTACCTTCGAAACGGGTAAGGATGAGGCGGCCATTGTGGAAGCGCTGCTAATTTATACGCTCAATCCAGAGCCGTTTGACACAACTCGGGGCCGGCGAGAGGAGTGGATGCCAGCTCCGGCAGGCATCAGCAAAGGCCGCGTTGAAGCCACCATGCCTCCGGGCGCGACGCACGCGGTATTCTGCCTGCGCGATGCGAACGGATTTCTCGTGACTTCCGAGCCGATGCCCGACCTTCAAGAGGCGAGTTATGGGGTTAAGGATACGGAGATTGTGCAAAATGGCTTTGCCTACAAACCCGGCTTGTTTGCATTGATCCAGCTCGGTAAGCAGGCACAGACCTCAGCTGTTCAGGCCGGATCTGGTACCGCAGCGCTGAAAGTCGCTCTGGCAACCGCACAGCAACAGTATGACTCCAAGACGATTGAGGAAAAACCGATCGGTGATGCGATCCGCGCGCTGCGCGGGGCCATTCGCAATCAGGCAGGTACTCCGGAATCCGATCATCCACTGATCAACCGCTTTCCGACCGATCCACTGTTCTGATATGTCGCCCTCCATTGTTGTCTGGTGATTTCGACACTTTTTATCCCTTTGCCCTTTTCCACATTCTCACTCCAGCAATGCTGGCTCCCCCTCTAAAAGAAGGGTAGGCATACAACTGCTGACGTGTAAGATGGTGGCTTCACGTGGCGTAGTTGATACAACCGGCTGCTGCCCCGATAAGTTTTAGCAGCTATATAGTTTAATTAAATTGAAATGAATATGAAGAATACTATTAAAACAGTGGTCGTTAGCGCAATCACGTTGAGTGCCGCTCTTTGTCAGGCTGCGGAAGAGTGGGTTCGGTTTTCCGAGGACGGCACACGCGTCCTTATTGAAGCGGAGGGGATTGCCGAGTTTCAAGGCACTTCATCCTCTGTGTTCAAGGTCGACGGCAAAAACCAACGTATCGGCACCGTGGGCCATAAGTTAATTGAACCTGTCACTCACAGTGTCGGTAGCACGCCATTTGGCGATGCAGACATCAGCACGGTGACTTTCGGCAATGAGGACTATCAATATACCTTGCAGATCAAGCGCTTGAAGGATTTGCGTGCGGTGACTCTTCAGGGCTTCTTTCACAATCGCAGTGAACAGGATGTCAACTTGGTGGCTTTCGACTTGTTCGATACAAATCAGGGGCCAGGTGGGGCTTTTGTTGTTGCGAATGCCGTTGACTGGTTAGTGACGCCGTTGATGGAAGCTTCACCTGCATTGCCCTTGAGTGAGATGCAAAAGAACCTCAATGAAGTGGCGATGTTGTATCGTGCCGATGGAGCCGGCTTTCTTCTGGGACCCGTGGGGCCTGCGGAAGCTCACATCAGTGTAGAGGTGCGCAACGAAGCCGTTAAAGCTGTGGTTCAAATGGATGGCGTGCTCGTTCGTTCCGGTGAAAGTCGCCGTAGTGAGGAGTTGATTATCTCTTTTGAGTCCGCTAAAACATCTACTGATGTGTGGACTCGCTGGGTGGCGGAGACCCATGGTGTGCGGCGCAACAAGGGGGCCATCTATGGCTGGTGCAGCTGGTATGATCGCACCACTAAAATTGATGCCGCTCACGTTCTGGATGTCACAAAAACGATTAAAGAAAATCCAAATACCTTCGGTAAAGGGGTCATTCAAATTGATGACGGTTATCAAAAGATGGATGGTGATTGGACTGCTAACGAGAAATTCCCTGACGGCATGGCCAGTGTGGCCGAAGCTGTGCGCGAAGCAGGGTGCACACCGGGTGTCTGGTTTGCGCCGTTGATGATCATGCCCGAGCACCCTTGGGCCAAAGCCAACCCCGAGGCGATTCAAAAGGATGCGGGAGGACTTGAGCGCTTCATGAACCCGAATCCTTTTCATCCGGCTGGTGCGCATTGGATCAACCCGGATCATCCAAAATCCAAGGAGTTTCTGTATGATATTATCCATGATGCCCGAGAACGTGGCTATGGTTATATCAAAATTGATTTCAATGGAATCGGTAATCGGTTCGTAGATCCGACCAAGACACGTCTACAAATTTTTCGTGAACTATACGCGTTGTATCGTGAAGCTGCAGGTGAAGAAATGTATATGCTGTCCTGCCTGGGGCAGCCCACTCGGGGGGTGATCGGTTACATCGATGCCGCTCGGGTCGGACCTGACTCGCACCCGGCTCATTTTAATCACTGCCTGGACTCCGTTTTGCGCTTCCAGATTTTCGACAATGTCTGGTGGCAGAATGACCCCGACGTTTCGTATTTGGCGCCTAAGTTGGAAAGTCGTCGTGTCGGATTTACGCCACAGGGCGAGGGCATGTGGCGCACTTGGCATGCGATCAATACCTTGGTCGGTGGCACGGCTATGATCAGTGAACCGATCAATAAGGACGACGTGAAAGCCGTCTGGCGTAACTACGAGATTATGCGTCCGGGTAGTCGCGAGCCAGCGCAGCTTCTGACACTCGGCAACTCGCCACATAACACCAGCTTTGGTTTTGCGGCCGAGCGTCCCTTCGGAGATTTCGCAGTCTACAACTTGTATAATGAGACCGAAGCCACCCAATCGCTGTCACTCGATTTTGAAGCTGCGGGTCTGCCGAAAGGCGTAAAGTGTGCAGTCTTTGATTTCTGGGAAAACAAGGTGATTGGATACGCTACGGATACTTACACGACGACTCCACTGGAGCAGTATTCCTCAGCGCTACTACGTTTCACTCCGATTACTTCGGAGCGTCCGACCTTGGTCGGTTCGGATTTGCACCTCTCGATTGGTGCGACTGAAATCGATGACCTGCTAGTGTCCAAGTCCTCCATCGTCGTCGAACTCAGCGATGCCGGCGCACAGAATGGTTCGCTGACGTTCTACAGTCAACAAGACCTTGTTGCTGCCGGTGCCGAAAACTGTAAAGTCACCTCAGTCAAAAACCTCGGCGGCAATCTGTGGCAGGTAAATGTCGCAGACCGCTTGTGGGGCACTGCACAGTCGATTCAATTGAAGATTCAATAACTAGAGCGAAACTAAGGTGAGATTGCTTATCAGAAGATCACTGCCACTGGCGTTGCTGCTTGTTTCTTGCAGTAATGTGAATGCCGATCGTGCCCCTGAAGCAAAAGCAGATTACCTGGCGAATAAGAAAGTCAATATCGAAGCCCGCGGAAAGGTCTACAACACGCAACAGTGGAGTGACCATTTTGATCTTATGGATGCCAACAGTGACGGCGTCCTGACGGCGCAAGAGCAAGCCGACTTTGACGCCGCGAAAAAGGCCGCTGCGGTGGCAACGACTGCAGCGCTCACCGCGTCGGATCCCGCGGCGAAGCAGGCCTCGAAGTCAGCACCGGAGGCGATAGCAGTCGTCTCAGGTTCCAGGGCTACCTTCGAGGGTGATCCCGCGACGACGGTTTGGTTCAATCAACCTGGCATGAGCTTTGATCAGTCGCTTGTCCTTGGTAACGGCCGAATTGGGGCCATGGTATTTGGAGGTGTGGACGAAGAACGGATTGTGCTCAACGAGAGTTCCGTGTGGTCCGGTTCACGCGTCGATAACGATATTGCCGGTGGCTATAAGCACCTTCCTGAGATTCGCCGTCTGCTGGCTGAGGGGAAATATAACGACGCGAACAAACTGACCAAAAAGCATTTTTATCCTCGCGAAAAGCCAGTGATGGGGCAAAGAATCGGAACCTTCGGGCGCTACCATAACCTCGGCAACCTGTATCTGAAATTTGCCGACGATGCCGCGTCCGTCGAAGAGTATCGCCGCGAGCTGGATCTGAACACGGCTCTGGCGCGTGTGAATTATCGCCGCGGTGCGACGTCCTTTACGCGAGAACATTTTGTTTCCAAATCGGACGAGGTATTTGTCTCCCGTCTGACTGGCCCTGTTTCGTTTACGGTGGCGATGGATCGCGCGGAACGGTTTGTGACCACGGCGGAGGGCGACCGTGAGTTGCTGATGACCGGCACGCTGAACGATGGCAAGGGCGGGGACGGCCTGACCTATGTTGGGCGTCTGCGCGTTGTTGGCGGCAAGGCAAAAGCTGAAGGCAACAAGCTGGTGGTGAGCGCGGATGATGAGGTGATCCTTCTTTTCGCGGCGGCAACGGATTACCGTGGGTTTGCCGGACGACAGCTTGCTGATCCGCTGGCGGCGACTTCCGCCGACCTTGACCAGGCAGAGAAAAAATCATTCGCTCAGTTGCGCTCAGCACAGAAAGCGGATCATGAAAAATATTTCAATCGTGCCACGCTGAGTCTGCCCGCGACTGATAACAGTCAACTGCCGACGGATGAACGCCTGGCCAAGTATCGCGATCAGGCAAACGATCCCGCTCTGGCGGCACTGTTTGCGAACTTCGGACGTTACCTTCTGATTGGCTCGTCAACACCCGGAGGCCTGCCTGCAAATCTTCAGGGGATCTGGGCCGATAAAATCCACACCATGTGGAACGGTGACTGGCACTTTAACATCAACGTGCAGATGAACTATTGGCCGGCACTGGTCTGGAATATGGTGGAGCTTCACGAGCCGATGATTTCCCTGATCGAATCACTGGTCGAGCCGGGACAAAAGACGGCTCAGGCCTATTACGACTCGCCCGGCTGGATCGCGCACCGCGCGACCAATCCGTGGGGCTACACGTCCGCCGGCATGATGGATCTCGGCAGTGCCGCATGGCTCTGCGAGCATCTGTGGGAACAGTATGCGTTTTCGCTGGATAAGGAATATCTGAGTGAGGTCTACCCAGTCATGAAGGGCAGTGCGAAATTCTTTCTGCATAACCTTTGGGAAGGGCCGGATAACAACTGGCTGGTGACTGGACCATCCAAGTCATCCGAGACCTCGGGCCTTGCTCCGAATAAACAACGAGCCGCCATCTGCTATGCCCCGACCATGGATATGCAGGCTCTGCGCCAGCTCTTCGGCAATACGCTTCGAATGGCTGAAATTCTGGGAGTGGATGAGGAATTCCAAAAGGAATTAAAAGCCAAACGCGCCCGTCTGGCCCCCAACCAGATTGGTCCGGATGGCAGAATCCAAGAATGGATTAAACCCTTTGAGGATACCGAGCCCACTCACCGTCATGTTTCCCCCTTGTATGGCCTCTATCCTTACTACGAGATCACGCCTGAGAGGACGCCGGAATTGGCAGAAGCTTCGCGTAAGTTTCTCGAAAAACGCGGGGTGGGGCAGAGCACTGGCTGGTCGAATGCTTGGAAGATTAATCTCTGGGCCCGCCTCGGAGATGGGCAGAAATCTTGGGGCTTTGTTCACCAAATGCTGGTCGATAACACCTATGATAATCTGTTCAGCCAGTTTCGCCCGCCGGCAAATGAGAAGCAGAAAAAACTTTTCCAGATCGAGGCCAATTTCGGCTTTACCGCCGGAGTCGCCGAGATGCTGATGCAGAGTCATCCAGACAGTGGTGAAATTGACGCCCAGCCGGTGATCCGCCTGCTGCCAGCACTCCCTGAGCAGTGGCCTGCAGGTAAAGTGACGGGTCTATTGGCGCGCGGTGGCTTTGAAGTGGATATTGAGTGGGCCAATGGCGAGGTCGTTGAAGCGACGATTCATTCGCTCAATGGGACGCCCGGAACCGTGCGTTACGGTGATCAAATCATAGAAATCAATATAGAGGCCGGGGAAATTCAGAGGCTGGTTGCGTCTGGTTCTGAAAAATAAAGCGAGCTATAGTGACTACTGGTATGAATGTGTTGAATCGACGAAATTGGATCACTAGTTGCTTGGCGTTAGTTGGCGCTTTCATGCTGTGCGCTGGCTCTTTCGCGTGGGCGGCTTCTGTCAGTGAACCGGCTTTAATGGGTGCTCAGGTCCAATTACCAGCTTTTGAGAAGGGGAGTCGTCTATTGTTTCAGGGGGATTCGATTACGGATATGCAGCGCGACCGGCGGACCGATCACTGGGATCAAAATCATGTTTTAGGGCATAGCTTTGTCTTTTTGTTATCTGCCAGACTGGGGCTGGAGATGCCTGAGGCGGAGCTGGAATTTTTCAATCGTGGACAGGGCGGTAATAAGGTCAGTAATTTGCGTAAGCGGTGGCAAACTGATGCGATTGAGGTCAAGCCTGACATGCTCACTGTGCTGATTGGGATCAACGATGTGGGGTCGGCGATTAAGCACGGCGGTCAAGTGGCGCTTGCCGAGTATGAAGCCGATTATCGATTCATTCTCGAGGCCAGCCGCCAAGCCAACCCGAACCTTCGAATTGTGCTGTTGGATCCTTTTATCCTCCCGGTGCAATCACCACGCCCGAATGTATCGGATGAGCATGAGTTGTATGCCGCACGTCGGGTCGAAACCGATAAGTGCCGTGCGGTGGTTGCCAAACTGGCGAAGGAATACGATGCGGTGCACATTCAGACACAGGCCATCTTTGATGCCGCAGCCCAAAAGATGAGCCCCGAACGCTTGTTGTGGGACAGTATACATCCCTCACCCTTAGGGCACGAATTGATAGCCCGTCATTGGCTGCAAGCAGTCGACGCACGCTGGCCACAAAAATAATTATCGAAAGAACTACGCAAATTCATGAATAAAATCTCCGTTCTGATTGCGCTCATTTTTGGCCTGACGGCTGCTTGTTATGCGAAAAGTCCGAGGCCGACGCAGGCGAATGTCGCTTACGACGAGCACGAGCGCACGGTGCTCGACTTCTGGCAAGCCGAAGGCGAAGGCCCGCGTCCCTTGCTGGTCTATATTCACGGTGGCGGCTGGATGAAGGGCGATAAGCGCGCCATGCGCAACGCCGATGTGTATTTGGAAAAGGGGATCTCGGTCGCTGCGATTAATTACCGTTTGGTTCCCGAACATCCGTTGCCGACTCCAGTGCATGATGCCGCTCGTGCGGTTCAGTTTTTGCGCTTTAAAGCGAAGGAGTGGAATATTGATAGCAACAAGGTCGTGCTTGCCGGTGGCAGTGCCGGCGCGTGTTCCTCACTGTGGATTGCGTGCCACGATGATTTGGCCGATCCCCACTCGAACGATCCGGTAGAGCGTGAGTCCACACGCGTGCAAGGCGCGGGCGTCGTAAGTGCGCAGACCTCGATCGACCCTAAAGTGATCGAGCCATGGATCGGGCCCAATGTCTTCTTATCGATGATCTACAAGGCGGTCGGCGAAGATTCGCTCGAAACGATGCAGGCCAACTACGCGCAACACGAAGCGGTGTATGAAGCATTTTCGCCGATCAACCATCTCAGCCAAGACGATCCGGCGCTCTTTCTGGAATATCCGGATCGCCCCGAATTTATGGTGCTGCCAGCCACCTCTTTTAATTACGGCATTCATCACGGATTGTTCGGAATGAAGTTTAAAGAACAGTCCGCAGCCGTCGGGCACAACAAGGTCGATCTGTATATTAAAGATCACGACGAATCCTCGAACTACCGCAAGGCGGATGATTTTCTGATGCAGTTGTTATTGGGCGAGCAGACACAGGCAGAGTCGGACGCTGCCCCTCTGAAGGTAGCCTGTGTCGGTGATAGTATTACCTTTGGGCATGGTATTAAGGACCGCTCAACTAATAGCTACCCCGCACAACTTGGAGACCTTTTGGGTGATGGCTATGAGGTGAAGAATTTTGGGGTGAGCGCCTCGACCATGCTCAAACAGGGGAATAAACCTTACTGGAAGCAGCGGCAGTTTCAGGCGGCGCAGAATTTCGAACCGAATATCATCGTGATCAAACTAGGAACGAACGATATGAAGGCGAGCAATTGGAAGTTTAAGGCGGAATATAAGTCGGACTATCTAGAGATGATCCGAACCTTTCAGGCGCTGCCAAGCAAACCGACCGTTATGATTTGCTACCCTGCGCCGGTCTTTCGCAGCAAAGGGGAGTTTAAAGACAGTATTGTGCGGGAAGCACTGATTCCGCTGGTGGATGAAGTGTCGCACGACGCGGGCGTCAAGGTGATTGACCTCTATCAGCCATTGGCCGAGAAGCCCGAGCTGAGCCGCGATGGGGTGCATCCGAATGTTGCGGGTGCCACGGTCATGGCCGAAACGGTGGCCGCAGCGATTGCCGGAAAGCCATCGGTGGAGTCTCCTTGGGATGGCGAAAAGTCCTCTTTTCATGGCTTCGATCAGTATGACTTCAAGTTTGAAGGCAATGCCTGCAAAGTGGTGGTGCCTAAAACGGTGGCCGATGGGAAGCCGTGGGTATGGCGCGCTCGTTTCTGGGGACATGAGCCGCAGTTTGATATCGCGATGCTTGAGCGTGGCTATCACGTGGTCTATTGCCATGTTGGCAATCTGTTTGGCAATGCCACGGCGGTGAAGCGTTGGGATGCCTTTTATGATTATCTGCGCTTCGAGCATTTGTTTGCCGATCGTGTGGTGCTGGAAGGCATGTCCCGCGGCGGATTGATCGTGTATAATTGGGCAGCGGCGAACCCTGAAAAAGTGGCGGCGATTTATGCCGATGCGCCGGTGATGGACTTTAAAAGCTGGCCGGGAGGGAAGGGCACGGGCAAAGGCGCAGCCGCTGCGTGGCGTATTTGCCTGAAGGCGTATGGTTTGACCGAGGCTGAAGCACTGGCCTATCCCAGAAATCCATTGGACCATTTAACACCACTGGCGAAGGCGGGGGTTCCGATCATTCATGTCGTGGGTGATACGGACGAGATTGTGCCCGTCGCGGAGAACACTGCGATTGCGCAGGCACGTTATCAGAAATTGGGTGGGGTATTCAAGGTGATCCACAAACCGGATGTGGGGCACCATCCGCATTCCTTAAAAGACCCGCAGCCGATTGTTGATTTTGTGCTGAAGCACACAGCGGAAACAGCGGAGATGACCGCCGAAATGATCGTCAGTGATCGAAACTTTATACTGCGTGGCAGCTATCAAAACAGCCGCATTCAGTTTGAACGTAACCAGCGAGGGCATGTGGCTTTTATCGGTGGTTCGATCACCGAAATGGATGGATATCGGCCCAAAGTGTGTGCGCTGCTCGAAACACGTTTTCCGAAGACCGCGTTCACCTTTACGCAAGCAGGTATTAGCTCGACCTGTTCCGATACCGGCGCGTTTCGATTCACGCAAGATGTCTTGAGCCAAGGGCCATTGGACCTGCTGTTTGTCGAGTTCGCGGTGAACGATGATCAAGACGCTGCCCGTAATTACAGCGATGCGCTGCGTGGCATGGAAGGCATCATCGCCCAGGCTCGGCGTCACAACCCGGAGGTCGACATTGTGATGACCTTCTTTGTGAATCAGAATATTCTCGGCAAATTGCAGCAAGGTGAGACGACACCCTCGATTGCGGCCCACAGCAAGGTGGCGGCACACTACGGTGTCTCGGTGAATCATCTTGCTCAGGAATTGGCCGATCTGATTGACGCGGGCAAGATGGATTGGAAGCAGTTCGGCGGGGTGCACCCAAATGATTTCGGCAATACCATGTGTGCGACCATGATCGGCAATGCCTTGTTGCAAGTGTGGTCGAAGCCCTTGGCTGCCGATGCCATGCCGCAGGCGCATGCCGTCGTGTCCTTGATCGACGACAAGAGTTATGTGCGCGGACGCTTACTGCCATTCGAAGCTGTCAACGTGGACAGTCATTGGCAGGTCGGCGTGCCGGATTGGAAACAGGAAAGCAAGGCCATGGTGCGTAGCGGATTTTTGAACCTGCCGTTTATTTATAGCAATACGGCAGGAGCGAAGTTGAGCATCGACTTTACCGGCACCGCCATCGGCGCCTATCTGCTCGTGGGACCCGACGCTGCGATCATTCGTTGCACGGTGGATGGGCAACAGACCAAGGAGATCGATACCTTGTTTCACTATAACTTTAACTACCCGATGACGGTGATGTTTTTCAACGAACTGGCAGAGGGGCCACATACACTGGAGTTGGAAGTATTGGAAAACCGCCCCGGCCGTAGCAAGCCCGGCGGCACCGCCTTGCGCGCGATTGGCTTTGTGGCGAATTAATATGAATCAGATGATGAATCGAACCCTTTTAATGGCTCTGGGGATGTTGGTCGCGTGGACGACTCTCACCGCAGAGCGCCCGGCAAAACCGAATGTCATTCTCATGCTGGTCGACGACCTCGGCTGGCAAGATTTGAAATGCTACGACATCGATGATCCGACGCCTTATGAGAGCCCGAATATTGATGCTCTGGCTCAGCGGGGCGTGCTATTTCGTCAGGCCTATTCCCCGGCGCCTACCTGCGCGCCGAGCCGCTGCGCGATCATGAGTGGTCAGCATCCCGCGCGCATTCAGAAAACACATGTTTTGGGTGGGCAGCCGCCAGCACCCAACAGATCGTCCTTTGAACGTGTGATCACACCTTGGTATAGCGGACGGCTCGCACTTAATGAGGTGACGATTGCCGAAGCGCTGCAAGCCAATGGCTACCGGACCGGGCACAGTGGCAAGTGGCATATGGTGATGGTGCATGGGGCTGAACCGCAGCCTCAGCAACAGGGATTTGATGTCGCTCATGGTGGTCGTGGCGTGCAGTCAAAAATGAGCCCACATCGTTTGACGGGTTTCGCTACAAACAACGCAAAGGATCCATACCGTCTGGATGCAAACGGGGTGCCCAGAGATGAAGTGACAGAGAATGCGATCCACTTTATCGATGAGTCAAAGGCAGAGCCGTTCTTCCTCTACTATGCGACTTGGTTGGTGCATAGCCCGGTGCAAAGTCGCAGTAAGGAGTTGCTGGAAAAATACTGCGAAAAGCTGGGCGTTGATTTTCCGACCGAGCCGGAAGGTTGGTCGATGCCGGGACAGAAAAATCCCTACTACTGCGCCATGGTGGAGATGCTCGATGCTTATGTCGGGGATCTGCTTGAATATTTGGAAACCACCGATGACCCGCGCTGGCCAGGTCACAAGTTGATCGAAAATACCTATGTCATTTTCTCTTCCGATAACGGTGGAGCGCTCGGCAGTGGTAAGGCAATTTACACCAGCAACGCGCCGCTGGACAAAGGCAAGAGCAGTGCCAAAGAGGGCGGCATTCGGGTGCCGATGATCATCGCCGGTCCCGGTATTAAAGAGGGAGTCGACAGCAATGTGATCGCCAACGGACTCGATTTTTATCCGACGATTTTGTCGTGGACGCACACCGAGAAACCGCAAGGGCTGCAACTGGACGGTTGCGACCTATCGCCGATGCTGGCGATTGATCCAAGCGATTCAACGTTGGTTAAAACGGCTGCCGGGACGGTGCGTGAACGCGTCGTGCAACATTTTCCGCACGGAGGGGCGATGCAGTCCAGCCTCCGCATTGGCGATTACAAGTTGATCTACAACTACGACCATGTGGGTGAGGCAGACTCCCGACCCGCGCCACGTCCCGAATTGGAACTCTATCAACTTTACGGCGACGGAGGGGCACGAGCGGATATCGAAGAGGCCAAGAACCTAGCGACTGCCATGCCTGAGAAATCGCAGACGATGAAGGCCGCACTGTTTGCCGAACTGGCTGCGATGGATGCGTCCCTGCCTTATTTAAATCCGAAAACCCCGCTGTGGTTGCCGAACCAAGAGAAGGTCTGCACGCCGCTTAAAGCCACACGCGATGGCAACACCGTGTCTGTCTCTTTCCAAGAAAACGGTGCCAAAGTAGTCAAAGGCTATCTGATGGTGACGATGAACGGTGGGGATGAGCGCTATGAAGAGTGGTTCCGCAAAGAGGCGACTCTACACGGTAACGGGACGTTGACTGCTGAACTGCCGGAGGGCACGACACACTACCTGTTCAACCTGATCGATGAAAACAACTTCCTGGTTTCCTATCCCGAGCTCGACGACATGAACACCGTGCGGAAGAAAAAGAAGAAAGTCTCTAGCTATGCGATTGGCGTGAAGTGAGGCTTTTACCATAGGGATGCACTTGATGTGCCCTCTATATGGAGGGTGTTTGCCTGTTCATATATCGCGAGTTCAACTAACAAGTGCAAGGAGCTAGAAGCTCATTATTATAGTTAGTGTTATGGTTGTGTTCAGAGGTGTTGGTGGGGTTATTCGGCTCTGCTGCCTCCGCTTCGTGGAGGCCGTCCTCCC
>Ga0209504_1001039_pt1 | contig 22355 bp, 17 predicted proteins | sample COGITO_mtgs_1005_FD_184791 | JGI IMG/M metagenome (GOLD analysis project Ga0209504, IMG submission 184791) | Pelagic marine microbial communities from North Sea - COGITO_mtgs_100511 (SPAdes) (version 2) | ecosystem: Environmental > Aquatic > Marine > Epipelagic ...
GAACCGTAGATTCATTTCTTTAAAAGGGTCCTATTGGTTTGTTTTTCTAAACACATGAATTCACATCTAAATGAATTTATTGACAGTTTCATTATTTTAACACAGACTTTGCAATTAACAAACAAAAGGGGATAAAAATATTCTTCGTACATTTATAGTGTTTTTGCACTTCCAATACTGTGCAAATTTTTGAATGCTATTTGCAAGCTATTTGCCTTTTAATTTTTTTTATGAAAACACAAAAAAACCTTATTTTACTATTCCCAATACTGTTGTTTTTCTTTTCGAGCTGTACCCAAACGGTTTCTGATAAATCACCGAAAGAAGAAGAAGATACCCCGTCGATGGTTGCGGTCATGGACCTCTTGACAAATCAATTTGACAGCAGTGGCAATTTGAGACAAGATGAAAATCCGGTGGGAAACATTGTTTTTGATTTTTGCTTTAATTTTGTCTACCCCTTGGAACTTTCTTACAGCAATGGAAACACCAAAGAAGTTGAAAGTTTAGAAAGTTTGGTTTTTGTGTTGATTACCGACAGTTCTGAAGAGCAGTCTTTAAACGGCATTGTATTTCCTTTTTCTGTAGAAGTCTTCAATTCCCAAAGCGCTGTTATTGAAGTCGTCTCCATCCGAAATGTTGATGAATTTGAAAGTCTGGTTGAAAATTGTGATTTTGAAAACGATCTCTTTTGCATTGAAATTTACGCACCCGTATGTGTAAAGGTTTTGGATACGGCAGGAGATGCATTTGTCATTACCTATCCAAACGCTTGCTATGCAGGATTGGACGGATTTACGGAAGAAGATTTTATAGAGGATTGCAAAGAAGGAATCCATAAAGGAGATCTTTTTGACAGGAAGTGTTTTGAATTGGATTTTCCATTGACCATCATAACCGGAAGTGGCGAGTCCATTACATTGGAATCTGAGTTCGAATTAGAAAAAACGATTTATGAGCTGTACCATTGGGAATACCAGTTTCCGATATCGATCACAAAAGAAGACGGTTCCGAACAAATTCTTGAAAGTGTAGAAAGTATGAATGCTCTTTTGGAGGAATGCTATGGAGATTATTGGAAAACGGATTGCATGTGCACAAAAGAGTACAATCCTACCTGCACTCAAATCACCGACCCACTCAACCCAAAGAACACTTACATTGAGATGTTTTCAAATCCTTGCGAGGCTATTTGCGCAGGATTTAAAGAAGAAGACTTTGTCAAATGTCCATCGACAGATGTGGAAGAAAATTACAAACTTTGGGAGTCTTCACAAATAAAGTCCTACAGTTTTGATTTGATGGTGAGTTGTAATTGTACAATTCAAGAGCCTTACCAAATACGAGTGATCAACGGAAAAGTTGAGCAAATTAAAGGCAACGAAGCTTGGGGCAGTGAAGGTATCCCGACTACGGTGGACGCATTGTTTGACACAATTCTCAAAAAACTAGAACAAAAGCCTTTTCAATTCAATCTCGAATTTGATTCCGAATACGGGTACCCTAAGGATGTTTATTTTGACATGGAAGAAATGATTGCCGATGAAGAAATAGGTTACAGCATCTCTAATTTTAAGATTTTATAGTGGTCTCTAAATGCATACATTGCTGTTCAAACAAGTTTTTTGTTCACCCTTCTTTCCTGTTTTTAAGTTGACAAGAGTTGTTTTGTTTCTGAGTTTTTACTTTAATTTAAAAGATCAATACACATATGTGTTTGTAAGATTATTGACACCCTTTTCTCATCAATGAATCCTTTGCAATAATCTGGGGTACTTGTTGCAAATCCGATTGAGGCAAAGGCAGGAAATGAATTGGAACGGGTTTTCACCAATAAAGAACAAATGAGCTTCTTTTAAAAACTTTTCACAAATGCTTTCATTAGGTTTGCATAACCTTCAAAAGAAGTGAGCGGTAGGGTTTCAAAGCGGTCGTATACGTCGTGGTAAGCAGCAATCCCTCCCAAAGTATAACTGTAAAAGCAGGGAACCTCAAAAGCATTAAAAGCACAGTGGTCGCTATTGCACGCAGGACCACGTGGTTTGATTGCTTTTATGTATCCTTGTTTTTGATTGAGTGCCTGCAGTGTCTTGAATTGATTGGGATAGGCTGTTGCATTGACTACTTGAATGCCTTTACTTCCTGTGCCTGCCAAATCAAAATTCAAAAGAAATTTGATGTTTTTAAGAGCGAAAGGAGGGTGGTCAACAAAATACTTTGATCCTAGAAGCCCGAGTTCTTCGGCACCAAATGCGACAAATACCAACGAGTACTTGGGCCGATTTTCACTTTTTGAAAAGTGCTTGGCAAGTTGCAGTAACAAAGCAACTCCACTTGCATTGTCATTGGCTCCTGGGAAATAGGTGTTTTTTCCCATGCGCCCCAGATGGTCGTAATGGGCAGAGATGACAAGCAAAGAGTCGGAAGCAATGGTCCCTTTCAGAAAGCCCATGACATTTTGAGAAATTGTCTTTTTTCTGAACCGGCTTTTGCAGTGAATGGACACCTGTTGTATTCTTTTGATTTCTACTTGTTTTCCAATGGTGAAAGAGGGTTTTTCGCTTTGAATTGTGCTGCTGTGCCAGGTAAGCTTTCTTGGTGAAAAAATCAGTGTAGCAGCAGCAGGATGTGCATCGGAATACCTTAGGTACCGCACGATTTCTAAGATTTTTGCATGGGTTTGTTTGGACTGTGTCTCCAAGTCGTAGAGATCCACCAATATGACCTTGTCTTTGGATTTTTTGAGTTTTTGAACAAAAACATTTTTGTCCAACAAATCCGATGTTTCCATAACAACACAGTCATAGATGCCTTTGAGTGAAGGGCTGCTCGGATCGATCAAATAGTCCTTTCCGGGTACTAAAGTTTTGCCGTCTATTTTCAAGTCCAAGGCTCCCGGTTGTGTGTTGACGCTGATGGGAAATCTTTGCAAATAGCTGCTTCCAAATTTTTGAAGTCCCCTCTTTTTAAATTCTTTTGCTAGGTATGCCGCAGCTTTTTTGTGGCCATTTTTCACATAAGCCCTTCCGTGCATTTCGGGAGCGCTCAAATCTTGAATCACCATTCTTGCAGTCTCCAATTGCCCAAATATAGGTAAGTGAATGAGCAACGCAAGGAGGGTAAAGAAAAAGAAAATAGGATTTTTGGAAAAAGACATGCGATGAAATTTTTATCAAAAATAATCTTTTTGTTTTTGTAATTTGCCAAACGATGAACGCGAAAAAAAAACCTTTGGGAATATCTGCTTTGATCTCCAGGCAAAAAAAGCAAGCAACACTTGCAAATCCAATCAATTTGGAGGCGGAAGTAAATGCGGGTAGGATTCACAGCAAAAACGGAAAAAGAAAACCCAACTCGAAGAAGGAAATGAAGGAGTAAATAGGCTTATCGTTCGTGGAGCAGAGCCTTGTCTAACAAGGCCATTCCTTCACACAATCGCGCTTCGGTTTTTTCAGTTCCATATGCCTCCACTTTCAAGATGTATAGGCTGCCGTTTGCATTTGGAAAATAACTTTGAACAGCCTGAAATTCAAAACCCAAACGCCTGTACTTTGAATGGATGCTATACCCTTTTTTGTCGCCCAAACGAACGCGTTTTGATTGCAGCACCACGCCCTTTTCTTTTTGAAGGACTTCGTCTTCGATTTTTTTGACAAACAACGTGTCCAAAGTGGTGTTTTTAAGGTAGTGTCCAATTTCTACGATATAGGTGTCTGTAAGATCTTTTGTGGTGTCAGCACAGTAGAAGCGAGTGGAGGAACTGTCGATAAAAAATTCTTTTTTCCAATCGGAGGGGATCGAGATCTCAAAGCGTTGGTGAAGGTCTTTGATGTTTTTTTGAGCTTGTTCTTGCTGTGTGCTTTTACAGGATCCGAAAAGTGCTTTTTGCAAACTAGGTTGTTGGCAACCTGTCAAGAGCAGTGCAAAAGAAAAAATAGACAGAAGGCAGGGCAGGAAAAGAGAAGGCAATATTCGCATGAGATTTCCTTTTTTTTAACGTTTTATTTTGAGTAAATTTATCAAACATACTAAAAAGGATTGAGATGAAAGCTTTGGTGATTTCAGGAGGAGGGAGTAAAGGCGCGTTTGCGGGAGGTGTAGCCGAGTATCTGATTTGTGAACAACACAAAAAATACGACATCTACATTGGCACATCTACGGGCAGTCTTTTGATTTCACACCTCGCTTTGGGAAAAACCCAAGAATTGAAAGCACTGTATACCAGCGTAAATCAAAAAACCATTTTTAGCAATGACCCATTTCGCATCAAGAAAGTACACGGCGAAAAAGTGGTCACAATCAATCACTTTCATGTGTTGTGGAATTTTATTCGCAAACGAAAGACTTTTGGAGAAAGTTACAATTTGAGAAAACTGATTCGCAATAACATTCGGGAAAGTTATTTCAAGCAGTTACAAGATTCTGATATGGATCTTGTGGTAACTGTATCCAACTTAACCTTGAATGAGATTGAGTACAAGTCGATCAACGATTGGTCATATGTCGAATTTTGTGATTGGATTTGGGCTTCTTGCAATTACGTTCCTTTTATGAGTTTGTATGAAAAGGACAATTGCCAATACGCCGATGGTGGTTTCGGTTGTTTGGTTCCCATTCGTGAAGCCATTCGTAGGGGAGCTACCGAGGTAGATGTTATTATTTTAGACACGGAAGTGACACATTACAACCGGCTCCCGGTAAAAAACCCTTTTTCACTGATTTCTCATATTTTTGACTTCACCTTGGAACATGTAGAAAAGCACAATGTTACCATAGGAAAATTGGCTGCGAAGAACAAGGGTGTTTCTTTAAACATGTTCTATACACCGTCTGTATTGACCACAAATTCCTTAATTTTTGACCAAAAAAAAATGACGGCTTGGTGGCAAGAAGGCTTTGAGTATGCGGCAAAAAAATTTCACGAACAAACGGATCCTGTTCGTTTTGATAACTGAGAATCGGGTGCAATGAATTCGGCAAAGGTTAAAATTGTATTTAACATTAAATTATAAGGCAATTTTACCAAGTATTTCTATTTTTACAATCAAAAATATTCCTTCCAATGCGTTTTCAGAAAAAGATTTGTTTGTTTTTTTTATCGGTTGCTTCTTTTTCAAATGCGCAGCAATTTTTAAAAAACACCCATATTCCCAACACAACAATTGCTGAAAAAACCTTTGACCTTCACCGCACTCAGCTAAAAATTCGCTTTGACTTTTCGGAAAAACGCCTCTATGGCGAAGCGGTTCTTTCGGCGAGCCCTCATTTTTACAAAACCCAAAACATCGTTTTGGATGCTAAAAATATGACTATCCAAAAGGTGAGCAGTTTGGACAAGATACTTGACTACCATTACGACGGGGAGCAAATACACATCGACCTGAACAGGATCTACCATCGAGAAGACACCCTGCAGCTCACGGTTGCTTACAGCGTCAAATCTCAAAAAACATTCAAAAAGTTAAATGAAACCGGAAGAAAAATTCCAGGCTTGAATTTTGTCAATCCTTTAGCGGGTCAAAAAGAAATTCCCACGCAAATATGGACACAAAGCATTGCAGACGCAAAGGGTTTTTGGTTTCCGACACTGAACAGTCCCAGTCAAAAAAACCTTCAGGAAATATTTCTGACTGTCCCGAATTCGTTGACAACCCTTTCCAACGGAACATTGGTTTCTAAAACAGTACTTCCCAATGGGGAGCGCCAAGACCATTGGAGTTTGGGCCGCAAAAATGCTCCCCATTTGTTTTTTATAGCGGTTGGAGAATTTGAAGTGGTCAAAGAGACATGGAGAGGTAAAGACATCAACTATTATGTAGATAAAGGCAAGGAGAACTTGGCAAAAAAAGTTTTCGGAAACACACCTCAAATGATGCAATTCTTCTCTGAAATTTCGGGTATTGATTTTGTTTGGGATCACTACCGCCAAGTGATTGTTCACAATCTTAAAGAAAAAGCGGAGGCTTATACAATGGTTTCTGTTTTTTCAGATGACGCCTACCAATCTGAGGGAGATTTGGTGGATGGCAACTTGTGGGAGCCTGTCATTGCAAACCGCTTATTCCAGCAGTGGTTTGGGAGTTTTGTAGGTCCTAAAAGTTGGAGCGAAATGTCTTGGAACGAAGGTTTTGGAGAATACGCGGCGTATTTGTGGATGGAACATAAACACGGACAAAACGCAGCAGATGCATACTTGCAAAAGATAGCTGCTCTTTACAGGTCGAGTGCAAACACGCAGCAAAGTTTGGTGGAGCAAAATTCCGACAGCCAACTATTCTTGAAAGAGGGAAGACAGGAAAAAGGGGCTTTGGTCCTTCACATGCTAAAAGACCTGCTCGGAGACAAAGCTTTTTTCAAAGGATTACAGCAGTATTTAAAAACACACGCCTATGCTACTACTGAAGCGGCGCAATTGCGAATGGCTTTTGAAGACGTGTCTGGAAAAGCATTGGGTTGGTTTTTCGACCAATGGTTTTTCAAGGGAGGGCATCCCGTAGTTCATGTTTCCTACGATTACAATTTGTTGGAAAAAACAGTGACGGTCAATTTGAGACAGCAAGGCAACGTGTTTTATTTTCCCTTGGAGATTGTGCTGCATGAGAACGGACTCAAAAGAGTGCAGCAGGTATTTGTCAAGGAAGAAGAAAGTTCTTTTACCTTTGCTTACAATAAGACTCCTGAATGGGTACAAGTCAATGCTGATCATGTGGTGTTGGGTAATTTTATCGAAAACAAAACTAAGAGAATCTACATGTACCAGTTCAAGCATGCAGCCCATATAGCGGATCGCAAAGAGGCCTTGCTTGCTCTCTCCAAACACCAAGAGGACAAAGAAGTCTTCGAACTTCTTGTTTCGGCACTTGACGATGCTTATGCACCCTTGCAAATCATCGCATTGGAACAGATTGATCTCAGCTACAAATACTCAAAGAGACAGGTCATCAAAAAAATTGAATCCCTTGCTAAAAGCAGTCAAAACAATGCTGTAAAAGCAGCTGCCATCAAGCTATTGGGGAAATTGGTGTATTTTGATTACCAATATTTCTTTGAAAAATCTGTAGACAGCCCATCCAATGCGGTCAAAGGAAGTGCCTTGGAGGCATTGTATTACTTAGATGCAAAATCAGCGATGGACAAGGCGAAATTCCTTCCCTCAAGCGTCAAAGAATCCATCGCCATTCCACTCACCAAATTGTATATAGAAGCCAAAGAAACCTCTGAAATGGCGTTTGTTGCCAAATACATCGTACAAGGTTTGTACCTAAGCAATAACAATAAAACCAAGGAACTCTACAAAAATGCGTTTACATGGGTGGCCACTTCAAACAACGTAGCAGCAATAACGAATTTGGCCAACGATCTCGTTGTCAAAGGACAAGAATTCCGCAGCTACAACTTCCATTTAGAGGCGATTCGCATGCTTAGAGAAATCGCCTACGAGCAGGAAAGACGTCAGAATTCACACCAAAAAGAACTGGTAACAATAGCAAACAGCGCATTGTCACAATTGATCGAATAAGCTCAAGGCTTGACAAGGAAGACGGCGGGTTGTTTTGCGAAAAGCAAACAACGGAGTTCTACAAAGATTGTTTGCTGGGTGTATAGGCTTCAAAAGTTCCATCTGCATAAAACACAAGAACTTTTTCAATCCCTACGCTCTTTGAAAAAGAAGCGGAGGCTGAGGTTGAGGTCGTTTGTGCCGAAGCTAGCAATTCCAATTCGGAGGTTTTTTGACTCAATTGGTTTTTTGTTTTTGGGCTAGGGGATTGGGTGCTAAGATTGCTTTTTGGAAAAATGCCAAATCCTTTTAAAAGCCACTGCAAATCAACCTCATTGTATGTTTCTGTTATTTTCAAGACAAAATCCAAACTAGGTTTGTTTCTTCCAGATGCGATGTGAGAGATGCTAGACCGCGGAACTTCAATAGATTCCGCAAATGCAGCTGCAGACAAGCTGTAGTAATCCATGATTTTTTTAAGTCTTGTTGCAAAGGCTTGGTTGTTTAACATTGTGACGTATTTGAATGTTTACAAATGTAGTTTTTTTTTGTTCATTTGGCAAATTTCTTCGACATGACTTTCTAATTTATTAAATTAAAACTTTATACTGTGTTATTTAAATACCTCTTTATTAATATATTAGTGCCTAAAAATAATTAGCTTACTGTCTTTTCATGCGAAAGCAGCAAGAGATGTGAATATTTGATGGAATGGAAACAGAATATGTTTACATACATAAACACAAAAGCTGCGCGATATAGTTACATTTGTAAACGCAAGATTATTTACATTTGTAATATGAAAAAAATACCCTTGTCACTTATAGAAAACTGGTATGCGAACCATTCTGAAAAAGCGCTTTCTGGACGCCGCATTCCTTATGATACAATCGCTCCTTTGTTAAACGCGATGGACAACACGTTGTTTTCGATCAAACAAGCAGGAAGTTCCGAAAAAAACACCCCCATTTATTCTGTTCAAATTGGCAATGGGCCGCGAAAGATTTTGCTATGGTCTCAAATGCATGGCAACGAAAGTACGGGGACCAAGGCGATGTTTGACTTGTTTAAGTTTCTTGACCATCCTGAAAACTTAGCCCATATAAAAGCAGCTGTTCTAAACAAGTGCAGCCTTGTTTTTGTGCCCATACTAAATCCTGACGGAGCCGATGCCTTTACACGTGTCAATGCCAATGGGATTGATTTGAACAGGGATGCCGTAGCTTTGGTTGCCAAGGAAAGCAAGCTTTTGCGTAATTTGTTGGACACTTTCAATCCTGAATTTTGTTTCAACCTTCACGACCAACGAACCATATTCAACGTAGAAGGTACCAAAAACCCTGCTGCTGTCTCTTTTTTAGCACCTTCTGAAGACTCAAACCGAACTTTGACCAAGGGACGTACAGAAACTATGAGCGTAATCAGCTCAATGAATGCATTCTTATCTGAGCTCATTCCGAATCACATCGGTCGTTATACGGATGAATTTTACCCAACCGCCACTGGGGACAATTTTCAAAAAATGGGCCACAACACTATTTTAATTGAAGCGGGTCATTATTACGACGACTATGACCGAGAATTGGTACGAAAATTCAATTTTTACGCCATCTTGCAAGGTCTTTATTTCTTGAGCGAAACGAATAATTTCTCCAATTACGCACCTTATTTTGGCATTCCCAATAATGCGAGCGATTGTTTCGACATCATTTGTAGAAATGTACTGACAGAAGAAGGAGCAGTATTAGATATTGCTTTTCAGTACGATTATATAGTCAAAAACAAGCAAGTGCATTTGGAGAAAAAAGAAGCCGCAAGAGGTGACCTTTCTGCCAACATTGGCCACAAAGAACTTGACTTGAAGAAACAACCTTTAAAAAACATGGTTTTTTGAATATTTCGTAACATAATTCTATTTTTGGTAAAAATATTTTAGTAATTTTGTATTTATACGTTTTATCTGATAATTAATTAGCTATGAAAAAATACAATTTAGATGAAGTTGATCACCAAATTTTAGACATGTTGATTGACAACGCACGAACTCCTTTCACAGACATTGCAAAAAAATTATTGGTTTCTGCCGGGACCATTCATGTTCGTGTCAAGAAAATGGAAGAGGAGGGAATTATCAAAGGATCCACGCTTACTTTAGATTACGAAAAAATGGGCTATGCTTTTATCGCTCATATTGGAGTTTACTTGGAAAAAACATCCATGACCAAAGAAGTAATCAGCAGTTTGAGACTGATTCCAAATGTGACGGTTGCTTACGTAACGGCTGGAAAGTTTAATATCTTTTGCAAAATTAGAGCCAAAGATACAGAAGATGCAAAAAACATCATTTTTAAAATTGATGACATCTCAGGGGTCAACAGAACTGAGACGATGATTTCATTAGAAGAAAGCATCAACGATAAGAAGAGAATGATGCATGCAATTTTTAGAGATTACTAAGCTCTAAAACCTCAAACAACAATTCTTAAAACCTGACAAAAAGCTATTTTTTTATTGGCTTTTTGTTGTTGTAATACAGGTATTTACTACTTTGGTAGACGGCCTGAACCAAGCTGTCCATGTGCTGATTGATTGTTGGGTTTTTGTCCTTTACGTCTATAAGTTCTGCAGCATTCAACCTGTACAATCCCGTTTTATTTGTAGTCAGTGTTCTGGAAAAGCAAAAGTCATCTTCCAAAAGGTGAATTGCGGGTTCTCCAGAAACTTTTTTGTAGAGAAAAGCGGCATAACGAGTTCGTCCAGGCGCCAATAAGTCTGTCCCTAACGTGTGGTTGGTGTGTGGAATTTTAGCGACACCGGCAGCGGTAGGAAACACATCAAGTAAGTTGCCGTATTTTTCAAAAACACCTGATTTTACATAGTTGGGTGCGTGGATAAAAAAGGGCACATGGTGTACACTCAAGCCCAATGCATACTCCTTTCGTTTCATGAAGTCAAAGGGGTTCATAGCGGTGTTGTGGTCTCCAAAAAACAAGAAAATTGTATTGTCGTAATAGCCTGATTTTTGTGCGCGTTTTAGAAAGACTTCAATGTTAAAATCCAAATACCTCAACGCGTTGAGTTGCGCGATGGATTTGAATCCTGACTTCTGAAATGCCTCTTGATCCAAAGTTTCTTCTGTCAGTGGACGGTAGCTTTCTTTTTGGTCAGGAACTGTAAAAGGCATGTGATTGGAAGCGGTTTGAATATAAGCCACAAAAGGCTTGTTCTCTGCGTGTTTTCTTGCAAGTTCTTTGTCGGACTCTTTGAACAATTCGTAATCGTCCATGCCCCATACATCCGCTCTTTTTTCAACCTCGTAGCTCCCTTCTTCAAAAAGCTCCAAATCGACAATGTTGGACTGAAGGAGCCCGCGAATGTTAGCCCAATTGGCACTGCCACCGATAAAATACAATTTCTGGTAACCTTTAAATTGGTCAAACAAAATCCGTTGGTCGATTACCAAAGGATTTCGAGAAGCGGTTTTGACTCTGTCGATGTCTGGCAAACCTGTGACACTCGCAAACACACTAGCCGCAGTTCCTGCTTTGTGTACGAAAAAATTGGTAAAATGGGCACTCTTTGCAGCCAAACTGTCCATGACCGGAGTACTTTTGAGGGGGTTGCCATAAGCACTCATTCCAGCAGCTCCAACCGATTCCATCATGACAAAAACCACGTTGGGCTTCACGGCATGGGCATTTGAAAATGAAACGGTTCTCGCATACGAAAGCGGGCTCTTTGAAAGCTTTAAAAAGTTTGCAATTACCGGATAGCTATCCCTTGTAGCTTTTTCGTCAAATCCCGTATTTCGAAACGCAAAACTGTCAAAAAAATACAGAATGGGATTCAAAGCAAATTGATTGACGGAATTTTGTTTTGAAAAAAAAGCTTGACTCCACCGCAAAGGGTAGTGGGAAAAACTGTTGTAAACACCAAAAGACAGGGAAAGAAACAGCGCAATTCCAAACACAATCTTCTTTCTTTTTGTAAGTTCCCCTGTCTTATCTGTCAACTTAGTATAAGCGTATGCATTGATTTTATAAATCCCAAACAAAAACACCAACAACAAAAGCCCTCCTTCGACGATTGGATAGCTTTCTAGCAAGACTTGAGTGGAAATAAGGATGTCGTCAAAAAATCGGAGGGAAGTAGCATCGAGTCGTATGTCTAGGTAATTGTAATAGCCGTAGTCAAAAAGATAAAACAACGTCACAATCAAATAGACCGTTACCACATAAAAACTGCTGAGTTTTTTATAGAAGGAACGTTGGAAGAATTTTGTGTTCACAATCAACATAAAAAGTGCCAAAGGAAAAAATAGGAGAACTGCCAATTTGATATCAAATCGAATCCCAATCAAAAAAGCATCGCTTAGCAGTTTGGCAGAAACATTTTCTGTATGCGCAAAAAAATGATAAAAAACAGTGCGATTGAGCAGGGCATAAACAAAAACGGTTAGAATTTGAAGTCCTAGATATTGAATGTAATTTGGGATTTGTTTGCGCATTTTTTGATTTTTTTCTAAGTGTGTTAAATCGGGGTTAAATTTACAACAAATTACCAAACGGACACAGTGCTTGTTCGATTTCCTATGATCTCTTCACAGTTCAAATAAAAAATACAGGATTGTTCAAATTCTCCCAATTGTTTATATCTTTACCTACTTTAAAAGACACGCTCGTATCAAGATGGATGTACATATAGAAACCCCGCTTAAAATATACAATTCCTTAAGCAAACAAAAAGAAGTTTTCACTCCGCTAAACGAAGGTTCTGTTGGAATGTATGTTTGTGGTCCTACGGTTTACAGCAATGTTCATCTTGGAAACGTCCGAACTTTTGTATCCTTTGACACGGTGTTTCGCTACTTGAAATTTTTGGGTTACAAAGTGCGCTATGTAAGAAACATTACCGATGTCGGGCATTTGGAAAACGATGCGGATACTGGAGAAGATCGCATTGCAAAAAAGGCACGTTTGGAACAGTTAGAACCGATGGAAGTGGTGCAGCGCTATACCGTTGATTTTCACGAAATCCTTCAAAAATTCAACAACCTACCTCCGAGCATTGAGCCCACAGCTACCGGACATATTCTTGAACAAATTGAACTGATCAAAAGCATTGAAGACAAAGGCTTTGCCTACACGGTCAACGGCTCTGTCTATTTTGACGTATTGAAATACAACAAAACAGCGCATTACGGCATTTTATCTGGAAGAGATATTGAAGATTCCGTTCACAACACAAGGGCTTTGGACGGACAATCTGAAAAGAAAAACCCCCAAGATTTTGCACTTTGGAAAAAAGCAAGTCCAGAACACATCATGCGCTGGCCTTCTCCTTGGAGTGACGGTTTTCCTGGTTGGCACTTGGAATGTACTGCGATGAGCACCAAATACCTCGGAGAACAATTTGACATTCACGGGGGAGGAATGGATCTCAAATTTCCACACCATGAATGCGAAATCGCACAAGCAAATTGCAGTCATGGAAAGTCACCTGCCAACTATTGGATGCATGCAAATATGCTGACCTTAAATGGGCAAAAAATGGCCAAATCCACCGGGAATAATATCCTGCCCAACGAGATTTTTTCAGGAAACACCCCGCTTCTCAGCAAAGCCTTTTCACCTTCTGCAACCCGTTTTTTTATGCTGCAAGCACATTACCGCAGCAATTTGGACTTTTCCAGTTCGGCTATGGAAGCTTCTGAAAAAGGATTTGACAGGTTGATGCAGGGAGTACGCCTCTTAAAATCATTAAAAACCTCTGAGAAACCGACACTTACAACAGAAGTATTGCTTGCTTGGGAACAATCTTGCTACACAGCCATGAACGACGATTTCAACAGTCCTGTGCTGATCGCACAACTGTTTGAAGGATTGCGCTATATCAATCTTGTCCACCAAGGAGCCGAACGCATTTCACACACAGACTTGACAAGGTTTCAAACCGTTTTTAACGCCTTCGTTTTTGACGTTTTGGGATTGGAAGACGCTTCGGAAAACAACTATTCTGCTCAACTTGAAGGAAGTATCGAACTTTTGATTCAGTTGCGTAAAGAAGCTCGAGAGCAAAAGAATTGGGCGCTTTCAGACCAAATTCGCGATGCATTGTTGGAATTGAACATACAGCTTAAAGACGGAAAGGAAGAAACTTCATACATCATACAGTGAGTCTTTTTAAAAAAACAATTCGATTTCCATTCATTGCTTTGGTAAGACTGTATCAAATCGCAATATCGCCCTATACAAATTCCACCTGCCGTTTTGAACCTACCTGTTCGCATTATACAATTGGATGCATTCAAAAACACGGTATTTTCAAAGGAGGAATTTTGTCGATAAAACGCATTGTACGCTGCCATCCCTGGGGTGGAAAAGGCTACGATCCCGTTCCGTAACACAAACCAGTACACGTCAAAACCTACTAAAAACAGAAACAAATGAATTCATTGTACATTACATGGGATCCTTCTTTGGGAATCGACCTTGGCTTTTTTACCATTCGCTATTACAGTTTGATGTTTGTTTTGGCTTTTGGATTAGGAATGACTTTGATGAAAAAAATATTTGTACACGAAGGAATTCCACTTGAAAAATTAGACAAATTATTCATTTACACTGTATTGGCTACCATATTGGGTGCGCGTTTGGGGCATGTTTTTTTCTACGATTGGGCGTATTACAAAGAGCATCTGGAAGAAATCCTCTTGCCCGTTCGCTTTCATCCTCATTTTCAATTTACAGGATTTGCAGGCTTGGCAAGTCATGGAGCAGCTGTGGGAATCATTACGGCGCTCTACTTTTACAGCAAAAATATTCTGCACAAACCTTTGCTCTATATATTGGACCGTGTCGGTATTGTGGTTGCCCTGGCAGGATTTTTTATTCGCATTGGCAATTTGATGAATTCTGAAATTGTCGGCAAGCCTACGGGAAGCAACTTCGGTTTTGTTTTTAAAAAATTGGGAGAGGACTTTCCCAGACATCCTACACAACTCTACGAAGCCTTTAGTTATCTGATCCTCTTTTTTGTCTTGTGGCGTTTGTTTTGGAAAACCCATAAAAAAGAGCAATTGGGCTACCTCTTTGGGTTCTTTTTTGCCAGTCTTTGGTCGCTGCGTTTTTTCTTAGAGTTTTTAAAAGAAGCGCAGATTGACGATCGCAACGATTGGTTCCTAAATACAGGACAGTTGCTGAGCATTCCCTTGGTGCTTATCGGTTTGTTTTTTGTTTTTAGAAAACAACGAACATTGAAATAGAAAGCCTTTTTAACAAGTAAAGCCATAATAATAGCTTCTAGTTGGTAAGTGTAAATAAATGTAAATCAATAAAAAAAGAGCACGCTGTTTAGAAAGTGCGCTCTTTTTTATTATTGCAGAGTTTGTTTTGTTTATTGCTTGTTTCTAAACACAAATGTCTCATCAAATGCATCCAAAACAATGTGTTGTTCGGCTTTGATGTTTCCTGACAACAGCTCTTTGGACAGTGCATTGAGAACTTCTTTTTGCACGACTCGTTTGACAGGTCTCGCACCAAATTGAGGGTCAAAACCTTTTTCAGCTAAGGCCAATACAGCCTCTTCAGTCACTTCCAAATGAATTTGTTTGTTGCGCAACATTTTCGACAGCTTGTTTAATTGAATGTGTACAATGTCCTTAATTTCATTTTGATTCAATGGGGTAAACATAATGATCTCATCGATTCGATTTAAAAATTCTGGACGGATGTTCTGTTTCAATACCTCCATGACGTCACTTTTGGCTTTGATACCCACAGTTTCTCTATCTTCTCCTCTGCTTGATTCAAAGCGTTCCAATATTCGGTCCGAACCCATGTTTGAAGTCATGATAATTACGGAATTTTTAAAATCAGCAACCCGGCCTTTGTTGTCTGTCAACCGGCCTTCGTCCAATAGTTGCAACAAAATATTAAAGGTGTCTGGATGTGCTTTTTCTATTTCATCCAGTAAAACCACAGAGTAGGGCTTTCTTCGAACGGCCTCTGTCAATTGTCCACCTTCTTCAAAGCCGACATAACCAGGAGGCGCTCCGACCAATCTACTCACAGCATGTCTTTCTTGGTATTCGCTCATATCGATGCGTGTCATCGCATTTTCATCGTCGAATAAGTAGCTTGCCAAGGCTTTTGCCAGCTCGGTTTTTCCGATTCCTGTAGTTCCCAAAAACAAGAAGGTACCAATGGGCTTCTTTTCGTCTTGTAACCCTGCTCTAGAGCGGCGGATTGCATCCGAAACAGCTTCAATAGCTTCCTCTTGACCAACCACACTTTTGTGAAGCTCTTCTTCTAATACCAAGAGTTTTTCCCGTTCGCTTTGCAACATTTTCTGTACGGGAATTCCCGTCCATTTTGCCACAACCTCTGCGATATCATCAGCAGTCACTTCTTCTTTGATCAATGCGCCTTCTTTATTTTTACTGACCGCAACTTGTAGTTCAGTCAATTCTTCAGTAGCTTGTTTTATCTTTCCATATCGCAATTCTGCCACTTTTCCATAATCACCTTCTCGTTCTGCTTTGGCAGCTTTCAATTTCCAACTTTCGATAGCGTCTTTGACTTTTTGCACTTTGTCGACCATTTCTTTTTCACTGCTCCACTTGCTGAACACGGCATCTCTTTCTTCTTTTACGTTTGCCAACTCTTTTTTCAATGCTTGGAGCCGGGCTTTGTCTTTTTCTCTTTTGATGGCTTCGATTTCAATTTCCATCTGCATTATTTTACGGTCAAACACATCCAATTCTTCAGGTTTAGAATTGATTTCCATACGCATTTTGGAAGCCGATTCGTCCATCAGATCAATTGCTTTGTCGGGTAAGAATCGATTGGTGATGTAGCGTTGGGATAGTTCTACTGCGGCGATGACAGCTTCGTCTTTGATGCGTACTTTATGATGCGCTTCGTATTTGTCCTTGATGCCTCTCAAAATAGAAATGGCACTTTCTGTGTCTGGTTCGTCAACAAACACTTTTTGGAAACGTCGCTCCAAAGCTTTGTCTTTTTCAAAGTATTTTTGATATTCGTCAAGGGTCGTAGCTCCGATAGCTCGCAAATCACCACGTGCCAAGGCTGGTTTTAAGATGTTGGCAGCATCCATAGCTCCTTCGCCACCTCCAGCACCCACTAGGGTGTGGATCTCGTCGATGAACAAAACGATGTTTCCGTCTGAACCCGTTACTTCTTTGACTACAGATTTGAGGCGTTCTTCAAACTCCCCTTTGTATTTTGCTCCTGCAATCAAAGCGCCCATGTCCAAGGAATAGACTTGCTTGTCTTTTAAGTTTTCAGGAACATCTCCTTTGAGGATACGGTGTGCCAAACCTTCTGCAATGGCAGTTTTCCCGACTCCTGGTTCCCCCACCAACATGGGATTGTTTTTGGTTCTGCGCGATAATATCTGAAGAATTCTTCTGATTTCTTCATCACGTCCAATAACGGGATCTAATTTCCCGTCACTTGCCATTTGGTTTAGGTTTTTTGCGTATTTGTTTAAAGAATTGTACGTGTCTTCTGCGCTTTGAGAGGTGACATTTTCTCCTTTTCGAAGCTCAGCAATGGCCGACAACAGTCCTTTTTCCGAAACTCCTTGATCTTTTAACTGTTGTGAAACAGTGTCTTTGCTCTTAAAAATAGCGAGGATCAAATGTTCAATCGACACGTATTCATCCTTCATTTTTTTGGCGATATTTCCAGCTTCAATCAGGGTTTTATTGGTTGTTTGAGACAAGGTCAAGTTGCCCCCTGATACTTTTGGATAGTTTTGAACCGTGCTGTCCAGTACTTGTGTAAATACAGGCACCGAAACGCCCAATTTTTTAAGAAGAAAGGGAGTAACATTGGCATCTACTTCCAAGATGGCTTTGAACAGGTGAGCATTTTCAATTTGCTGTTGTTCATTTGCTTGGGTGAGTTGTTGTGCTTTTTGAACGACCTCTTGTGATTTTATGGTAAAGTTGTTGGTATTCATAGCGTTTCTTTTAGAGTTCGATACTCGTATATCAAAAAGCAACCCAAATATACAAGGAGTTTCTTTTACGTCAATATGTCTTGATTTTTAACTGTTTAGAAGTCAAAATGTCGGCTTTTCCATAAAAATAAGTCAAAATTTCAGACAGTGAGTTTGAGGAGCAATCGACATGCCTAAAAGCAGCTTTCCAAATCGGTGGCAAGGGCCTTATGTCTTTTCAGGGCTTAAGGTTTGTCCATTCTAGACGAAAAAACACCCCTATTGAAGTACATTTCAAGTTGTTTTGGCTTTGCAGTGTCAACGAATAAAAGAGAAACAGGGAGAGGTTTTTAGCATTCTATAGATTTTTTTAAAAATAATGATTCTTTGGTAATTAGTCAGCATCTCTGCGTTCGATTCCTGAAATAATAAAAAGGAAATGTTATTTTTGTAGTTCAAAACTACTAAAAGAAAGCCCATGGGATTATTTGACAAATTACGCGGCAATGAGGCCGGAAAGCATGAAACAGCAGTTCCAAAAATTGATTGGATTTCTTTGACCGAGCCTGGTCAATTGACAGCAATTGCAAAGCAAACAGCAAAGATATCTGTTCTTTTCAAGCACAGCACCCGATGTGGAATCAGCAATGCAGTGCTCAAACAGTTTGAATCTAAAAACGAAAGCCTGAACGGGGCTTTTGACTTTTATTTTTTAGATTTGTTGAATTACCGATCAATTTCCAGTGAGATTGCTGAAAAATTTAGTGTAGAACACCAATCGCCACAACTTTTGATAGTCAAAAACGGAACGGTTGTTGCTTCAGCTTCGCATTACGACCTTGTTGAAATCGATTTGGAAAAGATCCGGTAGCAGGACTTTTTTAATACTTTTTGTCCAAAAGAAGTCTGCACTCTTTGCCAAATACTCCCGAAAAACCCGCTGCAAGTCCTCCTATACAACTTGAGACGAGCAATAGCAGCGCAGCATTTCCTTGCAAAGGGAACAAAACAGCCATTTTGTTGGTCAATACATAGTCGTTTGCATTTGCCAGTATAAAGGAATGTACCAACCAAAGTAACGCACCTGCCAAAAAAGGCATCCAAAAAGAGGCACTTCCTTTTAAATCTCTTAGAAAAGAGACGGCGAAAGAGGCGAGCATCAGCGACCACCAAGGTAAAAATTGTTCCAATAGAACAGCAAGTATTATTATGGCTACTAGGTTTGAAAGTTTTTGAATCATGATTTGGGGCTTAAGGTTTGCGTACTGCGAATATGTTTGGTGTCGGTAGTGCTTTGCATAAAAAGTGCCTCAAAATAGTCTCCTGCAGCCCAAGTATCAATAAAATTGTCGTAATACACACTTCCCGGATTTCCAGATTGACCGCCCGGGTAGATGCCCAAGGCTTTCGGAGGGGAGCTCATCTCTACAATCATCCGCCAAGAAGGTCCGTGGTCATGGGTAACTGCATTGGGGGAATTTTCTTCTCCACCTATGGGAATGTCAAAGCGGGAGAATGCAGGCAAACCTTGCAAAAGGTGCCTTGCAGCCGTTCCTTTGTAATTGCTCCACTTGTAGGAGCTTTTGGCATCCCAAGTATCAAATACACTCATCGCCGATTGAAAACTAATCAGGAACAAGTCTTTTGCAGTTTCAACAGTTGTTGTCGCCACAATGTCAGCATAAGTATCGTTGGGCTTGTTTTTCAAAAGATAAATGGTTTGATAGGTAAAGGGTTTTTTCAAAGCGACGTCTTTTTGCTCAAACTCATCCCAGGTCAATTTGTAGAGTTGGTTCCACCATTCTGTCCACAGACTCGGTGCCAAGGCGTTCATGCCGTTGTCGTAATTCCAAGATGCTAATAATTCCAACATGCGAAGCTCCTTGGTGTTGAGGGCGTCTCTATTGATTTCTGCAAGCATTGTGGGCAACAGTTCCGAAGCTTTTAGATTGAAATTGTTGTTTTGCAGGGATTTAAAATCTTCGAGATCCAGTTTGTTTTTTGAGCTCAAAAAAGTGTTGATAATGCGGTTTCGATAGGATTCGTAACCGTCGTTGAACACATAATAGGGGTAGCTTTGATCTGTAGGGTATTGGTTGGCAGAACTTACAAATCCTCGTTTTGGGTTTTTGCTAAAGGCATTGTCGGATTTGGGAATGTAGGCTTTCCAATCATTGGCAGCAAGGCTTCCATCCATCAGAAATTTTCCTTGTCCTTTCCATTTGTTGGCAAAATCTCCTTGAACCCAAAGTGCAATATCTCCATCAGCTGATGCAAATACAAAGTTTTGAGCTGGAGCCACCCAATGTTGCAGTGCTGCTAAATAGTTCTCGTAATTTTTACCGCGATTCAGTTCCAAGAATGTGCGTTGCCCATTGCCTCCAAGGTGCCCGACCCATTTCATCGCATAGCCTTCTTTGTCGTGACGGCCTTTGAAGGAAGCGTCATAACTAACAGGACCGTGGTGGGTGTACCGCACCGAGTCTAAAAAAGAAGCTTGTCCTTTTATTTTGATTTCTTCCACACGTATGCGAGCCGCTTTCCAGTTTCCTTCGTAGCGATAGGTGGTTTTGCTTGCGTCCTGAAACTGTATTTTGTACCAGTCTTTGACATCTCTGGTGGCATTGGTTTCTCCCCAAGCGATATGTTTGTTAAACCCAGAAATAACACCCAATGCACCGGGAAGTGTTGCTCCATAAGAACTGTGTTTGGGCGTGGCGAGCTGCATCACAAACCAAATGGAAGGGAGGTTGAGTCCCAAATGCGGGTCGTTGGCCAAAATAGGATTTCCAGAATAGGATTTTTCAGCTGAGATGGCCCAGTTGTTGCTGCCGTTGTTGGGATGGGGTTTTTCAAAAGTTTCAGCAATTTCGTCCAAGGGTGTTTGTTGGTTGGGAACTGTTGGCATGGAACTGCTGATGTGGTTCCAGGAGGTTTCTTTAGGTACTACAGGATCAAGTGTGTCAAAAAAATCGGGATACCAAGCGTCAAAGCGTTTTTTACCAAATAGGCGCAGGGCATTGGTGTATTCCAAATCGGCATCGCCACCGCAAAGCATGTCTGTCATGTACATCAGTAGCAAGGATGTTTTGAGCGGAGTCCACGCTTCTGGAGCGTAGTTTAAGAGTTTGTATTCCACAGGGTAATCTTCGGGATCTAAGGAATTGATATAGCTGTTGATTCCCTGGGTATAAGCATCCAGCAGAGCGATTGTTTCCGCATCTGCTGCCATGTCTTTGAGTGTGTTTTCTGCTCCAAAAACCATTCCTTTTCTACGTTGCATGCGATCGTGCTCCAAGGCCTTTTTCCCAAAAATTTCCGACAAACGACCCGCAGCAGCATGGGTTTGAAATTCCATTTGCCACAAACGGTGCTTGGCTGTAATATATCCTTGGGCAAAGTACAAATCCAAGTCATTTTGCGCAAAAACATGAGGAACAAGCTGGGCGTCGTAATGGATTCTTACGGGCTCTTTCAGTCCTTCAAGCCCCAAAGCCCCAGTGGTGACCTCGTCCTTTTCGTTTTGCCAAAATCCTTCAGAGGGACTCAGTATTTTTCCTAAGGGGGGGAGCTTCCCAATAGGATTGTTCAACAAATAGAAAAACAAGGCAGCCAAAAAGAGGCTTCTCAAAAAGGTGAATCGGTTCATAAAGCGGTGCAAATGTTGGAGGTTTTGATTGGTATGAAGATTGGCTAACAATGTAATTTCACAAAACTTAAAATTAATTAAAATTAAACGTATCTCCAATAGCTTTGCCAATTTTTATACAAAGGGAGGACATCTTTTTTGAAATTCATTGATTGAAAAAAGGTTGCGAGCGACTGACTAACAGTTAACAGCTCAGTTTTGGTCACTAAGCGTCGGGGTGGGCAGTATGTCAATCAAATCGGTGATTGTATTACACGATTGTAGCTGCAAAAAAGCATGGCCCTGTACAAACCGTCAATTGCTCTTTTGTACTCCTGAAAATTTAATGGAATGCATTTTCTGCGACAACGTAGGAGGGAAGTGGGATGAGGATAAAAATGCTGTATTGTAAAACAAACAGTTATGAAACAGGCCGTCAAAAACTACAAACTGATGGAATCGCTTTAGAATGATTAAGAAGATTTTTTTAAACAAAGCATTCTTCGCATTTTCCTTGGATTAACAATTGAGAAACTTCTATTTTTCTATTCGGAATTTTTGGAAGACCAACAGAAAAGGACAAACAATCCATCTTTCCGCAATCTAAACATTGGAAATGAGGATGAACATCATTGTGTTTATCTGCCGAACAACCATTGCATTTTGCGTACCATTTCAAGCCATTTTTACCAAGAAATGAATGCAAGACACCATCTTCTTCTAATTTATCCAAAACGCGATAAATAGTTGTTTTGTTAAATTTGGAACCCAAGCGTTCTATCAAAGTAATGACAGAAATGGCTCCCAAGGAACTGTTATTGTCAAATTCATTGAGCAATGCTGCTACTGATTTGGTTTTTCTGATTATACCCATATGACAAATATAACGCTACAGGGTTGCATTAACAAATATTATTTTTAAATTTGCAACTCAGTTGTATTAAAGAGAAATCAATGATCTTATCAAATCAAAAACCAGACATTATTGGTGCTATCGCGAGTACTTTATGTCTTGTACATTGCATTGCTACTCCTTTTGTTTTTATCGTTCAAGCTGGCGCAGCAACATGCTGTGATGTGTCTCCTGTAGGGTGGGGATTTGTAGACCTTTTTTTGTTGATGATTTCTTTTTTTGCGGTAAATCGTTCTTCACAAATTACAGATAGGAATTGGATGAAATATTCTTTGTGGCTGAATTGGATTCTATTGTTCACAGTCATAATAAATGAAAAAATTGAGTGGCTTCCTTTGTCTGAAAACGCT
>Ga0209504_1001045_pt1 | contig 22300 bp, 12 predicted proteins | sample COGITO_mtgs_1005_FD_184791 | JGI IMG/M metagenome (GOLD analysis project Ga0209504, IMG submission 184791) | Pelagic marine microbial communities from North Sea - COGITO_mtgs_100511 (SPAdes) (version 2) | ecosystem: Environmental > Aquatic > Marine > Epipelagic ...
CTCAGCAAACTGCTGACGAAGCCAATGAGCGCGCTCTGCGTATGCTGGAAAAAGCCAGCCGCAAGTAATAGCTCACAAGGCTATGGAAAGCCGACCCAGTTTCTGGGTCGGCTTTTTTATTGCCTATAAAACGTGGGCATGAGTATTTGGCAGGTACTAAAAAGCCCGTCAGCGGTTACGCATAACGGGCTTATTAAATACAACTCAACTCAGATAGCAGCAGGCTCGTTAACCACCATAGCCTGATCAGGTTGAGCGATTTCAATCGGCAAGCCATCTTCGGCGGCAACAACCTCACGCAGCATTTCCCAATCCAAACGCAGATCAGCAAACTCATCATTATTCAGCAAGGCATTGATCACCGCGGTGTGCTTGTCGACGACCGACGCATCGCCGGTATCGTCTAACGGCGCATGCGCCTCCAAATAGACCTTGCCGCCGCTGCGACCAAACTTGTAGGGCTCATTGATGATGCGCACGGGTGTACCCACCGCAACCATCGAAGCCAGTTTCAACACATTGTGGTTAAGCATGCGGAAACAACCATGGCTTACACGCATACCAATACCGAATTTCTTGTTCGAGCCGTGTATCAGGTAACCCGGTACTGACAAGCCAAGCTTGTAAGGCCCCAATGGGTTGTCCGGACCTGGCGGCACATAGGCCGGCAGTGGATCACCGTCAGCCGCATGCTCTGCACGAATAGATTCGGGTGGCGTCCAGCCCGGATTAGGTGTTTTGGCGGTAATACGCGCATTAGCAACCGGCGAACTCCAACCCTCACGGCCAATACCCAGCGGATAGGTGTAAACCACGCTTCGGCCTTTGGGGTAATAGTAGAGACGGTACTCAGCAAGGTTGATCACAATGCCTTCGCGCGGCCCCGCTGGCAGGATGTAACGCGTCGGCAGAATGATCTCGTTACCGGCACCCGGCAACCAAGGATCAACACCTGGATTGGCCACCACCATCTCCAGGTAACCCAGATCATTGGCCACCCCAAGGTCAGCAAAGGTGTCTTCATACTTGGCTTGGATCACCTGCACCTCGCCCACAATATCCTCACCTGGCGGCGGCAAGGGGAACTCAAGCGCGCTGGCAGAAGCTACTGCGAAAACAGCAGCCAGTGGCAGGCAGCGGGTGACGGCAAAGGCACGCGACAACATCCGGAAATTCCTGACAAAAATGGTTGGTATAAAAGTACGGGCGATTGTACACCGATTGATCAGTCGCTTGGAAAGCTCAACGGCCCGGCAATGCTGGCCGCTCACCGTGCTTTTGCGCCTCAAGCGTCGCCCGGCAAGCCGGGCACAAACGCTTGTCACGCAGCATCATCTTGTCCAAGTCGCGCCACACCGGCTGCGCAGGCAACAAACCACCGCACAATGTGCGATCGGCAAACTGCCCCAACTCAAGCTGGCGAGCTAGCAGGTGCACACGCACTTCACGGCAGGCGAACAGGTCAAGCTGCTCGTCGGGCTCGATCAGTTGATAAGCGTGTAAAGACCAGGCAGGACGCGGCATTGAGGGCTCCAGTGCGGGGGCGCCACATTAGCCGAAAGGCTCGTTACAGAAAAGCCTATCAGAGCAAAGGTTTTAGGGTCGGCCAGACGTTATCCAGCAGCTTGGGTTGCGCCTGGGCTGTGGGGTGAATTCCATCACGCTGCATCATGGAAGGCACGCCGCCTATGCCTTCCAGCACGAATGGCACCAGAGCAGCATCATGCTCCTGCGCCACCTGAGGGAACACAGCAGCGAAGGCCGTGGTGTAACGCACACCGTAATTAGGCGGTAGTTGCATCCCCAAAATCAACACCTTGGCACCAATCTTTTGTGATTGCTGAACCATGGCCGCAAGGTTTTGTTGCAATTGCATAGGCGGCTGACCACGCAGGCCATCGTTGCCGCCCAACTCGATAATCACCAGCTCCGGTTGATGCTCTGTAAGTAGCGCAGGCAGCCGCGCGGCACCGCCTGCGCTGGTATCACCACTGATTGAGGCATTGACCACTTGCTGGTCAAAACCCTGCTCAACCATGCGTTTTTCCAGCAAGGCGACCCACCCCTGGCGGGTATCCAGGCCAAAAGCCGCGCTGATACTATCGCCGACTACCAGTACGGTACCCGCAAATGCCGCCGGCCCCCACAGCAGCAGGCTCAGGGCAGTACCGATCAACCACGTACGCATTGGATTCTCCATGAGCTCAAGTATTCTCACCGCGCGAAACCTTAGCAAAGTGGTGCCCAGCACGGAAGGTGAGCTAACCATACTGCATGATCTGTCGCTGGAGCTTGTTTGCGGTGACAGCTTGGCAATCGTCGGCCGCTCCGGCTCGGGTAAGTCCACCTTACTTGGCCTGCTTGCAGGGCTCGACCTACCCAGCAGCGGCAGCGTGGTGTTAGCCGGTAATGATCTGGCTGCTCTCGACGAAGATCAGCGCGCCAGAGTGCGTGCCGAGCACGTCGGCTTCGTCTTCCAATCATTCCAACTGCTCGACAGCTTGAACGCCCTGGAAAACGTCATGTTGCCCTTGGAGCTTGAAGGCCATGCTGATGCCCGCCAGCGCGCCCGCACCCTGCTGGAGCGTGTCGGCCTAGGCCAACGCCTAACCCATTACCCGCGCCAACTCTCGGGCGGCGAACAGCAACGCGTTGCCATTGCCCGCGCCTTTGCCGCCGAGCCTGCCGTGCTGTTTGCCGACGAACCCACCGGCAACCTCGACAGCCACACCGGTGAGCGCATCAGCGACCTGTTGTTCGAGCTGAACAAAGAGCGCGGCACCACCTTGGTATTGGTCACCCATGACGAGCGCCTCGCGCACCGCTGCCATCGCTTGATCCGTTTGGAAGGCGGCCACCTGGTCGACCATGTGGAACCCTGATGAACCATCTGCCGTTTGCCCGCTTGCTGTCACTGGCCAGCCGCCAATTATTACGCGACGCGCGCGCCGGCGAATTGCGCGTGCTGTTCTTCGCCTTGCTGATCGCGGTAGCCGCCAGCACCGCTATTGGTTATTTCAGCGCACGCCTGAACGACGGCATGCTGCTACGCGCCACCGAATTTCTCGCCGCTGACTTGCGCTTGACTGGCAGCTCGCCCAATACCCCAGAACAGATCAATCAGGGTAAGCAGCTGGGCCTGCAACACGCGCAGCTGGTCGAGTTCTCCAGCGTGGTGGCCAGCGATGCCGGCATCCAGCTGGCCAGTGTTAAAGCGGCGGACAGTGCCTATCCTCTGCGCGGCGAATTGAAGAGCGCCGCCGCACTGTACGACACAGAAACAACCGGCCCTGGGCCTCAGCCCGGTGAAGCCTGGGCCGAAGCTCGCTTGTTCGTCGCACTCGACCTCAAGCCTGGTGATGAAATCGAAGTCGGGGCGAAAATCCTGCGCCTGACCCGCGTACTGACCTTTCTGCCGGATGAGGCTGGGGACTTCTACAGCCTGACGCCCCACCTATTGATGCATCTGGATGACTTGCCCGCCACCGGTGTGGTGCAGCCCGGCAGCCGCGTGCGCTATCAGGAGCTGTGGCGTGGCAACAGTGATGCCTTGGCACAGTACCGTCAGAACATCACCCCAAACCTCGCCCCCAACCAACGCCTAGAGGATGCCAAAGATGGCAATCGTCAGGTCGGCAACGCCTTAGGCCGGGCCGAGCGCTACCTGAACCTCGCCAGCCTGGCAGCCGTCCTGTTGGCCGGAGTTGCGGTAGCCCTGTCGGCTGCACGTTTCGCGGCCAAACGTTTTGACGCCAGCGCCCTGCTGCGCTGCCTGGGCCTGTCACGCCGGCAGGCACTGGGCTTATTTAGCTTGCAACTGGCCCTGCTGGGCATCACGGCCAGCCTGACCGGCGCGCTACTGGGCTGGTTAGCGCAGCTCGCCCTGTTCAACCTGCTGCAAGAGCTCTTGCCGGCGCAAATACCACCGGGCGGCCTATGGCCAGCCCTGGCGGGCATGGCCACCGGGCTGGTTGCTCTTGCCGGATTCGCCTTGCCGCCACTGGCCGCACTGGGTCGCGTGCCGCCGCTACGGGTGCTGCGCCGTGATCTACTGCCGGTGCCAGCCAGTTCCTGGCTGGTGTATGGCGCAGCCCTGCTGGCCCTTGGCCTGATCATGTGGCGCTTAAGCCTTGATCTGCCGCTGACCCTTGCACTGCTCGGCGGCGGCCTGGTAACCGCTTTACTATTGGGCGGTCTGCTGTTGCTCGGCCTGCAAAGCCTACGCCGCTTACTGGCCGGGGCCTCCCTGCCCTGGCGGCTGGGGCTGGGTCAGCTGCTGCGTCACCCGCTGGCCGCTGCCGGCCAATCCCTGGCCTTTGGTCTGATCATCCTGGCCATGGCGCTGATCGCATTGCTGCGCGGCGAACTGCTCGACACTTGGCAAGATCAGCTGCCCGAACAGGCGCCCAATCACTTCGCCTTGAATATTCTACCGGCGGACAAAGATGCCTTCAGCGCTCGCCTAAGCGAGCTGTCACCGCGCCCCGCGCCGCTGTTCCCCGTGGTGCCCGGACGCCTGGTGATGATCAATGGCGAGCCCGTGCGGCAGATCGTCAGTAAGGAGTCGCAAGGTGAACGTGCGATTCGCCGCGACCTGAGCCTAACCTGGGCAGCCGACTTACCCGCCGACAACACCCTCGTTGCCGGTAGCTGGTGGACGGACGCTAACACCCTCGAATTACCGGGCGTGTCGGTGGAGTCCGAGCTGGCCGAAAGCCTGCAGCTGAAACTGGGTGACCGTTTAAGTTTCAGCGTCGGCGGCCTCAACCGCGACGCCGTGGTCAGCAGCCTGCGTGAAGTCGACTGGAACAACTTCCAACCCAACTTCTACATGATCTTCCAGCCTGGCACTCTGCAGGACCTGCCGGTGACCTACCTGACCAGTTTCTACCTGCCGCCGCAGCACGAAAAGCAACTGGTCGAACTGTCGCGCGCCTTCCCGGCCGTAACCTTGCTGCAGGTTGAAGCGCTGCTCGCACAACTGCGCAGCATTCTTGCCCAGGTTACCCTGGCCATCGAGTTCGTCCTGCTGTTCGTCCTAGCCGCCGGTCTTGCTGTGCTGTTCGCCGGATTGCAATCCACTTTGGATGAACGCATCCGTCAAGGTGCTCTGCTGCGTGCCCTGGGGGCCGAACGCAGACTTTTGATCACAGCACGCCGCGCTGAGTTTGGCTTGCTCGGTGCGTCAAGCGGGCTATTGGCCGCGGTTGGCTGTGAGCTAATCAGTTTTCTGCTGTACCGTTTCGCCTTCGACCTCGTTTGGCAGCCACATCCCTGGTTGCTCTTGCTGCCCTTGATCGGCGCGCTGCTGGTGGGCACGGCAGGCGTACTCGGCACCCGTCGCGCCTTGAATATCAGCCCGCTGACGGTGCTGCGCGAGGGCTGATAGACTCGCGCCTCATTTTCCTCAGCCGTCCGAAAGCCTGTTCGATGTCTTGCGAGTTAGAGTCATGCAAGGCGCTACGTTAGTAACAGCCTCCGGCTGGTCAAGCAGGCGAGGAAGCGGAGTGTACTTTTGTACATGAATATTCCGAGACGCCGCGTCCTAGCCTGTTTTTAACGCAGCAGGCCGACGCGCAGCAGACGTTAAACAGGTTCTTATGAGTCGCTACCGCCCCCCCCGCTCCGCCGGCACACCCTTGATCACCCCCGAAGGTGAGGCTCGCATGCGCGCCGAGCTGCATGAGCTGTGGCATGTGCGCCGCCCGCAAGTCACTCAGTCGGTTAGCGAGGCCGCCGCACAGGGCGACCGCTCGGAGAACGCCGAATACACCTACGGCAAGAAAATGCTGCGCGAGATCGACAGTCGTGTACGTTTTTTAACCAAACGTCTGGAAAGCCTCAAGGTCGTCAGCACCCGCCCTAGCGATCCGGACAAGGTCTACTTCGGCGCCTGGGTGACCGTGGAAGATGAAGACGGCGTCGAGGCGCGCTACCGCATCATCGGCCCGGATGAACTGGACCTGAAACTTAACCTGATCAGCATTGATTCCCCTCTGGCCCGCGCCTTGATCGGCAAAAGCCTGGACGCCGAAGTACGCGTACACACGCCCACCGGCGAGAAGACCTGGTACATCGTCGCCATCGACTACCCGTGACCGAGCCGCACATGCCCGCAGCCACAGACGCACCACACCAGCAAGCCCGCCTTGAGTGGGATGAACAGGGTCAACCCCTGTCCAGCCAATTCGCTGACGTGTATTTCTCCAACGAAAATGGCCTGGCCGAAACCCGTTATGTGTTTCTCGCCAACAACCAGCTACCGGAGCGCTTCGCCGCACTGACGGCAGACCAGCAGCTGGTGATCGGCGAAACCGGCTTCGGCACCGGTTTGAACTTCCTCTGCGCCTGGCAGCTCTTCGAACAACACGCCGCGCCTGGCGCGCGCCTGCACTTTGTCAGCGTGGAAAAATACCCGCTAAACCAGACCGACTTACGCCGTGCGTTGGCCTTGTGGCCAGAGCTTGAGCCTTACGCCGAGCAGCTGCTGGCGCAATACGCGGCGCTGCACCCAGGCTTTCAACGCTTAGTTTTTGCCAATGGTCGCATCATCCTCACCCTGTTGATTGGCGATGCGCTGGAGCTGCTGGGGCAACTGGACGCTAAGGTAGACGCCTGGTTTCTTGATGGTTTCGCGCCGGCAAAAAACCCGGACATGTGGACCCCCGAACTCTTTACTGAGCTGGCCAGACTGTCCCATGCCAGCACCACCCTGGGTACCTTTACCAGTACCGGTTATGTCCGTCGCCGCCTGAACGAAGCCGGCTTCAAGATGAAGCGTGTGCCGGGCCTTGGGAAAAAATGGGAAGTGCTTAAAGGCGTGTATATCGGCAGCGCCACAGCGACTGCAAAACCTTGGTTTACTCGGCCACCACAGCCTGCTGGCACCCGCCACGCCCTCGTCGTGGGTGCAGGCCTGGCCGGTTGCGCGACTGCGGCCAGCCTGGCTCAGCGCGGCTGGCAGGTCACCCTATTGGAGCGCCATCACGCCATTGCCCAGGAAGCGTCCGGCAACCCACAAGGCGTGCTCTACCTTAAACTGTCGGCCCACCACACCACGCTGTCGCGCCTGATCGTCAGTGGTTTTGGGCATACGCGCAGGCTGCTGGAGCGCCTGCGCAAGGGGACTGACTGGGATAACTGCGGCGTGTTGCAGCTGGCCTTCGATGCAAAAGAAGCACAGCGCCAGACGCAGCTTGCGGCGGCCTTCCCGGCCGATTTGCTGACGAATTTGGACAGAAGCGCCGCCGCAGCCAAAGCCGGCATCCCCCTGCCTGCGGGTGGCTTGTTCTATCCAGAGGCGGGCTGGGTGCATCCGCCAGCGCTGTGTGAGCTACTGAGCCAACAGCCCAATATCCACCTACAACTGCATCAGGAAGCCTTGCAACTGCGCCGTGAAGGCGACCACTGGCAAGCTTGGAATGGCGAGCAACTGCTGGCCAGTGCGAGCGTGGTGATCTTGGCCGGAGCTGCCGGGATCAAGGACTTCAGCCAGAGTGCAGACCTGCCCCTGAAGCGAATCCGCGGCCAGATCAGTTGCCTGCCAGCCACCGAGGCCAGCCGCGCGTTAAGCACCGTGGTGTGCGCTGAAGGCTATGTTGCCCCGGCGCGCCTGGATGAACACACGCTGGGAGCGAGTTTTGACTTCAACAGCGACGACCTAACGCTGAACGGCGCCGATCACCTAAGCAATTTGCAGTTATTGGACGAGATATCGCCTGAACTTTCCTGCGCACTTAATACTGCGACACTTGAACCCGAGCAACTACAAGGCCGCGCCGCGTTCCGCTGCACCAGCCCGGATTACCTGCCGATTGTCGGTCCTTTAGCCGATGCTGCCGCTTTTGCCGAGGCCTATGCGGTACTGAGCAAGGATGCCCGGCAAGTGCCGCAAATACCCTGCCCCTGGCTGGAAGGCCTGTACATCAACAGCGGGCATGGCTCCCGCGGGCTGATCACCGCACCACTGTCCGGTGAGTTGATCGCCGCCTGGCTCAACGACGAGCCGCTGCCCGTCGCGGCCGACGTGGCGCACGCCTGCCACCCCAACCGCTTCGCCTTGCGCACGCTAATCCGCAACAAGGCCTAACACTGCGTCGCATCGCGTGCGCGCCTGAGAACAGGCGCGCCAACAGCCACTGCGTTGTTAGCCGCGCAGGCTGATGCGCCAAGCGCGGTGGATTTTCTGGTTACGGGCAAAGTCCGGGTCGAGGGTTGACTCGCTGATGTCCTCAACCTGATAGCGCGTGGCCAGACTCTCATCGAGCACGAACTTGCGGAAGTTGTTGGAGAAGTACAGCACACCGTCTTTAGCCAAACGCGCCATAGCCAGGTCGAGCATCTGCACGTGATCGCGCTGGATGTCGAAGATGCCCTCCATACGCTTGGAGTTGGAGAAGGTCGGCGGATCGATAAAGATCAACTCGTATTCACCACGATCATCGGCCAGCCAGGCCATCACATCGCCCTGCTCCAGCTTGTTCTTGTCCGAATAACCGTTAAGCGACAAATTGCGCCGCGCCCAATCCAGGTAGGTCTTCGACAGGTCAACACTGGTGGTGGTACGAGCGCCGCCCTTGGCCGCATGCACGGTAGCCGTGGCGGTGTAGCAGAACAGGTTGAGGAAACGTTTACCGGCCGCCTCTTTCTGGATGCGCAGACGCAACGGACGGTGATCGAGGAACAGCCCGGTATCCAGGTAGTCGGTGAGGTTAACCAGCAGCTTCACGCCGCCCTCGCTGACTTCCAGAAACTCACCCTGAGTTGCCTGACGTTGGTACTGCTTAGTGCCGCTCTGACGCTCGCGGCGCTTGAGTACCACTTTGTTCTTGTCGACACCCAGCGTTTGTGGAATCGCGGCGATGGCGTCAAACATGCGGGATTTGGCTTTCTCAGGATCAATTGACTTGGGCGCGGCATATTCCTGCACATGCACCCAATCACCATACACATCCACCGCCATGGAATATTCCGGCATGTCGGCGTCATACAGGCGGTAGCACTGCACATCTTCACGACGCGCCCATTTGCCCAGCTGTTTGAGATTTTTTTGCAGACGATTGGCAAACATCTGCCCGCCTTCGCTCAAGCGTGCCAGCTCGACAACAGGTGCTGGCGGCGGCGCTGGTTTGATCGGGTTGCCGTTCTTGTTGTACTGACGCTCTAGCGGCTCAAGTGGTGCCTTGTCGGCTTCTACTTGCTCACGCTCGCGTTCACGCTGCTCGGGGGTGCGCCGCTCGCCGGTGACAAACTGCTCGGGCTGCACCTTGATCAGCAACAGCTTGCACGGCAATGCGCCGTTCCAGAAGGCGTACTGCTTGTGGCTGCGAATACCCATGCGTTTGCCCAGATCGGGTGCACCGGTAAACACCGCGGCCTCCCAGCCCATGCACGCCTGACGCAAACGCTCGCCGAGGTTTTGGTAGAGATACAACAGGCTGGCTTCATCACCCAAACGCTCGCCGTACGGCGGGTTACAAATCACCAAGCCCTTCTGGTTCTGATCCGGGCGCGGCTCAAAGGTCGCCACTTCGCCTTGATACACCTTGATCCAGTGGCTCAAGCCCGCTCGGTCGATGTTATTGCGCGCCGGTTGAATCAGTCGTGGATCGGCCTCGTAACCGCGAATCCACAGCGGCGGCTTGGCCATGCCAATTTCGGCGCGCTGCTGGGCTTCAGCTTGGAGCTTGTTCCATAAGGCCGGCACATGGCCCAGCCACTTGCTGAAACCCCACTGCTCGCGGGTCAGGTTCGGCGCCACATCGGCGGCGATCATCGCCGCCTCTACCAGGAAGGTACCCACACCGCACATCGGGTCAGCCAGCGCGCCGCCTTCAGCGGCAATGCGCGGCCAACCCGCGCGAATCAGCACGGCTGCTGCGAGGTTTTCCTTGAGCGGCGCCGCACCCTGCTGCAGGCGATAACCGCGCTGGTGCAAGCTGTGCCCAGACAAATCGAGGGAAAGAATTGCTTCACCGCGATCCAGACGCAGATGCACGCGCATGTCCGGATTGAGCTTGTCGACCGAAGGGCGTGTGCCGTCTTTCAGACGCAACTTGTCGACGATGCCATCCTTGACCTTCAAGGCGCCGAAGTGTGTGTTGTCGATGCCCGAGCCGTTGCCGCTGAATTCCACGGCCAGGCTGCCGTTGGATTCCAGGTGTTCGAACCAGTCAACCTCCAGCACGCCTTCGTAGAGGCTCTGGGCGTCCTGCACGCTGTAGCGTTTGAGCACTAAAAGCACACGGTTGGCCAGGCGCGACCACAGACACAGGCGATAAGCAGTTTCCATGTCGGCCATGCCACGAATGGCCGAGGTGTGTTCACGCGCCTCTTCAAGGCCGAGGTTGCTGGCTTCTTCAAGCAGCAAGCCTTCCAGGCCCTTGGGACAAGTAAGGAAGAGTTCGTAACGATCCGACATGAGAGTTTCCAGTGCCTAAGGCAAAAAGCGCCGCATGGATAAATCCGCACAGCCAAAATAAGTGACGAAGCGTCGTAACGCGACCCTTCGTCGGAATAAACAACAGTCTCAATCGCAATTCATTCGCGATAGCAAAACACCAGCACACCCAGTACATACGCCCACAGCATAGGCGCTGCAGCAAAAAACCTGAGTGGTTACCAAGGCCCTTATGGCCTGACCCGCAAAAAGGTTACGGGCTTATGACAAAACGGTCATTCACAGCCACCCGCGCATTGGTTAGAAATCACCTCAGGCCATCACTGCAACGGTGCTGGCAAGGAGGCTCGCGACGCCGGCAGCGGACTCCACAAGGCAGACCATTTCTGCCTGACCTTGCGACAAGGTCTAAGGGACATAACAGTCAACATTGAGGGCTTCACCCTATGAGAAGACTTAAGCGTGATCCATTAGAAAGAGCTTTTTTGCGCGGCTATCAATACGGCATCAGTGGTAAATCCCGCGAGCTTTGTCCATTTACCCTCCCCTCAGTCCGCCAAGCCTGGTTGAACGGCTGGCGCGAAGGACGCGGTGACAACTGGGACGGCATGACCGGCACCGCCGGTATCCATCGACTCAACGAACTTCACGCTGTCGGCTGATTCAGGAACCTACCGACTTCACCAAGCACGCTCCATCCGAGCGGCGGGCGCGAGCCCAGGGGCTCCTTCAGGGAGCCCTTTTTTATCTCTGCACTTTATGCGGTAACGCGGCGATGGCATCGACCGCTTCGCGAATCAACGCCGGCCCTTTGTAAATAAACCCCGAATAAATCTGCACCAAGCTGGCACCGGCCGCGATCTTCTCGGCCGCATGCTTGCCTTCGGTAATCCCGCCCACGGCGATGATCGGCAAACGGCCTTTCAGCTCGCCGGCCAGTACCTGGACAATATGGCTGCTCTTGTCACGCACCGGCGCGCCAGACAACCCACCGGCTTCATCGGCACACTCCAGACCATGCACACCTTCACGGCTCAGCGTGGTGTTGGTGGCGATCACCGCATCCATGCCGGCTTCAACCAGCGCATTGGCGACTTCGATGGTTTCTTCATCGCTCATGTCCGGCGCAATTTTGATCGCCAGTGGTACACGCTTGCCATGCTGCGCAGCCAAGTCTTCTTGACGCTGGCGCAGGGCCTCGAGCAATTGCTTGAGCGAATCACCAAACTGCAGGCTGCGCAGCCCTGGGGTGTTTGGCGAGCTGACGTTGACCGTCACATAGCTGGCGTGTTGATAGACCTTGTCCAGGCACAGCAGGTAATCATCCACTGCATTCTCGACCGGGGTATCGAAGTTTTTGCCGATGTTGATACCCAGCACGCCCTTGTATTTAGCGGCTTGTACGCGAGCTAGCAGGTGATCAACGCCGTGGTTGTTAAAGCCCATGCGATTGATGATCGCCTCAGCCTCAGGCAGACGGAACAAACGCGGCTTGGGGTTACCCGGCTGCGGACGCGGCGTCACGGTGCCAATCTCGACAAAGCCAAAGCCCAATTGAGCAAAGCCATCGATAGCATCGCCGTTCTTATCCAGCCCAGCAGCCAACCCGACCGGATTGGGGAAATCTAAGCCCATCACCTTGACTGGCAATGAAGACGGGCTCTTAGTCAGTAAACCGTTAAGCCCCAAACGACCGCCGGCACCGATCAGGTCGATGGACAGTTCATGGGAGGCTTCAGGGGAAAGTTTGAACAGCAGCTCGCGGGCCAGGGTATACATGGGCAGGCTTAGCTCGATAAAGTTACAAAGGCCGCGATTATAGCCGGCTGCGCACCTGATAGGCGAGGCGCGTGAGGGTATCAGTCCAAGCGACGCAAGCTGAGTAATTCGCCGGTTGTGCTGAACTCGAGCGCGAAGGAACCATAAACACCTTCATGGGTCAGAAATGGCCGAAAATGGTGGGCCGGCACACTGACACTCCGCCCATCGCGACTTTGCACTAATATCCGGTTAGCGCGCCCCTGATAAACGACATGTAAACGCTCGGCCGATAACGCGATATCAAACACCAAACTGGGCATGGAGGCACCTTTGCAACTGACTGCATCAATCTTGCCATATACCGCGCACGTGCCCGGTAAAAAATGGGCGGCAGCCATTTTAAACGTCTGCCGTGCTGACCTAGAGAGTGGCCAGCCATGGATGACAGGCCATAAAAAACCTGTCGATACGGCCGATAAAGCCTGTGCAGCGCCCAACAGGCTCTGCCAAACTGGCAATGGTGATTTCGGAGTTCGTACCTGGCCATGAGTCTGTCTGAGCAGCCCTCTACCCTCAGCTCACGCATCGGTGCCCTAGCGCAACGGCTAGGCCTTATTGGCCGTGGGCAACGCCAGATACTCGAGCGCGCCAGCCAGCTCCGCCTGCCGTTCAACCCGCTGCCACAATCGCGTGCAAGCATCTGCTGGCAAGACGGCCCACAGCTACACCGTCTTATAGACTTACCTCGCAGCGCACTCTCCGGCCCAGTTCAGGAAGACAAGGCGCAGGCACATGCCATGCTCGTGGGCGTTATTGAGGCGCACGAGCAACAACTCGCATCGTTCGACCTGCGCATGATCGATGGCCTATCGACCTGTAACCCTCTGCAAGCCAACCACGCCAGCTTCGAGGCTTTCGCCGCCAGCGAGCCGTGCCGCCAGGTACGCATCATCAGCTACAAAGACTTCGTTAAATCCATTAGCCAAGCCTTACCGCGCTTTCTCGCAGGTGAACGCATCACCCTGCGTCAAGCCAGCTGGCGTGGTGATCGGGTGTTCTGGGCCGGCGAGCACCATAGCGAGGCTTTCGCCTGCGCCATTGCTTACGCCCGTCGACGTGAGCTTGAAGTCAATCTACCGGCTGAACTCAGCAGCTACCGCCTGAGCGAGCAAGGCCTCAGCAACCTGCAGCAGCACTATCACGTACTGGGCATGCCCAATGCTGCTTGGAGTGATCCTGCTTTTATGGCGCTGCTGCTGGATAACGGCCTGCCCTACTCGCGCCTTTCTTTAATGGGGGCTCCAGGCTCACCGGAGTTTCTGCTGCTGCCCAAACACTCCAGTGAAGCCACGGCCCTGGGCGAAGGGCTACGCCTGGCGGGTGCGCCGGATGTGGTGGGGTATCTGCAACAGTTGCAGCCCTAGTCTGCCATACCCTGGCCCACGCTATGTTGCTCACAGCTACCCCCCAGTGAATCCAGCAACCTACGTGCAAACAGTTGCAGATGCTCACTTGAATAACTAACGCGCACTAAGTATTTAGCTATTAAAAATCAGCCCGCGTCCTCTTCGGTCGCGGGCTGATTTTTAATAGCCCACACACAGCCGTTCAGGAGCAAACGGAGTATGTGGAAATAGGCTCTCCATTTTACCGGCGAGCCTATGCGTTTCTAGGCTGTTTTCAACGCATTGTCGTCCAGCATGTTCATGATGACAGTGGCCTCGTCACTACTGCTGTAGAGCGTTGAAAGGTTCACATTATCCAGCATCACCTGCTGCTCTACTGGCCCTGCTGCTACCGTACGGATACTGATAGTTGTGGTGGAGCCCAAGAAAGCAAAGTCCAAGTAATCCTGCAGAACACTCGGATTCGTCCCAACACCCGAAAGTAACTGCGACAAATCCAGGATGTCGGAGTTAACGCCTGCGGTGTCTACATTGAAATCGGTGATGTGATCCACCCCTCCGCCCAAACCGCCTTTTTGCCACAGGAAAGTATCTATACCCGAGCCACCCGTCATGGTGTCAGCACCCAACCCACCAATCAGGATGTCATCACCACCATTGCCTACCAGCGTATCGCTACCGGCACCACCGAACAGCAGGTTGGCACTGTTATTACCAATTAATGTGTCGTTTAAGCCTGAGCCAATCAGGTTCTCGATACTATTGAGGGTGTCGGTCCCTGCCCCGCCGGTATTCTGCGCACTGGCAACACCGAGATTGACAGTTACGGCCGAAGCCGCATCGATATAACTGGCTGTATCAATCCCTGCCCCACCATTCAACGCATCGTTGCCGGCACCACCAGCCAGGATGTCGTTGCCATTACCGCCATTCAGAGTGTCGTTACCACTCAGACCGATAAGAATGTCATCGCCATCACCGCCATTGAGGGTGTCATCGCTGCCATCACGGCCAAGCAGGATTTCATTGCGGAAGGTGCCTGTCAGTGTGCTGGAATTGGCACTGCGCACAACATCAACAACCGCTGTATCGAGAACAGTGCTGCCGTTAATTGACGCACCGTAGGTGAAACTACCACCGTCGGCGGCGCCACCACTTTCCTCGGTAAATGTGATCGTGGCGCCGGATAAAGCCGCACCGCCATCCACAGCCCCCATCACATTCAGCACCGACAACAATCCACTGCTTGATCCGCTGTCGTTGGCAAGCAACGCCCAGGTTGGAATATTGATTACATCATTGCCGCCCTGGGTATTTACATTGGTCAACACCAGATCATCACGAATGACCATTGGGGCAGACCCTGGGTTGATATTAATGTTGAGGCTCGCCAAGGCAGTGGCATCGGCATCGTTATCAATTAGGGTAAAGCCAATGCTCAGGGCAATCGCCGTAGTAATAGTGCTGGGCGGGGTGAAGGTGTAGCCGCCTGTAAGCATGTTCACGGTGATATCGGAGCCAGAGCCCGTAAGCACCTTCAACGAAGTCCCGGTCAGGCTGCCGTTATTGGCACCTCCCGTAGCAACGAACGTATTGGAGGATTTTGAGTAGGTGTAAGTTGTGCCATTGACCAGCAATGTATGGACAAAGCCACCATCACTACCAAAACCACCTCCCGTCGCCAGGCTTCCATTGATCGGAGAAGCCTGTGCTGTAGCCACCAAAGTTGCAGTGAGGTCGTTGAAATCATTAACCACTATCGCGTTGGTGTTACTGCCGCCATTGGTGCCATTGTAGGCAATTGGGTTAAGTGCACCGGCATCCACTCCTGAGCCCATACCCAAGGCATAGGCGCGAATACTGTTCGCGGTAAGGAAGTTAATCCACGCCTGCTCTTCGGAGACCCCGCCATTCGAATAAGGTGCCGGCCAACCCGCCGCCGAACCTGCCGCACTGGAGATCCCACCATCACCACTTGGTGCATTGGGGTAACCATCCGAGAGGAAGTAGGCGACATTCTGCACATTGCCGGTGGTAATTTTTCCGCTTTCACCAAACGAGTTGATTGCATCGATCAGCGCAGCATCGTAGTTGGTTGAACCGTTATCGGTGGCAGCCAGGATTGCAGCCTTAGCAGCCGATACTGTCAACCAACTGCTGGCGCTCGACGCACTTGAAGAGAAGGTCGTAAAACTGACCTTCACATCGCCCAGCGCATCGTATTGCTCCAGAAGCTCCAGCAAGGCATTTTTGGCGACCTGCAGGCGGTCCATACCGCCTACGCCAGATGAGTTACCCATGCTACCTGACACATCCAAGACGATGATCAAGTTGGTATTGAGATTGGTTTCTGCTTGCCCGTTCTGCACCTGACTAACAGCGCTTGGCGCATCGTCCAAGAAGCTGATGGCATGCCCGAGGTCAATCGAGCTTGTAGCCTGATCGCCATCCTTGTCAGTGATTGTGGCATTGAGCTTGATCAAGTTGCCTGCCGCCAGGCTAGCCTCCTGATTCGGCCCACTGTTAGGTGTATGAATGATCGAGCGTTGTTGATCCAGAGTAACGGTGCCATTGCCAGCATTCACGGCAACTGTGAAGGAAACTGCCCCTGCCGCACTCCCCACCCGACCGACCACATTGCCTGCTTCCAGAAACAGCAGAATATTGCTACCGGTGAGCGAGTCATCCAGGCCGCTATCCGCACCTGCTGCACTGACATTAAGGCTGTAGACGATGTTTCCAGCGCCATCGGCGCCGTAACTCGATGTAAATGCCCCTGCAAAACTGATGCTGGCGTTGCCGGACAGATTGCTTTCATCAACCTGCAGACTATCGGCCGCCACTGCATTGGAGCTAATGCTCGGGCCATCATCTCTGAAGCTGATGGCACTACCCAGATTGACCGATGCCGTAGCCGTATCGCCATCCTTGTCGGTAATAGTGGCACTCAGTTGCACCAAGTTGGCAGCAGCCAAACTGGATTCCTGATCTACACCACTGTTGGGGGTATGGATAATCGCCCGCTGTTGGTCGAGAGTGACCTGGCCGCTTGCATTCACTGAAACAGTAAAGGACACCGCTCCGGCCGCATTGCCTACGCGTCCAACAACCACACCAGCCTCGTTAAACAGCAGGATATTACTGCCGGTGGCAGAGTCATCCAGGCCACTGTCTACGCCTGCAGCACTGACATTCAGGCTGTAGGTGGTAGTACCAGCGCCGTCAGCACCGTAGTTACCGCTGAACAAACCCGCAAAGTTGGTAGTGGCATTAGTAGCCAGAACGGTTTCATCCACCTGCAAACTGTCATTGCCAGCCGCAGTCGCGCTGATGCTCGGGCCGTCATCCTTGAAGCTGATAGCGCTACCGAGATTGACCGAAGCTGTAGCCGAATCGCCATCCTTGTCGGTAATAGTGGCACTCAATTGCACCAGGTTGGCAGCAGCTAAACTGGACTCCTGATCTGCACCACTGTTGGGGGTATGGATAATCGCCCGCTGTTGGTCGAGGGTGACCTGGCCGCTCGCATTCACCGAGACAGTAAAGGACACCGCGCCGGCCGCATTGCCTACGCGCCCAACAACCACCCCAGCCTCGTTAAACAGCAGGATATTACTGCCGGTGGCAGAGTCATCCAAACCGCTGTCTACACCCTCTGCACTGACACTCAGGCTGTAGGTGGTAGTACCAGCGCCGTCGGCACCGTAGTTACCACTGAACAGACCCGCAAAGTTGGTAGTGGCATTGGTTGCCAGGACAGTCTCATCCACTTGCAGGCTGTCGTTACCGGCCGCAGCAGTAGCGCTGATGCTAGGCGCGTCATCTCGGAAGCTGATGGCGTCGCCCAGGTTAATGGTCGCACTGTTGCTATCACCGTCTCGGTCGGTGATGGTCGCCGTCAGTTGCACCGCGTTGGCAGACGCCAGACTGGATTCCTGATTTGGCCCGCTGTTAGGCGTATGCATGATTGCGCGCTGCTGATCCAAGGTGACCACACCACTGGCATTAACCGAGACGGTAAATGACACGGCGCCTGCCGCGTTACCCACGCGCCCGACCACATTGCTGCCCTCAAGGAACAACAGGATGTTGCTACCTGTAGCAGAGTCATCCAGGCCACTGTCTACACCTGCTGCGCTGACATTTAGACCATAAGCAGTGGTGCCTGCACCGTCTGCACCGTAGCTCGAGGTGAACGCTGCGGCGAAGCTGGCGCTGGCATTGGTGGCCAAGTTGGTTTCATCCACTTGAAGCGAGTCTGCAACTGCCACGCCGGCACTGATACTGGGGCCATCGTCCCTGAAACTGATGACATCCCCCAGGTTCAAGGTGGCGCTGCTGGAGTCACCATCGTTGTCGACGATGGTAGCGCTCAGCTGCACCAGATTGGCGCTGGCCAAGCTGGATTCCTGATCCGCCGTGGTATTGGGTGTATGAGCGATGGCCCGCTGTTGATCCAACGTCACCACGCCACTGGCATTCACAGACACGGTGAAGGACACAGCACCGCCTGCACTGCCAACACGCCCAACCACATTGCCACTTTCCAGATACAGCAGGATATTGCTGCCGGTCGCTACATCGTCCAAGCCGCTGTCAACGCCATTGGCACTGACTTGCAGGCTGTAGGTGGTGGTACCGGGGCCATCGGCACCGTAGTTGCCACTAAAGGATGCGGCAAAGTTAACGCTGGCATTGATCGACAGACTGGTTTCGTCCACCTGCAACGAATCGGCAACTGGCGAGCCGGCACTGATAGTCGGCACATCATTCTCGATATACACCAAGAAGTCGCCAAGCAGAGCAACCGGATCAACACCGTCGCTGGCCTGCAGGAGGCTGGCAAAGTTCATCACCAGCAGTTCGTTGTCATCGCTACCGGTCGCTGGGTGATCCAACGGACCATTGAGGGTGAAGGTGTAGTCGCCGTTCGCTTGCACCTGCAGGGTAAAAATGGTCGGGCCTGAGGCGCCTGCTTTGGCAGTAAGCGTATTGCCTGCCACGCTGTAGACCAGACCAACGCCATCGGAGCTAGCAGCTTGCAGACCCACGGTGTTGCTCGAGAGACTGAACTGAACACCCGCCGGCGAACCAACAACCAGTTCGCCAACATTGCCGGCCGCGACCGTAGTAACCCCATCATTATCAGTGATGCCACCAGGCAACTCATCCTCGTCAACCATGGCGATGATCGGGCTAGCATCTTCCACATTCACCGTCAGGTTAGCGCTGGATGGGTCGCCGTCCTTGTCGACGATGGTGTAGGTGAAGGTCTCGGTTTTATCACCGACAACATTTGAGGGAGCTTGATAGGCCCACGCCCCGGTGCTGAAGTTGAAGCTCAGCTTGCCGCCTTCAGCAGTGGTGATATTGCTCAACTGGCTGCCGGCAATGTTAGGCCCGGAACTCGGGTCGATAGTGCCGGCGCCGTCCCACACATAGGTGATGCCATTGATCACGATGGACTGGATATAACCAGGGCCGTCCGCGCCAAAGGCATCGTCATCACCGCCACCAGCAACGCCGTCACTGCCCAGCAGTACATTGCCGCTAACCAGAGCGCCAATCTGGCCCAACAGGGTGTCGACCAGCCCATTGAAGTCGCCAACCAGAATAGGCGCACCAACGCCATCCAGATCCACATCCTGCAAGCGAGCGGTATTGATGCCATTGCCTACACCGATGGCGGTGACGCTCACACCCACAGAGCTATTAACGAAGGCACTCCAAGCTGTAGCCGTTGCATCGCTCAGCGAGTTGCCACCCGAGCCAGTCTGCTCATTGGGGTTACCGTCACTGATAAAGAACACCTGGTTGCTTGCCCCAGCTACCGGGGTGTAGGCCCCCATGGTTTCCTGAATCGCTGCAGTAAAGTCCGTTTGCCCATTGAACGGACGAGTTCCAGTCTCAGCCGGGTTGAGGCTGCCAATCAGAGTCGAGAAAGCGGCATAGTCGGTAACAGCGGCGTAGGAAGTCGCCGTGCCGGAGAAGGCCACGACCTTGATCGTCACATCGCCTGTGGTGCCATTGAACAATGCCTGCCCGGCAGCACGTACGGCCTGCAGCATGGTGTTCAGCTCGGTGTTATCAATGCTGCCACTGAAGTCCAGCACAAAGGCTACATTGAAGTCCTTGCCTTGCGAGGCTTGTACTGTGGCAGTGTCGTCTTGGGCTTGCGGGGTGTCATCGTCAACATTGAGCGATAAGGTGCCAGTGGCGCTGTCTCCATCCTTATCAGTCACCTGATAGCTCAGGGTAAAGGCTTGGTTGTTCTCCTGATCAGCCGTGGCATGTTGGATTGGCGCATTTTGGGTAACTGTGTATGCGCCGGTCGATTGATTAAGCGTCACAGTCAAAACGAGGGTAGCTCCCTGCTTGACCAGCAGTGAGCTGCCTGACGTTTGATAGGTGAAGCCGGCTGGAGCACCAGTGGTCAGCCACTGCAGGCTACCCGCCCCATCCGCACCGAAGCTGTGGCCCAGCGTACCGCTGGCGTTGATCGAATCCGCATCGTCACCCACGCCCCCCGGAATACCGTTGGCCAGGGCATCGTCGTCCAGTTGCACCAGGGCATTCGGTAGCACACTTGGGCCGTCATCTTTGAAACTGATGACTGTACCGATATCAAGGCTGGCGCTGGCCTGATCACCATCCCCATCGGTCACGACGGCATTCAAGCTGATATGCCCCGCGCCCAAGAACTTGGCTTCGTCTGGGTCGCCAGTTGGGTGAACGATGGAGCGGATTTGATCGAGAGTAACGGTGCCTGCGGCATCGACGCTCAGGGTAAATACCAATTGGTTTGTGCCAGAGGTGCGGCCTTCAATAACCCCCGCATTGAAGCTGAGGATCACCGCCTGGTTGGTTTCGGTATCGACCAGGCCCGAGTTGGCGTTCTGCACACTCAGATTGTAGGTCAAGCTTTGCAGACCATCGGCACCCGGTTGCACATTGAACACACCACTGAAGTTAGCCGTTGCATCAATATGGAAGGCCGACTCATCAACCTGCAGCGCTGAACCCCAGGTGACATTGGCGCTGACATCGTTGTAGTCGTAGTCCGAGGTGAGAGTTTTGTCTTCCCAGTTCTGATTACCCGCGCTACTGGTGTCCTGCAGGTGCGAGCCACCAGGGTTCAAGCTGGCATCACTGAACAGCACATTGGCGCCATCAGCCCCCACCAACGGCACACCACCCAGCTTGGCCTGCCACTGACCCGCGACAAGCTCGAAGGTCACGACAGAGCCATTAGCCAGGCCGGCATTGGCTCCGCCATTAGGGATGATAAAGAAGCCCGTATTGGCTGGGTCCAAACCACTGAGATCACCCACATCGCCAACAGATTGAGCATGCACATTGGCCCAAATCACTTTGCCGTCTATTGGTGAGCCATCTGGCGCCTTGTTGTAATAACCATAGGAGTTGCTGAAGCCAGCATCGGAGCCCTGGAAGGTGACAAAGGAGGTCACTCCAATATTCCCGGCCTGAATGGTCGGGGTATCGTCATCAATCGTCACGACCAACGAGCCCGTGGCCGAGTCGTTATCCCCGTCAGTCACCGTGTAGCCGATGTTCAGCGTGATATCGTCTTCGGTGCCACTAACCGGATGCATCAGCGGTTGCAACAGATTGATGGTGTAGGCGCCAGAGGCTGGGTCAGTGAGCACCACCGTCAGCAATGCACCGCGGACAGAACTGATGGTCAGGGTATTGGTTGATGCATCCCAGTTGGATGTCACGGCCTCCGACCCCAGACTCAGCGGACCGCTAAGCGCGATGGATTTGAGACCATCAGCACCGGCATTAAATGCCAAATTCCCACTGGTGCTGGTCGCAGCACCCGCGACATCGCCTGGGCCGCCATTAATGCCCCCGGCAAGGCCTTCATCATCCAGAACGACCGCAGCAACAACACTGCCGCCGGTTGGGCCATCATCTTCGAAGCTAAATGCACCGGCTGCGCCCAGGTCAATCGAGACACTGTCGCTGTCGCCATCACCGTCGGTCACGGTTTGGGTCAGCAGCAGCGCGCCTTCAGCCAAGCTCAGCAACTGGCTGTCATCCGCACTGCTGGTGTCCGCGTGCCAGATATTGTCCAGCAGCCCCAGGGTCACCGCGCCGGTAACCGGGTTGATGGTCAGGGTGAAATACGGCACGCCACCGGCGCTGCCGGTGACCACGTTGCCCACCTGGTTGAGGACGATCTGCTCGCCCTTACCCAGCGGCGCACTCGCGTCCACCGCAAACAAACCACTCGGTACATTGGCACCGCTAAGCGCCAAGCTGTAGACCGTGCCGGCATCACCGGCTGCCGCACCGTCTGCCCCAAACACGCTATTAAACTGCGCTTGCACCACCGCGGCGCTCAGCACCGCCGAGGCAACACCATCGGCATAGGCACCGCCCAGGCTCGCCAGGCTTTCATCGACAAATACACGCCCCAGCCCTTCGGACTGCTCACTGAGCTGTGCACGGGGGCCGTCATCTTCAAAGCTAAAGGCACCGGCGGCGCCCAGATCAATCGAGACACTGTCGCTGTCACCATCACCGTCGGTGACGGTTTGGGTCAGCAGCAGCGCGCCTTCAGCCAAGCTCAACAGCTGGCTGTCATCCGCACTGCTGGTGTCCGCGTGCCAGATATTGTCCAGCAGTCCCAGGGTCACCGCGCCGGTAACCGGGTTGATGGTCAGGGTGAAATACGGCACGCCACCGGCGCTGCCGGTGACCACGTTGC
>Ga0209504_1001046_pt1 | contig 22276 bp, 17 predicted proteins | sample COGITO_mtgs_1005_FD_184791 | JGI IMG/M metagenome (GOLD analysis project Ga0209504, IMG submission 184791) | Pelagic marine microbial communities from North Sea - COGITO_mtgs_100511 (SPAdes) (version 2) | ecosystem: Environmental > Aquatic > Marine > Epipelagic ...
TCTTGGCTCCGTCTGGTTCACGATCAAACCAGATGGCACATTGAATCAGTAAGCTTCACAAGGCCCCGCACAAGCGGGGCTTTTCTTTTGGCAGGACTGAATGCATCTGCAGTAACCAACCCATTAGGGAAGTATTTTTTTAGGAGGCACTTGATTAATATACATAGCACTCGCTGGTTGGCTCTTACGCCCCCCTCCCGCCACCTGCGGACTGTTTAATTGGTCTTACAAGTTTGCCTAATCGTTTGCCTATTTAGGCAAAAATTGTTGAACTTGGACTAACTTTGGGCGAACCTCGGTTTGTGCCAGTTGTGGCACAGTCCATTAACAATAAACCACACAATCGCTTCGAATAGGCTTAATAGCTGGCAGTAACACAAAAAAGCCCCACGTTCCAGTAGGGCTCTTCTAAATAAAAATGGTGCGGGTAGACGGAATCGAACCGACGACCTCTGCGTGGAAGGCAGATGTTTTACCTCTAAACTATACCCGCGATTAGGAAGCGCGTAAAATGCCCTCTTCGGCGGCAGTGGGTCAAGTCAGGAATTGAGCTAAAGCACCGTTTTTATACACCTACTCGATAATTCGCGATATCCACCAACGCCAACTAGGCCTCCAATAAGCGCGTACGCCGATGCTGCTGTGGGAACTGAAGGGTAATCGCAGTGCCCTCACCCTTACGAGACTCGATGCCCAATTGCCCGCCATGGTCGCGAATGATTCGCTGCACAATCATCATACCCAAGCCGTGACCTTCTTTCTTGGTGGTATAATAAGGCTGCAGAATACGTGAAAGCTCGTCTTCCGAGATTCCCGAGCCGGTATCAATGAATTGAATATAAACAAACTCGTCGTCGCTGCGAGCGAGCACGCGGAGCTTACCTCCAGGCTGCATCGCTTCCATGGCATTTTTGACCAAATTAAAAAAGACCTGCTTAATTTGTCCACGGTCACCCAAAATAGATGGGATCTCTTGGGCGACCTCCACATTAACGTCTAGGCAACGATCGCGCAACTCGGCCTCCTGCACCCGTAGCACCTCATCCACCAACTCGATCAAATTCAGCTCGTTGAGCTCAGGTTGCTGAGGACGCACTGCTTCAAGGAAATGCGTAATAATGCCATCGAGTCGCTTCACCTCACCTTGGCAGACCTCAAGTGATTCAGTCATACTGCCAGCAACATCACCCAGTTCCAACTTCTTCAACTGGCGCTCGATCAACTGTAAATGAATCGTCAACGAGTTGAGCGGATTGCCGAGTTCATGAGCCACTCCAGCAGAAAGGCGCATGATCGAGGCAATACGCTCAGTCTCGATCCGCTCTTCCATTGTAACTTTTTCTTCGGTCACATCGGAGAGCACGACCACCATACTGCCGCTATCATGATGTCCTACCTGAGCATCTATTGGCACCATATAGAGGCGTACAAAACGGTGTTCTGGGTAGGATAATTCTACCTCACGAGAAAGTACAGGAGAGCCATGATCCGCATCTGCTGCTTTATCCAGATCGATTGAGCGCGCTAAGTCAGGCACCATCTTCCATAGCCGTGTGGTGCCGACATCCTCCTCCTTTAAACCGATTAAACTGAAAGCAGTGGAGTTGGCATACTGCACAACACCCTCGGAATCGATCACCAGAATGCCATCCTGAATGGTATTAAACACTGTCTCCTGTAACTTGCGATCTCGTGCAAGGCGCTGTACCAAGATGCCTAGGTTGACTGAATCGAGGTCATCTATTCGGCCCAGTATTTTATCAAGTCCGGTATTTTTCATCGCAGCATAAAATAAGGAAGCACCACAGTTATTGTGAGATAAAAAGCGAAATCTCTCTGCCCATCAGGTTCATTTTTGGTTTAATAGTCTGTATATATGAAAGAATCTAGCGGCTGAATCAAACGAATTGCAGCGCTTATGCCATCGGCGTCACCAGCTCAATTAGCTGCTTTGCGATTATTTTTTTGGTAGTCGGGCCGATCTTCAGCGAGCTACCATCCGCCGCAATCAGTGTTACTTCATTGGTCTCCGCGGCAAATCCAGCCCCCGCTTCTCCAACCTTGTTGGCCACGATCCAATCACAGCGCTTTTCCTCGAGCTTTTTGCGGGCGTAGGTATCGACATTATTCGTTTCTGCGGCAAAGCCGACGACGGTCTGATGTGCTTTGCGCTCAGTCATGGCCTTTAAAATATCAATCGTAGGTTCGAACTCGATCTGTAGCGATGCACCCTTCTTCTTCTCTTTCTCTGCATGGCGCTTCACCGGACGAAAGTCACTGACTGCAGCAGTCATAATCAACACATCGCAGGCATCAAACAATGCATCTACATGGTGAAACATTTCCTCAGCACTCACTACTGGATATAAAATAACATCATCAGGCTCCTGCAACGCCACTGGCCCCGCAACCAAATCAACCGTCCACCCCGCAGCCACAGCCGCCTCTGCGAGCGCGTAGCCCATTTTGCCGGAGGCCGGATTGCTCAAAAAGCGCACCGGATCAATAAACTCACGAGTGGGTCCAGCAGTGATAAGACAGCGAATAGAGCTTGCGTTTGACATAACTCGGAAAAGCCTAGGCTACTATATGGTAGAACAGCAACCCAGCACCGCACCTAATTTGCAAAATTCCTCACAGTTAACAAAACCACCGGTTCAGAAAGAAAACACATTTCTTAATCTCGGTTTTAATATCCTGCTGCCGATCTTAATCCTGAATAAGGGGAAGCAACTGTTTGGTGACTTCTTGGAGCCTTATTTTGAAAATGTTGCGATCGGTATACTGATCATCGCAGTGCTTTTTCCGATCGGCTATTTCATCTACGATTACGTTAAACGCTCGAAGTATAACATCTTCTCGATACTCGGGCTTATCAGCGTGTTGCTGACAGGTGGTATTGGCATCCTCGAAATCCCGACAGAATGGTTTGCGGTCAAAGAAGCCGCCATACCCTTACTGCTAGGCATCGCGGTCGTGATCTCGCTCAAGACTCCGTGGCCACTGATTCGTACCCTGCTGTACAACCCTGAGATTATAGATGTCGATAAGGTACACCGCGCACTCGTCGAACATGACAGTGAATCCGCCTTTGACCAACTACTCACTAAATGCACCTGGCTTCTGGCACTCTCATTTTTGCTCAGCGGAATCCTCAACTATGGCCTCGCCCGCTGGATTGTAGTGAGTCCGAGTGGCACCGACGCTTTCAACTCTGAGGTCAGCAAGATGATGGCTTGGAGTTGGCCGGTCATCGTCATTCCCAGTATGGCAATCATGATGTTCACACTTTGGATGCTGCTGGGGGGCATCAAAAAAATGACAGGCCTTGAATTGGAAGACGTTCTACACGCCCCTCCACCAAAGAAATAAAAGGCCTGAATGCAGCGCTGAGTATTTTGTAAGGACTTAGATACTGCACGACTGGATTAACCTAACTCGGATAGTTCAAGCATACGTAACTACTTAAACCTTGGATGAATATGCATTCACATTCATCAGGGTAAGCGCCATTCAGAGTGATGCAACAAAAACGGCAGAGCTCCGAAGTGCTCTGCCGTTTTGAAAGAAGTCTGTCTTATTCAGCGATTATCCATCTTCTCGTAATCACGGAGGGTAGAACCTGTGTAAACCTGACGTGGGCGGTGAATACGGCTCTTCGGATTTTCTGCGATCTCTTTCCAATTCGCAATCCAACCGGGCATGCGACCAATCGCAAACATCACGGTAAACATCTCTACAGGGATGCCGATCGCCTTGAGTAAAATACCGCTGTAAAAGTCCACATTTGGATAGAGCTTACGTTGCACAAAATATTCGTCTTCCAACGCAGCCTGTTCGAGGTGTTTCGCAATATCTAGCAGCGGATCATCAATGCCTAAGCCTTGCAACACTCGCTCGGAACTCTTGCCGAGTATCTTTGCACGTGGATCATAGTTTTTGTACACGCGATGTCCAAAGCCCATCAGCTTTGCTTTACCCTCTTTCGCATCTTGGATGAAGCGAGAGCCATCATCGCCCGATGCATGAATGTCCTCGAGCATCTGAATCACCGCCATGTTCGCGCCACCATGAGACGGCCCCCACAATGCGCAAACGCCAGCAGATACCGACGCAAACAAATTAGCACCCCCCGATGCCACCATGCGCACCGTCGAAGTCGAGCAGTTCTGCTCGTGGTCAGCATGTAGGAGTAAAAATAAATCGAGTGCCTCAGATGCACCGGAATGATCCTCATAGTTATTATAAGGCTCAGAAAACATCATGTGCAGAAAGTTATCTGCGTAGCGTCGCTTGCAATCAGGAAAGACATACGGCAAGCCTTGCTTTTGACGATAGGTCATCGCTGCGATCGTACGTACCTTGGAAATCAACAGCGCCGCAGTTTCGTCAAAATGAGCGAGGTCTTGCTCACGATTGTTCGACGACATTTCTGGGTAATACGCTCCCAACGAATTGAGCATCGAAGACAAAATTGCCATAGGATGCGCGCCACTGGGAAAGCCTTCGAAGTGGTGATGCATACCAGTGTGAATGGAGGCATGTGCTTGAACTTTCAGGCGAAATTGTTGCAACTGCTCACTCGTTGGCAATTCGCCATAAATCGCAAGATACGACGTTTCTAAGAACGTAGAGTTCTCCGCCAACTGCTCGATAGGATAACCGCGGTGGCGCAGGATTCCCTTCTCACCATCGATAAAGGTAATGTCACTCAGACACGAACCGGTGTTGCCATAGCCTTCATCAAAAGTAATGCAGCCGCTCTTGGACCGCAAAGTTCTGGTGTCCAAAGCCTTTTCTCCTTCGGTCCCCTCGATGATAGGGAACTCGAAATTTTCATCTCCAAGTCGAATAGTGCCTGTGTTTTCCATTTTTTTGGTAGTTAAGCGAGGGGATTGCTGCAGTTATAGCTGATAAATAAAAGAAAGTGTTCAGGCCTTGAGCTTCAGCGATTTCAAAAAATTACGATACAGATGCAATCCTTTTGCCTGACTTTTTTCAGGGTGAAACTGTGATGCATAGCAATTGCCGGACTGAATTCCGGCAACAAATCGACCGCCATAGTCGGTCTCGAACCAAGTCAGACTTTCGTCTTCGGGCTCGATATAATAACTATGCACAAAATAAAATTGATCCTCGCCGCTGATAATTCCATCGGTCAGTGGCGCATCGTCAGCAAAGTTCACAGAGTTCCAACCCATGTGTGGGACCTTCAACGATGAATCGATATCGAACCGGCGCACCCGCCCTTTAAAGACTCCAAGCGCAGGGGTGTCGCCTTCCTCCGAATGCTCAAACAGCGCCTGCAACCCGAGACAGATGCCAAAAAATGGCTTGTCCGCTGCAATCCAAGATCGAATCGCATCATCAAAGCCAGTGTCTTTAAGCAGTCGCATGGCATCGACGATCGCGCCTTGCCCAGGAAATATTAATGCATCTGCTCCTTCAAGCTCTGCAGGGCAAGTGACTAACTGTGCATCTGCACCGACGTGCTCCCATGCACGCACCACGCTGCGCAAGTTACCCATGCCGTAATCAATAACGGCAAGGCGTGGCTTAGTATCTCTAGTCTCTGCGCTCATAAGAAACGCTAAAACCTGTAGATCCTGCCACACTATGCAAGCACCCAAGCCCCCATAAGCGGTAAATCGATTCATCTTTTTAATGAACGCTGTTGATTTTAGATAAAATCGATTCGCTACCCTAATAGCATATACAACAAAAGCTTATATACTGCGCTTAAAGCAACACACCTAGGCATTAAAAAGGACGATTCGATACCGAATCGTCCTTCAAATAATACCACCGCGCAGCCTACTTCGACAGCGTGCCCTTGGTGGACGGCAATGCTCCACCAAGTCTGGGATCTACTGTGGTTGCCATATCGAGCGCACGAGCAAATCCTTTAAAGATCGCCTCCGCGATGTGGTGCGGCTCTTCACCATATTCAAGATTAATATGCAGGTTACACGCCGCATCATTGGCAAACGCTTGAAAAAACTCTTTTACCAGCACGATATTAAAATCACGTACCATCGGAAATTTAAAATCGACTGTATAGACGAAAGCCTGACGATTCGATAAATCGAGTGAAATACGAGCAAGCGACTCGTCCATCGGTAAGAGAAAAAATCCGTAGCGACGAATTCCACCCTTATCGCCCAGCGCTTGCTTGACCGCTTGCCCGAGTACGATGCCGGTGTCTTCGACCATGTGGTGATAATCAACATCGATGTCTCCCGTCGCTTTGACCTTTAGATCAAACAACCCGTGCTTCGCCAAAAGCGTGAGCATGTGATCGAAGAACGGGATACCAGTATCGATTTCGGACACACCAGTGCCGTCGAGATTCAGCTCCATTTCGATCTGAGTCTCTTTAGTATTGCGGGTGATTTGTGCTATGCGTTGTTCAGCCATGATGTAACAGCGGTTAAAAAAGCCTCCATTTCTTCGTCAGTACCTATGCTAACGCGAATAAAAGAGCAAGTTAAAGGATGCGCAGCGAAATAGCGCACCAAGACACGCGACTGCTTCAAATAGTCGAATAAATCAGCCGCCACTGCAGCGCCAGATGCACCGGCGGCATTTTTTGGCTCGGTAAAGAGTAAATTAGCCGCGGATGGATAAGTAAACCAGCCCAGTGCATCGAGCTGCTTGAGCGTCGCCTCACGTGTCGCGATCACCTTTGCGCGCTGCACATCAAAATATTCGACATCCTCAAATGCAGCCTGTGCGGCCACTTGAGCGATACGGTCGACATTATACGCATCACGCACGCGATCTAACATGCTGATGACTCCTGCACTCGCGAGGCCAAACCCTACACGCATCCCCGCCAAACCATACGACTTTGAAAAGGTGCGCACCACCACCAGATTTTCATAATCGTTGAGTAATGGCGCAGCAGTCTCGCCACCGAAGTCCACATACGCTTCGTCCACCACCAAGATGCCGTCAATACGCTGTAGTACCGCTTCGATCGCAGAAAGTGGAAATGCGACTCCAGTAGGCGCATTGGGCGAGGTCAGGAAGAAAACTGGCGCGTTAGTCGCAACGATCGCATCCACGTCGAGCTCCATCGAGCGGGTAAACGGCACATCAATCATGCCCTGCCCTGACATCCCTGCCACCACGGGGTACAGCGAGTAGCTCGGTACCGTGTGCCCCGCTCCCTCTTCGGAAACAAAGCAGCGTGTTATCAGATCCAAAATATTATCCGAACCATTGCCGATGATGACATTTTTACCAGTCAGCCCAAAGCGTTCGCCAATCACCGCTCGCAACCGCGCACTCACTGGCTCGGGGTAGCGGCGTAACTCCACCACTTCGCCGGCCACAGCCTCCGCAACTTTGGGTGATGGCGGATACGGATTCTCATTCGTATTCAGCTTCACCCAACCCTCACCCTGCGGTTGCTCGCCGGGGACGTAAGCGTGGAGCTCCTGTACGTGTGGCAAAGCACGTGCATTGGCATCAAAAGTTTTTTTCATGGGCATTTATCTAAGCAGCCTGCGTTTTCGTAGAATTAGATAATCTCTAACAAAACGACCTGTGCGCAATCAAGTTCGATAAACAATACATAGATTGCATGCGATCAATTCTCAACTACCGCACCCATAAAGACTACTTCATCCCTCAGAGGTAAATCCAAAATGTTAAGAAAACTAATAATTCCTACTATTATCTCCCTAGTGCCCGCGCACTACAGCAAGTCCTAAGCACCTGAACCCTGTTAACTTCGATTTCGGAGTTCACCGCAAGGAAACAGACCACCCTCGAACCACTAACTACTCTGCTGGAGTATGTAGCTGCCTTTATAACCGAATCGTAAGCGAGCGACCATGCCCATCGAGCTGCTCTAAGCGGGCAAATGTTTCGACCACTGGTGCAGCTTTAGCGAGGCTTTTCGCGTCGTAGCGAACGATACTGGATCGTCGAATAAAGTCGGTCGCTTGTAGGCCACTGAAGAACCGACCAGCGCGTGCAGTCGGCAACGTGTGACTTGGACCTGCGGTGAAATCACCTAACACCGTTGGCGTCATGTAGCCCTGTAAAATCGCGCCCGCAGTGCGAATTTTTTTGGTTACAGCTTCGATCGACTTATCAGCAATTTGAAGCTCCAAGTGTTCAGGTGCGATGTAGTTCGATACCTGTGCAGCTTGATCCAGATTCTTACAGACCACTGCAAGAAAGCGATCCTTCAGGACTTTTTCGCACTTCTTCGCGTGGCTGCGCTCTGGCAATTGTTTCGCCATCGATTTCTCAATCTTAGCGAGTAGCGCCTTACTGGTAGTTGCCAAATAGATAATTTCTTTGCCGCTACCGTGTTCGGCCTGTGCAATCAGGTCAGCAGCCACATGATGTGCATTTGCTCCCCCATCGGCGATCACCATCACTTCACTTGGCCCCGGTAAAAGATCTATTCCGACAGTGCCGAGCACCTGTCGCTTAGCCTCCATCACAAATGCATTGCCTGGTCCAAAAATCTTATCCACTGCAGGAATTGTTGCTGTGCCATAGGCCATCGCCCCTACCGCTTGTACGCCTCCCACTTTATATACTTCATCGATACCGACCATTGAAAGTGCCGCCAACATACCAGGCGCTATCGAGCCATCTGCGGCAGGTGGTGTACACACACATATTTCAGGGTTCTTGACCAACTTCGCTAGCACGGCAGTCATGATGACTGTTGAAACGAGCGGCACATTGCCCCCTGGCACATAGAGCCCGACGCGTTGAATTGGGTAAAAGCGCTCACCGATCGTACCGCCTTGTGCATTTTTCGCCTTCCATGCTTTAGGTAAGGTCTTTTTATGAAATTCTTTGACCAATGCGATCGACTCCCGAATCGCCCTGCGGTCAGCGACCGTGAGGCTCTTCATCGCGGCTTTCATGGCCGCTGGTTTCACACGCACTGCATTTGCCCGCAGCTTGGCGCCGTCAAACTTTTCGGTATACTCGAGCACTGCTTTGTCACCTCGGGCCTTGACATCAGCAAGCACCGACGTGACCACCTCTGAAACATCGCCAGTCACAGTGGCATGGGCACAGAACGTACGCAGGGCATTAAAAAATTTCGGCGAATCTGAGAACTCGAGTGTTTGCATGATATGAAGAAAATAATTGGCAGTGAGGCGTGGCAACCGAATCAACTGAAGATACTATAGAGGACGCGTTTACTTTACTTTATGACCAGTAGGAATGGTGAATATACCACGCGGCAATGGTTTATTCACCTCAATTTCACGAATTACCACAGTATGTAGCATCGTATCACCTTCGTAGTATTCAACTCGTTTCGGAAATTTAATCCCTTGGACGACCTGCTCACCAAGCTCGACACTCTCGACCCCTTTGTCCGTCACAGTAGAGATCAACATGTCATCGTTTACCGCAAAAAAACGTGTGGTGGAAATGCCGTCTGGATACGAATACAGCAGGCGGTGACAACGTACACCGCGCCGTTGCTCGATACCTTGATGCGTGACTTGCTCGCCACGCTTAAAGTCTGGCTCATAAAAACTAAACAGCTGGCGTGTACTAAATGCTGCCCGTTGAGTCTCTTCGTTTGTCATCGGCCGAATCTGTGAACGCTGTTGGGAATCATTCAAATTTGAGCGAATAATACAGCCATCCTCGCCATTTAAAAGAGTGGTCTCGACCAAATCATCGACCCTCACTTCAAGGCGCTGCGAACAAGGGCGTCGCGAGATGATTAGAATCTTCGCACTCGGCACCTTCGATTCCGCTGGCTCGATCCAGCCACTCATCTGCAAGGTCACTGCTCCATCCAGTGCTTTCTCGCTACCAACGGTTGCGCGCGCTTGATTGATAATCGCGCTTACATTTGCGCCCTCAACCAGTAGAGGCGTGATCAATGCGATGAAACAAACAGATACGATAGACTTCATAGCGGTATGGTGGAATCAGACCAAGCTTAACGTGAATTGTTCAAAACCTGACTCTAACACGGCTACTCCCATTCAATCGTGCTTGGCGGCTTCGAACTGATATCGAGCACCACACGATTGCAACCAGTCACCTCATTAATAATGCGGCTCGAGACCTTGCGTAACACCTCATAGGGTACGCGTGCCCAGTCTGCAGTCATCGCATCAAGGCTCTCTACAATTCGTAGTGCGACCACATTTTCATAGGTCCGCTCATCGCCCATCACCCCAACCGTTTTAACTGGCAAGAATACACAGAACGACTGCCACACCTTGTAGTATAAATCCGCGGCCATCATCTCTTCTTGGAGTATCGCATCCGCCTTACGCAACACCACTAAATCTTCTTCCTTGATAGGCCCCATGACCCGCACCCCTAAGCCAGGCCCGGGAAAAGGTTGGCGCCACACGACTTCCTTCGGCAATCCAAGCTGAGCGCCGAGCTCGCGCACTTCGTCTTTAAATAATTCACGCAGTGGCTCTAGCAGTTTGAGGTTCATCTTTTCAGGCAGACCACCCACGTTGTGATGACTCTTGATCAACGCTGCAGGATTGCCGTCAATTGCGACTGACTCGATTACATCTGGATACAGCGTGCCTTGCGCGAGAAAAGTGTAATTACCAAGTTCCTTGAGCTCAGTGACTGCTTCATCAAAGACTTCTACAAACGAATTACCAATGATCTTACGCTTCGTTTCCGGATCCGACACCCCTTTGAGGCGGTCGAGGAAGAACTTCGCCTTATCCGCGACACGGACATCAAGATCAAAGTGATCACCATAGAGTTTTTCAACTTGCTCACGCTCGTGCAGGCGCAGCAGACCATTGTCAACAAACACGCAAGTCAGCTGTTTACCGATCGCTTTATGGATCAATGCGGCAGCCACGGAAGAATCAACCCCACCTGACAAACCTAGAATCACACGCTCATCACCGACGCTATCTTTAATCTTCTGCACACTTTCTTCGATGTAGTTGGCCATCGACCAATCCGCATCGCAACCGCAGACTTTAAAAAGGAAATTAGCAATCACCTCAGTGCCCATTTCGGAGTGCGCTACTTCTGGATGAAACTGCATGCCGTAAAAATCACGTGCTGCATCTTGAATCGTGGCGTACGGCGAATTTTCAGTGGATGCCACTGCTTCGAATCCTTCTGGCAGTTCCTCCAGACGGTCACCGTGCGAATTCCATACTCGGAGCGTATCAGGAAGCCCCTCAAATAATTTGCCCTTGGTCGCAATATTGAGTGTGCCATGGCCGAACTCGCGTTCCTCACTCTTGCCAACGCGGCCTCCGAGCATGTGTGCCATCAGCTGTTCACCATAGCAAATCCCCAAGACAGGTAAGCCCATTTCAAAGACCTTTGCATCCGGTCGCGGCGAACCTTCAATTAATACCGACGACGGGCCACCCGAAAGAATGACGCCCTGAACGCCTGCATCTTTTAACACACTTGCTTGCGTGTTATATGGGTAGATGCGTGAAAGAACATTGGCCTCACGAATGCGGCGGGCAATGACCTGCGTGTATTGAGAGCCGAAATCGAGAACTGCGATATGTGCTGGCATGACGTAGAGTAAGAAAGCGAAAAGTTAAATGTATAAAAGTATATTTGTCTAAAATCTTAAGCGACCATTGGTAAACCCGCACTGAGGGCAATCGCATTCTTCACTACCATGTGAACCCGTATAAATCTGGCTACATTTAATGCAGTGATAAATGACTTTTGTTCGTTGTGCCTCGAGGAGATGCTGATCCTTCCAATCATAGTAAAACCACAACCCGAAGAGCAGCACAAAGCCACTCCCCAGATAAAGAAGAAAAAATATATCTACATTGAGTCCGATCACTGGCAAGCAATGTGGAAGAACTTGCGCACGGCTCAAGTGAAATCACAGACAAGAATGTCTGTTTCACGCAGATGACAGTGACATAGGCATTCCTGCCTGCGATTCTCAGTGCCCAAACAACCGCGGACGACTACTCCACTGTCTCCACCAACTCACTCAAGTGCGCCATCAGGGCCGAGGACTCACGCACGATTCCTTCGCGACATATGCGGCTAGCGGGATAAATATCCTGCGCAGCTAAAAATGCGGCCAACGCCCCCGCATGCTGCGCCTCCTTTGCCTGGCGCTGCGCTCGGTCCAGATAGACCACAAAGTCTGCCACACGCGGCGCAAGCTCAGCACGCGCGCGATTCATCGGCGCATCATCGGGATTATACTTAGCAGCCTCCACCAGTAGCTCCCATGCGACATATGGATCCCCCTGCTTCAATGCTTCTGCACTTTGCGCTACCAGTAAATCAATCGTCGATACCCGCTCAATCACTTCCATGAGCCGCGGTCGGCGGGCAGAGTCCTCGGCTAGTGCAAAGCCGAGATCCATGCGCCGGTCATAAATGCCGCGATGGTCACCGCGCTTGTACAAGTCGTCGAAGATCTGTACTCCTTGCGAGCCAGCGGTAGCCAACTTAGTGGTCTCGTGTTGAAACTCACGAATCGATGGGTTGGATGGCCAAATGTCGATCGCCTGCTGTAACTCAGCACGTGCCTTGTCAATGTCGCCAAGGTTGCGATATTGCGACGCGGCAAACACCGCCATGTCGCTCATGCTCTTGGCAGTCTCTACGCTGGAAAGAACACGCATTTTCGGGAAATCTTTAGCCATCAATGCAATGCGCTCAGCATACTGCTCAACACCATTGTAATCCTTGGCCTCAACCAGCTCAACAGCTTCAAGCATATCGCGATACAAATCAAGCAACGCCCGGCGCTGTTGGGTAGGAATCGCATTGAGCTTTGGCATATACTCGCCGAGGAAGAACGTTTCTTGCAGGCGCTCTAAAGCGAGGATTGCACGATCTTCGGTGTATGCAGCATTCACTGCATACACCCCCTTATTGACATCTGCCATCGCCTCGTTGGCGACAAATGCCATCATATCGACCGTGAACACCATGTCCGTGTTAGGGAAAAACGATTTCAACTCACCCTTCCCCACTTCGAGCTGCTGCTGTGAGCCCTTAAACAACAACTGATAAAATCCCGATAGCACCAATGCATGCTGATAACGACGCTGTAACACAAACGCGACGATCTGACTCTGCATATTTAGCTTCGCTTGTATCCCAGTCATCGCCGCTTGGCCTTCCATTGCTAGGAGCTTAGCTTCCGTCTCAGCCAACTCTAAGGCGCGAAACACAGCCTCAGTCGGCAGTGATTGAGAACTCTCCTTGGCCTTACCACCTCCATCATTGCCCGAAGTCGTACGATCCGATACTCGCTGCTTCTGTTCCTGGATTTTTCCGAGTATCAACGCACGGTTGGCCACCACTTCCTGTTGGTAGCGGCGGATATCAGCAAGCTCACGCTGCGTCATCGCCTCGCCGCGCATCTCCTTACGAATCCGCCAAGCATTGAAGACTTGGTTGGCCACGATGGTGCTATTCCCACCATCTGTCTCGAAACTGGCAGCACGAAACAACATCTCCCATGTATCAATGATCGCATCGTCACTACGATCACTCGCCACCGATAAGCGTTGCAATAAATCGCCCATCAACCGCGCATAATTATCTTCTTCCTCAGTTGGTGAAGCCAGTAGAAAACGCTCGAAGCGCGCTCGAAACGCACGCTGATTTGTCAGGTTAAATGTATGCCCCTTCCAATCAAAACTGCCATTTTCAAAGTCCAACGAGTCGCTGGATGGATCAAAGGTGCGGTTCGCCATTTCCAAAAAAGTATGACTCTCAAACATTCCACCTGCTGGTGCAGACACACCCGCGGCAGCTGGTGTTGGCGAGGCAGGCGCTGCAACAGGCGCATAGCCTAGCGCTAGTAGGGTGCCATGCGTAGCGACTAAATATAGACTAATACTTGCGTAAACTTTCAACATAGATCAGCCCCCCTGCTTCGATTCTGGCACGCATCTCATAGCGCTGCCCAATATGTAAATTACCGGAGACACCATTCGGTACAAAGACCGGCAAACGCGCGCCGCCACTCTCAGGTACGACCGCTAAGATGCGGCCCACTTCTTTATCCCACTTCACTTGCGAGTCGATCTGCGCACGGATCGAATATGTGTTTCCTAAGAAATCGCCGGGCTTTTTCATGTAGCTCTCCGTAGGAAGCACCTCGAGGTCAGAAAATTTATCACCGCACCCTGCAGTTAGTGCGATCAGCACACACATCACAGACAGGCCAATCCAGATCGGCGCGGGTGTTCGAAAGTTTGTTGGCAAATTCAACTGAGGCATAAGGCCGTATATCGGTATTTTAATAACAATGTTGCAGGTAGGGTTAAGTCAGCCGCTTTTTGTGGCAACCCCAAAACACGAATGCTGCACCTATTGCAAAGTGAAGGCACAGCACCAATCCAGCTTGTAATGAACTTGGAATCATCTCCGCAGACGATAGGCGGTACGCGTCGAAAAAACGTGACTCTATCATCGATCCGAAATAGCCAGACCATCCCCAATACGCATTGATAAATGGTCGGCAGATCCAGACCAGCACATCGGGCAACGCCAAAACCACTCCCGAAAGCGGCAACTGAAATCCAACCAAATAGACAGACAGCAACGACGCTTTGTCGGCAGAGCTAAACAGCGCTGAAAACGCCAAACACACCGACGTCATTGATACACAGCAAAGAATCAACACCAGCGCTTGTGGCAACAAGGGACCCGGAAAGTCGCAGATTCCTTTCACAAACAAAGTCATCCAAAGCCCCTGCACCAATGCCACTGCAGAGGTAAAAATCAACTTACTGGTCGCATACGAATGAGGCCGTAGTCCTGCGAAACGCTCCTTCTCATATAAAGTACGCTCGCCCGCGATCTCGCGTGCCCCATTATTACTCCCCATTAAAGTCAGTAAAATCACTTGGAATAAAATCAAGCCTGTGACTAAGGAGGCCGAATCCAGTGCATCGATACGATAACGTAAATTCTCCTGTGCCTGCTCCACAAACCCACTGGAGCCACTCATCGCCAAGCCCCGCAACTGCGGCAATCCATCCATCGCAAAAATCGTTATCAACAGAGGGAAGCCAAGGGTAATCCCCAATGTCAGCAGCCAATAACCTTTATCCCGCTTGAATAAAAGCACACGACGCTTCAACAAAGTACACATCTGACTCAGCGCCGTAGGCAATGGTGGCGCGACCACTGGCGCAGCGTCAAACGTCGCACCGGCATCACTCGCCGCACTCCAGCGCTCCCGCCAGTGCTCGATCGAGTGTGCATTCAACTGATCATACAAATGTAAGGCATCTGGAATATCAAAATACTCCAATAAGACATCCAAACTACCCTGAAACACCACCGCACCTTCAAACACCACCGTAATCCAATCGAAAAAATCAAGCTTCGCGAGATTGTGAATAATACAGATAAACATCTTATCCCGCTCATCCCGTAGACGCTGCAACATCTTTAAAATCTCATCTTCTGAGCGTGGATCGAGCCCACTCGTGACCTCGTCACAAACCATACACTGCGGATCACCAACTAGCTCCAAGCCCAACCCCAGCCGGCGCAACTGACCGCCACTTAAGCTGCCGACGCGCTTCTCACGGTGCATGTCCAAGCCGATACGGTTTAAAATCTCCTCCAAGCGGGTCGCCTTCACCTGCTCCTCTACTACGCATAGATCGAGTGCATATTTCAACGCTTCCTCCACACTCAAACGCTCTTGCGCGATGCTGAACTGCGGGACAAAAGCCAACTTCCCGCGTAGTGCCTCACTATTGGCGACTGGCTCGCCCGCCATAAACACCTCTCCCATTCGTGCGGATAGCCCCAGCATTGCACGCACCAAGGTGGTCTTACCACAGCCTGATGGGCCGATTACAGCATTCAACGCGCGAGGCTGAAAACGAGCAGTGGCACGATCTAGAATACGCGGTCCACCGGGAGAGAGTTCAACGGAGAGATCGTTACAGGATAACATGGAGTAGAAATTAATAGCTTATTGCTGATAAAAATTAGAGCCACGCGCAGCATAAGTGAAACAAATAAAATTTGCACACGATCGAAAGAGCAACACTTTGAATCTTATGAAAACTTCATTTCACCGCCTCATCGCTGTCCTATTACTTTGTTGTATAGCTGGTTCACTCAGCGCGGTGACCGTGCGTACCCGAGCCATTCGCAACAAGGCTATCTTCGCCATCACCTTTCCAGGCGAGACCAAAGACTATTACGGCAAGGAAGCTGCCATACACTCGATCTCGAAACAAGAATACGTCACCTCTGGCTTTCGCGTCGTTGAAATCAACATTGTGACCGCAGGCAACGGTCTACTACGCATCTATCACAGCCGCCCACTTGAGATAGGCGAGCTGCAGGCCGCCATCATGAATGGCGCCAGCGCGGCTGGGTTACCTGCCGGGATCCAGCCCTCGCCACTTCCCCCGGGTGTTAAACAAATGGCAAATCGAGCCAGTGGCGTTGTTGAGGCAATCACCAGTGACACCGTCATGAAGGAATATCCGCTCACCACGCATGCCCGCACTATTGATTACCGCGTACAAACCCGCAGCGAGCTCCTCGACCTGTTTGACCAACTACAAAAACATTGGATCAAGGAACCCGCCTACTACGAGAGCGGCCAAATCATCGACGAAAACGAAGCCACTAGCTTAAAAATGGAGCCCCGTAGTCTTGGCGGTACCCAGTTTATAGTCAAGTAGGCAGGCTTGGAGAGAGGGACGAGCACCGCCTCGTCCGCACTACCGACACACAGTCAAGACACGCAAGACACTCCATTCCTCCGCGGACCACGCGGAGGTGGTACCTCCCCAGCACAACGCCAACAACTACTTCGCCTCGCACAGTGTTTGAATGCCGCGTAGATCCAACTTTCCGGTCGCTAAAGTTGGAATCGCCTCCACTTGTTTAATCACCTTCGGGATCCATAGATTAGAATAACCTGCTGCTGACAGTTTTTCGCGTACATCGGCCAAATCCACATCGATCACCGCCAGTAATACCAGCGCTTCGCCCTTGGCTGCATCCGGGCGAGCGCCCACGGCGAGCATCGGCACCTCAGAATCGAGCAGATCAAACGCCTCGACCAGCGCTTGCTCGATCGTGCCATGGGGCACCATTTCGCCCGCGATCTTTGAAAAGCGTGACAAACGCCCCTCGATATAGAGATAGCCCTCATCATCAAAGCGCGCGAGATCACCCGTCACAAACCAGCCATCATGCATCACCTCTGCGGTGCGCTCAGCATCGTTCAAATAACCTGCAAAAATATTGGGACCACGCAATAGCAATAAGCCGACCTCAGTCACCGCGACGGGCTCCATTGTATCCGGATTAAGAATACGTGCAGAATGCCCGGGTAGTAACAATCCGACTGAACCACGCTTTGATCCATTAGCGTCACTCTGCACGTAGGCGAAACCTTGCGGTGTGTGCGGTAAATTAATACTGACGACTGGCGAGGTTTCAGTGAGACCATACCCTTCTAAATATAAGCCACCAAAACGTTTTTCCCACAAATCTGCAAATCCCGCAGGCGTTTTCTCAGCGCCGGTGATCGCATATTTTAATGACTTCAATTGCTCAGGTGGGACATGCCGAATGTAAGGCTTAAAGAAGGTCGGCGTGCCGATCAGAATCGATGCCGACTCGGCCTCAATCGCCTCTGCCACTTTCTTGAATTCCAGCGGTGAGGGCACCGTCACTGCGGTGCAACCGCGCAGCAATGGATACCAGAGCGTCACGGTAAAGCCGAAGCTATGAAAGATCGGTAGGTTTGCGATAATCTTTTCCCCTATTGGCAAGATCCCGGCTGCATCAATCTGCAGGCAATTACCCAAAATATTGCGATGTGTTAGCACCACCCCCTTCGGTTCGCCAGAGCTACCGCTGGTAAAAAGCAAGCCCGCTTCGGTATCGCCGCCGTCAGCAGGTACTTTGAGCAGCTTGGCCAACAGGTTGGCTGGTGTCGCCTTGATCGCCGCGAGAAGCGCGAGGGTTTTTGCTTTCGGCAAGGCCTTCAACTCATCGACAAGATCGATCACACCTGTCTCAGGCCACGGGAAATGAGGCACCTTCGCACGCATCCGCGCGGTACTCAAAATACAATCGATGTCCGCACGAGCCAAACACGCAGCAGAACTGGCCGGGCCCAGCGTGAAGTTTAAATTGACCGGCACCTTCCCAGCAAATACGACCGCAAGGTTCGCCACGTAGCCCCCAATTCCAGGTGGAAATAAAATCCCGACCCGCTGCTTGTCTGTCCAACTCAATAAACGGCGCGAGACCATCCACGACAGTGCGAGTAAAAAGCCGGCCTTCATCTCACGTCGCTGCAAGGTGCGATCGACCACCAACACCCGATTCGGATGCTTCGCCAGTGCAATAAAACTCTCCCATGCCAAATGACTATTTAGCTCAGGGCGTGCCTGAAATCCGGTTTCGTCAAAGTCTAGCAGTGTCGAGTCACTCATGGGGGTATCTCTATCAGTCGCTCAGCTTAGTAATTCTCTTCCTCTTCGGCAGACTCTTCGAGTGCTTGCTCCGCTGCGCGCACGCCTAGCACAGCCTCCAACAACGCCTCTTTTAATGCCGCAAAGCCTTCATCCGATACGCAAGAAATCGCATGTACTGGATCCTTAAACTTCTTTTTAAATGCTTTTAAATTTTCCGGCGCATTGGGCTCATCCATTTTATTGGCGGCCACCAGTACGGGCTTTTTCACTAAACCTGGCATGTAAAGTTTCAGCTCATTGAGCAGCACACGGTAATCCGCGATTGGCTCACGGCCATCCGTGCCCTCCATATCAAGCATAATTAGTAACACCTTGCAGCGTTCCACATGCTTGAGGAAGCGATGGCCCAGCCCGCGGTTTTCACTCGCGCCTTCAATCAAGCCTGGAATGTCGGCCACAGTAATACGCTCATATTGCTCAGGATATTCTAACACACCCACTGTTGGGAACATCGTCGTAAAGGGATATGCCCCGGTCTTGGGGTGGGCATTGGTCACCATATTCAGCAACGTCGATTTGCCCGCATTGGGAAATCCGATCAATCCCACATCGGCAATGGTCTTCACGACCAAGCGATACTCACCCTCTTCGCCTGGCTTGCCCAAAGTGAACTGACGAGGCGCCTGATTAACCGAAGACTTAAACGTCTCATTGCCCTTACCACCAAAGCCACCTTCCAGTAATAACACTTGATCACCATGGGCCAGCACCTCAGCCACCACATCCTCGGTTTCACGATCGATCACCACCGTGCCCACTGGCACACGCAAGGTAATATCAGCACCATTTGCACCGTGCTGATCACTGCCACGACCAGGCTCGCCATTCTTGGCCTTCCAACCGGGCTTGAAATGATAATCGGTCAAATCCGCGACATTCGTATCCGCCAGAATATAGACCGCACCACCGCGCCCGCCGTTGCCGCCATCTGGGCCACCTTTGGGCTCGTATTTGCCGCGTCGAAAACTAAAGCAGCCATCGCCACCATTACCGGCCTTAAAATTGACCTTCACCTCATCGTAAAACATGCACCCTTCTCATCCGAGTACCCGCGCATTGCAACCTCATTTAACTGAGCACTCGCCAAAGGTTGATCTCACACAAAATTAACCGATCTGTTCGGCATACTTTTGTGGCCTAATGAAGTGCGCTACTCTGGTAGTCCGACACCACCTACACCTTTATTCGGAAGCACTCTCAGCCTCTGCCGATCCGCCCTCTGCTTGATCCAGCATTCGCAAAATTTTGTAGGGCTCCGAATGAATAATTTTATGAATCTCAGCTTCAACCCACTTTCTGGGAGAAGTCGAATGTAAGCGTGCAATATGGCAAATCGATTCAAATTCGGCTTCTGAGAAATGTAACACCAAATTTTGCTGCGATGCTTCTTCAATAGACTCCAAATCTGACTGCGCACCCATCATGCCCTGCACAATCAAAAGCGCCTTTTGCGGGATCGGACGGTTCGACGACAGCCAATTATCGACTGTGCGCTTTTGCACACCACAATTTTCAGCCAACCATGCTCGGTTACGGCCCATGCCCTTCAACCATAGGACAATATCGCGAGCTGTTAAATCTAATTTCATTAATGAATTCATATTACTGTTTTGGATTAGAACATTCTTACACAAATTACCTTAACTCAAACGTTATACATGCTTTTAATTTTAGTAATATGTAAAGTTTATTTGTGATATGTAAATATTTTCATTACAGCCTAAACAAAAAATACCTATTCACGTGTAAAATATTACGTAAAAATATATCAAAAAATACGTTTTATCTCGTAGAAATAGATGAAAGTGACTCGGAACAACCATCACGACACTCTATCGACTCAGTGTTGCATTGAGGCCCGATCAAGGAAAAGGTGGAAGAAATCTCTCACTAAGGCACGAAGCACGCTAAAATAGGAAATCCTGAAGAACGATCCCGGTAAGCCAACCGACCAACTAGTCACTGTGCAGCGCGGCGATCATTCCTGCTTCACTCAACACCGGGCAATCGCTCACTAACTGTTCGACTCCATTACCGAACCACAGGATCGGCTGCAACGCCGGTCGACCGATGCCCCTACCCAGAGCGGAAGCAGTAGGTGCGGATTCGCCAAATCACATGCATGGGAATCATTCAAACATACACTTAGTAGTGTACATCATTCATTCTATAGCCGAGGTATCCCCAATTTAGACGTATAAATCCAAGGCATAAGCTAATACTATTACACTATTTGTGTTAATTTATATTTGACGAATGCCTAATTAATGTAAAAAACGCACATTAATTCACTAAAAAGTGATTAATTACATCCTATATTAACCAATGCCTAAGCTGCCAGTCACCATAAAAACCATCAGTAAAAAACAGAAAAAAGAAATAGAAAGCATTGCTAAAGAGCGATTAACAACTCCCAAGGAGATCGTAGCCGCTTGCTTACGTACACAAATCAATATTCACAGCAGTAAAATTAATACATCAAAAAGCGTTTAATACTCAATTTCACTCACACGAACTAAAAACAACAAAGATCTCATCAACATGAATAAGAAAAACCTACTACAAATAACGGCAATGAGCTCGATAGCTTTCCTAGGCTGTAATTATGCTTTTGCACAAACAGCAACGCATGCTGACAACATAATCGCACTTGATGCGCTGAGTATTGGCGATCTACCAACAGACATTGCCACTGTGGTTACGAACCTCGAAGGCTATTTAGCTTTTGAAGAGGGTAATAAAACTTTACTGGAGAACTCTGTTACAGCGGCTGAAGGCACAGTTACAACGGCAGAAAACACATTAAGCGGCTTGCAAACTGATGCTGCTAACAAACAGACAGAAATTCAAAATCTAATCCTTGGTGATCCACTTGATCCACAGATTGCTATTGAACAAGCAAATCTAGCAGTGATACAAGCCAACATTATCACGGCTAACGCCACGGTTGCGACAGCCGAAGCAAATGTTGCAACAGCTGAAGCAAACGTTGCTAATTCTGAAACTAAAATAGCACTTTACAATAGTGCACTAGCTCCCACTGGCCCTGTAGTAACTGCTCAAGATGCAGCAGCCGCAGCCGCGGATGACATCAACCAAGCGGTCCTTGATTACACAACTCCAAATTCTAGTGCCGGCGGTTTAGAAGGTGTAATCGCAGAGATAGAAAATGTCGCTGCTGGGGATCAGGCTGCAGTCACCACTGCGATCACAAATGCTGATACAGCCTTTCAGTTAATTGGCGCAGAAAATGCCTCGGTTGCCGATATCCAAGCCTTAGTCGGTGCTATCGACACCAACCTACCAAACTTACCTCCCATCTCAGCTGCCGACCAAACTACCGCTGTTCAAACGGTCACTGACGGTGCTTACGAACGTGTTGCAATTGCGGATAACGCCGGCGACATCAACACACTGAATGGCGACGATACTGTTGATGGTTCTGTAGATAGCAAAGTTGCAGCCAACAGCACTGCTGACCAAGCTTACACTGACCAGGAAGTTGCAGCCAACAGCACTGCTGACCAAGCTTACACTGACCAGGAAGTTGCAGCCAACAGCACTGCTGACCAAGCTTACACTGACCAGGAAGTTGCAGCCAACAGCACTGCTGACCAAGCTTACACTGACCAGGAAGTTGCAGCCAACAGCACTGCTGACCAAGCTTACACCGACCAGGAAGTTGCAGCCAACAGCACTGCTGACCAAGCTTACACTGACCAGGAAGTTGCAGCCAACAGCACTGCTGACCAAGCTTACACTGACCAGGAAGTTGCAGCCAACAGCACTGCTGACCAAGCTTACAC
>Ga0209504_1001047_pt1 | contig 22258 bp, 18 predicted proteins | sample COGITO_mtgs_1005_FD_184791 | JGI IMG/M metagenome (GOLD analysis project Ga0209504, IMG submission 184791) | Pelagic marine microbial communities from North Sea - COGITO_mtgs_100511 (SPAdes) (version 2) | ecosystem: Environmental > Aquatic > Marine > Epipelagic ...
TCGGCAGCAATCCCAACGGGATACTTATCCTTCCAAAAGTTTTCGGTCATGGAAGCCCACTCCTCAGCAACAGCTTGATCTTCACCGCGCGTAGACGGTTGTTTATTGTAAGTTCGCGTGTTTTTTTGCGGTTTTAACGGCAAAAAGATGCAGGGAGCAGTTTTTGACGTCGCGCAGCAACGGCCCAAGAGGGTGATCGCCCTAGATGGTGGATCGCAAAAAAGCCGCCCGAGAGTAGCAGCTTTGCCAAACAGCGACTAGCACCAATAAGTGCCGCAACGGTATCGAACGTGACCGAATAGCGATACTCGGTCACGCAGTAGAATTCCACCGAAACAGGCCATCTACAGGCCTTGCACTAACCGACTGGCGCACCATCGCCCACGTTTCACGCGCAGGTGATGGTTGCTGAAACGACGGTTAAGCACTTCTTATGAGGCAATATCGCGCAGCTCGCGACGGAGGATCTTGCCGACTGGCGTCATCGGTAGCGAGTCGCGGAAAACGATCTGCTTGGGGACTTTGTAGCCGGTAAAGTTTTCCTTGCAGTAAGCCTTGAGCTCATCCGCATTGAGGCTGCTATCACGAGCCACCACGAAGAGTTTGACGGCCTCCCCAGACTTCTCGTCCGGCACCCCGATGACGGCGCAACTGGCGACCTTCGGGTGAGCCATGACTACATCTTCAATTTCATTGGGGTACACGTTGAAGCCCGAGACGATGATCATGTCCTTTTTACGGTCGACGATGCGCACGAAACCGTCCGGATCGATCACCGCCACGTCACCGCTCTTAAACCAACCGTCGGCATCCAGCACCTCAGCAGTGGCCTCTTCGCGGTTCCAGTAACCCTTCATCACTTGCGGGCCCTTGATGCACAGCTCGCCGCGTTCGCCCAACGCCTGCTCAACGCCATCATCATCGATGACTTTAAACGCGGTGCCCGGCACGGGAACGCCAACAGTGCCCAAGCGCACCTTGTTACCGTAGGCATTGGTACTGGCTACCGGAGAGGTTTCCGTCAGGCCATAGCCTTCAGTCACCGGGCAACCGGTCATGGCCTGCCAACGCTCGGCAGTGGCTTTAACCAATGCAGTGCCCCCGGAGTTGGTCAGCTTGAAGTGGGAGAAATCCAGGTTCTTGAATTCGGGATGGTCCATCAGTGCAACGAACAGGGTGTTGAGACCCAGCAGCGCAGAAAACTGCCACTTACCCAGCTCCTTGACGAAGCCTGGGATATCCCGCGGATTGGTGATCAGCACGTTGTGGTTGCCGTTAACCATCATGCACATGCAGTTCGCGGTGAAAGCATAGATATGGTAGAGCGGCAGCGGCGCGATCATGATTTCCTGGCCCTGCTTCATCAGCGGAGTGCCGTCATCGCCCAGCTGTGACAGGCAGGCATCGACCTGTAGCATGTTGGCCACCAGGTTGCCGTGGGTCAGCATCGCGCCCTTGGCCACGCCGGTGGTACCGCCGGTGTACTGCAGCACAGCGACATCACCCTGACTGACCTTGACCGGCTTCAGTGCATGGCCCTGGCCTTGCTTGAGGGCTTCTTTGAATGCCACCGCTTGCGGCAGGTGGTAATCGGGCACCATCTTCTTGACCTTTTTCACCACGGTGTTGACCAGCCAGCCTTTCAGGCTTGGCAGCAAGTCGCCCATCTTGGCTTCGATCAGGTAATCAATTTCAGTGTCCCCCAGTACGTCCTGCACCAGCTTGCCGAACATATTCAGGTAGACCAGCGCACGCACGCCTGCGTCTTTGAATTGATGGCGCATCTCGCGAGCGGTATACAACGGGTTGGTGTTGACCACAATCAGCCCGGCGCGCATCGCACCGAACACTGCAATCGGGTATTGCAACACGTTGGGCATCTGCACGGCGATGCGATCACCCGGCTGCAGGTCAGTGTGTTTTTGCAGGTAGGCGGCAAAGGCCGCCGAGAGCCGATCCAGCTCGGCATACGTCAGGGTCACTCCCAAATTGCTGAACGCTGGCCGGTCCGCGAACTTCTTGCACGAACGCTCGAACACCTCGATCACCGACTTATAAGCCCCCAGGTCGATGTCATTGGGTACGCCGGCCGGGCGCTTGTCGCTCCAGAAATCAGGCTGCATTATTTTTATCCTCTTGCCCTGAAATGATCCTATCCGCTGAGCGGAGTTGGCTGGAAAGTAGCAGCTAACGCCTGGCAGGCAAATAGCCAGGCAGCGTCATTGACGCACTGAATCTTGCCGCTCCTTGTGGAACTATCCTGTCGCGCGACCTATAACCTGATGTCGACCTCCGTTATATGGCCCTCTATGCCCACTGCTCCTCTGCTCGCAATATTGCTGTTTCTGTTCGCGCAACTGGCGCAGGCCGAACCACACCTGCGCATGGCCACTTTGGAATACCCACCCTACAGCTCTGAGCACCTGCCTGACGGCGGCAGCATTGTTGAGTTAACTCGCCGGGCTTTTGCCGTGCGTGGCCATCTGATACAGATCGACTTCATGCCATGGGCGCGGGTACGCATGGCGTTGCACAACCGCAGCTACCAGGGCGCTCTGGCGCTATGGCCCAAGGAAGTAAAAGAGGAAGGACTACACCCTTCGCGCCCACTCTTTTACAGCGAGCTGGGTTTATTTATCCGCAACGGTTATCCGCTGCAATTCAGCCGCCTGCAGGAGCTGCGCGGGCAAACCTTAGGCATCGTGCGGGGTTACGGCTACCCGCAGCATATTCTCGATGCAGGCCTGCCCCTCGAAAAGGCCGTGGACGACATCAGCAACCTGCGAAAACTGAACGCCCGACGCTTCAATTTGGTGCTGCTCGAACGCATCGTTGGCAATCACCTGATCGTCAACGATGCGCAGCTACGCGGGCAACTCAGCTGGCACGACCATGTGCTGGAGCGGATTCCCCTGCTGGTGGGCTTTGTACCTCCCAAAGCGGGTGAGCCGAACTGGAGCGCCGTCTTTGAGCAGGGCCTGCGCGACCTGCACAGCAGCGGCGAGTACATGCAGATTCTGCGCAAGCATAATCACTGAGCCCCTAGGGGCTGTTCCTGCTTCATCGCGAGCCGCGTTGCAGCGAATGAAGCGAGAACAGACCCTAGACTTTGCGCCGCGCCGCGCGAGGTGCACAATGCGCAGCTTCTGCAGGCTTTAGGGATTCGCCATGCTCCACCAAGCGTTCTGGCTCAATAGCACCGATGCAGCGCCCCTCTATGTAAACCGCTGGTACAGCGAGCAGCCGCCCAAAGCCCTGCTGATGGTGGCGCACGGCATGGCCGAACACAGTGGCCGCTATGCACGCCTGGCTGAGGCATTGGTGGCGCAAGGTTTCGAGGTGTATGCACATGACCAGCGCGGGCATGGCAAAACAGCCGAGCATGGTTTACTCGGCCACTATGCCGATAGCCAAGGCTGGGATTTGGTGGTCAATGACTTGGCCCACCTCAATCACCATATGCGCCAGAGCCACCCGCAAACACCGATCTTCTTGCTGAGCCACAGCATGGGCAGTTACATCGGTCAGGCCTACCTGATGCACCACAGCTGTAGCCTGCAGGGCGCGATTCTTTCCGGTTCCAATTACCAGCCGGTTGCGCTGTACCGTGCTGGCCAGCTGCTGGCGCGTTTCGAACGTTGGCGGCAAGGCCCGCAGGCCTACAGCGCCCTACTCGAATTCGCCTCATTCGGCTCATTCAATAAAGCCTTCAAACCCAACCGCACGGCCTTCGACTGGCTGAGCCGCGACCCGCTGGAAGTCGACAAATACGTCAACGATCCGCTGTGCGGCTTCCGCTGCAGCAACCAGCTGTGGGTCGACCTGCTTGGCGGCATGCAACAAATCACGCCTATCGAGAACCTGGCGCAAATCGATAGCAGCCTGCCGCTGCTGGTGATCGGCGGCGCCCGTGACCCGGTCAGCAACGGCCATCGCCAGCAGAACCTCGCTGACGCCCTGCGCGAAGCGGGTAACCAACACGTGCAGGTTAAAATTTACCCTGAAGCGCGCCACGAAGTGCTCAATGAGAGCAATCGCGAAGAAATAACCACCTACATTATCGACTGGTTGCAACAGGCCCTCAGCCAACCGCGCCAGTGCCACCTACAGAGCCAAGAGAGTCATCCATGAGCCAGAGCAGCAACACGCCCTACGACGCACTCGAAGTCGGCCGGACCGCCAGCTATAGCAAGACCGTCAGCGAACGTGACATCCAGCTATTTGCCGAAGTCTCCGGCGACCACAACCCGGTGCACCTGGATGCCGAATACGCCGCCACCACCATGTTCAAGGAGCGTATCGCTCATGGCATGTTCAGCGGCGCACTGATCAGCGCCGCAGTGGCCTGCGAACTGCCTGGCCCGGGCACCATCTATATCGGCCAGACCATGCGCTTCACCGCACCGGTGAAACTCGGCGACACCCTGACTGTGCGCTTGGAAATTCTGGAAAAACTGCCTAAGTTTCGCGTGCGCGTGGCCACCCGCGTGTTCAACCAAAACGATGAAATGGTGGTCGATGGCGAAGCAGAAATTCTCGCCCCGCGCAAAGCGCAGACCGTCGAACTGACCAAGCTGCCACCAATTACTATTGGCTAAAAGACTGCCTCGGCGCTCCGCAACAGGTTCTATGCTTACCGCCTCGGGTCGCCGCCAAGCCGCTGGTGCATCCCCTTTCTATGCAATAACGCCCGAGCAATCCGCTGCGGCGTTTCTGGAGACGTTCATGTCCATGTACCAAACATCCATCCCGGTCTTCACCCGTCAGCTGACCAACCTGTCGACCATCCTCGGCATCGCCGCCGCCCACGCCGAAGAGAAGAAAATCGAGCAGAGCGTTTTCCTCAATGCGCGCCTGGCGCCGGATATGTTCCCGCTGAGCCGTCAGGTGCAGATCGCCTGCGACGGTGCCAAAGCCGGCGCGGCGCTGCTGGCTGAAGTTGAAGCACCGAGCCATGCCGACGACGAAACCAGCTTCGCCGAGCTGCAAGCGCGTATCGCCACCACCCTGACCTTCCTGCAGAGCCTGAGCGCCGCACAGATCGACGGCAGCGAAGCACGCACTATCACCCTCAAGCGCCGCGACAAAGAAACTCACTTCCAGGGTCAGGCCTTCCTGCTCGATCACGTGCTGCCGAACCTGTATTTCCACCTCACCACCGCTTACGCCATCCTGCGTCACAACGGCGTGGCCATCGGTAAACGCGACTTCCTCGGCACCCGCTAAGCGCTGTTGCAGAGCCCCTCGCAACCTAGCGAGCGAGGCTTATAGAAAACACGACGGGAGTAACCGCAAGCGCTGTTACTCCCGTCGTGCGTTACAACGCAATAAGACAAACACGCAACAGATCTATGAGCAGACGCTTAGGCAAACACGCTGACCGTCTGCCGACTAATCACGCAGGCCCGGCCGTGCTTGTCCCAGAGGGTCGCGTCGATATGGCTGTAGCCGTTGGCCGAACTTTGAATCGCCGCCCGGTATTGCCACCAGTCATTGCCGCTGCAGTCCTGTGGCACCTGCAGCACACTCAGGTTCCAGGTTAGCGAGCTGCCACTGGCGGGCTTTTTCAACAGGCTGAACACCGCTGGCGGCCAGGCATCCACCAGGGCCAGCAGCGTGCTTAGGCAAACCGCTGCCGGCGAGGCCTCGCGTAGGCGGATCCAACCACCCATGTCGTGCTGCTGCGCCCCCATAAAGGGCATCTTGCCCAAGGTATAGCGGTAATCGAAGTACTGAGTAAAATCCGGCGTCAGACCGGGGATAAAGGGAAAAGCCTGCACCTCATCCGGCCCTGTAAAAGCGGGTGCCGCAGCTGGTTCCACCTGAATCACCGAATCACGGTCACTGCCAAAGCTGGCCAGCATCACGGCGCACACCTGCTCCTGCTGAATGGCCGTAGCCTGCACCTGGGTCGCCGCCTTGCCTTCGCGTAGCAGTTTGATCTGCACCTCCAGCGCGCCCGGTGCCACCGGCGCGACGAAAGACAGCGACAGAGAACGCAACGGCCGCTGAGAGCCGATCTCAGACATCATTTTTTGTAACATCGCTGCGGCGATCAAACCGCCGAACGTGGCCCGTCCCTGCCCCCACTTTTCTGGAACATCCAGACTTTGCGATGCGCTATCGCGTACCGCCACCATCACATCATTGAAATCCATAAGAACGCCCCTCTTCCATTGCTCGGCCTCAGGCAACCTGCTGCTGGGCACCTAGTTGTTCGTCGAGAAAACCTATGACTTGCTGCGCATAGGCTTGCGGCTCAGCGGCATAGGCATGAGTGTGCCGAGCCTCGGGCACCTGCCAGAAGCGCGTCAGCGTACGGCCGCGCAGTGCCTGCCAGAGCAGCTGGCCGTCACGCACCGGGGTAAACTCATCAGCTTCGCCATAGATCAGCAATAACGCAGGGCTGCCACACAGATGCTCGGCCGCATGCAAGGGCCGCAAGCGCCGCTCACCGGCGGGGTAAACCAGACGAGAAAGCTGAATGCCCAGCCGAGGAATCGGGTAGCGAGACCAGAAGTGCAGCAGGGTCGGAAAAGCAGCCTCAAGTACCGCCGCCTTGAAAGGATGATCGGCCTGGGTCATGGCACACAGACTCATGGCAGCACCCATCGAGGCGCCCAGCACCGCCACTGGTAACTGAGGGTATTCCGCCTGCAGGGCTTGCCCGGCTGCCAGCACATCCAGATGAAAGTCCATGGTGCTGGAGCTGCTTTCACCAAAACCATTCAGGTCAAACAGCATCACGTGGTAGCCGGCCTGACGCAGCAGTTCGGCGTGGCCGTATTTTATCCAAAAGCCTTTGGCCACTACGCCCATGGGATGGCACATCAGCACCGCGCCCTTGACGTGCTCACCATGCGCCTTGGCCAGCAGCGCACTGAGCGTCGCACCAGACCCGCTGGCGACCCGCAAAGGCTGCCACTGCTCCGATTCGGCCTCTGCCGGCCAGCGCCAAGGGCGAACAAAACGCCCAAAGAAAGGTTTCTTGAACAGCCGGTATGCCGCGTGCTTCATGCAGGTAACTCCCTCGAATTATTTGCTATCGTGCCGGGCACACAGGCTACCCAGCAGCCTGAGTGGCAACCATGGCGAGAAATGCCAAATAGCATGCGAGTTTTCGCGGCGTGGAAATGACTCGGAGCGCCCCCTGAAATGAATGTCACCCTGTTAATGGCAAATCAGTGTTCCTCCACCAGCGTGGCCGCTGCCCTGGAGTTCTTCGAGACGGCCAACGTGCTGCATCACTACTCGCTTGATAAGCAAGCGCGGCAGCACGCCAACGACGCGCCGCTGTTTCGCCTGCAAACAGCATCGATGGATGGTCTGCCGGTGGCTTGCACGGGCGGTTTACGCCTGACACCGGATCTGGCCGCGGCGGATATCCACAGCACCGAGCTGATCGTGGTGCCGGGCTTTATGTTCAATATTCTCGGCGTACTGCCGCAGCTGAACGGCATGATCGAGTGGCTGCGCCAGCACCATCAGCAAGGGAGCTATATCGCCAGCCTCTGCACCGGCGCGTTCGTCACCGCCCAGGCCGGACTCCTCGACGGCCGCAGCGCCACCACCCACTGGGCCTTCAGCGAGCAGTTCGCCAGGCGTTTCCCAAAGGTCAAATTGCACACCGAACGCACCGTGACCGATGACGGCCAACTGCTGTGCTCGGGCGGCTCCACCAGCAGCAGCGACCTGTTGCTGCACCTGATTCGCAAGTTCGCCTCACCACAATTGGCGGCCGAATGCGCCAAGAAGCTTCTGGTGGATGTGGCCGCCCGCAGCCAGGCGCCCTATGCCAGCACCACCTTCAAAAAGAACCACAGCGACGCCGAGATTCTCAAGATCCAGATCTGGCTGGAGAGCCACCTGAACAGCCCTATCCAGCTTGAGCAGGTGGCCGAGCGGTTTGGCCTGAGCCTGCGCAACCTGATCCGCCGCTTCAAAGACGCCACCGAGCAGACGCCCATGCAGTACCTGCAGGAGCTGCGCATCGAAAAAGCCAAGCTGTTGCTGGAAAGCAGCCAGGCAGCTTTTGACCAGATCACCCTGCAAGTGGGCTACGAAGACGGTAACTCTTTCCGCCGCCTGTTCAAGCAGCGAGTAGGCTTGGCACCCATTGCATACCGCAAACGATTCACCACGTTGCGCCAATGAGCCCGCTCCAGACCTCGATTACAACTGTGCCCAATGCCCATCCTGGCGGTGCGCCTGTAAGTGCGGCAACACCGCAGCCAATAGCGGCTCTTTGAACGCCTCCTGAAAGCGATGAGCCAACCCCGGAATCAGCTTCAACTCACTGCCTTTGATATGCGCCGCCACATGCACGCCATGCATCACCGGCAGCAGCGGATCGGCCGTACCATGCACCACCAGCGTGGGCACGCGCAGACGATTAAGCAGTTCGACTCGGCTCGGCTCAGCCAAGATCGCCAAGAGTTGGCGTTGCACGCCTTCGGGGTTGAAGGCACGGTCGTAGGAAAGCTCAGCCTGCTGCAACAACAGGTCGCGGTCATCGGTAACAGTCGGGCTGCCCAGCGCAGCCAATAAATCAGCCTGCTGCTCCAGTGCCACCGCACGGTTAGGCGCTTCACGTTTGGCCAGTAACGCCAATAACGCATTGCTCGGCGCCGGCAAGCCTTGAGCCCCGGAGCTGGTCATGATCAAGGTCAGGCTCTGCACTCGCTCTGGTGCGATGTCCGCCAGGTGCTGGGCAATCATCCCACCCATGCTCGCGCCCAACACATGAAACTGGCGTACGCCCAGGGTATCCATCAGCCCCAAGGCATCGCCGGCCATATCACGCAAACCATAAGGCGCGCTCACTGACAGGCCCACGCGATAACGCAGGGCTTCATAGGTGAGGTTGATAGACGGCGCGGCGTGCGCCCAGGTGCTCAGGCCCACATCACGGTTATCAAAGCGAATGACGCGAAAGCCTTGCTGACACAAGCGCGCGACCACTTCATCGGGCCAGTGAATCAGTTGCCCACCCAGGCCCATCACCATCAATAACGCCGGGTCACTGTTACGCCCGATGCTCTGGTACGCCAGGCTCACCTCGCCAACATCGGCCATTTCAGTCGGCACTTGCACATCACAACGTTGGGCTGCAAAAGCAGGCACGCCGCACAACAGCGCAGCGAGAAGAATAAGTACACGCATAACATCACCACATCGCAGGACAGCGAAACGCAGCCCCCATTAAGGCGCGAGTGTGGTGAAAGTTGTGCGCACGCGCTGCCACATAACCGTGACAGTTTGATGAAGGGAGACGAGTGGTTGCCTGGCAACCACAGAAAGCGCAGAAACTCGCGGCTAAAGCCCCTCCCACGGAGCGTCTGTTACTTCTGTGGGAGGAGCTTTAGCCGCAACAGAACAGCGCTTAGGCCAACTCAGTACGCAGCTGACGGGCCGCCGCGACCATATTCACCAGCGCCGCTTCAGTCTCCGCCCAGCCACGGGTTTTCAGGCCGCAGTCCGGGTTGACCCACAAGCGTTCAACGGGGATACGTTGTGCAGCCTTGCGCAGCAGCTTGGTCATCTCGGCCGTATCCGGCACGCGTGGCGAGTGAATATCGTAGACGCCCGGGCCGATGTCATTGGGGTAGTCAAATGCCTCGAACGCCTGCAACAGTTCCATATCCGAGCGCGAGGTTTCGATGGTGATGACGTCGGCATCCATGGCCGCGATTGACTCGATCACATCGTTGAACTCGCTGTAGCACATGTGGGTGTGGATCTGCGTTTCGTCACGCACGCCCGATGCGCACAGACGGAAGGCTTCGGTGGCCCAGTTCAGGTAACCCTGCCACTGCGCCTGGCGCAGCGGCAGGCCTTCACGGAACGCCGCTTCGTCGATCTGGATAATCTTGATGCCGGCTGTTTCCAGATCCACCACTTCGTCACGAATCGCCAACGCCAACTGCCGCGCCTGCTGCTCGCGAGAAATGTCGTCCCGCGTGAACGACCACATCAGCATGGTCACTGGGCCGGTCAGCATGCCTTTCATGACCTTCTGGGTGAGTGCCTGTGCGTAGCCAATCCAGGCCACAGTCATAGCGTGCGGACGGCTCAGATCGCCATAGATCACCGCCGGTTTAACGCAGCGTGAACCGTAACTCTGCACCCAGCCAAAACGGGTAAAAGCGTAGCCATCGAGCTGCTCGGCAAAGTATTCGACCATGTCATTGCGCTCGGCTTCACCGTGCACCAACACATCCAGGCCGAGGCTTTCCTGCACTTCCACCGCGTGGCGAATCTCGCTGTGCATGGCCTCGGTGTATTCAGCGGCAGACAGCTTGCCGGCCTTGAATGACTGACGCGCCAAGCGGATCGACGCGGTCTGCGGGAACGAGCCAATGGTGGTCGTGGGAAACGCTGGCAGCTGCAAACGCGCACGCTGCTGCTCGATGCGCTGAACAAATGGCGACTGACGCTGACTGTCGGCGGCGCTGATGGCGGCTAAGCGGGCCTGCACGGCGGGTTTGTGAATGCGCGGCGATTGCGCGCGACTGGCCTGCACGGCGCGACTCTTGGCCAATGCAGCCTGCACAGCAGGGTTCTGCGGGTCATTCAACGCGGTGGTCAGCAGCGCGACTTCTTCGCACTTCTGCACGGCGAAGGCCAGCCAGCTTTTCAGTTCGTCATCCAGCTGGTCTTCACGCTGCAGATCAACCGGGCTATGCAGCAATGAACAGCTCGGCGCCACCCACAAGCGTTCGCCCAGGCGTTCATGAGCCTGCCGCAAGATGGCCAGCGTACTGTCCAAATCATTGCGCCAGATGTTGCGGCCATTGACCACGCCCAACGACAACACCTTGTAAGCCGGCAGGCGATCAAGAATGCTCGGGAACTGTTCAGGCGCGCGTACCAAGTCGATATGCAGACCATCCACCGGCAGGCTGGCAGCCAGACCGAGGTTGTCTTCCAGGCCGCCAAAGTATGTAGCGATCAACTTCTTGCCCGGCTCACGCTGAAGAATGTTGTAGGCGCGCTCGAAGGCGTTTTTCCAGACTTGCGGCAGATCCAGGGCCAGAATCGGCTCATCGATCTGCACCCACTCCACACCTTGAGTCGCCAAGCGTTGCAGGATCTCACCGTAAACCGGCAGCAGCCGCTCAAGTAAATCCAAACGGTCAAACTCGCTGCCTTTGGCTTTACCCAGCCACAGATAAGTCAGCGGCCCAATGATCACCGGCTTGACGTTATGACCCAAGCTACGGGCCTCGGCTACCTCGTCAAACAACTGCTCCCAGCTCAGCTGAAACTGCTGATCAACACTGAATTCTGGGACCAGATAGTGATAGTTGGTGTCGAACCACTTAGTCATCTCTTGCGCATGGACGCCGCTACAGCAAGTGTTCTGACTGACGCCACGGGCCATGCCGAACAAGGTGTCCAAAGTCGGTTTGCCGCTGTGCGGGCGGAAGCGCTCCGGGATCACGCCGAAGGTCAGCGAGTGGGTCAGCACCTGGTCATACCAAGCGAAGTCGCCCACGGGCAGCAGGTCGATGCCCGCCTCCTTCTGCAGCTGCCAATGCGTCGCACGCAACTGACGGCCCACAGCCTGCAAACCTGCCTCGTCCAGCTCACCCTTCCAGTGCGCCTCCAGGGCTTTTTTCAGCTCACGGTCGCGACCAATACGCGGAAAACCAAGGGAATGGGACAAGGCCATGTCGAAACGCTCCATAGATAAACAAGATGGGAGCTATTCTCGGCAACAAGGCAGAGTGAGACAAACTCAACATATTCGCCTTGAACTATAGTTTTACTCATGTAGGGTGGATGACGCTGTTTTCATCCACCACTTGAACACATAGCTCAATGGTGGATGGGTGAAGCGTCATCCACCCTACCCCGAGGCCCGCCATGCTCGAACTGCGCCACCTAAAAACCCTGCACGCCCTACGCGAAAGCGAAAGCCTGGTGGATGCCGCCGAGCGCCTGCACCTGACCCAATCGGCGCTGTCGCATCAATTCAAGGAGCTGGAAGAACGCTTGGGCATGCAGTTGTTTGTGCGCAAAACCAAACCGGTACGCTTTACCAGCGCTGGCCTACGTTTGCTGCAACTCTCCGATGCGGTGCTACCCCTGTTGCGCGGGGCCGAGCGTGACTTGGCCCGATTGGCCGGCGGCACGGCTGGGCGCCTGCACATGGCCATCGAATGCCACAGCTGCTTCCAGTGGCTGATGCCGACCATCGACCAGTTCCGCGACGCCTGGCCAGAAGTCGAGCTGGACCTGGCCTCAGGCTTCTCCTTCGCACCGCTGCCAGCCTTGGCCCGTGGCGATCTGGACTTGGTGGTGACGTCCGACCCGGTGGAACTGGCTGGCATCACTTACGTGCCGTTGTTCACCTACGAAGCCATGCTCGCCGTGGCCAACCAGCATGCATTGGCAAGCAAGCCTTGCATCAAGCCCGAAGACTTGGCCAGCGAGACCCTGATCACCTACCCGGTGGAACGCGATCGCCTGGACATCTTCACCCGCTTCCTCGAACCGGCCGATGTTGAGCCTGCTCAGGTACGCACCTCAGAACTGACCGTGATGATGATGCAGCTGGTCGCCAGCGGTCGTGGCGTGTGTGGCTTACCCAACTGGGCGCTGCATGAATACAGCTCGCGCGGTTACGTAACAGCCAAGCGTCTGGGCGACAAGGGCCTGTTCGCCACCCTGTATGCCGGCATCCGCACCGACATGCTCGATTCGCCGTTTATGCGCGACTTCCTGCTGACCGCCAAAGACACCTCCTTCGCCAATCTGGAAGGTGTCAGCGTGGCACGCTAAGCCAACTGTCAGCACAGCAACGTAGGATGGGTTAGCCGCGCAGCGGTGTAACCCATCATTTTCTTGATGGGTTTCGCTGTGCTCAACCCATCCTACGGACTGACGGCCAAAGACACCTGCTTCCAGTTCGAGAGACGGCTTAAGTCAAAGCGGCTTACGCCTGCGCAGCAGCAGATAGGCCGCCGGCAACACAAACAACGACAGCAACGGCGCGCTGAGCATGCCGCCGACCATAGGCGCGGCGATGCGGCTCATCACCTCGCTGCCGGTGCCGCCGCCGAGCAGAATCGGCAGCAGACCGGCAATGATCACCGCCACGGTCATGGCTTTGGGCCGCACCCGCTGCACCGCGCCTTCGCGAATGGCCTCAAGCAGCGCCACCTCATCGTCCTGCCCGCGGGCTTGGCGCTCCGCCCAGGCGTTTTTCAGGTAGAGCAGCATGATCACCCCGAACTCCGCTGCGACCCCAGCCAGGGCGATAAAGCCGACCCCAGTGGCCACCGACAGGTGATAACCCAGCAGGTACAAAAACCACACTCCACCGGTGAGCGCGAACGGCAGCGTGGCCATGATCAACAGCGCCTCGCTGAAGCGGCTAAAGCACAGGTACAGCAGCACGAAGATGATCATCAACGTCGCCGGCACAACCAGCTTGAGCCGCGCATTGGCCCGCTCAAGAAACTCGAACTGCCCCGAGTAGCTGACGCTGATGCCCGCTTGCAACGGCACCTGGGCCTCGATGGCACGGCGCAAGTCCGCCACCACCGAAGCCAGATCGCGACCACGCACATCCACATACACCCACCCTGAGGGCCGCGCGTTTTCGCTTTTGAGCATCGGCGGGCCATCGCTGACCTTGATTCGCGCCACCGTGCCCAAGGTAATCTGACTGCCCGCCGGGGTGTAGATAGGCAGCTGTTCGAGCTTGCTCAGTGAGTCACGCCATTCGCGCGGGTAGCGCACGCTAATGGGGAAGCGCGCCAGCCCCTCAATGGTCTCACCGACATTTTCACCGCCAATCGCACCGGCCACGATGGCCTGCACATCGGCGATATTCAGGCCATAGCGCGCGGCAGCGGGCCGGTCGATATCGACGTCGATATAGCGACCACCGGTCAAGCGCTCGGCCAGGGCTGAGCTGACGCCCGGCACAGCCTTGGCGACCTGCTCAATCGCCTGCGTCACCTCGTCTATCTGCGTCAGGTTGCTGCCGGCAACCTTGACCCCAATCGGGCTCTTAATGCCGGTGGCGAGCATGTCGATGCGGTTGCGAATCGGCGGAATCCAGATATTGGTCAGCCCCGGCACTTGCACCACCCGGTCCAACTCATCCACCAGCAGCTCGGGTGTCATCCCGGCCCGCCACTGCTCGCGCGGCTTGAACTGGATGGTGGTCTCAAACATCTCCAGCGGCGCCGGATCGGTGGCGGTTTCCGCACGGCCGGCCTTGCCAAACACATGGGCGACCTCAGGCACGGTTTTGATCAGCCGGTCGGTCTGCTGCAACAGCTGCGCGGCCTTCTGCGCGGATAAGCCCGGCAGGGCCGAGGGCATATACAGCAGGTCACCCTCGTCCAGCGCCGGCAGAAACTCACCGCCCAATTGCGACAGCGGCCACAGCGTGCTGAGCAGCACCAGCAGCGCCAGCGCCAAAGTTGCTTTGGGCCACTGCAACACCGCCTCCAGAGCGGGCTGATAGAGGCGGATCAGCCAGCGGTTTAGCGGGTTACGTGCCTCATCGGGAATCCGTCCGCGAATCCAGTAGCCCATCAGCACCGGCACCAGGGTCACCGACAGCCCTGCGGCGGCGGCCATGGCATAGGTTTTGGTAAAGGCCAGCGGGCCAAACAACCGGCCCTCTTGAGCCTGCAGGGTGAACACCGGAATAAACGACAGGGTGATGATCAGCAGGCAGAAGAACAGCGCCGGGCCGACTTCCACCGCGGCATCGGTAATCACCCGCCAATGCTGCTCACCTTTGAGTTCTTCGCCCGGATGCTGCTCGCGCCAGGCTTCGATCTTTTTATGCGCGTTTTCGATCATCACCACCGCTGCATCGACCATGGCGCCAATCGCAATAGCGATGCCGCCGAGGGACATGATGTTGGCGTTAATGCCCTGCTGCTGCATCACGCCGAAGGCGATCAACACGCCGACCGGCAAGGACACAATCGCCACCAGCGAAGAACGCAAATGCCAGAGAAACGCCGCACAGACCAAGGCAACGACGATGAACTCCTCAATCAGTTTGAAACTGAGGTTCTTCACCGCACGGTCGATCAGTTGACTGCGGTCGTAGGTGGTCACCACTTCCACGCCTTCGGGCAGGCTGCTTTTCAGCGTTTCGAGCTTGGCCTTGACCGCCGCAATGGTGCTGCGCGCGTTCTTGCCGCTGCGCAGAATCACCACGCCGCCAACCACTTCGCCTTCACCATCCAGCTCGGCGATACCACGGCGCATTTCCGGCCCTAACTGGATATGCGCCACATCACCAAGAGTAACCGGCACGCCACCGTTATCGAGGCGCAAGGGGATGGCGCGAAAATCGTTGAGGCTTTGCAGGTAACCGGAGGCGCGCACCATAAATTCGGTTTCCGCCATCTCCAGCACCGCGCCACCGGCTTCCTGATTAGCCTGACCAATCGCGGCCGTGACCTCGGCCTGGGTGATACCGAGACTGGCCAGCTTTAGCGGATCGAGTTGCACTTGATACTGCTTGACCATACCGCCGATGGTCGCCACTTCGGCGACATTGGCCAGGGTCTTCAGCTCGAACTTGAGGAACCAGTCCTGTAGGGCACGCAACTGCGCCAGGTCATGCTTACCCGTGCTGTCGACCAAGGCGTATTGGTAGATCCAACCGACGCCGGTGGCATCCGGGCCCAGTGTGGGTTTGGCACTGGCCGGCAGACGGCTCTGGATTTGGCTGAGGTATTCCAGCACCCGCGAGCGGGCCCAATAGAGGTCGGTGTCATCGTCGAACAGCACATAGACATAGCTGTCGCCGAAGAACGAGTAGCCGCGCACGGTTTTCGCCCCCGGCACCGAGAGCATGGTGGTGGTCAGCGGGTAGGTCACCTGATTTTCGACGATCTGCGGCGCCTGCCCCGGAAATGGCGTGCGGATAATCACCTGCACATCGGACAAATCCGGCAAGGCATCGATCGGCGTGTTCTGCACGGACCACATGCCCCAGCCCGTAGCAAACAGAGTGGCCAACAACACCAGAAAACGGTTAGCGACCGACCAGCGAATCAGCGCGGCAATCATGGTTGCACCTGCTGCTGCGCCGAAGGCAGGTGTTCGAGGCGTTCAATCAGCAAGCCATCGTCGTCGGCGCGCACGCCGAACTTGACCTTGTCGCCGACCTTGAAGCCCTCTAATAGCGCCGGGCTGGCAAGCGGGAAGCGCATGCTCATGCCGGGCATGCCCAGGGTCTTGAAGGGGCCGTGACTGAGCATCACACCCTCCTCGTCGATGCCATCGATTTGCCCATCGGCCTCATGCAGCGCTGCTTCCAGTTTTACCTCGGCGGCCGCCTGCCCCAGGCCTTGCACCGCAATACCGCGCAGGCTGGCCTCTGAGTCCAGCAGGAACTGCCCAGAAGCGACCACCTGCTGGCCCTCCGCGAGCCCTTCAAGCACCTCGACCTTACCCTCGGCCTCAGCACCCAAACGCACCTCCACCGGGCGATAACGCCCTTTATCCTCAGCCAGCATTACCAACGCACGACGACCGCTGCGGATCACCGCCTCGCTTGGCACGAGCAAGGCATCACGCTCGGCTGGGCGAGTCAGGCGTACCTGAGCCGTTAACCCAGGGCGCAAACGACCATCTGGATTGGCCAACTCGACCCGTACCCGCAGCGTGCGGCTATCCAAATTGGCCTGAGGCAAAATGGCCGCAATGCTGCCGCTGAGCACTTCACCGGGGAAGGCCGGCAAACGCGCCTCGACCTGCTGGCCCGTGCTCAGCCCTTTGCCCTCGGCCTCCGGCACGGCCACCTCCAGCCATACCGTGCGCAAACCGTTAATGGTGGCCAGGGTTTGCCCAGCCGCCAGGGTCATACCCTCACGCACATCGAGTTGTTGCAGCACACCGCCTATGGGGCTAGTAACCGTCCACAGCGCTTGCACCCGCCCGCTGCGTTCGACCTGGGCGATCAGCGCCGCCGGCATGCCGGCCAGACGCATGCGCTGACGCGCAGCGCTCAACAGGCCAGGATCACCCGCATTGCGCAGGGCCAGGTAGTCTTCCTGAGCGCTAACCCAAGCCGGCACCAGCAGATCGGCCAACGGCGCGCCGGCTTGCAGCACATCCTCGGCGGCGCGGGCATACACCCGCTCAACAAAACCGGGGCTACGCGCCTGCACCACGGCTACATCACGGCTATTCAAGGCCAGACTGCCAACCACCTCCAGGCTACTCGCCGCAGAACCACGGGTTACCTGCGCCAGACGCATGCCCAGATTCTGGGTGATGCTCGGGTCAATGCTGACGGCAGCACTGTCACCGCCCTCGTCGGCATAACGCGGCACCAGCTGCATATCCATAAAAGGCGACTTGCCCGGCTCATCGAATTTTTGTTGCGGCACCATCGGGTCGTACCAATAGAGCACCTTGCCCTTATCGGCCAGCGGCGCCATCTGGGCGGAGTCAGCGCCATGGGGCATCGACGACTGCGCGACCCAGTAACCACCTGCCGCACCTACGGCCAGCAACAGGCTCATCAACACTGCGCCTTTTACACTTGCAGCACTCATTGCTCAGCCCCCTCATACGCGAAATACAAGCGGGCGCTGGTCAGCGCGCGCGCTTGGGCAAAATCGATGTGTTTCAGGCGCGCCTCAATTAATTCGCGCCGCGCTGCAATCACGCCGGCCAAGTCACCCGCGCCTGAGCGGTAGTCAGTCAGACTCAACGCAACCTTCTCTTCAGCCAAAGGCAGCAGGCTGTCTTGGCTGCGGCGCAGTGCACGGTCAAGGCGTTGATACTCGGCCAGATCAGTGACCAGCTGCTGCGCATGCTCACGCTCGGCATTCGCTCGTTCGGCTTCCAACTGATTTAGTTGTGCTTGCTTGGCGGCAATCCGTGGGCTCTGCCGCGAGGCGGGAAATAACGGCAAATCGACGCTGAACTGCACACTGAGCATGTCGCCGAACGCAGCGTCACGGTTCTGGTAAGCCAGCTGCCAGCTCCAGTCTGGGGTTTTCTCGGCCACGGCCTGGCGAATCTCGGCTTGCGCCTCAGCAGCCATCGGATCAAACAGTGCCAGCTCAGGATGGCGCTGCAGGTTGTGCTGATAATGCTGGGCATTCACCGGCCAACTCGGCAGTTGCCCTGTCAGCGGCTCGTCACCACGTGGGCCGATCCAGCGGCGTAAGACGGCGCGCTGCTGCACACGCTGCTGCACCAATTCATCTTCCTGCTCGGCCAGCAACGCCGCCTCTTGGCGTGGGCCGATGCTGTCGGCAGCAGGCCCGCGACCGGCACTGATGCGCGCGCGCACGGCTTTGCTCAGCAAGGTATTTTCCGAGTAAAGGTCTTGGAATAGCCCTAGTTTCTGCTCGACGGCCAGCGCCTCGATCCAGGCCAAGGCTGTTTCACGGCGTACCTTGATTCGCTCCACACGCTGCGCCTGAGTGGCACGCTTGACCCCGGCTTCGGCCACCTCGGTACGCGCAGTACGCTTGGCGCGGCTGGGCACCTCCTGCATCACGCCGATCATCTGCATGGTCATCGGCTCGCCGTCGAGACGGCCGCGGTTGTCGCCTTCGATAGGCACATTCTGCAGCCCTAGCAACAATTTTGGATCGGGCAACTCACCTGCCGGTATCGCCAAGCTACGTGCCGCCTCGACCTGTGCGGCTTGCGCCGTCAGCGAAGGCGCTTCGCGTTCAGCCAGGCGCAAGGCTTCATCAAGGGTCAGGGCCGCCGCCGGCAAACTGAGCAAAACAGCCGCCACAGCACCGAGCAGCCACACAGCGCTGCGGGAAGACATGTACATAGTGGTGATTCCTGTCGAAATCGCAGCCCATACAGGGCACGCAACAGCCACCGTGCTGCCATTACGGCACGGCGACGTTTATGACGGAGCAGGAATCAGACGCGCGGAGGGCGCCAAGGCGCGGACTGAGGCCGCGAGGGGAGTACAGCATGCGCCAACCACAGCGGGTCACGCGCATTGACTAGAGGCTTGATAGGAAGCCTATAGCTGTCGAGCAACGGTAAAGTTGCCGTGGAACACTTAAGCATGTCTGGGCAAGGCTGATTGCCGGCCGGCATAGCCATCTCGCCACAGCAGTCCATTTGCTGTTGGCGGCCGTTATCCATCGGACAGATTTCGCCGGCCTGCAGCAAACCCGCCAGACTCTGCACAGGCAGAATCAGGGCCAGGAACAAAACCAGATAGGCACGACGAAAGGCTTTCATGGCGGCAGTCTAGCCTTGTGCACGTGTTTGAACAATTGCAGGAACCTTGCCTTAGTCCAAGCAAGCTGTGACTCATTGCGTTTCCGTACGCCATCCCGCAGCGGAAACAACTGTGCTTAGCTTGAGTAACCCACAACCTAAATATCGAGCACCGCATGCACCGATTGCTCACCGCCCTACTGTTCTGCGCGGGCCTCTGCCAGCCTGTGCAAAGCCAGGAGCAGATCCGTATCGCCATCGGCGAATGGCCGCCCTTTATCGGTGAGGCGCTGCCGCACTATGGCGTGGTGCCGCAGCTGCTCAACGAAGCTTTCGCCACTCAGGGCATGAGCGTGGAATATGGCTTCTTCCCTTGGAAGCGCGCCTACACAGAGGTCAAACGAGGACGCTGGCAAGCCTCCGCTATCTGGGGCCGCACGCCGGAGCGCGAGGCCGACTGCCTGTTCTCGGCAGTGGTCTATCGCGATGAAGTGGTGCTGTTCTATCGCCACGATAAACCCATCAGCTGGGACGGCAGTCTGGCCGGGGCCGAGCAGCTCAACGGCCTGCGCATTGGTATTCCGCTGGGCTCGGCAAAGATGCCGTTACTGGAACAAGCCGAACAGCGCGGCTGGGTGCAGTACGAGGCCAGCGGAGATGAGCTGATCAACCTGCGCAAGCTGGCTGCAGGGCGTATTGATGCCGTGGACATCGTAAAAGGCTCAGGCAACCATCTACTCAGCCAACTCAGCACCAAGGAACGCGCACAACTGACCACCACACAAACCTATGAGACTTGGGACTACCACCTTATCTTCTCCCGCCAGTTGCCAGAGAGTGAACGCTTGCAGCAGCTGTTCGACCAGGGCCTGCGTGAACTCAAGAACAGCGGCCGTTACGCGCAGATCTGGCAGCAGTTCAACTCACCCACCGCCCCCTGACAGCCCTAGCAGGCTGTTGAAAAACGATCTGCGCTGCCATCTCCTGGTCTTCCAAAGACCTGCTGACGAGCCGGCCCCCGGCAAAGCCTGTTACATCTGCTGGCTTGCTCATCGTGACCAACAGTCATAGCATGACCACCGGTCACAGCTATCGATAAAACCCCATGCGCTACCAAGATCAACTCTTTGAACAACGCGAAAACGCCCTGCTCGATGCGGCGCGGCAGCTGTTTGCCGAACAGCCCTGGGACCGCGTCACCATTGCCGAAGTGGCCATCGCTGCGGGTATCGGTAAAGGCACGGTGTACAAGCACTTTCCCAGCAAGGAAGCCTTGTATGCCCGCCTGGTACTCGACCTCAGCCAGGCAAACTTAGTAGAGCTGCGCGACCTGCACGCCGCCAGCCCAGCGCAGGACGCCATGCGCCGCGTGATCCGCCGCGCCTTCGAACAGATGATGGCCAACCCGATCCAAGCGCAACTGTGCCTGCATTGCGATCGTCCGGAGTTTCAGGAGCGCCTGGAAGCTCCTTATCGCCAGCAATTCATCGACATGGAACACCAATACCAGCTGTTTTTCGGCGACATGCTCAGCGTCACCCTGAACAACCAGGTCCTTAGCCAGACGGATTGCCAAAACCTGCTGTGGGGCGTGGAAGCTTGTGTCAATGGCGTGATGGCACGTATTGCCTCAGGCGGCTTCTCACATTGGGCCGAGCCGATTGCCCTGGATGACTATTTCGCCCGCGTGACTGATTTCATCATTGCCGGCCTGCGTGCCCAGGCGACCGCCCTACTTACTCACCCTCATAGCCACGAGTAACCCTCATGTTCAGTCAGCTGTCCAAACGTCCCTGGTTGATCGCCGTCGCCATCAGTCTGCTGCTTGTGCTGTGGCTCATCAGTGGTTCGCTGTTTAAAGCTCAAGAGACTGCCAGTGCTGATGTAGAGACAGCAGAACCGGGGCTGAGCAAGGTCGAGATCCAGTGGCTGCAAGCCGAGCCCATGCAGCGTCAGCATGTAGTACAGGGCCAAGTCGAGGCCTGGCGCCGGGTCGAGCTGCGTGCTCAAGTCAGCGGCAGTGTCACCCGCCTGGACCAAGATAAAGGCAGCGCGGTGACAAAAGGCCAACTGCTGTTAAGCCTGTCTGGCGATAACCGTCCAGCTCAGGTTGCCCGTGGCGAAGCCGATGTGCGTCAGCGCGATGCCGATGCCAAAGCGGCAGTCCGCCTGCGTGAACGCAACATGGTTTCCGCCAACGAATTAATCCGCCTGCAAAGCGAATTGGCCAAAGCACGCGCCGAGCTGGACCTGGCCCGTATTCAAATGAGTAATACGCAAATTACGGCTCCCTTCGCCGGCACCTACGATCAGCGCTTGGTCGAACTGGGTGACTTTGTGCAGCCGGGTCAAAGCCTGTTGACCCTGGTCGATATCAGCCAGCTCAAGGTCAGCGCCCAGATCGCCCAACAAGAAGTGACACAGCTGACGCTCGGCCAAACGGTGAAAATCGAGCTGCTCGATGGCCGTGAATTACAGGGTGAATTGCACTTTATCGCCGCGGCGGCCGACCCTGACTCACGCAGCTTCCGCATCGAGGTCAAGGTCGACAACCCCAAGTCTCTGCGCCTGACCGGTGCCAGTGCGACGCTGCATATTCAGACCGGCGAATCCCTGGCCCACCGTATTTCCCCAGCATTACTGAGCCTGGATAAAGCCGGCCGGCATGGCGTCAAGTGGGTCAATGAGCAGCAACGAGTCGAGTTCACCCCAGTGCAACTGATCAGCGTCGACAACCAGGGCGCCTGGGTCAGCGGCCTGCCGCCAAAAGTGGCGCTGATTACCCTTGGGCAAGGTTTTGTCGAGCCGGGTCAGCAGGTGATTAGCCAGCTGGCCAAAGGGGGGAGCTGATATGCACAGCCTGATCGCTGCGGCGCTGGATCGCAGCCGCACCAGCCTGTTGTTGCTGATGTTTCTGATGCTCGGCGGCCTTGCAGCGTATTTTGCCATCCCCAAAGAAGCCAACCCGGATGTCAGCATCCCGATCATCTATGTCTCGGTAACGCTTGAAGGCATCAGCCCGGAGGATGCCGAGCGTCTTCTGGTACGACCACTGGAACAG
>Ga0209504_1001051_pt1 | contig 22186 bp, 24 predicted proteins | sample COGITO_mtgs_1005_FD_184791 | JGI IMG/M metagenome (GOLD analysis project Ga0209504, IMG submission 184791) | Pelagic marine microbial communities from North Sea - COGITO_mtgs_100511 (SPAdes) (version 2) | ecosystem: Environmental > Aquatic > Marine > Epipelagic ...
CCGCCGCCTCCACCAGCTTTTTCAGGCGGTCGGCCAACACATGCCGGGTAATCCCCAGACGCTTCTCGAACTCGTCGAAACGCCGGATCCCGAGAAAACTCTCGCGCAGCACCAACAAGGTCCAGCGGTCGCCCACCACCGATAAGGTGCGGGCCAAGGAGCAGGGTTGCTGCTCAAGTTCTTCCCAACGCATACGCCATTCTCCCGCTGCAATGGCTGCACGATAGCTTGACAGGTTCCAAAATGGAACCGACTATCTAGCCAAGTTCCAAAATAGAACTGTGGAGAACTGCAATGACCGAACGCAAAGCAATCCTGGTAGTCGGTGCCGGTGACGCTACCGGCGGCGCCATCGCCAAACGCTTCGCCCGCGAGGGCTATGTTGCCTGCGTGGCGCGACGTAGCGCCGACAAACTAGAACCCCTGGTGGCCGAAATTGAAGCGGCCGGTGGCAATGCGCGGGCCTTTGCCTGCGATGCGCGAGTAGAGCAGCAAGTGATCGAGATGGTGGCCACCATCGAACGTGAAGTTGGCCCACTGCATGCCGTAATTTTCAACATCGGCGCCAACGTGCAGTTCTCCATCACCGAAACCACCGAGCGGGTCTATCGCAAAGTCTGGGAAATGGCCGCCCTCGCAGGCTTCCTCACTGGTCGTGAAGCTGCGAAGGTCATGCTGCCACGCGGCCAAGGTACGATTATTTTTACCGGCGCAACCGCTTCGCTACGCGGCAGTGCCAAGTTCAGCGCCTTCGCCAGCGCCAAGTTCGCCTTGCGCGCCCTGGCCCAGAGCATGGCCCGTGAACTAGGCCCTGAAGGCATTCATGTCGCTCACCCGATCATCGACGGCGCCATCGACACCGCATTTATTCGCGACACTTTCCCCGAACTGTACAAACGCAAAGAGCAGGACGGCATCCTCAACCCGGAACACATTGCTGACACTTACTGGCAAATTCACTGCCAGCCTCGCGACTGTTGGGTACATGAGATGGATCTGCGTCCCTGGACAGAAAAGTTCTAGAAGCCACCACTAACCTCGAACCTGACAACAGGACACTCCATGAACAAGACCGTAGAGTTTTTCTTCGATTTCGGCAGCCCGGCCAGCTACCTGGCCTGGACTCAACTTCCGCGCATTGCCGAGCAAGCCGGTGCACAGACCACTTGGAAACCCATGCTACTGGGCGCTGTATTCAAGGCTGCGGGCAATCAATCGCCGGTGATGATCCCGAGCAAAGGCCGCTGGATGCTGCAAGACCTGGCACGTTTCGCTGCGCGTTATGGCGCCACCATGCAGTTCAACCCAAGCTTCCCAATCAACACCCTGACCTTGATGCGCGGCGCAGCCGGCTACCAGGGAGGTGAGCGCTTTGAGCGTTATGTGAAAACCGTGTTTGAGGCGTTGTGGATACAGCAGAAAAATCTCGGCAAACCTGAAGTGGTCGCTGAAGTGTTAAGCGCAGCGGGTTTTGACCCTGTCGAGTTTGAGCGTTTGGTCAGTGATGAAACGGTCAAAGAGCGCCTTAAGGCCACCACCGAAGAAGCCATCAAGCGCGGCGTATTCGGTGCACCGACCTTCTTTGTCGGCGATGAAATGCACTTCGGCCAGGATCGCCTCGACTTTGTCGCCGAGGCATTGAACACGCGCTAAGCGCTAGCTTTCCAGTAGGAAGGTCACCGGCCCGTCGTTGACCAGATGCACCTGCATATCGGCGCCGAACTGGCCGGTGGCAACATGCGGGTGCTTGGCGCGGGCTTGCGCTACCAGCAAGTCGAACAACTCAGCACCCAGGGCCGGCGGCGCGGCGCTGGAAAAACTCGGGCGCAAGCCGCTCTTGGTGTCGGCGGCCAGGGTGAATTGGGAAACCAGCAGCAAGCCACCCCCGACATCGCTGAGCGACAAGTTCATCTTTCCGGCGGCATCGCTAAATACTCGGTAGTTGAGCAGCTTGTGCAGCGCTTTTTCGACGCTGGCAGGGGTGTCCTGCGGCTCGACGCCGACCAGCGCGAGCAAGCCCTGATCAATCGCGCCGACCACCTCACCGGCCACCTCCACCCGGGCGCCCCGCACGCGCTGAATCAGCGTCTTCATGCTTCGTCTGGTGCCAGATTAAGTAAGCGATGGGCCAGTTCATCGGCTGCACGCACCAAGGCATCGGTAATTCCCGTTTCTGCCGCTGAATGGCCCGCGTCGCGAATAATCTGCAGCTCGCTGTTCGGCCAGGCCTGATGCAGAGCCCAGGCGTTATCCAGTGGGCAGATCACGTCGTAACGGCCATGCACGATTACCCCTGGCAAATGGGCAATCTTCGGCATATCACGCAGCAGCTGATCTTGCTCAAGGAAGGCGTTGTTGACGAAGTAATGGCATTCGATGCGGGCAATCGACAGCGCTCGATGGCTGTCAGTAAAGCGATCGACCACCTGCGGATTAGGCCGCAAGGTGGCGGTACGGCCTTCCCAGGTCGACCACGCCTTGGCTGCGTGCATTTGGGCAATCTGATCGGGGCCTGTCAGGCGCTTGTAGAACGCCTGCACCAGGTCACCGCGCTCATCGGCCGGGATCGGTGCGAGATAGTCCTCCCAATAATCCGGGAACAAGCGGCTAGCGCCGGCCTGATAGAACCAGCTGATTTCCTGTGGGCGGCACAGGAAGATGCCGCGCAGGATCAGCCCATGCACACACTGCGGATGGGTTTGCGCGTAAGCAAGCGCCAGGGTTGACCCCCAGGAACCACCGAACAGCACCCACTTATCAATGCCCAGCTGCTCACGAATCACTTCCATATCGGCGATCAGTGCTTGGGTGGTGTTGTTCTCCAGGCTGGCATGCGGAGTGGAACGCCCGCAGCCACGCTGATCGAAGGTGATGATGCGGTACAGATTAGGGTCGAAGTAGCGCCGGCTGGCTGCGTCACAACCGGCCCCAGGGCCGCCATGGATAAACACCACAGGCAAACCATCCGGCGACCCACTCTCGTCGACATACAACACGTGCGGCGACTGCACCGCCAGCTCATGACGGGCGTAGGGTTTGATTTCCGGATACAAGGTCTGCATGGCATGCTCCTGACTTGACCTGAATAAAGCGCTGCGTCACGTGAACGACCTTGCGCAACACAACCGCGGCGCAGACGTTTGACGCTCTGCCGGGCATCATAACCATGAAACAGGAGTTCAGCATGCCAACACGGATATTTGCCTTAGCTTTCCTAATGTTTTGCGCCCTACTCAGCGGTTGCGGTGGCAAAGATGACCCACAGGCTGCACTCGAGGCCGCTGTACAGCAACTGCAAGACAACCTCGAAGCAAAGCAGAACAGCGCGGTGCTCGACCAGCTGCACCCCCAGTTCTCAGCTCAGGGCGAGTTCGACCGCGAATGGGCACAACGCACCATGTTGCTGCTGTTTATGCGGCACAAGAACGTCAAGGTGCTGGCCCTGAGCAAGAACAGCTTTGTCGACGCGACCTACAGCGAGAAAGGCCACACCGAGGCCCAGGTTGCAGTCGCCGGCGCCGAAGGCCTGATCCCCGACAGCGCCCGTCACTACAGCGTAAAAATGGAGTGGTGGCTGGAGGGTGATGAGTGGCAGCTGGCGCGCCTGAGCTGGGAGTAGCGGCTAAAACACCGCAGGAATAAACATCTTGCTGCGCAGCATATAACGGCGATACGCCTCGCCAAACTGCTGCAAGCATTCCGCTTCGTCGCGTTTGGCGGTCAACCACAGCGCCAGGCTGGCCAGCAGCGCCAAGACCAGGCTCAGGCCATTGGGTTGCTTGCACGCCACGCCCCAGGCCAGCAAGAGCAACGACGCATACAGCGGGTGGCGGATGTAACTGAAAATACCGCTGGTCACCAATTGCGAGGTGCGTTCGAAGGCGAACAGCTCCGCGTCCGTGCGCTGCTGATCAGGACGCCCCATGCGCCGCAGCTGATAGAGACCAGGGAATAACACCAGCAAGGAGGCAAACAGCAGCGCCCAGGACGCCAGTTGATGGGCGGCAAAACGCTCGACAAACCACAGTGGGCCATTGAGCACCAGCAGCAGTAAAATCGCCTCCCAGGCGAAGAAGCGATAAAAACCGTGAGACTGGGGCCGGCGCAACGCCTGCCAAGACAGCGCCAGCAACATCAGCGTCCCTAACCCGAAAACCAACCCCTGCAAGCCACTCATCCGCCCACCTCTAATACCTGTTCAAACTGCGGGCAAAGCCAGGCGCTGCCTGACCTGTAGCCCTCTGTTACACTGCCGACCTGTTTATCTCGGCCGCCCGCAATGGATCGCACTCAACTGCACAGCCTGCTGCCCCACCAAGGCCCAGCCCTCTGGCTGGACGGCCTGTTGGCGCATAACCCGCTCAGCATTCAAGGCCTGAGTGCCTGGCACCATCTGCACGCCTTGGGCGCTGACGCATCGCCTTGCCTGCTGTTCGAGGCAGCGGCACAGTTGTGCGCCGCGCATGGTGCCTTATACGGCGATGCCAGCACCATTGAAATGGCCCTGGTCGGCAAGCTCTCGCAGTTGCAGTTGCACCATGAACCGGCGCAGCGCAGCGGTACGCTGCAGGTTAGCGCTCATCAGGAGGCGCTGAGCCCAGCCGGCGCACTCTACGCCTTCAGCATCCATAGCGAACAACGCTTGCTGCTCGACGGCAAACTGCTGCTGGTGCTGATCCATGCTTGAACTCAAGTGCGTCAGCCACTGCTACCCAGGCACCCGCCGAGCGGCGTTACAGGGTATTAATCTGCAGCTGAACGCCGGCGAGTGCCTCGGCCTGCTCGGCAGTAATGGCGCCGGCAAAACCACCCTGCTGTCGCTGCTCAGCGGCGTACTGGCCCTGCAGCAGGGCGAACTGCGCTGGGATAGCAGTCAACCCCGACTCGGCCTGGTACCGCAGCAGCTGGCCTTCTATGCCGGGCTTAAGGTGGGTGAAAACCTCGAACTGTTTGCCGACCTGTATCGCTTGCGCGGCACCGAACGCCGTCAGCGCCTGCAACAATGCATCGACATCTGCGCCCTGGAAGACAAGCTGACGCGGCGCAGTGAGCAGCTTTCCGGCGGCGAACAGCGGCGCCTGAATTTCGCCATCGGCCTGCTGCAGCCAGCCGAGCTGTATTTATTCGATGAAGCTACCGTGGGCGTGGATGCCAACAACCGCCAGTCTCTGCTGGCCGCCGTCGAAGCGCTGACAGCTGACGGTAAAGCGGTGATCTACACCAGCCACTACCTAGAAGAAGTCGAACGCGTGGCGCAGCGCATCCTGCTGCTGCATGAAGGTCAGGTGCGCCTGGACCTGGATAAACGCCAACTGCTTGGCGATGACCACGGCCTGCTGCTGGAGTGGCCAGATGCGCCACCCGCTGGCCTAAATGAGCTGCTGGCGCGCCTGCAACTGCATGCCGAAATACTGCCCAAGGGTCTGCGTATCGCCGCGCTGAACAGCCAGCAGCTGCTGGCCATCAGCGAATTTATTGCCGCCCAGGATGGCCTGCCCAACTTGCTGCGCTTTGGTCGCCCCTCGCTTGAGCAGCTCTACCTACGCTTGAACGGAGGCCGGCTATGAGGCTCTGGGCGCTGACGCGCAAAGAAGCGTTGTTGCTGCTGCGCGACCCTCATGCGCTGGCCGTGCTGTTTATCATGCCGACCCTGTTCTTGCTGCTGATGGCCGGGGCCATGTCCAACTATATGCAGGACAAACCACCGGCCCTGCGCCTGGTGCTGGAACTGCAGCAGGATGACGACGCCAGCCAGTTCTTCCGCGAGGCCTTGCAGGCGCAATTAGCCGATAGCCAACTGCTGCCCAGCAGTGATGAGCTCCTGGCTCGCGTACACGTACCCGAGACGTTTGCCGATACACTGCTGGACAGCCCGCACCTAGGGCCCAGCCTGAGCTTCCCCGCGCAGTTCGACAAACTCTCGCGCCAACGTCTGCGCAGCGCCGTGAGCATTGCCTTGGCACAAACCCGACTGCTGGCCTATCTAGAAGACAGCGGCGTGATAGACGCCAAGCTAAGCCGCGCTGAGCGCCTGAAGCTGGTACAGCAACGCACCCAAAGCCAGATCATCGAGCAAGAACAACTGGCCAGCGGCGACCTTAGCGGCCGCGCTAACGCCACCCAACTGAGCGTGCCTGCCTGGCTTATTTTCGGCATGTTCTTCGTCGTTCTGCCCATGGCGGGCGGCTTCCAACGTGAGCAACAAAGCGGCACCCTGCTGCGTCTGCGCTGCCTGGGCTTGAGCCTGAGCACACTGGTGCTGAGCAAGTTGCTGCCGTACCTGGCGATCAATCTGCTGCAGTTCGGGCTGTTACTGGCTATCGGTGTGTACGGCTTACCGCTACTCGGCTTACCCGCACTCAGCTTGCCCGGCAGTGCCGCAGCCTACGGGTTGCTGGCCATCAGCATCGCGCTGGCCACCTGCAGCCTCGGCCTGCTGCTCGCCGCCCTGGCGCGCAGCAGTGAACAAGCACTGTTACTCGGTGGCGGCATCAATATCATGCTCGCCGCCATTGGCGGGATCATGGTACCCAAGAGCGTAATGCCAGCGGCCATGGCCCAACTGGCCGAAGTTTCGCCCATGAGCTGGGCGCTGGACGCCTTTCTCACCTTGCTGGTGGGCCACGGCTCACTGGCCGACATCGCCCCCTACTGCGCGCGCCTGCTGCTGTTTGCAGCACTGTTCGGCGCAGGCGGGCTGCTTCTGTTCACCCGACGAGTACAGCGCACGCAATGGACCACTCATTACTAGAACAACAACTCAAACAACTGCTGATTCGCGAGTGCGACAAGGAAGACGATATCGATTGGCAGAGCATCGCCGACGATGAGGTTTTATTCGGCCCGAAGAGCCGTATTCAGATGGACAGCCTCGACGCCCTGCAGGTCTCCCTGGCCCTGCAGCAACACTACGGCGTACGCATTGAAGGCGCCAAGGATGGGCGGCGCATCCTCAACACCATCGCCACTATTGCGGCCTATATCAGGCAGCAACAGTGACGCCGGTTTACCTGCAACGCGCCGCCTTACACTGCGCCCTCGGCGAAGACCTACACACGGCCGCTCTGGCCATGCAGCAGGGCCGCACTGCACCAGCGGGGCAGTTCCAACTGCATGAAGTGCATGAGCCACGCAGTTATCTATACGCGGCGCAGACCGGCGAAAGCCTGACCCAGCGCCTGAACCGGCTGATTGGCGAAACCCTCTGCGCCCAACCGCAGGCACTGGACGACTGCCTGCTGATTGTCGCCAGCACCAGCCTCGACATCGCCGACTTAGAAACACAGACCCGCGAGCACCACGGCTTTCAACCTGGCGACTCAACCTCACTGGACTTGATCGCCAAGCAGTTGCGCCAGAGCTGGGGCTTCGCTGCGGCGTTCACCCTCAACACCGCCTGCACCAGCGCCGCCAACGGCTTGCTCTACGCTGCCCGCCTGCTCAACACGGGTCAGTACACACGCAGCCTGGTGCTAAGTTTCGAAACACCCAGCGCCATCGCCATGCAGGGTTTCGGCGCGCTAGGCCTAACCAGCCCCAGCGGCCAGTACCGGCCCTTTCATCCCGAACGCGATGGCCTCATTCTCGGTGAAGCCTACTGCGCGGCACTGCTCAGTCGCGAACCCGGCGCTAACCCGCTGGCACGTTTGCTCGGCGGCTTCAGCGCCTGCGACACCAGCAGCCTGACCACCACCCGCGAAGATGGCAGCCATATCCATTGGGTCATGCAGCAGGCACTGAAGAGCGCCGCTTGCACGGCCGACCAGATCAATTTGGTCAAGCTACACGGCACCGCCACCGGCGCCAATGATGAAGCCGAACGCAACGGCATACGGCTGTTATATGGCGCGCAAATGCCAGCCTTGAGCCTGCTCAAACCCTGGCTCGGACATACCTTAGGGGCCTGCGGCCTGAGTGAGAGCCTGCTGCTGTTGGGCTGCCTGCAGGAGGGTCCGTTACCGGGTGTGGCCTATGCCAACAGCGCCATGCTGCCGCTGAGCGCAGCACCGCAGCCACTGGCGGCAGACAGTCTGCTGCTGGCCAATTTCTTTGGTTTTGGTGGCAATAACGCCAGCCTCGTCATGCAGGGTTGTATGCAGGGAGAAAGCCCATGCCGGTAATCGCCGCCAGTGAAGTGCGTGGTTTGGCCACTACCGACGACAAGCAATTGAAGGCCGCCCTGGGTCAATGGCTGGACAGTCCGCCGCGGCGCATTGACCGTCTGATCCTGCAATGCCTGCTGGCCGCCGCCCCCTTGAAAGCCCAGGTGCGTAGCCACTGCGGCCTGTACCTGGCCTCCGCCCACCCAGCACGGGCCACCATGGCCGCCTTGTTAGAGGCGACGTGTGTGCAACACAAGCAGCCGAAACCCTTCGAATTTGTGAATAGCGTGAGCAATGCGGCGGGTTTTCATATCGCTCAGCAGCTGGGCATTGATGGGCCGAATCTGTTTATCGGTGCGGGCGAGCAGGTCTGGACGCACTTACAGGCACTGGCCAATCTGGACCTTCAGGATGGTTTGATCGAGCAAGCACTGCTATTGGTTTGCGATGAGCATGGCGACTTCTGCGTGCAGGCGGTGCTACTTGAAGGGCCGACGACGACGGCCCACGCTGCCAACTTTGCCGAGCTAAGCGCAGGCACCGAGGTGCTACGAATCAATCTGCAGGGTGGATGACGCCGTTTTCATCCACCAACGGTGCTTGGACGGTGGAGCGATAAAGCACGCTCCACCCTAACGCTTGCTCCAAGCCGCCAGTTCTTTCATCAACCCACGCTCTTGCAGCGCGATGCCGCGCAAACTTTCGGCAATCGGCGCGAAGTTCGGCGTCTCACCCTTGTTGCGGCTGGCGCGTACGCAGGCCGAAGCAAACTGGCGCCAGTTATCACCAATCGCCGTCAGCTGCGCCGAAGCCTCTTGCAGGCTGCTGTCGCCAAGTTTCTCGCCCGCCTCTTGCAAAAAGCTCGCGTACATAAAGCGGAAGCCCGCACCGCCGGTGCCGATCTCTTCCTGCATGCGCACGATGTGAGTCAGGTACAGACGGTTGTATTTGCTCTGTGCCGGGTCAAGCTTGTCGATCTGCTTGGCCAGGTGCTGGATGCCACGAACGCCAATCCACGGCAGCGGCATGCCGTCGAGAATCCGTGTAGTCGATAGCACGCTCTGGCGGATCAGCTTGCTCCAATCCTGCTCCAGCGGCACGTCGTCGAGCCAGTACATCAGCCCTTTGGCGGCCAGCGCGCCTTTGGCAAAGCGCGCTTTCTGCAAATCCTCGACGGCGCAGCGCACCGGCTGTTCGAATACCGGGTCACTGATCAGGTATTCATTACCCTCGCGGCCGTAGGCCAGCAGGTTGTGCGCGTTGAAGTGAAAGCGCATCTCCGCTGGAAAGTACGGCAACCAGAACACCGAGCTCTGTAGTCCGGCCAAACGCCCGCTATCCAGGGCGGCATCAAGCTCGCGGCGGCCCTGCTCGGGGTTGCTGAAGGTGCGTGCGTGCAATTTCGCGCCGAGGCGCTTGCTCAAGGTTTTAATCAAATACTTGGGCGGCATACGGTAGGCGACCAGCGGCATACCGCTGAGTTTGACGATCGGCAAGTAAGCAAACGCCAAGCTCGACGCCAAGCCAAACGCCATTGGCTCGCTCATTGGTAAACCGGCATGGGTCAACAGGCTGGCCATCACCCCGCTTTCGCAGTGGGCGCTCTGCTGGTGCTGAAAGGGCTGCTGGAAACTGCTCATGCCAAATCCTTCTGGTACGTGATCAATTGCTCGACGGGCAGGCCAAAGGCCTCCGCATAACGCGCCAGGATGGCAGCTGAGAGTTTTGGGTAAATATTCGGGCGAAAATGCCGGCGAATGCGCCACTGCCACAGCCCGGTAATTTGCGCGAGCGCCGGTTCGTCCAGGCGATAGCGGTACATCAAACATTTGAGTGGCGACAGCTCGCCACGCTGCCAGGCGGCCAGTGCCTCGGCTTCCTGCTCCTGTAATTCAGCCACCGCCATTTGCGTAGCAAAGGCCTCTGGCTCCCAGCCATCACTCTGCGCACCTTGGTAATGGCCGCTGGCATCCACCGCATAAACCAGCTTGCAGTGACCACCATAGGTGGAGCTGTGATCTTGCGGTACGTCATCAAGCTTCATACTGGTTCGCTCGCATCGCCGACTACGGTCAGCTGCATAAAGGCGCTGGAGAAACGCCCACTTTCCGGTACATAGCACAGCAGGCGTTGGCCACTGCGCAACTCGCCCGAATTGAACAGTTCATCAAGCATGATAAAGATCGACGCCGCGCCGGTATTACCCTTGCTGGTTAAATTGGTGAACCAGCGCTCCTGCGCAATCGGTAACCCTGCATTGGCCAAGCCCACCGCCAGGCGCTCGCGGAAGAACTCCGAGGAATAATGCGGAAGGAAATAATCGATGGCCTCAGCATGCAGCTCACGGCGCGCCATGATGCGCTTGAGCGTCTCTTCGACAGTGTATTTGACGATGTTGTCGTTGAGCAGCTTGACGTCCTGCTTGATCGCCATCAGTGAACGGCGGTTGCGCTCGTGGCCGCTGTAGCGACTCCAGCCGTGCAACTGGCCGTCGACCATATCGGCGCCGGCGTACATACACGCCGGCATCTGATCGGCGAACGAGAGAATGTCGATCCAATCGATACGCAGGCTCAGTCCGCTGTTATTCGGCTGGCCTTGCAGCAACACCGCACCGGCGCCGTCAGAAAGCATCCAGCGCAGAAAGTCCTTCTCGAAGGCGATTTCCGGGTGGGTTTCCAGCTCGTCGAGACGGCTTTCATATTCACCGCTGAAGTTGCTCGCCTGCATCAAGGTCGAGGCCACTTCCGAGCCACAGGCCACCGCATTACGGCTTTCGCCACTGGCCACGCTCATCCAGGCATATTTCAACGCGGTCATGCCGCACAGGCAGATACCGGCGGTAGACACCACCTCACACGGTGGGTTGCCCAACTCGCCCTGCACCATCACGGCATGCCCTGGCATGGTCTGATCCGGCGAGGCGCTGCTGGCCACCAAACAATCAACATCGCTCAGCTGGAAGTCCCCCCCCAGCAGCCCACGAATAGCGGCGGCGCTGACCTGAGCATTGTTCATGCTCGGCGTACCGGTTTGCGGGTCGATCACGTAGTGGCGCTGCTGAATGCCATTGCTGCGCAAGACCAGTTTGCGCGCCCGCGACGGCTTGCCGCCAACCAGCCCCAGGCGCGCTTCCATCTGCTCATTGCCGACTGGCTCATGGGGCAGAAAGGCACTGATGCGATTGATATATACAGGTTGTACCACGGGGCTTCCTCGGGTCACGTCACTCGCCAGACGGGCCGGCAAAGTACGCCTTTTCGCGCTGTGTACGCTCTTTTAACAGTGGCGCCAGCAGCTTTTTAAGCAAGGCACTGAGCGGCACCACGGTGACGATCAGGCACAACAAAAACACGATATACACCAGCAACCCTGCCGCACGGCGACGACTCTGCTGCGGGCCAAGTGCGACCAGCAAACGGCTCCACAACTGAAAGCTGCGGTTGCCGACTTTTTCACTGGCGATCAGCTTTTCATCGATGCGTACCGCGCCAAGGCCGGCAAGCATCGGCTGCTCGATTGGCCGCTCATTCAACGTCAGTCGCTGCGCCATGGCCTCACCGAAACGGCTGGCCGCGGTAATCTCTGCCTCAGCAATACCCGCACGCGGCACCCAGCTGTAAGGCTTCTGTCGGCCGGTAAACAGCCACAAAGGCGTCGCCAGAAAACTTGCCGCGGTGCCACAGGCGTCTGTCAGGGCGATATTGTCGACCAGCCTGGCACCCAACTCACCGAGCCGGGTTTTAATCTTCTCCTGGGCCATCAACCACATATTGCGGCAGCCAATCAGGGTGACCACCGGTGTGCCCTTGAGCAACTGCGCGGCTTCTGGCGAGGCGAGAAAGGCACTCATCGGTTGCGAAGGCGAGAGGAACCACACCTGATACGCCAAAATCACCAGGTCATAGCGCTTGCTCGCATCCACCGCCAACGGCAGCAGGGGCTGCGGGCGCATCAACACCGTTTCTGGAAAAATCCGGAAAAAGTCGAGAAACGGCCAGGGAAACGGGTAAGGTTGCGCGGGTTGCAGCGCCAGGAAATCCAGCTGAATATCCGCGTGTTGCAGCAGCGGCGCGCAGACTGACTGCGCCAGCTTATCTAGCTGGCCAGTTTGCGAAAAATGAACGATCAAGACCTGACGCATCGCCAGCCACTTCCTGCGAAAGGCCCGGATTATGCCACAGAGAATTCTTCAAACCGTAAAGAAGACCGGCTATAAGGCTGGCCTTTTGCTGCTATTGGTCGGCTCGTACGCCCAAGCGGGTGACATTCTGGTCACAGTGGACGGCATTCAAGCTGTCGGTACGCTGCATGCTGCGCTGGTGAGCGCCGAACAGCAGCGCTGGCCCGAACAGCCATTGCGCCAGTTGCGCAGCGAGCATGGACAGTTGCGCTGGCCTGATGTGCCACCGGGGCGCTATGCCATCGAGCTGTTCCAGGACAGCAATGGCAACGGTCAGCTCGATCAAAGCCGGCGTGGTATCCCGCTGGAACCGGTGGGTTTTTCCGCCAACCCGCCGCTGCTCAACGGCAAACCCACGCCCCGTGACAGCCTGTTCGAGCACGGCACAGCGAACAGCCAACTGCACATCCGCTTGCAGCACCCGAAAGCCAAAAAATAAGCAGCTCCAGCTAACTAACGCTGCAACGCCATCTCGGCAGCCGTGCGGCGCCAGATCAGCTCACGGGTGTCATAACCACGGCTGCGCGCCTCTTCAAGTAGCGTCGCCAGGTGTTTCGTGCTGGCGTTCTGATCTCGCGTTAACAACCAGAGATACTCACGATTGGGATGCCCAACCAACGCGGCCTGGTAGTCGTCATCCAGGTAAAGTATCCAGTATTCACCCTTGGTCAGGCCAGGCAGCAGGCTACTGGCCCAGTTATCGAAACGCACCCAGAGCTTGTTAGTTTCACCCGGCACCTGAGGCACAGCCTGGCCCTGCACTTGCTGCGTATCGCCATCAAGCGTACGGCAGCGGTTGGTCACACCGATTGTGCCGCCTTCCTGCAACTCATAAAGCGCCTCGGACTGCGCGCAGTTGCGCTGAAAGAACATCGGCAAACGCGCCTGTTCGTACCAGGTGCCCTGATAACGCTGCAGATCAACACTCTCGACAGTCTTCGGCGGCACCACGCCTGTGCCGGAATTGGCGCAACCTACCAGCATCGCTGCTGCGGCCAACGCCGCCAGCAGGCGCATCACTTCAAGCCCTTGCCGGAAAACATCATGACCTTGTCGCCGGCGTACTGAACGCTGATAAAGCGCTGCTCGTCGCCCCAGGTGCAGCTGGACATGCCCAACGCGCCCGCACATTCGGCCGGACCACCCAACAGGCTTTCCACCTCATCTTTGTGCATGCCCGGCTTAAGCTGGGCGTAGTTATCCTGATTGACCTTGTTGCAGGCAGCCAACAGCAGGCAACCAGCGAGTAGTGCGACGACACGCAGAGACATGGGGCAACTCCTGAGAAAATGACCAAGACCAGCTTGGCACAGCAATACCGAGCTTGCCTGCTTCGACGCTAGAAGCGCGAGCCAGGTTCCAGCAGAAAAGCAGATTCCTCGGTATTGGAAGGGCGACCGAGAATCTGATTGCGGTGGGGGAAGCGACCAAAACGGGCAATCACCTGCTGATGCCGTTCGGCATAATCCAGGTAACCGGCAAACAGTTCGCGCTCGGCGTCTGCAGCCTGTTGATACAAAGCACTGAACAGTCGCACGGCTTGATTCTGCAGCGACGGATCTTCGGCATGCTCTAACACCAAATAAGCGAACACCCGTTGGATAGGGCTCAATTGCTGATCCCAACCCTGAGTCAGCCCATGCAAGGCTAGCGGGCGAGCCAGCGAGTCGCCGGCAAAGGCACGCGGCGTATCGCGAAAGATCATTCGCGGCAGCTGATCGAGCAATAGCAAGGTTGCCAACCAGCCCTCAGGCTCACGCTGCCAGTCTTGCAACTGACCGGCTAGGGCTTGCTCGACCAACGCGCCAAACTGCTCGCGCGCCTGATCATCCTGACGGTCCTGCTTGCCAAACCACAGCGCGGTACGGCTGGCCGCCACCTCGGCAGCCGTTGCACCGGAACCGCCACCGGCCGCACCGAACCACCAGTCGAGTAAAGGCTGCCAGGGCGCGTACATATCAGTCGCGATGGTAGGCGCTGATACGCAGCACTTCTTCTTTAGAACCAAGGAACACCGCCACACGCTGGTGCAACGAGGTCGGCTGAATGTCGAGGATGCGCTGGGTGCCGTTGGTGGCCACACCGCCGGCCTGTTCGATAATCATCGCCATCGGATTGGCTTCGTACATCAGGCGCAGCTTACCCGGCATCGCAGGGTCGCGGCTGTCGCGTGGGTACATAAACACACCGCCACGGGTAAGGATGCGATGCACGTCGGCCACCATCGCGGCCACCCAGCGCATGTTGTAATTCTTGCCCAGCGGCCCAGCCTCGCCCGCCAGCAGTTCGCTGACATAACGCTGCACCGGTGCTTCCCAGTGGCGCTGGTTGGACATGTTGATGGCGAATTCTTTAGTCGCTTCCGGCACCTTGATGTCGTCATGGGTCAGCACAAAGCTACCCAGCTCGCGGTCCAGGGTAAAACCCTTGACGCCTTCACCGAGAGTCAACATCAGCATGGTTTGTGGGCCATAGATGGCGTAACCGGCTGCCACCTGCTCGGTACCCGGCTGCAGGAAGGCTTCTTCACCCAGATCACCTTCGGCGCCATTGCGGTCCGGGCAACGCAGCACCGAGAAGATGGTGCCGACCGAAACGTTAACGTCGATGTTGCTGGAGCCGTCCAGTGGATCGAATACCAGCAGGTAGGCACCTTTGGGGTACTTACCGGGAATCTGGTAGGCGTTATCCATTTCTTCCGAGGCCATGCCAGCCAGGTGGCCGCCCCACTCGTTGGCCTCGAGCAGAATCTCGTTGGAGATCACGTCGAGTTTTTTCTGCACTTCACCCTGTACGTTCTCGGTGCCCATGCTGCCCAGCACACCGCCCAGTGCACCCTTGGAAACCTGATGGCTGATTTCCTTACAGGCACGGGCCACTACTTCGATAAGAAACCGCAAATCCGCCGGGGTATTGTGGCTGCGAGTTTGTTCAATCAGGTAGCGGCTGAGGGTAACGCGGGACATGACGAGGCTCCGGAGAGGGATAAATTGCGCGCAGTTTACCCTTAATGGGCCGGTAGCGCCTCACACTACCGGCCCAACTGACTTACCAGTCCAGCGCGAGGGAAAGGCTAACGGCTTGCTGGCTTTGCTCGTCAGACTGGCTGTAGCTATAACCACCGCGCAGAGACAGGTCGCGAGTCAGCTGATGACTAACGCCCACACTGGCCGTATCGAGCTTGTCACCCGGGGTGTAGCCCTTCAGTTCGAAGTCGATACCCGGCAGACTGTTTAGCTCAGAACGCACTTTGCTGGTGTCATCGGCGTACTCACGCTCGTGGCTGTACTCGGCAAACACTGCAGTTTGCGGGCTTAGCTGATAGCGCCCCTGAAGACCGGCGCCCAGGCGACGGGAGTCACGCTGTTGGTCATCAAAGTTCAGGGCAGTGGAACGATTACCGTCTTCAGCATAACCATCGACGTCGATTTCAACATAGTCAGCGCTGAAGAACGGGCTCAGGTGCCATTCACTTCCCGGCTGAGCAATGTCATAACCAACACGGCCACTCGCGCCCCAGAGGTTGCCATCGGTGTCGCCTTTTTCCGTACGTTTAACCTGGCCCAAATCGAAGGAACGCTTCAGGTTGTCGTAATCCAAGCTGCCAACACTTAGAGCAAAATCCGCCCACCAGCGGTTTTCCTGATACTGAGCAAACGCCGTGGCCAGGTAGCTATTCAGGTTGTAGTCCGAATTGGCAGCACCTGCCTCAAGATCCTGACCATACAGCCCTAATGCAAGGCCGACTCGCCAGGCATCGTTCAAGCGGTAGCTGCCACCTACGTTAAGGTTGTAACCGTCACCGTCGGCGCTGCTGGAGTTATCTTGGCTGTCAAAGTCCTGCTGCTGACCACCACCAGTAACAAAGCCACGCCATTGCGAAACCGGCTGCCACGCCAGCCAATCGGCTTGCCATTGGCTACGCAACTGGCCCTGATGCGCGCGCAGGTTACCCAAGGCCATTTCTGGCAATAGGCTCACCTCTTGCGAGGCACTGAGCAGCGAATACGCATAATCGGCGGCAATCTGCTGTACCGCAGTGGTCGGGTGAACGCCGTCGTTGAACATCAACTTGCTTGGATCAGGCGTGGCGCTGTTGATGCCCCAGGTGGCGTTGACACTGGTACAACCGTTAAAGCAGGTGCCCGTCAGGTTTTGCGTGGCATCGAAGCCAAACGCACTCGGCATAGCGAGCACTTCTGTGACCAACAGAGGCAAATTCAATGGAATGACATTGGCATTGATGCCGCGCAACTGGCTGACCAGCTCAGTATTCAGGTCGCTGGCGAGACCGCCGATCAAGCTATTACCGCCACCCAGCGCAGGGGTGTTACCCACATTGGGCAGCAACGAAACCATGATGTAGCGCGCACCCGCCGCTTGCAGGGCTTCGACGCTGTCAACCAAACGGCCTGCCGCAGCCTGGGCTTGCGCGGTATTGAGGATTCGTCCTTGAAGGAAATCGTTGCCGCCGCCGTTTACGTAATACAAGGCATTGCGATCAAGACTTAAACCGCGGTTGGCCAGGTCCACAAGGAAACCGTCGCGCGTACGCGAACCGGCGACCGAGCCGCCAGCCTTGGTGATCGAGTCAAGAATTTGGTCCGTGCGATAACCACCCACCGCCCAGTTATTGCCATCAGCCAGACCATTGCTCTGGAACACCGATGAGGTCGAGGGTGACTGAGCGCCAAGCCCCAGTAACTCGCCGAGCAGCATGGGTGAAGTTTTGCCGTATACCTCACCGCTGGCATCCGTGAAAAGCGGGCCAACCCGGTTGGTGAACCGCTGGGTTTGACTAGATGGGTTAGCTGAATCCGGGAATTGCCCGGCATCGCTCAGGCTATCGCCAAACACATAGAGCCCGCTGTAGGGGGCGGCAGACACGGTGGGAGCTACAGCAGCCATGCAGCAGGCTACTGCCAACGGAGTTAGAAGACGCTTCACGAATCACCTTTGGAGTTTTTGTTGGTGGTTTTTATAAAAAGGAAATTTAGTCAGATTCGTGACTGAATGCACGCGCAAACATCGACGCTCACCCATTTAGGTGATGAGGCAGCTACGAAGACTCTGCGAGTGAACACACCCTATTACGCCCTGCATGCTTAGCCCGATAGAGCGCGGCATCGGCCACTTGCAGCAATTCATCGAGCGCCAGCCCCTGTTCGGGCCACAGAGCCAAGCCGGCGGACAGGGTCACGTAGCGCGCACCACCTCGGGTCGGCAAGGGATGGGCAGCCAGCTCACGGCAGATAGTTTCCAGCCGCGTGCGGGCTTCATGCGCATCGGCGCGCGGCAGGATCAGCAGGAACTCTTCGCCACCGATACGGAAGACTGCATCCGAACTGCGCAGGTTCTCCAATAAATGCTGAGCCACACCCTTGAGCACATCGTCGCCTTCCAGGTGACCATGTTCGTCGTTAAGACGTTTGAAATGATCCAGATCGATCAGCGCCAGGGAAATTGGCGTACGTTTGCGCTGTGCAACGGCCAGCTCACGGGCAAAGAACTCATCCAGATAACGCCGGTTGTAGAGCCCGGTAAGCGGGTCACACAGAGCCTGCTCCTGCAATTGTTCATGCAGATTGCTAATCGTGCGCAAACGCTCCTCGCTCAAGGCCAGGGCTTCGGCCAGCTTCAGTTCGCTGAGATGGCGCTGGGTGACATCGCGCAGATAGAGCATCTGCCCCAGCACCAAGGTGCCACGCTGAGTGACTCGCTCGATGGCGCGAACCCGCACCTCGAAGTAACGCGCCGAGTTAGCCAGGGTCAGCAGGCGATCTTGCTCACTGTGCACCGGCTGGCTCAGCAGTTGTTGCAAATCTGCCCCCAGGATCGGCCAATCCAGCAACTTTCGGCCCTGCCAACCGCTGCGCAATCCGGCCAGCTTCAGCGCTGCCGGGTTGGCCTCGATCACGCGTAGCTGCGCATCCACCACCAGCACCGGATCAAGCAATGCATCCAAAAGCAGATGACGAGCCACTGGCAGCAAATCAAACAGGCGCACGCCCACAATCAGCCAAGCAAACGCCACCAGAGTAAAAGCAAAACTGAACGGCGTCGGATCAAAGCCAAATAACATCCAGCCAAACACCACATAGCTGACATTGGCAGCCCAAGGCACCGCCGTGACGAAGACAAACGCCAGGTAGTGCCGACGGTGTACGCCATAGCTGACGATGGCAGCACGCAGCACCACGCCCATACAGAAGGTCATAAACAAATAAACGTAAGCGGCGGCGGCGTAGAACAGCGGCCCATGTTGATAGCGAATCGGGGCGCCTAACTCATCACTCAACGGCGCCGTGCCGGCCCCATAAAACAAGCCATGCCAAGGGTTACTTAAGGCCATCAGCCAGATCAGCAGCGGCACCACAGCCAACCCCAGGGCGCTACGCAATGGCAGTGGCTGCCGCACGCTGTTGACATACTGCCAGAGGAAAATCGCCCAAAAGGTAGGCACCGTAAGAATGCCCGGCCACGCCATGGTGGCCCAGAACACCTTGCAACTAGCGCCTTGCGCCGTCATTTCCAGGCTAGCGGCAAGCAGCCACCAGAGGCTGGCCAGATGCAGCACGATAAAGCTCTCGCGCCCGGGGAAATAACGCTGCCGCGTGACCCAACGGGCCAGCAACAGCACGCCAATGCACACCGTACACGTCAGGATTACCGGACCACTCAACGCCCAGCCGGAATTACCGCAGGAGTTCATCGGCGGGGGCCTACGAGGGGGAATAACGGTAAGCGCTTGCCGAATGAGCCTGGCAAACGCACGGGAACACGCCGAGGGTGAATCGCAGTAGAAATACGCAAGGGCCTTCCTGACCTCAAACGCCAATCAAATCAAGGTGCCACCATACTGCAAAATCGTTAGGGCGCTGGGCTTTATTTCGGCCGCCACCCACTACTCAGCGCTCGGCCGGCGCAACAAACTGACAGCCATCAAAGCCAGCAAGCCGACCCCCAGGAGCAGCACCAACCACAGCCCCCAGCGCTTCCAGTTGTTGCCGGTAACAGCGGCCTGCTCTTGCTGGGCCAGTGTGTCGTCTTGTAGATGGGCTGCGGCCGTACCCAACAGCTGTAAGCGTTGTGGCTGATAACCAGGGATCAAGGTCGTTAACGGCAATGCAGCCGACTCCGCCCCGGCGCGCCCGAGAGCGAGCCGATACGGTGGGCTGCCACGCTGCAGGAATACCAACTGAGTCGCACGCAGCGCCACCTTGATCTGCGGTGGCGGACTGCCAAGGCCACCGCCGCGCTCGTCCACCTGTAGGCGCAGCTGCTGCACCGCCCAGCCCGGTAACGGCAATTCATCCTGACGGATCTCCACGCCATTCTCCGGAAGCCGGTAGAGCAAGCCCTGAGCCAGGGATTGCCAGCTGCCCTTATTGTCACTACGCCCGCTGACGCGGACCGGCGCCAGGCTATTGGCCTGACTGAGTTCGACATGCAGACGTTCCAGCGGCAAGGCCAGGGGTAATTGCCACAGGTAGTGGCCGTCCGCACTGCGCGTCGCCGCCAGCGGCTGCGACCACACCAGCGGCGCCGGCAGGCTGTCAATGCGCTGGCTGCGTACGCTGGCCGCCTTCAGCTGTGGGGCCTGGAGCGGACTTTGCCAGAGCAAGCGTAGGTAACGGGCCTTGCGTCCCGCAAGCTCGACCTGACGTTGTTCGACACGCTCGCCGTCAAACGATAGACGCGCCAGTTGACCGCTACCCCAAGACTGCCAACTTTGCAGATCATCACTGGCCTCGATGCTGAAGCGCTGAAACCCTTCCTGACTATCCGCCCAGTCCAACTCCAGGCGCACCAGCGGCGCCTGCAGCGCACTGGCATCCAGCAGCCAGCCACGCAGCAGAGCGGGTTGGCCAGCAGCATCCGGCTGATCAAGCAGTTCGATCAACGTCCCGTTGGTGCTGCGCTGCACCCGCAAGCTCGGAGCGGCCGTGCCGTCACCCTGTTCGGCATACAGCGGAAACCACTTAACCGCCTGTTCCTGCTGACTGTCGCGCGACTCGCCCTGCCCCGCTACGAGGGCATAGGCCAGGGCCTGGCCTTCAGCATTGAACACCCGTACGTCACGCAGATCGCCATAACGTGCGGCGAAATGCAGCGCCATCGGCACATCCAACCGATACCAAGGGCCTTCGCCCGCCAGGGTCAACGGCAGCTGTACGGCATAGTCCCCAGGCTGCTCCTGCGCCAGAGCTGGCGCACTGCACAGCAGACTGAGAACCGTAGCGCTGATTAAACGACTGATCATGCTTGCTCCTGCGGCTGATCCGCATCCGCCTTGCGTGCCGGCAAGGGGGCGAAATAGCCCACCACCAACAGCAATACACCCACACCAATAAACGACACGATGCGCTCCAGGCCACCGCGATTACCCAGCTCGACAAAGAACAACTTGGCCACCACCACGGCGATAAGCGCCGCACCGATCAGCCACAGCTCGCGCCGATTCCGGCGATTACCCAGCACCATCAGCGGCAGGGCGATCAGCGTCCAAACGATCGACAGGCCAGCCTGCACCAGCATCGAATCGAGCAAAGCATCCAGCTGATAGGGCACGCCCCCCCAATGATGGGCCGTGCGCATAACCATCGCCGTCAACAGGGCGAACAGCGAAGCACCCGCCAGCGATTGCGTCAGCCACTGGCTGCGTACACCATCCACCCCCAGCTCGGCCAAGCCCATACGCGCCCAAGCGAACACCGCGCCAAGGGCAAACAACAAGCCCAGTTCCAGCGGATTAAGCAACGGCAGGTAGGCCAGCGGTTCGGCATCGCCGGCGCTGGCCACGTTGGCCAGCCAGAACCAGCCAAGCATTAATAGCGCCAGCGGCGCTGCCGCCAACAACCGGTATTCGCGCGGATAGGCGCCCACCGGCCAAGGCCAGCGGCGAGGTGCAGCCATCAGCCACAAATAGGCACTCGGCAACAATGCCCAACCCAGCCAGCGCCAGGCGTTGTACTGCTCCGACAAAGCCAAGAACAGGTAGCGCAATTCCAGCGCCAGCACACCCAACAGTAACCAGCAGCCAAGCACATGGGCGGCGCTCAGAGCGCCCGCCGGCAATTGCGCAGCCAACCGGCGTAATGCCCAGAAGTGCACGGCAAACAGCAGCGCCCAGGCCAGCCAGCCGGACTGCGCCGCCGGGTGATACGCCAAGTGCCAGGCATGCAGCAACACCACGCCGGCCAGCGGAACCAACAAGCAACACAGCAGCGCCAGTTCGGCCCAGCGCGTGCGTGGGGCGAGAAATGCCGCCAAGGCCACACTGGCCGCCAACACCGCCAACAAGGCACTGCTCTGCCATTCGGGCGCAATAAAACGCAGCACTTCGCTGCTTAACGCCAGCGCCCACCAGGCCGCGCCCCATACCAGCAGCAATTGCGCCAAACCCAGCAAACTGAAGTTGCCCAAAGCCTCGGGCGCCTCGCGACGCGCCAGCTGCTGCAAGCGCCAGGCACCGATCAAAGCCGCCACGCCGAGTACCAGTGGCGTCCAAAAATCCATATGGGCCAGCGGCCGAATCCCCTCGGCCGACAGCTGGCCGAACAGCAGCGGGCTGACCGCGAGGAACACCAGCCCCGCCAGCACCTGCAACAACAGTCCGAAGATAAAACTGGCGCGCTGCTGCAGGTGCAGGCTGAGCCAAATGATCAGCAACCCGCTGCCGCCCCATACTGCGCTGGCCGTAGCCCAGGGCAGGACGAACAGCACCGCCAGGTTGAGGAACACCAGACCGACCAGCAGCACCACCGACAGACCGCGTAGCAGACGACGATCCGCACCGACCTGCGGATCACGCGCGGCCAGCAGCATGCCGGCGATCAGGCCGAAGCCAATCAGCGAAGAGGTCAGCAAGCCCTGCCAACCAGCGGAAAAGCCGCCCATG
>Ga0209504_1001053_pt1 | contig 22084 bp, 19 predicted proteins | sample COGITO_mtgs_1005_FD_184791 | JGI IMG/M metagenome (GOLD analysis project Ga0209504, IMG submission 184791) | Pelagic marine microbial communities from North Sea - COGITO_mtgs_100511 (SPAdes) (version 2) | ecosystem: Environmental > Aquatic > Marine > Epipelagic ...
AAAGAGCCTGTTCCTACAATTTCTCCGTCTGCTTCGATAATTGAATTATCATTTATAATATTTAATTCTTTTACTTTATAATTGTCTACTTTTTTATGATGTACAATGTTTCCATTATACAATTTATGAAGATTAAAAAGTAAATTAAAAAATGAAAATTTTTTAACTATTGTGATATCTAGTAAACCATCTGTTGGGTTTGGGTATTTTGTGACTCTTAATCCTCCTCCAGAATATTTACAAATACCAAATATAATCATCAAACATTCTTCTTTTAAAGTTTCATCTCCTATAGTGATAGAATATTTCTTTTTCCTATAAGAAAGTAAACTATATAATCCACTTAATAAAAATGCGATAGAACCTATTTTTTTTAAATATTTTAAATTTTTAACAACATACCCATCATAACCTATACCTGCTAGATTATTAAAGTATTCTTTTTTACCAGAAGCTAAAGTAATACAACCAATATCTTGGAAAATAACAGTATTATTTATAATAACATTAATAGCTTTTTCTATAGAATTAGGAATCTTATATGTTCTTATCCAATCATTACCAGTACCTAAAGGAATCACACCTAGTTTTATATTAGATGTTTTTGTATATCTTTGCATCATTATTCCGTTTACCACATGATGTAAGGTTCCGTCTCCGCCTACAGAAATAAAATTTCTATATCCTTGTTTAATAGCTTCATCTACAAGTACTAGTTCATGTTTGGTATACTGAGTAAAAGCAAAAGAAAAATAAATTTCTTTGGTTTTTAATAAATTTTGAATACAAATCCATGATTTTCTAAAATTAGTATTTCCTGCAGAAGGATTTACGATTAAAAACCAAGAATTTGTAACATGAAGCTTATTGAAGTGCAACATAAAATTAAATTAATTAAAGAAGCAAAGTACAAAATTGAATTATAACTGTTTATTTCTATTAAATAGACATATAAATTTGTATTTTTCTAAACATATAAAAAGAATAAATAGTTATGAGTAGAAAGAAAAAAATCTACAAGAAGAAAGGTAATGTGATTAAAGATTTAACAAGAAATATTTTTAAAATACTCAATGAAGATAGTGATAAACATTATAATTACAAGCAAATAGCGGGTAAATTAGATATATCTGACACAGATGGAAAAACACAAATACTTCAAAAGTTAGCAGAACTAACAGGAACAAAAAAAATAAAAGAAATAGACAGGGGTAAATATCAAATAAATGAAGATAGAAAATATCATATAGGTACTCTAGATGTAACTTCTAATGGAAATGGATATTTTATATCAGATGATTTTGAAAAAGATATTTTTATTCCTTCCAATAATTTAGGAAAAGGATTACAAAACGATACTGTAAAAGCATATATATATAAAAGAAATAGAAGTAATAAGCTAGAAGCTGATATTGTAGAAATTATAGAAAGAGATAAGACTGCTTTTGTAGGAGTTTTACAAATGAGTAAAAACTTTGGTTTTGTTGTTTGTGATAATCAGAAAATGTATGCAGATATTTTTGTATCAAAAGCAAGAATAAATGGAGCAGAGCATGGAGATAAAGTTCAAGCCACTATAACAGATTGGCCTGAAAACTCTAAAAACCCTTTTGGTAAAATTACACAAGTTTTAGGGAAGCCAGGTGACCATAATACTGAAATTCATTCAATTTTATTAGAATATGGTTTACCATATGAATTTGAAAAAGAGGTTGAAGAAGACGCTAGTAAATTATCATTAGAAATAACAAAGGACGAGATATCAAAAAGAAGAGATATGCGTAAAGACCTAACCTTTACAATAGATCCTAAAGACGCAAAAGATTTTGATGATGCGTTATCTTTTACAAAATTAGAGAATGGTAATTATGAAATAGGAATTCATATTGCTGATGTTTCTCATTATGTTCAACCAAACACTATTTTAGATGATGAGGCTTATAGTAGAGCAACATCCGTTTATTTAGTTGATAGAGTAGTTCCAATGTTACCAGAAATGTTATCAAATGGAGCCTGTTCTTTAAGGCCTAATGAAGAAAAGTTAACTTTTTCAGCAGTGTTTGAAATAAATGAAAAAGCACAAGTTATACATGAATGGTTTGGTAGAACCGTTACCTATTCAGATAAACGTTTTGCTTACGAAGAAGCACAAGTTATTATAGAAACAAAGAAAAACTTTATACCTGAGAATGTATCTATAACAAATGAATCTTATAAGGTAAGTGATCATATAGTAGAAGCTACCTTAAAATTAAATGAATTAGCAATGATTCTTCGTAAAAAAAGGATGCAAGAAGGTGCTATTTCTTTTGATAGAGTAGAGGTAAAGTTTCATTTAGATGAAGAAGCTAACCCTGTAGGGGTCTTTTTTAAAGAAGCAAAAGAAGCTAATAAATTAATTGAAGAATTTATGTTGTTAGCTAATAGAAAAGTAGCTGAGTTTATTGGTCAAGAAAAAAACAAACCAACAAATAAAACATTTATTTATAGAGTTCATGATGAACCAGATGTAGAAAAGCTAGCTGCTTTACAAAATATTGTTTTTAATTTTGGATATAAGATGGATACCCAAACAAAAGAGAGCACAACAGAAAGTTTAAATAAACTACTAAAAGATGTTCATGGTAAGGCAGAAGCAAACATGATAGAGACTTTAGCAATAAGAACCATGAGTAAGGCGGTATACACAACTCAAAACATCGGTCATTATGGGTTAGCTTTCGACTATTATTCTCATTTTACCTCTCCAATACGTCGTTACCCCGATGTGATGACCCATCGTTTGTTACAACATTATTTAGATGGAGAAAATTCTCCGAAGCAAGATGATTATGAAGCTAAGTGTAAACACGCATCAAAACGAGAAGAGCTTGCCTCTAAAGCCGAAAGACAGTCAATTAAATACATGCAGGTTAAATACATGCAAGATCACCAACAAGAAGAGTTTTTGGGGGTTATTTCCGGTGTTACAGAATGGGGAATTTATGTAGAAATTACATCTAATAAATGTGAAGGTATGGTGAGAATTAGAGATATAAAAAAAGATTATTATATTTTTGATGAAAAACAATATGCAATTATTGGACAAACCACAAAACATATTTATCAATTAGGAGATCAAGTTACCGTAAAAGTAAAACACACAGATTTAGAAAGAAAACACTTAGATTTTTCTCTTATAGAACAATAGAGTTTTTCTAAAAGGTGTTATACTATTAAAATACTTTTTTTAATTTTATAATTATTAATATATTGCTTAAAAAAAATGAAAAAAAATATTCTTATAATTTTTTTAATAGCAAGCAATGTGTTGTTCTCTCAAACAACAGTTACTAAAAAGTTAGGCGATTTTTATAAAATAAAGGTTTATAATGGAATTAATGTAGAATTACTTAAATCTAATGAACATAAAATAGAAGTTACAGGAGAAAAGTCAGAAAATATAAAAATTAAAAATTCGGACGGTATTTTAAAAATTAGCTTAAAGTTTCCAGACTTATTAGCAGATGGTAAAGTAAATGTAAGACTATATTATAATGAAGACATTCAAGTAATAGACGGTAATGAGGGCTCAATAATTACTGGAAAAGACATTAATCAAACACATATAGAGGTAAAAGCACAAGAAGGCGCTTTTATAGATTTAGAAATTAAAACAAAACATTTAAAAGTAAAGTCTTCTTCTGGAGGAATTATTAAACTTTCTGGAAGTTCAAAAAACCAAGAAATAGATTTAGACCTATACGGAGTGTATCATGGCTATGATTTAAATGTGTCGGACAACACTACGGTAAAAGCAGGAACAGGAGCAAAGGCAGAGGTAAAAGCAGGGGAAACATTACGTGTAAAAGTTAGTTTTGGGGGCTCTGTTTTTTATAAGGGTTCTCCAGAGGTTATTAAAAACAAAAAGGTTGCAGGAGGAATTATAAAACAAATGAATTAATTGATTCATTGGTTTTTGTATCTTTGTTGAATAAACATAAACTAAAATAATGATTTTAAATATATTTCTTTTAGGTATGCCAGGTATTGGATCTTGGGTAATTATAGCTTTAGCTCTTTTATTATTCTTTGGTGGAAAAAAAATACCAGAATTAATGAAAGGCTTAGGAGGCGGAATAAAGGAATTCAAAAAAGCTTCTAAAGAAGAGGAAAAGGAAGAAGAAAAATTAGAAGAAAAAAAATAATAAAAAAAACCAAAGATAAATTCTTTGGTTTTTTTTATAACTTAATAGCGGTACCAGAGGCAGCAACCATTAACATTCCTCCTTTAGAACCAAAGGTTTCGTAATCTAAGTCAATACCAATAATTGCATCTGCATTCATTCTAACGGCATTTTCAGTCATTTCTTTTAATGCGGTGTCTTTAGCTTCACGAAGAACTTTTTCATAAGAACCAGATCTCCCTCCAACAACATCTCTTATACTTGCAAAAAAATCTTTAAAAATATTAGCACCTATAATAGTTTCTCCTGTAACAATTCCTAAATAATCTTTTACAGGTCTACCATCAATATTGTTTGTTGTTGATAAGATCATCTACTGTTTGTCTAATTTCTTCTTCTTGTTTTTCATTGCCTCTCCTATTTGATTACTAGCGGTAAAACTGGCCACCATATCGTTTAACATTTGACTTCCAGCCTGTGGAGAGTTGGGGAGTAAAATTAAATTACTATTTGTTTCTTGACCAATAGACTGCAAGGTGTCATAGTGTTGTGTTACTACGATTAAGGCTGAAGCCTCTTGTGAATTTATACCAACCTTATTTAATACCTCAACAGATTCTTCTAATCCCCGAGCAATTTCTCTTCTTTGATCTGCAATACCCATACCCTGAAGCCTTTTACTTTCTGCTTCTGCTTTTGCTTTTTCAACAATTAAAATACGAGCAGCATCTCCTTCATATTGAGCAGCTGTTTTTTCTCTATCTGCAGCATTAATTCTGTTCATTGCTGCTTTTACCTGAGCGTCTGGGTCTATATCTGTAACCAGTGTTTTAATAATATCGTACCCATAGTCCATCATTGCGTCATTTAGCTCAGACTTAACAGCAATAGCAACATCGTCTTTTTTTACAAAAACATCATCTAATTTCATCTTAGGAACCTCTGCGCGAACTACATCAAAAACATAGGATGTTATTTGATCATGAGGGTAATCTAACTTATAAAAAGCATCACTTACTTTTTCCTTAATAACCTTAAATTGAACCGAAACCTTTAGCTTCACAAATACATCATCTAGTGTTTTTGTTTCTATTATAACGTCTAATTGTTGAATTTTTAGGCTTAACCTTCCAGAAATTCTTTGTACAAAAGGAATTTTTACGTGCAGCCCAGATTGCTTAACGCTACTAAAACGTCCAAAAGTTTCAATAATAGCAGCCGTTTGTTGTTTTACAATAAAAACAGCTCCGTAAAGTAGAAAAATAATAAGTCCTAAAATAATCGGTAAAAATAATGAGCCCATAGTTTTGTTTTAAAAAGTTAATAATTAATAAAAAAAGTTTCTATTAACAAGACGTAAAATAAAGAAAATGTTACAAACTTTTATTTTTCTTTAGATTTGTTTTATATTTCTTCCACTTCTTATGTTCCTTAACAGATAATATCTTTTTCAATTTTTCATCTAAATGGTCTTCTTTTTCTTTAACAATTTTTGTTACAGGTTCAAAAGTAGCAGTTACTTCTTTGTAAGTATCTTGAAGAATACTATAGTCTCTTGTGTTAAAACTCTCTTTTTGCGCTGCTTCCATTTTTGACTTTCCTTCTGAAAACAGAAAAGTGTTAATTCTTTTTACCTGATTTAGATCTTTATTAAAATGCTTAAAAATATTGGTAACTTCTTGGCGATGATCAGAAGAACCTTTAACACCAATTTTTTTCATCACCTTTTCTATATTGTAAATGTTCATACCAATAGCTTTTTCCACGTTAAAACTTGGTGGTTTTTGTTTTGGCGTGGTCATTGGTTGCCTTTGCTGTGTTCTTCGTCCTCTGTTATATTGAGAGTCAAACTGAGCTACGCTAGTAGCGGAAAATAAAATAATTGAAATAAAAAAGACGTGTTTTATCATGATAGTGTTTTTATTATTTTTTTAATACGAAGAACTGCCTCATCTTTTCCAATCATATCTATAATATCAAATAAATGAGGACCTTTCATTTCGCCAACAATAGCCAAACGAAGAGGTTGCATTATTTTACCAAAACCAATTTCTTTAGAAGAAATCCAGCTCTTTACTGTTTCTTCAATTGTTTTAGAGGAAAAATCATTTATAGAAGCTAGTACTATTATTAATTCGTTCATTAAGACGCTTGTGCCTTCTTTCCATTGTTTTTTAGAGGCTTTTTCATCGTAATCCTCAGGGGTTTTAAAGAAGTAACTACTTAAACTCCAAAAATCTTTTACAAATACAGCTCTTTCCTTTATTAAGGAAACAACTTTTTCTACATAGCCTTCAGACGATTTAATTTTTTTATTTTTTAAAATAACTGAGAATAAAAGCGCTAATTCAGCATCTGTTTTTTTCTGAAGGTATTGTTGGTTAAACCAGTTCGTTTTATCTAAGCTAAATTTAGCACCAGATTTACTTACTCTAGATAAATCAAAAGTAGTAATTAATTCTTCTATTGAAAAAAGCTCTTGTTCTGTACCTGGGTTCCAGCCCAATAAAGAGAGCATATTTATAAAAGCGTCAGAAAAATAACCACTTTCTTTGTAGCCAAGAGAAACACCCCCTGTTTCTTCATTTGTATACGCTAACGGAAATACAGGAAAACCTAATTTGTCTCCATCTCTTTTACTAAGCTTTCCTTTACCTATAGGCTTTAAAATAAGCGGAAGATGAGCAAACTTTGGTGCATCCCACCCAAAAGCATTGTATAATAATACATGTAAGGGCATTGATGGTAACCACTCCTCACCACGAATTACATGACTAATTTTCATTAAATAATCGTCTACAATATTTGCTAAATGATACGTTGGCATTCCATCCGACTTAAATAAAACCTTATCATCTAGTGTGTTTGTATCTATAGTAATAGACCCCCTAATTTCATCTTTTAAAATTAATGTTTCGTCTTGAGGTGTTTTAAAACGAATAACATAGTTATCGCCATTTTCTATTCTTTTTTTAGTAGCCTGCTCAGTTAAAATTAAAGAATTCACTAATCGTCCTTTTTCTCTATTGTGCCAGTTATAAATAAAGGTTTTTCCCACCTCTTCATGTTGTTTCCTGTGAGCATTTAACTCATCAGAAGTGTCAAAAGCGTAATATGCTTTTCCTTTTTTAATTAAAGTGTTTGCATACTCCTTGTATAATTCTTTTCTTTCGGATTGACGATAAGGCCCAAATTTTTCATTTTTACCGGGGCCTTCATCAAAAGGAATACGGCACCAGTCTAGCGCATCTGTAATATATTTTTCAGCATTAGCAACGTATCTTGTTTGGTCTGTATCTTCTATTCTTAAAATAAAAACACCGTTGTGCTTTTTAGCAAACAAATAATTATATAAAGCAGTTCTTACCCCTCCTATATGGAGAGGTCCTGTTGGACTAGGAGCAAAACGAACACGAACATTAGACATCATTAACACATAAATTTAAGCAACAAAGATACTTTTCTAATGTTAGATAAAAAAAGCAAATTGCAATAGAACTCCAGCAAATAAATCTTTAACAATAAATCTTTCTATAGCTCTTTTAAATACCTTATTTTTATTGGTTGATGAATGCTTTTTTAAACATAGAACAGAAACTATCTTTTTTCTATAAAAAGTACTACACCAATGAGCTTATTAAAGGAAGTCTTTTGTTTAACCTATTGGGTGTTTTATACTTTATTTTTACGATATACGTGGAATACTTTTTATGGTTACAGCCCACTTATAGAACAATTTTGTTCCTTCTTTTTATTTTTATAGAATTTTTTTTATTTTTTAAATTCATTATTACTCCCATCACTAAATTAATTAAGCTTAAAAAAGGCATTAATGAGATTGAATCTTCTAAAATTATTGGAAACCACTTTCCTGAGGTTCAAGATAAGTTGTTAAATATTTTACAACTAAAAAAGGAGCAAAAAGAAACAGATCTTATATTGGCCAGCATTCAACAAAAATCTTTAGAATTGCTACCTGTTCAGTTTACAAAAGCGGTAGATTTTAAAAAGAATGTTCTTTACTTAAAATACTTAATATTTCCAATATTTATATGGCTTCTTTCATCTTTATCAGGAATAGATGTTGAGCTATACAACAGTTTAACAAGGGTTGTAAACCCAAAAGTTGTATTTGTTCCTCCAGCACCTTTTTCTTTTCACTTAGCAACAGAGAATTTACGCGTAATTGAGGGAGGTTCTTATACCGTTTCTCTGTCAACTAAAGGTGTTGTTGTTCCAGAAGAAGTGAAAGTTTTATATAATAAACAAGTGTATTTAATGCAAGAAACCGCAAAAGGTGTTTTTTCTTTCACTTTTACAAATGTAGTTGCTCCTTTAGATTTTCAGTTTCAGTCAGGGAACGTAATCTCTAAGCTCTATTCTCTTGAGCTTATAAAAACACCCCTTATTCAAAACCTTGTTATTAATTTAGAGTATCCTAGATATACTAAAAAAAAAGATAAAAAGTTTGAAAGCACTGGAAACCTTGTGGTTCCTGAAGGAACAAAAATAAAATGGGATGTTGTTGCATATCAGTCTGATAGTATTTCTTTTACAGTAAATAAAAGAAGAGATTACTTTTTTGAAACTATCCAAAACAACTTTACCTATAAGAAGACGGTACAAAAAAACATGGAGTATGATATTAGTTCTTCTAACAGGCAATTACAAGATTTTGAAAAACTTTCTTACAACCTAAGAGTTATTGTAGACGAGTTTCCGTCAATAATTGTACAATCTAATGTTGATAGCGTTAACGTTGAAAATGCACAGTTTGTTGGTCAGATTTCAGATGATTATGGAATTAACACATTAAAGGTCATTTATTATAATCAAGACACCCCTACTCAAAAAAAGAGCTTTTTATTGGATATTGCTAAAGCCACTACACAAACCTTTTTTTATGAACTCCCCAAAGAAATAATACTTGAAAAAGGAGTTGATTATGAACTATATTTTCAGGTTTCAGATAATGATGCAATTCATGGTAGTAAAAAAACCAATAGCAAGAAATTTAAATATAGGAAGCAAACTAACGAGGAGTTTAATCAAGAGCAATTAAAAGATCAAAAAGAGACAATTCAAAATCTTGAAAATGCTATTCTAAATCAAGAACAACAGAAGGAAATACTTCAAAAAATACAGCAAGAACTTCAGAATAAAAAAGACCTTAACTGGAGTGATAAGAAAAAAGTTGATGAGTTTCTGCGCAGACAAAAACAGTATGAACAAATGATGGAGCGGCAAACAGAAAACCTTCAGCAATCTTTGGAGCAAAAAACAGAAGAAACAGAATCATTACAAAACAAGAAAAAACAACTTAAGAAACGAATAGAGGAACTTTTAACCTTAAACAAACAAAAGAAATTGCTAGATGAGCTCCAAAAAATGGCGGATAAACTTAATAAAGAGGAGTTGGTTAAAAAAGCAAAACAGTTAGCGCAACAAAACAAACAACAAGAACGAAGCTTAGAAAGAATATTAGAATTAACGAAGCGTTTTTATGTAGAAGAAAAAACATTGCAAATAGCCAACAAACTTGAGGAGTTATCTAAAAAACAAGACACCCTAGACAACAGCAATAAAAACGCATTAGAAGAACAAGAAAAGATCGGGAATGAGTTTCATGAAATTTCAAAAGAATTAGAGGAGTTGTCCAAGGATAATGAAAAATTAAAAGAACCTATGGACATACCTCAACAGCAAGAGGAATCAGAAGAAATAAAACAGGTGTTATCTAAATCTGAAGAAGACTTACAGAATAACCAAAAAAAAGAAGCTCAGAAGTCACAAAAAAAAGCATCAAAAAAAATGCAACAAATGAGTCAGAAAATGCAACAAGCAATATCTGACATACAAGATAACTCTATCGATGAAAATATAGATGATTTAAGGAAGATATTAGAAAACCTTATTACTTTTTCTTTCAAACAAGAAGATTTACTTGTTAAGTTTGATGAGATTTCTGTAAGACATCCAGATTTTGGAAAAGAATTAAAAAACCAAAATGAATTAAAAACTTATTTTGAACATATTGATGATAGTTTATTTGTTTTATCTATGAGACTTCCCGTATTATCTTCAAAAATTCAAACAGAACTATCTAATACCCATTATAATTTAGATGCTTCACTAGAAAACTTATCAGAAAACAGATTTGACGTTGCTGGCTCTAACCAACAGTATGTAATGACTGCTGTAAATAATTTAGCTGACTTATTAAGTAGCCTTTTAAATGATATGCAAAATAATATGGGTGCTTCTGGGAAAAAAGGAAAAGGAAACTCTTTTAGTTTGCCTACTTTAATAGAAAAACAAAAAGGTCTTTCAGAACAGTTAAAAAAAGGATTGAAAAAAAAGAACGGCGAAAAAGACGGCGAAAAAGGAAAAAAAGAAGGAGAGAAGGGTGGTAATAAATTTGGTGAAGAACAATTAAACGGAGAGTTATTTAAAATATACCAACAACAAAACATATTGAGAGGGCAGCTCAAAGAAGCCCTAAATCAAGGGAGTGAAAATAACGATAAAGTTAAAAAGGTTTTAAAAACCATGGAGCAGCTAGAAAATGATATTCTAGAAAAAGGATTTCATCAAGAAATAATCCAAAGAATGCAACAATTAGAATACGAATTATTAAAATTGGACAAAGCAGCTTTTGAGCAAGGAAAAGATAAAAAAAGAAAATCAAATACGAACTCTGCTGCTTATCAAAATAAACAATTAAAAGAACTTCAATTTAAAAAGCAGTTTTATAATCAAATGGAGATATTAAATAGACAATCATTACCTTTGCATCAAGATTTTGAAAAGAAGGTGCAAAAGTATTTTTCTAAAAAAATTAAAGAGTGATTACATTTAATTCCGAAACCACATTTAACTTACAAAACGAAGCTAATACTACCACATGGATCGAGTCTGTCGTTGTATCCGAAGGCTTTGTTATTGGAGAAATTAATTATATTTTTTGTGATGATTTATATCTCAATCATATCAACAAAGAGTTCCTTAAACACGATTTTTTTACAGATATTATAAGTTTTGATTATTCTCTTGGTAAGCAGATTAACGGAGACATTTATATATCTATTGAGCGTGTTTTAGATAATGCAGAACAATATAACGTTACATTTGAAAATGAGCTTCGAAGAGTTATGATTCATGGTGTGTTGCATTATATGGGTTATAAAGACAAAACAACAGAAGAAAAAAAGGTAATGAGACTTAAAGAAAACACCAGTATTGATTTGTTAAACACCTATAAATCAGGTTTTTAAGTATTGTTCCACGTGAAACAACTATGAGTTTATTTGACACAACATACGATGTAATTGTAATAGGTGGGGGTCATGCCGGAAGCGAGGCCGCAGCTGCCAGTGCAAATATGGGCGCCTCAACACTACTTATTACAATGAATCTTCAGAATATTGCACAAATGAGTTGCAATCCTGCCATGGGTGGTATCGCTAAGGGCCAAATTATTAGAGAAATAGACGCCTTAGGGGGCTATAGCGGTATTATTACAGACAAAACAGCTATTCAGTTTAAGATGCTTAATAAATCTAAAGGGCCTGCTATGTGGAGCCCAAGAGCTCAATCTGACAGAATGATGTTTGCAGAAACCTGGAGAAACATGTTAGAAAATACAGAAAAGCTAGATTTTTACCAAGATTCTGTTAATGGACTTCTTTTTGAAGGCTCAAAAATATCTGGAGTAAAAACCGTTTTAGGTTTAGAGATTAAGGCAAAGACAGTTATTGTTACTGCTGGCACATTTCTAAATGGCCTCATTCATATTGGTGAGAAAACTTTTGGGGGCGGAAGAGCTGGCGAAGGATCATCTACAGGAATTACCGAAGATTTAGTTTTAAAAGGTTTTGAGTCTGGACGAATGAAAACAGGTACTCCACCAAGGGTAGATGGAAGATCACTGGACTACTCCAAAATGGAAGAACAACCAGGGGATGTCAAAACAGAAACATTTTCATATTTAGACACAAAACCCTTAGTTAAGCAACGTTCTTGCTATCTAACCCACACAAACTCAAAAGTTCATGATATATTAAGAGAGGGTTTTGACAGATCACCAATGTTTAACGGAAGAATTCAATCTATAGGACCAAGGTATTGCCCTTCTATAGAAGATAAAATTGATAGATTTGCCACCAAAGACAGGCATCAGGTTTTTGTAGAACCTGAAGGTTGGACTACTGTTGAAATTTACGTTAATGGCTTTTCAACCTCTATGCCAGAAGACATACAAGACAAAGCCATAAGACATATACCAGGGTTTGAAAATGTTAAGTTTTTTAGATATGGTTATGCAATAGAGTATGACTATTTTCCACCAACCCAATTAAAACATTCATTAGAAACAAAATTAGTTGAAAACCTTTTCTTTGCTGGTCAGATTAACGGTACCACTGGTTATGAAGAAGCAGCTGCACAAGGTTTAATGGCTGGTGTAAATGCAGCACACAAAACACAAGGCAAAGAACCTTTTATACTTAAAAGGAGCGAGGCATATATAGGTGTTTTAATTGATGACTTGATTACTAAGGGTACAGATGAACCATACAGGATGTTTACCTCTAGGGCAGAATACCGAACGCTTCTAAGACAAGATAATGCAGACTTAAGATTGACTCCGTTAGGATATGAAATAGGATTGGCATCTGAAGAGCGCTTAAATAAGGTAAATTTAAAAAGGATTAAAACCGCCAAGTTGATTAAGTTCTTAGAGGAAACTAGTGTTACCAAAGAACAGATTAATCCAATATTAGCACGTAAAGACCTGTCACTAATTCATCAATCTGTTAAACTCTATAAGATTGCGGCAAGACCTCAACTTTCTTTATCAGACTTTAAAGAGCTAGAACCGCTTCAAGCTTTTTTTGTTTTAGAGGAAATAGACAAAACAATTTTAGAACAAGTTGAAATACACCTTAAGTATTCTGGATATATTGATAAAGAACGCGCTAATGCAGATAAGTTAAATAGGTTAGAGAATGTTGTTATACCACAAACATTTAATTATAACAAAGTAAACTCTTTATCTCATGAGGCTAAAGAAAAATTAAGCAAAATACAACCAGTAACCATATCTCAAGCCAGCAGAATAAGTGGTGTATCACCAAGTGACATTTCTGTATTATTGGTTTATATGGGTCGTTAACAGAAGAGATTATTAATGTTCCACATGGAACATCACTTAAGAAAGAATGAAAGAAAAAGAACTTCATAATGGGTCTGTTCCTTTTTTAAACTGTAGAGATCACTTAGTTTCAGGGGAAATGTATGAGGTTATGATAAACGATAAGCTAGACATGTTGGTTACATCGCCAATTCCTCCAAGTTTAGATGAATATTATGATTCTAAAGAATATCAATCTCATAACAAATCAAAAAATGCACTATTAGATAAATTATACAATAGTGTTAAGAAAAGATCTTTCAAAACAAAAACATCTTTATTTCATAAAGAAAATATTAAACTAACTATTCTAGACGTTGGTGCTGGTACAGGAGATTTTCTTTTATGTTGTAAAAACTTAGGACATGAAACTTCTGGCACTGAGCCAATGTTAAAAGCAAGAACAAAAGCCCAAGAAAAAGGAGTAATACTATCGGAAGATTTAAATAGTCTTGCAGGCAAAAAGTTTGATGTCATAACATTGTGGCACGTATTAGAGCATGTGCCAAACCTCTATGAAATCATAGATCAGTTAAAAAGTTTGCTTAGTGAAAACGGACAGTTGTTTGTTGCTGTACCAAATTTTAAAAGTTATGACGCCACTTATTATAAAGAGTTTTGGGCCGCTTATGATGTTCCAAGACATCTTTGGCACTTTTCTCAAAAAACAATTCAAACACTATTTGAGGCGGTTAATCTAAAAGTAGTAAAAACGCATCCAATGAAATATGATTCTTTTTATGTGTCACTTTTAAGTGAAAAGAATAAAAAAGGAACATATAATTATGTGAAGGCCTTTTTTGTCGGATTAAGGTCAAATATGAAAGCTTTAAAATCAAAAGAGTACTCTTCTCTTATTTATGAGCTAAAACATACAAAAAAAGCTTTTTAAGCACAGCCAATCATCTTTTTTTTAACAATAAGCGAGTTGGTATAAAAAAACAAACAGCAAGCTTAGAAGCCTTCTTCAGGAGCCAAAAAATCATAAGAAACAGTTATGATATTGTTTTCTTCTATAAGAAATAACTATTATTGATGAAGAGTCATAATTCCTAAGATGGTAACAATGAAGTAGACAGCTAAAGTCATAGCACCTTGATAATCTTTAGCTAGGCGTTGACCAATTAAAAGAAAAATTAAAGTGACAGCAGATAGCTGAAGGCCAAGCAAAGCAAAATAAGAAAACCCTTTCAAGAAAATTTCATACGTACCAATTATCATAAACAAACTTGCGGCAAGTTCTGTGATGACAATAACTCCTAACAGAAAAGGAACCAAATTTTTTAATGGAGAGTCTTTAAAATGACCTTTAATAAAAGAAATATTTCCTTTCCAATCTGTAATTTTATCAATTCCAGATTGTAAAAAAGTAACAATTAAAAAAACTAAAATTAAAAGTTCTGCTGAGTTTTCTGATAGTACTTTCATATGTTTTGTAATTAGGGTGCAAATTTATAAAAAAGGATCATCTTCTGTCTGCTATTATCTTATTTTATTCTAATATGTTTCGCAATCTTTTGAAAATCAGATAAATAGAGTTTTTATTACTAGCCTATATATAGCCCAAAATTAAATATTTTAAAAGTATAAATTTGTTGCTTGGTAAGCAGGTCTTTATAACTTTCAAGAGCGTTAACTTCTATTGTTTTCTTTGATGATTGTTTATAAAAAGATACGTTAGCTAAATTTCTCTAAGACTTTATCAACAATTGTTTGTGCTAATTTCACATTACTCTCAAGAGTCCAACCCGCAACATGTGGCGATAGTATGGTGTTATCTGATGTAATTAAATAGTCAAACTCTGCCGGAAAATGATGGCTAGTAAATAGGTTTTCGAAAGATGATTTTTCATATTCTAAAACATCTAATGCGGCCCCTAAAATTTTTCCAGATTTTAAAGCCATAACAAGGTCTTTTGTGACGATATTTTTTCCTCTAGCAGTATTAATTAACCAAAACGGTCTATTAAAATTGTTGATAAAAGCACCATCAATCATGCCGTGGGTAAGTTTGGTTTCAGGAACATGTAAACTTAAGATATCTGATTTTTTTTGAAGCTCCTCTAGGCTAACTTGTGTTGCATTTTCATCTCCTATATTAGGTCTAATATCACAACACAAAACAGTTACATCAAAACCACGAAGTTTTTTTGCAAAAGCCTTTCCCATATTTCCATAACCAATTAAACCAAAGGTTTTTCCATCTACTTCTATGCCCCTATTTTCTTCTCTCAACCACAAACCTTTTCTAACCTCTTTGTCTGCTTTATTAAGTTTGTTAAAAAGAGATAGTAACATTCCTAAGGCATGCTCACTAACTGCATTTCTATTTCCCTCAGGAGCTGCAATAAGCTCAACACCTTTAGAGGATGCGTAATCACAATCTATATTTTCTAGCCCAGCTCCAACTCTACCAATAAATTTAAGGTTAGTTGCTTTATCTAAAAAAGATTGATCTATAGAAAACCGACTTCTAATAATGATGCCGTCATAGTTGTGAATCTTCTTTTCAATCTCAGCTTTTGAAGAGGTGTAGTCTTGGTGGTTTTCAAAACCAGCAGCAGAAAGCTGTTTAAGTAAAATAGAATGATTTGTATCTAAATGAATGATTTTCAAAACCTTAATATTGTTCTTTTTCGCTTGGAAAATCTTTACTTTTTACATCAGAAATATAGCTTTCAAAAGCAGTTGTCATTTCTGAGTACAAATCTAAGTACCTTCTTAGAAATCTAGGATGAAATTCATGAGTCATTCCTAACATATCGTGTGTTACTAGCACTTGCCCGTCTACACCACTACCAGCCCCAATTCCTATGACAGGAATAGAAATTGATTTCGCTACTTTTTCAGCTAAAGCAGCTGGAACTTTTTCTAAAACTAAAGCAAAACAACCCAGCCTTTCAAGCATTAAGGCGTCTTCTAGTAATTTTTCGGCTTCTTCTTCTTCTTTAGCCCTCACAGTGTAGGTGCCAAACTTGTAGATAGATTGTGGAGTTAAGCCTAAATGACCCATAACAGGAATACCTGCATTTAAAATACGTTTAATAGATTCTTTAATTTCTTTTCCTCCTTCAACTTTAATAGAATGACCACCACTTTCTTTCATAATTCTAATAGCAGAGCGAAGGGCTTCTTTAGGGTCTGATTGATAGCTCCCAAAAGGTAAATCTACGACAACCAGAGAACGCTCTACTGCTCTTACAACAGAGCTAGCGTGATAAATCATTTCATCTAAAGTAATAGGTAACGTTGTTTCGTGACCAGCCATTACATTAGATGCCGAATCTCCAACAAGGATGACATCAATTCCGGCGCCATCTACAATCTTAGCCATGGTATAGTCATATGCTGTTAACATAGATATTTTTTCACCGTTTGCTTTCATTTCTACCAGAGATTTGGTAGTAATTCTTTTGTATTGCTTTTTAGCTACAGACATAATGTTATTAATTAAGGTTTTGTAAAAGTACTAAATATCAACAGATATGAATCTAGTTTAATTAGTAGATAAAAATACGGTAGGTTTTGAGGTAAAAAATTAAGAGTTTTGCCCCCCTCCCCATTTTTAATTGGTGAGGCTTACAGCCGAATACAGCAGTTAAAAAATAATGTATATTTGAGATTTAGAAACAATGAGCAGTCCTTCACCTATAACACATTCATTAGACCCAGCTAAATGGATAGATAATTACTCTGATTATCTATTTAGGTATACTATTATTAGGATTAATGATCATGAGATTTCAAAAGACTTGGTTCAAGAAACCTTTTTTTCGGGGCTAAAATCAGCAAAAAACTTTGAAGGAAAAGCAACCGAAAGAACCTGGTTAATTTCTATTCTAAAAAGAAAAATCATAGATCATTACAGAAAAACAAATTCTAAAAAAGGACAAGCAGAGGTTCGAATGAATTTTTATAATGATGGTGAAAATGAAGGTGATTGGATAGAACAAAGAGTTCCACAATCTTGGGATAATGAAGTAGAAAAAAAACTAGAAAATACAGAGCTACAATACCAGATAGATTTGTGTATAGAGAAATTACCTAAAAAATATGCGATGGTTTTTAGAATGAAAACAATTCAAGAAATAGACACTGAGATAATTTGTAAGGAACTAGACATTAGCTCGTCAAATCTATGGGTGATTATTCATCGAGCAAGAATGCAGCTGAGAAAATGTTTAGAAGAAAATTGGTTTAATAATTAGAGAATGTTTAAAAAATTAAACATAACGTGTAATCAAGCAACGACTATCTGTGATAAAAGTCAGTATGGAAATGCGTCTTTTTTTGATAAAATAAAATTACAAATTCATTTTATTGGTTGCAAAATCTGTGCTATGTACTCAAAACAGAATGTACTATTAACGAAGTTGTACAAGATTAAAGCAACAAACATTAAAAGAAAACAAGATTCTTTATGCATGACTTATCAAGAAAAAGAAGTTTTAAGAAAAGAGTTTGAAAAACAAAATGTATAATATAGTATGAACTTTCTGCCTGAAAAAATAGATAATTATTCAGTATCTCATTCTCAAAAAGAGCCACAAATCTTACAACAGCTTACCAAAGAAACTTGGCAAAAAGTAGTAAACCCTAGAATGCTAAGTGGTGCTTTTCAAGGACGAGTACTCTCCATGATTTCCAAACTAATTCAACCAAAAAATATTTTAGAAATAGGTACATATACCGGGTATTCTGCTATTTGTATTGCAGAAGGCTTGCAAGAACACGCAAGTATAGATACCATCGATAAAAATGAAGAGCTAGCAGATTTACAAAACAAATATTTTGAAAAATCAGGATTCCGAAATAAAATTACTCAACATGTAGGGTTAGCATTAGAAATTATTCCTACTATAAACAAGAAGTTTGATTTGGTTTTTATTGATGCAGATAAATCTAATTACAGTAATTATTTTCATTTAATTATTGACAAAATGAACAAAGGAGGGGTTATTTTATCTGACAATGTTTTATGGAGTGGTAAGGTTGTAGAGAAATTAGACCCTAAAGATCAAGACACGAAAGCTCTTCTAGAATACAACATATTATTGAATACAGACAAAAGAATAGAAACGGTCTTGTTGCCAATAAGAGACGGCCTTACCATCAGTAGAGTTAAGTAATAGATGAAGATAAAAGGTTATGATTGTTGTACTTCTTTATTCTAAGCGAAACATTTCTAGGTAAAACTAAAAGTCTTTGCGTAAGTCTAAAGACTTCTTTTAATTGGCCCCGTCATTTTGTCCAGGCTTTCTTTTACATCATTAATTTCTTTTTTGATATCTTTTGTTAAATCGGTGTCTATTCCTTGGCCTTTTGCACTGTCATTAATTTCTTTTTTAATATCATTGGTAGCATCTTTTACTTGACGTATTCCTTTGCCGAGACCACGTGCAATCTCAGGAATTTTATCTGCACCAAAAACCATTACCACAATAAGAATGATAATAAAAATCTCTGGACCACCAATAAATAAAAAAGTTCCTAACATAAGACAACAAAGATAACAAAGATTGAATATAAAAAACAGAATAATTATAGAACTGTTATTGCAATTATTTTTTTATCAACATGCGCTTTATTTCATTCAATTTCATCAGGGCTTCAATAGGCGTTAAGGTGTCTAAATTGGTTGACAAAATTTCATCTCGTAAGTCTTCAAGCAAAGGATCATCTAATTGAAAAAAGCTCAGTTGCATATCATCTTGTTGCACCCCTTTTAATGTTTCTTTCACATCCTCACCTGTTTGTTTTTTCTCTAATTGTTTTAGTATTTTTGAAGCTCTGTGAATTACTTGATTAGGCATTCCTGCCAACTTTGCTACATGAATTCCAAAACTATGATTGCTTCCTCCAGCAACTAATTTACGTAAGAAAATAATGGTATCCTTGAGTTCTTTTACAGACACATTAAAATTTTTGATACGCTCAAAAGAGGTGGTCATTTCGTTTAATTCATGATAATGCGTTGCAAATAATGTCTTTGCTTTAGAAGGATGTTCATGTAAATATTCTGCAATGGCCCAAGCAATAGAAATACCATCATATGTAGAAGTTCCTCTTCCAATTTCATCTAACAAAACCAAACTTCTTTCAGAAATATTGTTAAGAATTGAGGCTGTTTCATTCATTTCTACCATAAAAGTAGATTCGCCCATAGAAATATTATCGCTTGCTCCTACTCTAGTAAATATTTTATCAACCACACCAATTCTTGCGTTCTGTGCAGGAACATAGCTACCCATTTGCGCTAACAAAACAATGAGCGCTGTTTGTCTAAGAATGGCAGATTTACCAGACATATTTGGCCCAGTAATCATAATAATTTGTTGCTGATTTCTATTTAGCACAAGATCATTTGCAATATATTCTTCACCAATAGGTAATTGCTTTTCTATAACAGGATGACGACCGTTTTTAATTTCTATTTCGGTGCTTTCATCTACCACCGGGCGAACATAATTGTTAGAAATAGCCAATATAGCAAAAGACAACAAACAATCTATCTGTGCAACTGTTTGTGCGTTTTGCTGAACAGGTTGTACAAATTGAATAATATGTTGAACTAACTCTGCAAATAAGCGCTGCTCTAGTTCTTGAATTTTTTCCTCGGCACCTAGAATTTTTGTCTCATATTCTTTGAGTTCTTCTGTAATGTATCTTTCTGCATTTACCAAAGTTTGTTTTCTAATCCACTCTTCAGGAACCTTATCTTTATGCGTGTTTCTAACCTCAATATAATAGCCAAAAACATTGTTAAAAGATATTTTTAAGCTAGGAATTGCCGTTCGTTCACTTTCTCTAGCAAGCATGCTATCTAAGTACTCTTTTCCAGAATTAGAAATAGCTCTTAAATCATCTAATTCTTTAGAAACACCATGTGCGATAGCTCCTCCTTTGTTAATGTTAACAGGAGCATCATTAAATAAAATAGTTTCAATTTTTAAAATAACTTCAGAACAGTCTAAGATGTTATTTCCTAAGGCATTAATGGAGCTGTTTTTACTATCTAATGCCTTTTCTTTAATTGGTAAAATTGCTTGTAAAGAGTTTTTTAATAAGACTGTTTCTCTAGGAGAAACTTTTCCGGTGGCCACCTTTGAAATTAAGCGCTCTATGTCGCTAATTTGCTGTAATTGATATTGAATTGTTTCTAAGAAATCATCATTTTCAATACAGTACTTCACTAACTCATGTCTGTAATGAATTTTTTCAGCACTTTTTAATGGAAGTGCCAACCACCGTTTTAACAAGCGCCCTCCCATAGGAGAAATTGTTTTATCGATAACGTTTAATAGGGTAACTGCATTATGAGATGTAGAATGATATAACTCTAGGTTACGAACCGTAAAACGATCCATCCAAACATACTTATCTTCTGCAATTCTGCTAATATTTTGAATATGCTGTAGTTTGTTGTGCTGTGTTTCTGACAAATAATACAAGACTGCACCTGCTGCAACTATTCCTTCAGGCATTTCTTGAACGCCAAAACCCTGTAAAGAATTTACACCAAAATGATTGTGCAAGGTTTCAACTCCATACTCTTTTTGAAACACCCAATCGTCTAAAAAAAAAGTATAAAACCGATCGTCAAATAGTTCTTTAAATCGCTGTTTGAATTGTTTTTGCACCAACACTTCAGAAGGGCTGAAGTTTTGTAACAACTTATCAATATATTCTTCGTTTCCTTGGGCTAGAAGATATTCACCAGTAGAAACATCTAAAAAAGAAACACCTAATAATCGTTTACCAAAATGAACAGCCGCTAAAAAATTATTAGACTTAGATTGTAATACTTCGTCATTTAAAGAAACACCGGGAGTTATTAACTCTGTAACACCACGCTTTACGATGGTTTTTGTCATTTTTGGATTTTCTAACTGATCACAAATAGCAACTCTCATTCCTGCCTTTACTAATTTTGGTAAGTAGGTGTTTAAAGAATGATGTGGAAACCCAGCTAAAGCTGTTTCGGTTTCACTACCAGCGCCTCTTTTGGTGAGAATAATTCCTAGAACACCAGCCGCTTTTTTAGCATCTTCACCAAAGGTCTCGTAGAAGTCACCAACACGGAAAAGCAACATTGCATCCGGATATTTTTCCTTGATAGCATTGTACTGCTTCATTAGTGGTGTTACCTTTTTGGTGGTAGATTTTGCCAAATTTTAGAATTTTTCAGTTAGATTTACTATTGTTTACTATAAGCGTTTAAAGATAGAACTTTTTATGAGAAAACTAAGAAATAACGAACTAGGACGAATCTCCGTTTCTACGTTCAAAAAGACTACAAAAACACCAATTATTGTAGTACTTGACAATATTAGAAGTTTAAATAATGTTGGTGCTGTTTTTAGAACAAGTGACGCTTTTTTAATTGAAAAAATTTATTTGTGTGGAATAACAGCAACTCCACCTCACAGAGAAATTCATAAAACAGCTTTGGGTGCAACAGAATCTGTAGATTGGGAATACAAAGAAAATACTTTAGCGCTTGTAAACGAATTAAAGGCACAGGGAGTTGTGGTAGCGGCTATAGAACAAGTAGAAAACAGTGTGATGTTAGATGAATTTTCTTTAGACGCAACTAAAAAAATTGCCATTGTGCTCGGAAATGAGGTAAAAGGAGTGCAACAAGAGGTTGTTTCTGCAGCTGATTATTGTGTTGAAATTCCTCAAAAAGGAACCAAACATTCTTTAAACATTTCTGTGAGTTGCGGAG
>Ga0209504_1001056_pt1 | contig 22068 bp, 20 predicted proteins | sample COGITO_mtgs_1005_FD_184791 | JGI IMG/M metagenome (GOLD analysis project Ga0209504, IMG submission 184791) | Pelagic marine microbial communities from North Sea - COGITO_mtgs_100511 (SPAdes) (version 2) | ecosystem: Environmental > Aquatic > Marine > Epipelagic ...
GCGTTGCCCTCCAGCTGCGTACGACACGGAGGTCATCCCTCCCGAGGAAGAATTATTTGGCGGGAGGATCGGGGGCGGCGCCTAGGCGTTGGCGCCAGTCGGCCATAATCTGTTTTTCATCCATTGCGTGCACGTTGACGTTGTTCTGAACCAGTGTTTGTGGCTTCTCGGCAAAGACATCCGGCTTGAGGTTCTTGAGCATGAAGATCAGGCAGGCATCGGAGTAGCGGCGTTTGTCACCGCAGTGGTTGCCTTTGATATCGAACACAGGTTCTTCCCAGCCATCGACACCGCGGCGATGGAGTTCGGCTTCGGCCGATTCGATGCGCTTGGCATTGCGCACCTTGTCGCGTTGCATCTGGGCATCTTTGAACCGGTGCGCCAGCTCAGGGCGCTTGGTCAGCTCAAGGTAAAACATTGATTTACCGATGCCCTCTTTTTCGATCGCGGGATGGGTATCGTTGCCTTGTATCACATTTACCACTACACGATCGAACAGCGCTTGGGAGAACTTACGCTTGGTGGCGAGGACGGAAGTCATTTTTTAAGTGGGAAAGTGGAAAGGTTTGAAAGTAGAAAGGTGAACTTAGGAAGTCTCCTGCTTTCGTTTGGCTGAGGGCAATGGATTGGCTTCACTGGGAGTGACTGCGTTTCACGATATAGGCGCGGGGGTGGACGGAGCGGACAGCTAAAAAACGCGTGTAGAGGGGTGAGCGCTTCGCGCTTGGTTGAAAGTTGGAATGTTGAAGGTTGGTAGCGTCCAGCCGCTGGTGGCATTGGCCTATCGTGGCCTTGGAGCGATCTATGCTCTGAATGTTTTGATGCCTCTATGATAGAGACCTGATGAGGGAGAGCTGAAACTTGAGGAACTGCGGGGGCTAGGCGTATTTAGAGTGGGAATAGTGGGAAGGTCTGATGGTGGAAATGTGTGAAGGTGAGCTGTGCGGAATGAGTGAGCTGGCGAATCGGCTTTTGCGCCAGTTTGGCTGGCTGGGCGCGGAGCGCCCTCTCCTGCGCTGAGTATGCCCGTCTGCGGGCAACGCGGAGCGGGCGACAGCGCGGGGCCAACCGCGCAGGCGGCTGGGGGTAGCCCCCTATTTATAAAGGGGGCGCCTGGCAGGAACGGAAACGGCGATGGGAGGAACGACCTTGAGCGGGCCGCGCGTATGCATGCGATACGGGGCGCAATCAGTTGTAGACCAGATCGGGCGGGGGCGGGGAAACCGATCATAGCTCCCGAGCGCAGCGAGACGACCGTAGGGAGTGAAGGGGCGTGGCGACGGATTGGTAGCGCCGGGCGTGGCGGCGCAAGGGGTAGCGCTCGGGGGAGATGCAGCGACACTATGTCTATTATGTCTACTAAGAGAAGCGTCTGCTAGGTATACGACGCAGTATTAGGCATAATGCGATATAGTGCGCAAAGATCGGATCTGGAGCGCGTTGGAGCATTGCAGAGTGTCTGGAGCTGATCATCCACAGGAGCACCCAGCGACTGATAGGATGTACAGTGGAAGACGCGGAGGATCGCATTGCAGAGTTGTCCCCCAGCAGTCTATCCGAGGGAGCATCTAGCGACCATCAGGATAGTCTGCGCAGGACACGGAGGGATTGTCGCATTGCAGAGTGTCTGGAGCAGTGTATCCGAGGGAGCATTCAGCGACCATAAGGATAATCTGCGCAGGACACGGGGGGGTGTCGATAGGTCGAGCGAGATGTCTAATTGCAAGTATCTGTAGCTGATCGCGACTGTCCCAGCGAATGAACGGGCGTAGCCGTTGACCAGAAGGAAACGGCGTGCGAGGTACGAGCTAAGACGTTGACTGGCGGGAAGCGGCGCAAGCGTAAGTGAAGCAGCCGGGACAGTCGTGTGCAGCGGGTGACGTGCAGGTGCTTGCGCTTTGGAGAGCGAAGCGGACGTAGCGCGACAGCGCGGAGATGGCCGAAGGCCTGAGCGAAGCGAAGGGAGGAGTGCCGGGTGCCCACTTGTGGGCGGCACGACGAACAACCGGCAGGGCGCTGCTGGCGGGGGATCTGCTTTTGCTGATCGCATGACAGCTATAGCCCGGACGGTGGAGCGAAGGGATTGACCAAACGAGCGCAGCGAGTGCAGGGCTTGATGGGGCGAGTGATGCGGACGACGCGGAGGTCATCCCTCCCATGCGGTGGCAACGACGGAGCGTTGCCCTCCAGGTGGGGACAGCGTGGAGGTCATCCCCTGGTTTCTAGATGGTGAATGTTTTGGCGTCGAGTTTGCGGCGCCAGTCGGGGTGAGCATATAACCAATCGAGGGCGTCTTCGACAGTCGCGCGGTAGCCCGGCATTTTGAAGCCCGCCTTCTTCATGAGGTAGACATAGTTGGGGTGGCGATTGAGTCTCCAGGCGAGTTCTTTGATGGAGAGGAGCTGGGTGTCGTTGTGTTTGAGCATGGTATGTTTGGTGGTTGAATTTTAATTGCGGCCACTGCGGCCACTTGTGGGTGGATTTGGCTAACTTCTCTGTAATATATGATTTCTAAATAATTTCTTTACGTAAAAGTCAGGGATTTGGGGGTGAAAGTGGTCGATGTGGCCGCGCTTTTGTTGAATCCCCTCTATGCAGTGAGTTGATAGTCGCGGATATGCAGCCCGAGGACGTGGCGTTCTTTGCGGTTCCCGGAACGGGATACCTCCCAGCCTTGGTCACGGAGGTAGTGTGAAATCTTCTGGTTGGACTGATAGCGGGGCTCCTCGCCTTCGTCTTGGCACCATGCTTGATAGGTCTCACGGAGGTTGGTGAGGCTGGTCGTCAACCCCCACTGATTTTCGGTACGCTCCTCCATGAAGCGGGCGAACTGATCGGAGTCTTTTTGATATTCCTTGGTGGCCTCAATAACCGCCCCTGGTGGTTGGAGACCGCCTTGGTCGATCATCTCGATGTAGCCACGAATGGCCCAGTTGAGGATGCCGGGTAGTTCGGTGCGGAACTCGGCGAGGATTTCGTGGCGTGGGCGGCGCTCATCTTCGGGCATGGTGTTGAGCCAGGGGATAAGATGGACACGCCTCCAGATGCCATGGTCGGTTCCCGCGATCTTGGGCTTGTGGTTGCCGACAAGCCAGAGCTTGTGGGTCGGTGTGAAGACGTAGGGTTTTTCATAGGGGCGGCGAGCGGTGATGTCGTCGCCACCGACGAGGCTTTTGATGCTGCTCTCGTTGAGCCGTCGCTCCTCAGGAATTTCATCGGAGACGACGATGCGTTTCCCTTCCATCTGCGCCTTGCGATAGTCAAAGTTGTTATCGGAGGCCTTGGCCATAAGTGCTTCGATGGGCACTGTAGTCATGAGATCGCCAGCGAGCATCTTCATGGTGCTGGTGTAGGTGCTCTTTCCATTGGCCCCCTTCCCGTAGAGGAAGAAGAGGACATCCTTATCGACGTAGCCGGTGAGTGAATAGCCGGCAGCACGTGCGAGGTAGTCGATGAGCGATTGATCCTCCTGCATAAAGAATTCGAGGAAGCGGGTCCATCGCGGACACTCAGCATCGGGATTGAAATCGCAGGGTGTCTTGTAGGTGGCTCGATCGGCGGGACGATGCTCGCGGAAGACGCCGTTACCGAAATCGAGGACGCCATTGTTGACGACAAGTAGGCCGGGGTGCTGGTCGAACTCGGTGGCAACCGTTCCTAAGATAGACTCAGCAAAGGTGAGGCAGCCAGAGAGGTAACCCATGGAGCGAATCTTCTGAATGCGTTTCTCAAGCCCCGCCACCTGAGCGACGCGTGGATCCTTCTTGGGATCGGGTGCGGGATGGGCGTCGATGTCCTTGCGGATGGTGTCGGCCAGCTCTTGATAAGCGGCAGCGACTGAGTCGGAAGCTTCGACGAGTGTGCCCTGCATCTCGTCGCGTTGCCAGATGCCGTCTTTGTAGGTGCGCCACACTTTGCCGTAGTGGTCGTAGAGTTTCTTACTCTCGAAGATGCGGGCGATGAGTGCCGCGTCTCCGCGTTGATTCTGGCGGTAACAGGCCTCGACGAATTCACGGGTGAGCTCAACCTGGGCGACGTCTTTGCCGGGATCTTCCTCGAAGGTCTCGAGTCCATCCCTCGCAGTGGGATCGGCGAAACGAATACGGCCTGCCCAGTTCTTGCGGCGGGAAGCGGCGCGTGCATCGAAGCCCCCCTGCTTGGCATAGAAAACGAGCGTGCCGATACCGATATGATCGAGCTTATGCTTCCACTTCTCGGTATATTCTCCGGGCTTCTCCTCGGGCGACCATTGGGCGAGGACCTGGCAACCCTCTGCCATCGGAAGGACTGACCAGACGGCGGACGCGATGCGAAGCCAATCCTCATAAGCAGGCCGCGGCGCGACGTGCTTGAGCATTTCACGGATGTCCTCGGCGGTGGTTTCGAGTGGAGGTTGCCAGTTATTCGATGTGCTGCCTGCTGGCTGTGACTCGGGAATGGGAAGCGGATCGGCCTCCTTCCACTGGAGGTCCGGATCCCAACTGACGAAACAAAGGCGTAAAGGGTCTTTAGTGGAGCGGTCGATCTGTAGGCCGTATTTATGAAGGAAGTAATCCTCTGCCGCGAAGAAGGCTTCGCTGTGACGGTCGCCGTCGATACGGACACCTGCCTTGAGCCCCTGCCCTGAAGGTGAAACGAAGACGAAGCCGATATGGGGGTCGTCCACCAACAAGCGGCGGACTTCATCGAGATCGGCAAGCTGTGGATTGTCCTTGGCGTCGAGGTCAGCCTGAAGCCAACCAGAGTGACCGGTCATCTTTGCATCGAGCGGCACATCTTTCGCACGAGTGAGGCAACTGGCCGAGAGTGTGAATGCTGCCAACGATCGCTTGCTCTCGTTGTATTTCTTACGAGAGCCCTGCTCTAGCCTCTTTCGGAGAAGCAAGATGGGCTCCTTCCACTCATCGGAGCGGATGCGTTCGAGCATCTGGCCGAGTGATGGTTGCTCGTCGGGTTCTTGTGCGAATGCGTTGAGGAAGAGTCCTACGCATTTTGGGAAGATGGTGGTTAGGGAGGGAGTGGTCATGGATGGTGCGAAAGTGATAGGTGAATTGGCGGCAATGACGGAGCATTGCCCTCCAGCTTTAGGAATCCAGGTTGCGGTAGAAATTGATGGCGTCTTGGGAGACGAAGATGCCTTTGATCCAGTCTTTGAGATAGAGGCCGGAGAGACCTTTGAGGCGTGAGAGTGCGACGTAGGCTTGCCCGGGTTCGCGTGCGGCGCGGATGTCGATCATGGCGCGGTCGAGGGTGAGGCCCTGGCTTTTATGGATGGTCATGGCGTAGGCCAAGCGAAGCGGGTATTGCGTGAGCTTACCCGACTCCGGACGCATGGGATCGAAATGGAAGATGTACTTGGTGATCTGAATATCGCGGCCGCCATCGAGGATGATGCCGATGCTGCCATCGAAGTCGAAGTCTTCGACGGTGCCGGTGGCTCCGTTGGCGGCGATCAGTTCGCCTCCGTCCGATAGGTTACGGGTGACCATGACACGGGCGCCCCTCTTCAAGCGCAGCTCCCATGGCGTGATTATGTTCTTTCGGAGGAATTCGACCTCAGTGGTCGGGCCTTCACTCTCGGCCACGAATACGCGTTCCTCCTCATCCTCGATGCAGCCGAGGGAATAGGTATTCCACTTATTGACCTGCGTGTTGTGAGTCATGAGGCGGGTGATGTTACGATCGGGGAAACGCGCGATGCGCTTGGCTAGTGTCTGCGCGGTGGCACCACGGATGCGGCCTTCGCGGAAGTCGTTGAGCGCATTGATAAACTCAGGCTCGTCCTGGCGGTGGATCTTCTCGAGAAATGCGGAAACGAAGCCTGCGCCCTTCCATGCATCTGACTGGAAGGCCCAGTCGTAGTTGCCAGTCTTGGCAACGGGCGGCAGTTGAAGAAAGTCGCCCACGGCGATGACTTGAATGCCACCGAAAGGAAGCTCGACGCCGCGAATCTGGCGGCAGTGAAAATCCAGATAATTGAGGATGCGACCAGGAAGCATGGAAACCTCGTCGATCAACAATGTATCCGCTTTTCGGATACGGTTGAACGCTGCTCTGCGGGCAGGGAACATATTACACTCAAGTTCGCGGAAGAAATCGACGAAGGACTGCCCTACTTTCGGGCCGATCCCGATGCCTGCCCAGCGGTAGATCGTCATAGCGCGGAGCAAGAGACCTGTCTTATGGAGGAAGGCGTCTTGCAGATTGATTGCGGCGATGCCAGTTGTGGCAGTGACCTCGACGGGGTTGAATGCCGAACCGATATACTCGCCGATGATAGTCGATTTCCCGGTGCCGGCTCGTCCTGAGAGGAAGACGTTTTCGCCAGAGCGGATTAGGTCTAAGGCGAATCGTTGGGAGGCGTCGAGGTGGATGACTGTGGCCATACTATTGCTATTTTTAACCGCTGAGCACCCAGAGGGCATTGCATTCGCGGAGGACGCAGAGAGAGGATTGAGGAGTGCTGGTGTCATAGTATTGTAGGAGTTTTACGTTGGTCGCAGATGGGACAGGGGGTGCGGAGTGGGACGGCTCGGCCGTAGCGGGCGCATTCGGGGCAGCATCCTTTTTGAACCGTAGGCGGACGGACTAGAACGGGTTGCCGGGTTCGGGGTTGTTGGCTAGAGGCAGTCGCTGGAGGAGGACTAGAGGTGCGGTGATCCGATTGGGCGGCTCCACTGCGAGCCAGGCGTAGTCGCTCCCCGGCTCCAACCAGATCACTAGATCCTGTTGGAGACTGTGGCGTGCTTGCCACCAGAGCTTTTCGTCGGGCGAGGCATTCTCGGAGGGATAATCCATCGGGATGTCCTCGCCGTTGACCGTGGTGCGCTGGAGCTCCCTCCCCTGCTCCTCCGCTTGCGGAGGGAGGGGCTGCGACTCCCCCGGCTCGGGAGCCGAGGGGTCTGAGAGCTTTAGGCCAGTTGTAGTGGGTTTACCACTACAATCCTTATGGGCCATGAGTTCGCGTAGTGATGGCATCAGTAGGCGAGTTCCTTGGTTGCGGGTGCGAGCACTCCGAGTTTACGGGCGACGGCTACGGTCATATCGATGTCGTTGCGGAGGTAGTCGAGAGCAACCTCCCTATCCTCTTTCAGTTGCTCGGCGAAGTAGGCGCCGTTGCCATTCTTGGCACCGACTCCGAGGTGACGCGCTAAGCGATCGAGTGAGATCGAGGCTTGGAAGTCGCCGAGACGCCAGGTGTCCATCAAGTCGATGAAACGCGGGTTGAGGTAGCGTCCATTGAGGGCACCGAAGGGCACCGCGACGCCGAGCTTATAGGAACGGCGAATCAGGAACGGGATGTCGAATCGGTTGGAGTTGAAGCCGACCAGGTGACGCCACATTCCGCTGGGTGCGGCGACATCCCAGAAGGCTTTCAGGAGGTCTGCTTCGAGAAAGGACTCCTCCTCGTTTATCACGAGGAGGGAGCGCTCTTCGTCCAGCATCATGCCGATAGCAAGGACGCGGCCTGTGGTGGCGCAGAGGGCGGCTTTCTCGCGCCACGCGGCACGTTGAGCTTCAATCTTCTCCGCGATCTTCACGGGGTCTTTGAAGTTGGCCGGAGCCGAGAACTCGGGCTCCATCGCTGAGAGGACTTCCTCGACCTCCGGCCCTGTTTCGATGTCGAAGATCAGTGCGTCCATTAGTAGGCGGGTTCTTCGGTTGCGGTTTCAGAGAGCGCGGCCTTAGCCGTCTCGAGAGCGGTGGCGAGACGCTTGTCAGCGGCGCGGGGTTTCTCCATCGTGTTGAAGGATGGGAGCCAGTGCGTGAGCAGCTTCTCGACGGCCTCGGCATCGAGGTCGCCGAGCTGAACGCCGGCATGTTTACCGACGTGGACTTCAGTCGTCATCCAATCATCGCGGCCAGCGGCTTCGCCGGTGGCCGGATCGGCAGGGCTCTCTGCTTTGCGGTAGCTGGCACCCGAGCCAGAACTCGACTGGCCGTCCTGATCGCGTGGCTCGCGGTCTTTCTTACGAGTGAACTTACCCGAAGCTTGGAGCGGCTCGCCGTGAGCCTCCTTGTGTGGAGTGATGGCTGCGATGTTGGCGTAGGTCTCGCCGTTGTTACCCTCTGAATGAGTGATGACCAGATAGGCGGAACGACCAATCAGTGCCTCGGTGTCGAACTCGCTCAGCTCCTGAGCATTGAGGTCGCGGCCATACCATTGCTTGATGAATTTCCGGAAGTTGGCCTTCTCATGGAGCGACGCAGTGAAGGGCCTCGACCAGACGCAAAACGGCGAGCCGTTCTCTTGGTTTTCGGCGATTTCGAAGACGAGTTTGAAGACATCGCGCTCCCCGTATTGGGTGGCTTGATGTTCAAGCGGTGTGACGTCCACGCAAACAGCGCGGCCCGTGTATTCTGGGCAGGGATCAAATTTCCCTGCGGATTTGTAGTTCAGTTTCATTATATCTATGTGGACTGGGTTATCGTGTTTTGCGGCGTGACCGGATGGTCCAATCGTCGCGGAGAGCTTCGCGGACTTCGTCCACGTCGAAGCGGACCAGGTGGCTGAGCTTGATGTAGGGAATCCTGCGTTGGGCCTGCATCTTGCGGATGTAGCGCAAGCTGGGGCGTGAAGAGGCATCGAAGAGGGCTTCGAGGAGGCCGTGGGCATCGACGAGCTTGCGCTCGGGTGCCTCTGGGGCCGTGGCGGAGGGTGAATCTTGAGTGATCATAGTGTGGGTGGTTTGGAACCGTTAATTTACGTGAATTGACGTTAATGGATGCCGTGAATGGCAGAGGGGTGAGGAGCGGTTGCCTGGGCTTGGATTTTTTGAAGATCGTCGCTGTGCACGAGGATCCAGAATCCGGGGCGGCCTTTCTCGGAGACGCAGACCACGGGGGTCTTATTTTCCTTGTCCGCAAGGCGCTTGGTGGCATCCCATAGGCGCACGACGGCGAAGCGTTGGCGCTGCTTAGCCTCGATGAAGAGGTGTGGGTGCAACGAGTCCGAGCGGGTCAGCTTGGAGTTGCCGCCGGAGAGCGCGTTGCGCTCGGTGCGGAAGAAGGCCGCAACGCGGCGTTCGAAGGCTTTCCATGTCTTATCAGCCATGGTAAGCCCTTTCGCTCGAATGTTTGTGGCTTAGGCCGCCCAAAGGGCACCCGCCCGAAGCCACTCTTCGGGCACGCCTTTGGCGCACCATCTTCGCGCTGTCGCGCTTCGTCCATGTTTTATCGGCCATGATGATCTATAGTCATCAGGCGAAATCTCCTTCGCTTTCACAGCGTGTGAGTGCTTCTCAGTAGATTCGCCTGCATTTCTATAAATGTAGGCGCTACCCATGAGGGTGTTTTCGCTACCATCGAGGTAGCGAAAAATAAAAGTTAGTTAATTCGGACGTCCCAACTCTCACCTTCGGCAGGTTCGTGGCTCAATTTTCCGTTTTTAAACTTAACGCTCTTGCGAATAAATGTGCCTATTCTGGCATCGCACTTATCAATGGCTTTGAAGGCCGTATTCAGGTTCTTGCTTAACCTTTTGCGCATGGTTTCGTTGCCGAGCTTTTTAGGACGACCGCGAAAGCTAATAGCGCTTTTTCGCTTTTTGAGGTCCTCGATCTTCCCTTGTAAATCTTGGATTGTGTCAGTGTCGTCGATTTCTTCGGCTTCCGTTATCTTCGCTTCGAGTAGGTCGATTGCTTCGTCAATTTGCTGCAACATCTTAGGGTCGGCGGCTTCTAAATTTTGATTAGGCTCTACCCTAGCCTCTAAGCCACCACTATCTCTCTGGTCTTTTTCTGTGAGTTGTAGATCTTGCTCCCATTCCATCATAGGCAGAGCCTCCGGGGAGCGCTGAAGTGCTTTAGCGATATATCTCAAACCGACTGCTGAGCCGGGATGGATTGTTTCCCCGAGGTAATTTATTGTCCACCTACCGCCTTTGTAGATCATGGCGTATTCTTCTGCTTCAGAGCTTCGGGCCGATTGCAGATCGCTCATGGGCCAGTTGATCGATAGGTCTGTTTCAACGTCCGCTATGTAGAGCAATTTTTCAGTGCATGCGGACGGATCGAGACTAGCCCATGAGGGGAAAACGGCAATTTTAAGATTCTCCGAATCTGCCATCATGTTAAGGCGCTGGGCGACCGATTGCGGGTCCCTATTTGGGAAAGAGAGAAAAACCGTCGCGGTGCCGATCTCACCCAAGGTTTTCCTCCCCAAAGGATAGAAGCCGTTCTGCGCTTTACCTGCGACCTGCCTAAATCCGTTTTGGAGACAAATGGCGCGAGCCAGCGCTTCGAGGTTCACTCGATACTGAACCAGATCCGCAGCAGAGAGTTTCCTTAGCGATGGAAAGTCCTCGGACTCATCAAGGCCGAAGATTCCTTTGTCCGTCTTCTTGACGGATAGCCAGTTACCCGATCGATCACGGATCGATTCCGGTTCGGCGACTCGGATTAGAACACGTTCTTTGACTAGCTCGGCCCAATCTCGCGCATCGACGTCCGGCAGCTCGGCCGGTGCTATAATTGGATCCGGCAGTTTATGGAGCCTATCGAGAATCAGTGCTGTTATTGCCTCATTCAAGGAGCAGTCCCCATCGCTTTAGATAGCCGAAGACTTCTTCGACGTGGGTTGAACGGTTGAAGGCGATCTTGTTTGTCCCGGAGAGGGTGATCGTCTTTCCGCGGCGAGTGCCATTGAAGATGATCTTAATCTTAGCTTCGCGGATCGAGGACTGTTGAAAAGTCTGTAGGAGGTTTTCGCGCCTGAGTGTGTCGAGCACATCCTTGGATGTAATTCTGAATTTTGGCGCGTTCATCTGGTTGCTCGAAAAATAGACTTCGGCTAAGAAAGCCTGGTCTCCCTCTTCCAGATCGAAGGCAAACTCCTGCTCCTGCAGCACCTTGAAATTGAGCAACTCCTCCGAGCCGTCTTCCTCAAAGAAATCTTCATCGCTCAGACATACTTTTCCGAAAGATTTGCGCATGGCGTCGCGATCTTTCTCGGTAGGCGTTTCGATCTCAATTTTTCCCGCATTGGGGAGGTAGGTCAGAAAATCCTGGCGCACTGGCCGAAAAATAAGCGGATCCACCATTTGCTGACCGGTATCGGTCTGGAAGGTAAGTTCAGCTTTTTTACGCTCTTCGTGATAAACGATAAAATTGACTGCCTCGCCGTCTTTGAAGTGATGGATCAAAACTTTCCGATCGCCCTTATGTGCAGCGAACATCGTCTTCAACTCGTCTTCAAACAAACGGATGGTATCATCTTCAAGCTCAGGAATTTCCTTAGGCTCCTTGCCCTTGAAGGTCACAAATTTATCGACTTTGGAAATCGTCCAGATGCTGGTGGCTAGCTCGAAAGCAACCGGATCTTCGACCAACAATTTCAGCGCCAGAACCTGAACGTGTAGCTCATGCTCCGGGTCGATATTCGCGCAGAGCTGATCCATTGCATCGAAGATAATCTCATGTCCATGCTTCGTGGAGAGATCGTGCGCCTTGTAAATCCCTTCGACCATTTGCTCAAACTCAGGAGAATCTTGGGGCGGTTGCTTGAGATATGCCTTGAACGTCTGAATGGTGCGCTCTTCAGGGAATGCTGGGAGCGCGGCCTGCCAGCGATCCAAATAAGGCCAGAGCACGTTTTCGTGCTCGGCAAACTTGTCGAGAAAGCGGTCTGCGTTGAATGGACGATGTTTGATTTGAGCCATTGACTATACAATAAGGTGTTCGAGTTTATATTTTAAGCGGAGGCAATCAGGAACGACTCGATGTAAGAGTTTATAAAAACTTCTATCGTGGTTGCGGTGCTTTGCGTGGCAGAGCTCGTGCAGGATGACATAGTCGATACACTCGGTCGGAGCTTTGACCAATTCGGGATTCAGAAGGATACTGCCAGCTGGGGTATAGCTGCCCCAGCGCTTGGGCATTTTATGGATGCGCATTTCGGGCGCTTCGATGCCGTAAGCTGTGATCTGCTTCGCGCAGACTTCATATCGAGTGCGGAGACGCTCTTCGGCTCTCTTGCGATACCATGCGTCGAGTAGCCGCTTTACCTCTTTACGGTCTTTCTTGTCGTTCGTCTCGACGGCGATGAAGGGTCTCCTGAGGGCGACTTTACTCCCCTCCTCTGCCTCTAGAACCTTCAGTCGATACTGGCGGCCTTGGTAGAGCCAGGACTCACCGGATACATATTCGCGTGGTGAAGGCTTCGGGAAGAAGTTTTCAAAGGCACGCTGCTGTCGAGTGATCCAGCGTAAGCGCCTGCGGACGCGACCTTCGATGGCTTCGTCACTTGCGCCCAGGGGTGCGACTACCTCAACTTGGCAATCAGGGTAAACCGATATTTCCAGAGTCGTGCGCTCACGACGTTCCACCGTGTAGCGGACTTCACGAGATCCATATTTTAGTAGCTTCATCGTGTGGCCTCGTTGGGTAAGCGCTTCATCGCGATGTCGAGCGATTCGCTGATTATTTTATCGATGGCATCGAAGGGAATATCCGAAGTAGCCGAGACCTGCGCTGCGATGATGGCATCCTCGATGGCATTCTCCATTTTGTTTTTCACATCGGTATCGCTCTTCCAATTCACAATGCGGAGCGTATCGATGGCGGCCTCGATCTGGATGGCGAGGCCGGCTGCGATCTCGTCGAAATCGGAGACTCCCTCAAAGAAAGGAGTCAAGTGCGCCTGAGCCCAACCGTAGTAAGCCTTGGCAATATCACGATTCTTAAGAACCGCCGGGACGCTCTCGCCCGTGCGGTCGCGAACTGATTCCATGATCTCTTGCGCCTTTTTCAGGCGCTCGGCATCCGAGATTCGTTTATTGCGGTAGTCTTCGAGGACCTTGTCGAGCATCCGGGAGAAGCGCTCGTAGAATTTTGGATCCTCTTCGAACTTTTCAGAGATGCTTTTCTTGGTGCGGCTGATAATGACATCGGCCTTACCTTTAACCGTCTCGAATTTTTCGACTTCCTTTTCAAAAGCATCTCGATCGAATATGTCGATCATGCCAGTCATCTGGTCGACAGCGCTTGAAACCGTGTTCAGGTTTAGAATCTTCTGGATACGTTGCTCATAGGGCCGCACATCGACTTCAGCACTAAAACGCTTTCTGACCGAAGCCCGTAGCTCGGTGAAAAACTTTAAGTCATTGACGTAACGCTTCCGTTTTTCCTCGGCGACTTCTTCGTAATAAACCTGAGACTGCTTGGCGTTGGCCAGAACCTTGGCAAAGCCATTGAAGACTTCGTAGAACTCATCCCGTCGGGCCTCGTCCTCAAGGTGATTTTCCAGAGCTTCCCGATCCTTCTTATTGGAGACTTCTTTGAAAACATCCCACAGGCGACTATGCGCGAAAGGCAGCTTCTTAACTTCTTCGCCGATGTCGACGAGCACCTCGTCGACTTCCTCCTTTGCATTGTCGTCGCCGCTATATTCATCGAGTGCGACACCCAGTTCACCCAGGATACCACGATAATCGATGATATAGCCGAAGTCTTTCTCCGCTCCGGAATTCGGATCTTTGTAGAGACGATTTACCCGAGCGATCGCTTGCAAGAGCGTGTGGTTTTTAAGCGGCGCGCAAATATAGAGAATGGTATTACGCGGCGCATCGAAACCCGTGAGCAGCTTGCTCACGACAATGAGAAGCTCCGGATCCTCATCCTTCTTGAATTTCTGAATGACTGTGCGGTTGTAGTTCCGCTCGTTCTTATACTTCGCCATCATCTCTTTCCAAAAGCGATTTACGGCATCCTTATTGCCGCCGTAGGCATTGTCGTAACCTTCGCGATCGTCAGGTGAGGAAATTATGACGTCGGAAGTGACCTCACCTATATCGTCGAGTGCTTCTTTGAATTTGAGCGCGATGTCCTTACGCCGCGTCACGATCTGTCCCTTCGCATAGGTGCCCTGCCAATTCTCCTTGTAGTGCTTACTGATGTCGCGAGCGATTTGGTAGATGACCTGATCGGTCTTCGCCAGGTTATCGAACTTGGCCGTGCGCTTCTTGAGCTCAGCTTGTTCCTCGGCAAGCAGCCCCTCGGTCTGCTGCTCGAATTGTTTATCGAGCGCCTCGCGGTTGATCTCAATATCGGGGCGACGGGCCTCGTATTGCAAGCGGAGGACAGCTCCATCTTCGACAGCCTGATTGATCGTGTAAGGCTTACCGATCACGCCGCCGAATTTATGCTCGGTCGATTTATCGGCTTTCATCAAAGGCGTGCCGGTGAAGCCGATGAAACAAGCCTTGGTGAAGACACGCCGCATCTGCGTATGAAGGGAGCCGTAGTTGGTGCGGTGGGCTTCGTCGACGAGCACGAAAATATTCGGATCGTCGAGGCGTAGCTCCCGTTTATTGCATGCTGCGTCAAACTTGTTGATGACGGCAGTGATGACGGCATCGCGGGAGGCCTTGAGCAGCTCCACCAGCTCATTGCCTGAGCCCGCCTGCTTGGGATCGAGGCCGCAGGCTTTGAAGGTTCCTTTGATTTGGTCGTCGAGATCGACACGGTCGGTCACGAGGACGACTCGGGGATTGGCGATTTCATCGCAAAGCATAATGGCTTTTGCCAGCATGACCATGGTGAGTGATTTACCGCTGCCCTGGGTATGCCAGACGACGCCACCTTTACGCGCACCCGCTTCGTCGAAATCGAGGATACGCTCCATGATGTCGCGCACAGCGAAATACTGCTGGTAGCGGGCGACCTTCTTATCGCCGTTGTCATAGACCATAAAGCGATAGGTCAGTTCGAGGAAGCGCTCTGGCCTCAAGAGTGTGTAGATGAGACGGTCTTGCCCTGTCGCCAAACGATCGCCCGCCGCGACCTTGTCGCGGTAGGCCTTAGCCTCGTGCGGCTTGAACGGCTCAGCAAGGATGCGAGCCAAAGCCTCTTCAGGCAAAGGCTGATTGATCGATGCAAGTAGCTCCGATTCTTCGCTATCCGTTAGCGTATCCTGCCACTCCAGCCAATGGGTGATCGGTGTGCCGACCGTGGCGTATTTCGCCTCCTTGGCATTGGCGACTAGGAGTAACTGAATGGTTTTGAAAAAGTCCGGAATCTCGTCCGGCTGCTGATAACCTAGCCATTGAGAGATGCCCTGATCGATGTCGATGTCCGCCTTGGGAGCTTTGCACTCAATCGCACCAAATGGGATACCGTTGACGAAAAGCACAAGGTCGGGACGGCGCGTGTCCTTACTCTTGGCCTTTTCGACCGAGAATTCCGCAGCGACATGGAAGTCATTGTTGACGGGGTTATCCCAATCGATGTAGCGGATGGTGTAGCTCGACTTGCGCCCGTCGATCGTCTGCTCGGCACTGGTGCCGAGGCAGAGTAGATCGTAGGCGTTTTCATTGGTCGAGACCAGGCCATCGAACGGAAGATCCTTGAGCTTCTGCGCGGCTTCGTGGATGGCGGCTTCGGTGAACTCGTAGCTGCCCGAAAGCGTTTTTACCCGATTCAGTTCTTTGAGCTTTTTCGAAAGAACTCCATCGAGGAAGCAATTGGATAGACGGCCGCCACGCTCGCGATCGAGCTCGATGGGCGTGATGTATTTGTAGCCCAAGTTGTGAAGCTGCTGGATGGCTGGTAGCTGTGACTCGACAGTTTCGAGATTCGTAGGTGACTGTTGTTCTTCGCTCATACCTTTACCCTCACTTTCCCGGTGAGCAGCTGCTGCATCAGGCCTTTCTTCTGCTGCTTGAGCTGCTCAAGTTGTTTCTTTTGGAGAACAATTTCTTCGTTAAGTGAGTCGATAAAGTCAGCGATAGCTGTCGTTTCTTCTTTTGTTGGAGGAACCAGAATCTTCTTTTTGATAAAGTCCTTCGGAACAAAGGTCATCTTTTCAATCGTTACTCCATAGCTGGCAACATAAGCTAAGTGCCAAATGTAAGGCGTCTGCGAAAGATAATTGAAGAATCGAATATCAAACCTGTCTGGGTCTTGCGGCACGAGACATATGTAGGATGCCGAGACTTTATACTGGTCGAACTCAGGAGTGACCATGCCAAGGGCGCCATGTGTGACCTGCATCTTCGCAATCAGGAAATCTCCGGTATTAACGGTCTTCAAAGTCTTTGTTTTGATATCACGACCATACAAACTTTCACGAGCGAAAGGACCACCGGAGCGGCGACGCAAACTGAGAAGTTTATACTTTTCGTCATCATCCCAGGCCACAGGCCGTTTCACCTCCTTCAGTAAAGAACCGATGCTGACTTCCTTCCAATTCGTTCCCTCAAACTCAGGAAACCGCACGTCGCCGGTGAGCAACTTTTGCATGAGGCCTTTTTTGCGCTGCTGCTTTTGGGCAATTAAGCGCTCTTGGGCCTCAATCGCCTCATCGCAGGCACCAAGGATCTCAGCGATTTTCTGCTGCTCGGGGAGTGGTGGGAGTGCGAATTGTTTTTCTTTTAGTAAAGAAAAATGACGGCTATATCCCAAAGAACCTAACGGAGTGTTTTCAAGGAGGTAAAATCCATATTTTATTAGACAACATTCCTGCGTCGTAAGAGGCTGTGTCCCGTCGGCACCCAAGAAGCAGGGATAATCGATCCACTTGATCTCTCGTGTGTGGTCCCCGAAAACAATAAAGGGCAATTCTTCAGAGATAGGATCATCACTGTCAACGTATGCTACAGCCTTTGATTTTCCTTGGTCTACAATCGGATATTTCCCCGAATTCGAATAATCGCGCTTAGGTAGCTGATATTTTTTTAACCTCAGCCGTTCAAACACCTCTAAAAAATCATATTCCTGCCAAGCAACTAAATTCATTTTAGACCTCCCTCTATAAGAGTTTCTAGATACCCACGAATCCGTTGCTGCACTTCTGCCAATTGTTGTTCGGTATCTGCGATGCTGGCGTTGACTTCGGTAACGTCTACTTCCGCTTCAGGCTCAAACGTATCCACATAACGCGGGATATTCAGATTGTAGTCATTCTCCGCCAGCTCCTCGGGTGTCGCCACGTAGCTGTATTTATCGGTCGTCTCGAAGTCGTCGTAAGTCTTGAGGATCTTATCGATATTCTCAGGCGTAAGGCGATTTTGCTTGGTGCCGGTGCCAAACTCTTTGGAGGCATCGATAAAGAGCACGTCTTTTCTCTCGCGGCCTTTTTTGAAGATGAGAATTGCTGCAGGAATGCCCGTGCCGAAGAAAAGCTTCTCGGGTAAGCCGATGACCGCATCGAGCAAGTTCTCTTTGATCATGGCCTCGCGGATCTTGCCCTCTGAGCTGCCGCGGAAGAGCACGCCGTGTGGCACCACGACACCGACGCGGCCGCCATTGCCGACAGCAGTCTCGACCATGTGGGAGATAAAGGCCCAGTCAGCCTTCGACTTGGGCGGGATGCCACGATGGTAGCGGGAGTATTGATCCTTATGGGCATCCTCCGCGCCCCACTTATCCAAAGAGAACGGCGGATTGGCCACCACGACGTCGAACTGCATCAGGCGGTCGTCCTCTTTGAGTTGAGGATTGTTCAGCGTATCGCCGCGCTCGATACGTGCATTGTCCAGGCCATGCAGAAACATGTTCATCTTGGCCAGCGCCAGGGTGCTGCCATTGAGCTCCTGACCGAAGACGGCGAAGTTACCATCAGGCACGAGCTCGGCGGCATTGATCAGGAGGCCTCCCGATCCACATGTCGGATCGCAGATGCGGTCGCCGGACTGGGGCTTGACCAGCTTGGCGAGGAGTTCGGCGACTTCGTCGGGCGTGTAGAACTCGCCGCCCTTCTTGCCAGCGTCGCTGGCGAAGTGCGAGATCAGGTAGAGGTAGCAATTACCAATAATATCGGCGGAGCCGATGCGCGCTGGGCTAAGATCGAGCTTCTCGGAGTTGAAATCTTCAAGCAGGTCCTTGAGGCGGCGGTTGCGCTCTTTGGTCTCGCCCAGGTTGTGGCGATTATTGAAGTCGATATTGCGGAAGACCTCGGCGAGTTTTGCTTTATTGGCGTCTTCGAGTTCTTCGAGTGCCTTATTGATGCGCTCGCCGATGTCGTCTTTATTACGAGCGTCGTAGAGATCGTAGAAGCTGCAGCCTGCGGGGATGATGAAGCGCTCACGCGAAAGACGGCGCTGAATCATGGCTTCGTCCTCGCCGAACTCTGCTTTGAGGGCGTTGTAACGGTCGCGGTGCAGATCGCTGAGATACTTCACGAAGAGCATGACGAGGATGTAGTCCTTATACTGTGAAGGGTCGATGGTGCCGCGAAAGGTATCGCAGGCGCGCCAGACGACGCTGTTGATCTCCTGTTGGAGGGCGCTGTTTTTTTCGTTAAACTGAGTCATAGTGATATTGTTTGGGGATTATTATTTGAGATTGTTGAAGCCGATGGCGGCGCGAAGTTGTTGGTTGCGAAGACGGGCGAGCTTTTCGAGGAGTTCTTTTTCCTGCTGGGCGGCCTCGGCGAGGGCAACGTAGGCATGCTGCTGCTGAAGGGACGGCACAGGGATACGAAAACTGCCAAGATCGTCGGCCTTAAGATGTGGAATCGTCGCGCCGGTGGCCCAGCTTTTGAGCCGCTCCTGGGCGCTGGGATTGTTCAGATATGCGACGATGAACTCAGGAAGTAGATCGGAGGTGCGTGGTTTGAATGTGTAGAACATATTAAGTGCAGTCGATTTGCCCGGAAGCTGACACGCTACCCCCGCATTGAACCGGACGCCTCTAGCTAGGATGAGAATATCACCCGACTCCACATTTGGCTTGGGAGTCTCGCTGAGAGTGGAAACCGGCGTAAGCTTTTGAGAGATTATACCGGAGGGCAGCAGATCCTTGGTTTGGATGATGTAGTGCTGGCTTTCGGGGTCCTCAATCGGAGCTTTGCGGAAAGACTGGCCGGTGCGGAGGGTGCCGCAGTCCATGAGCCTAAGGTAGTGTGACGCTTCTGTGGGCATGACTGTTGTGGGGTTAGGCGATTACGGGCACAGGCTCCGTGCCTGGGCGGAAGGTAAGACGCTTGATAGTGGCACCTGCGCGGAGGGCGTTCCATGCCTTAATCGTGCAAGCGAGGATCGCGTCGTCGCGGAGCTTCTTTGTGCCGACCGAGTGCGAGATCAACTTCTCGCGAAGCGTGTAGACCGGATCGCCGATGCCAAGACCTGCACCCGAGCGCAGATCGTCGAAGAATCTGTCGGCGAGTGCGCGGTCCTTCTTAGCAAAGAAATAGTGAAGCGCGATGGCGACGGAGGGCTTGATGAGCGTCTTCGGCCCTTGATAAGCATGGACGGAGTCGCGGACATCGGGGTGAGTATCGAGAAGCTCGATGACCTTGGTGCCTGAAACAGCGCCTGATGTGCGAGTCTGGCCGTCAAGCAAGGCCTCGATCATAGCGAGTGAGGCCGCGATGCGGGTCGAGGATTTTTCGCCCATGACGTTTAGCGTATCGGCTGCGCTGCGCTTCTTACCCATGTCGATCGTGTGAAAGGACTTTGGGTCCAGACCGCGAGCGACGATCGTGGTGATCGGCTGATCGGCTTTGATGATTGCGTGAAGACGGTGTTGGCCGTCGAGCAAACGAGATCCGTTGAACTTGATGGTCTCGGCGTTGTTCTGCCAACGGCCGCCAAGGATTTCATTGGCGAGGTTGTTGACGTGCTTCTTAGACAAAGGGCGATTGTCTGAATTGCCCTCGAGGTAAACCCGTGCTTTTGCCGGGGTGATGGTTTCTTGGATGATCTTCATATAATTATGAGTTTGATTATGGTTTGGGGCAGACCTTCGACCCGGTCGGCATTGTGTTGACATTTGCCGCGATCAAACTCACTTTTCTGTTTCTGACGCTGAAAAGCTAGTCTGGGCGGCCACCGAAATGCTCGGTGGTCGACCCGGGCAGTTCTGCAGTAGAGATACTTGTTTTTATTTAACTTCGGTCATTTATGTGCGCCTGGACACACGCTGTCAAGTTAAAGTCCGAACTTTCCAGCAAACCAGTGCCCCTACTGCAAGTACATACAGCGCGCGACTAGTAACTAACTCGCTCTACAGCAACATGTTAAGAGATCACTGCGATACAAGGGAACAGGCAAAAAAAAATCATTTTTTTGATACTAGCTGTCTGATCCGATATGGAACCGACCCTTTAGAGCAAATATCGATCAAAACGGGACTAACAAAAGACCAAGTTGTGCAGGTAACAGATGAGCTTTTGACTGAGCTACATTCACGACGTGAGAGCGCAACCGCGATTATATTGGCACTGACGCCTCGCATGAATTAGGCCACAGGGCCTACTGCCACCCACTAGGTCTGTTTGATCAATTTAGCAGTAAGTATGGCTGGTAAAAGGGAGACGCAGGGCAGTATCTAGGACGGATACCTCCAATGGATCGCCGGAAGCAGTTACGGAATAAGATTGATACTTACGCGATCTCCGACGATGGCCGAACGCAAAATATAAAGGTGTAGCCAAGAAGTGAAATCCACGCCGAAAATCCTCAAGTAGCCTTTAGCGAGCGATCGGGTGTGAGCTTCCAGAACCATGCTGCGTCCTTGGGTTTTACGAGGCCTTTGTAGTGCTTCTGAATGATGTCGGGGGAGTTGCCGCCCCATGTGGCGGTCTTGCCCTCGTGTTGGTGCCTGGCTAAGTGGTAGCTGATCGCGGTATGGCGGAGCACGTCAGGCGTCCAAGCTGGGCACTCAGGGAGATTTTTCCAATCGAGCTCCGGGAAGGCTTCTTCGACGATCCGGACGTTGACCCGCTGCTTGGTGAACGCGTAACCAGCGAGGGCCTTGATCGTGTCGAAATCACGGCGGGAGTTTTGCGGAAGGATGGAGCCAGACTTGCGGGCGTGTGGGCGAAGCCATGCGGCGAGGTTGTCGGAGATCTGGACGAGGCGGCGCTGGCGCATCTTGGCGATGCTACTGGAGATGGTGATCAGCTTTTCCTCAAGGTCGATCTGGCTCCAGTCGAGACCTGCGATCTCATGGGGGCGGATGGCGGCGAAGACCCCAAGGACGACGGCTGGCACAAGCGTGCCGTCGCGAAAGCTGGAGGCCACGCTGAGTAGCTTTTGAATGCTCTCACGGGGAAGCACGATAGGCTCTTCACGATCGACGTGAACGGAGCCAATCTCACGCATGGGGGACGGCTTGCAGTAGCCACGCTTTTCTGCCCAAGAGAAGAAGGAGGAAAAGGCGCGGCGGTTGTTATCCTTGGTTGAGGGCTTGAGTCCGGGCTTGAAGATATGGTCGCGGATGACGTCGGCGGAAATGGTGCCGACTAGCTTGCGGCCGTGGCTTTTAGTGAAGCGGCCGATACGGGCCCGAAGGTTGCGGATGGTGAGCGGTCGGCAGTTGGCGGCCTCCTTGTCGGCCATGAACTGCTCGAAAGCCTCGCGGAGGGAGATCTGGCGGACAGGCTCGCGATAGTTCTCAAGGTAAAAACGGGCAACCTGGACAATCGAGATATCTGGGCCGAGCATGCGAAACGCTGCCTCGGCATCTTGCAGCTGCTTGTCAGAGAGACCGGTGACCTTAGGAACGCGACTGATGGCAAGGTTTTCGGAGTCGACCTCGAGTCGGCTTTTCTCACTGACGGCGTCGCTGTAAGTCGTGAAATTTTTACGGACACGGGTGCCGTCCGGTTTTCTACCAGTAACGCGGAATGCCTGCGCTCCGCTCGGATTAGTGAATTCAACAATAGAGAAGCGATCTTTGATTTTCATGCCTTTATTTTGGGCAAATCCTTGGTCAAATCGAGAACAAAATAAACAAAACCCTTTAAAATAGCACCCTGCAGTGCGATTCCCATAGTCCTCATAAGCCTTTGGTCGGCAGTTCAAATCTGCCCTTTGGCACCATTTTGAAAACATTAACCTCTCGTGAACACGGGAGGTTTTTTTGCGCCGGCATTAATTCGGAGGGCATATTCGAAGGTTCAAATGTGACCGAAGCCGCCCAGAGGGCACCCGCTGCAGTCATCCTACGCTGCGCTGCGGACGGCCGTTCCGCCCGCCATCTCCGTGCGGTCGCACTGCGTCTGCCCTTTGGCACCATTTTGAAAACATTAACCTCTCGTGAACACGGGAGGTTTTTTTGCGCCGGTATTAATTCGGAGGGCATATTCGAAGGTTCAAATGTGACCGAAGCCGCCCAGAGGGCACCC
>Ga0209504_1001057_pt1 | contig 22067 bp, 5 predicted proteins | sample COGITO_mtgs_1005_FD_184791 | JGI IMG/M metagenome (GOLD analysis project Ga0209504, IMG submission 184791) | Pelagic marine microbial communities from North Sea - COGITO_mtgs_100511 (SPAdes) (version 2) | ecosystem: Environmental > Aquatic > Marine > Epipelagic ...
ATATCTTCATTATAACCGCTTGGCACAAACCTTTTATTTTTACCATTTGATATTGGCTTACCTTTATATCCACAACCTATATCTCCTCTGTACTGCCAAGGACAACTATTAGAATATACTGTTCTAGCTGGCACGCTTGCGTTCTGCAACTCAAGCAGTGAAACCAATTCGAACTCTACTATATTATCATCTTCTTTTGTTTTTTGATTAACAAAGAAAACATCTTCACCAAAAGCCGCATCAGGATCAGGTTCGGCGTGAGGATTAAAATTATTAGGAAAATTAACTGCATCTAAATATTTAACAAATGTTTTTATTCTAGTGACTTTGTAATTAATAAAATCGTCAAAGTGATTCAGGCGCAACGAGATTACTCCTTGATGGTTTGTGAATGTTAATTTAGGTCTGGGCAATCTGCCATCTCCTTGAATCTCAAAGCCGTCAGCCTTTATAGGAAAGAAATCGTACTCCTGGCTATTGAATACTAGCTTATTTTTATATCCATTTTCTCCAGCATGAAATAAATACTGACCTTTCCCTTTTAAATCTATCTTATACAAACATATAATAGCAGAAGGATCCAGCTCGAATAAAGCTTTAATATTTTTACCTGTATCTTTCATATATATATTATAAATTAATTAATCAATAAAATCAGCAATATTAATATTATTTTGTAAATTGTATGAATAAGTTGTTCTTGGAGGAGATGCGTATATTTTTGTTATCTCTTTTGTTTGCTTTACTACTGGAAGGTATGCGAGTTCAGATCTTAGCGCCCTTACGTTTTCCGAAAATAAACTTTTACCACCAAGACCAATATACCAATTCATTCCCTCGCTACTACTAAAACTAGTATTAGATAATATATTTATATCATCAGAAGCTCCAAAATAATAAAAACAATAGAATATATGATTCTTTAATGTTTCTGGGTCTCTTGAGCTTAATTGTATGCTTTCATTATCTATATAATTTCCCCACAAATTTCTTTTTAACTTGTTGTACCAATTTTTTTCTAAATAATTCTGCATTTCTTGGATAAAAACTTCATCTCTGTTTTGTCCGTTTTTGAATATAGAATCTACGTTGGAGTTTTGGTTTATCTCAAACATGCTGTTCCACTCTTTTAAAGTTTCACCCTTGCTCACTGAAGATGTTGTTTTTGTTTTTATTAAGTCTGGCAATAACAAGCTACCAGGCCCGTTGGAATCCCCGCTTATGAAATCCCTTTTTATATCCATTGTGAAAATGCATCCTTCAAGTGACGAAGCGTAAATATCAAAAGACCCAGTTGAGCTTATTTCTTTATTTTTTATATTCACAAAAGGCATGTTACCCTTGAGAGAATATACGTTTGAAACCTTCATTATACCCTGAGGGCTCCACTCATCATCATACAAGTCTTCTAATACAAGCGATCCAGATTTCAAATATTCGTTATTACTTAATTCTGACTTCTCCGTCAACGAATCTAGTTTTCCTGTCTCAACTTCTTCTGAATTAGAAAGAGAAGATATTGAATCTCCAGGAATCCACGCAAAACCTGAAGGGTAACCAATTTTTTGATTCTCTGATGCGCTTAGTTCAACAGTTTCTTCGGAAATATATTTAACCCTCTCAACCTTCCATGCGTAATCAGAAGTAGAGCTATACTGAATTACCCCAGATATTCCACTATTATATATTCGTATATTCGAACTCGTCCCAGCGTCCATCGCAACGTGCATTCTTACATAATCATTACTTGGGTCGTTGTCACCAGAGGACATACTGTAAATATTCATATCGTCTCTTTCATTGGGTAGTTATTAAAATCTCCACTATCGACAATAAACATTCTTACATCTTTTGCTTGTCCTGGAATAATTTCTGCGTTAAAAAATACAGCTTGATTACTTACGTCTCCAGCGTTTTCAACTGGTTCGTTTTTGATAATCATTCCTGTCCAATTATACCCATCAAGTTGCACTTCAGAGGTGTTATTACTTGCGTAAGAAACTTGAATCTTCTTGTCTCCATAACTCACTTGTGTTGCAGGTAACGAGGATTGCAGTAAATTGTTTATGTCATTATCCTGGCCTGCATCTATAACCCCCTGCACCAAGGAATGAAAAACGCCTAGAGCTCCAGATATTCCTAGGTTCCCATAAGCTTCATACCAATTAGGTTGCATATTATTCAACATTGCCGCGTAAGCTAAAGAAGAGTCCTTTAATCCTTGGTAAATATTCTGAACTGTCACTACATCAGTAGTGTTAATCTCTATCGTTTTCTTCTTACTTAAAAAATAGTCATTCTGTATTTTTTTCAATACTGAAAGGTCGGGCTCTATAAAGTTTTCGTCATTATTCAAGAAGTCTCTATCAACCGGCTCGCAGATAAACTCTCCTTCTAATTTAAACTTTGGCGAACAATAAGAAGATATAGCTTTTGAGTTGTACTTTACCGCCACATCTTCTTCACCTTTCTCTTCAAAATACTGAGCATCTTCAGTGTATGATTCAAATAATGACTCCCTGACTTGATAGTTATCATCACCAGACTCCTGAAACCACTGAGCTGCAGGATTAAAAGATTTCTCCGCATCATTTAATAAAACTAAATCACAATACTCATTTTCCTCCCACCATAAAATAGAAGTATTTGGGTCCTCCACACAGTTCAATACCTCAAAACCCGGAAGTATTGAAACGTTAGACTCAAACTTATCTCCAGTTCTATTCTCATAAGTTCCTGCGTTTCCACTTTCGAGCTCGGAATATAAAGGATGAAAAAAGGTATTTATATTTACTCTTTGGAATGGTTCGACAGTAAAAGGAAGCTCTTGAGTGTTACCAGTATTATATTCTGCGTAGCCTGAATATTCCGGGTACTTAAATATAGAAAATCTTAATGGGTCGTCGTTTTTAAAGCCGGTTATAGTTAAAGGAAGATTGCAAGTATTAATTATGGTTACAAATTTTCCGCTATCCACAGTAATTCTATCAAGCTTGCTACAGTCAAAGTCAGTAATTGGGAAACAATCCCCTTCTGGGATTATTCTTTTTGCTCCTTCTGTCAGTATATACTTTCTGCCCAACTCATCTATTAAAAAGTCGCACCCAGCAAGCACCGAATTTCCGGTTTCCGAAAGGCATACCCCAGACTCTTCACTTATAAAACTCATGGGCAATATTGCAACCCCCATACGAGACTATAGTAACACTCAGCGGTGTTTGGCGTTAAAGTTATACTTGTATGCTCCCCCGGGAACTGCAGGACTCCAAAAGCCTCTGGCCCTTTGAAGCTAAAGTCTGTATCAACAACTATAGTAGAATGGTCAGCTGATTTTGCTCCTCCCGAATAATCGATAACTTTGGTACTTGTTTTTATGGTCACGCTTAAATTAGGGTTCCCCAAACTATAAACAGCCAAAAGAGGATTTCTTATTGGTTGAGAAAATGTATATGTTTGAGCTGAAGCTATGTTGCACATCTTGAAAGAATTACCCCCTGATGTCGGCGGCTTGTCTGCGAAATTCCTTAAAGCCCAAGGGTTGTATGTTGGGGCGATAGGCAACTTAGGGCTGCTATCAAAAGAAACTTTTCCATATTCTGGATGATCTATAATCAGATTTGAATCCATCCATACGCTCTCGCAATCAGTTGGGTCACTATTATCCTTAGTGTCAGAATCACCTAAAGACTCCTTGCTTGATGGAATGATTATTTCAAAATTATAATTAGCATAACAATCCATCTCCTTCATTGTTTCGTCGTCTGAATTGATAAAGAGTTGAACTTTTTCAGAAAAGTCGCTCAACTTATTAGTCTTTACTCCAAAAAATAAATCAAGTTTTTCACCAGGCTTTATTGCTGGTAAATGGGAATAATCCCCTCTGTACCCATTACTAGGGGTAACGTTTCCTATGTTGTAGTCTGTTATCTGTAGGCCTGAATCTGCCTTAAATACTCTTATCGGCATACCTTTAAATGCAACACCTGTATTCTTAACTCCGTTTGTTAAATTTGAGTTTGCGGCCCACCCTCCATTTATGTCTTCTATTACGCCTTGTCTTGACACTTCGTATTGAGTATTAAATGAAGTCCACAATATATTTGAAGCCTTAGGGTCGTCTGAAAATAAATCTTGATTGTCCAAGTCGCCAAAGTATTGGCCCCCGTAACCTTTTACTATTGACCCTAATCCCTGATCTGGCTGCGTGAAAGTTAAATCCCTAACGTTTCCTCCTTTGGGTATACCTTCTTTTAATATTTCAGTAGTGTATTTTAATGCGGTGTTTTGGCCTTCGATATTAATTAATGTGTTTTTTAGTTTTACATCGTGAGGGCCACAATTATATAGAACTATCGATAGTACGTTCTGATAACCATTATCATTGGTAAGCATTTCTACAACTTTTATCAAGTCCATCATTCTGGTAACCTCGCCATTAGGGTCTCCGTCCTGCGTTATTGGAAAAAAGAACTGAGGAGTCTTACCTGGCGGCTCTAGGTATGGCGCAGGCTTATCATAGTCATAAACATAGTTTGGGGCTCGAACCGCTAGGTAAGCTGGAAAGCCCACCCTAGCAAACATAAACACCGTTGGCATTTCCTCTTCATACCATGCGGGATTATCTTTACCCAGGTCAGGATTATTATAAGCTGACTTGCCGCCATCTCTTTCTTTAAATTTATATTCTTCCATTTTTGCATATGGATTTTGAGACTTATATCCATACTTCTTAAGCGCCTCGTCAGATGGTCTTCTAACCGCTAAATCCCCGCCTTTTCTTAGTTGAGCGCACATGTCAAGAGTGTATTGGCTATAAACCTGGTTATAGGGTGGTGACAATCCAGTTACGTCGGGAGTCGTAAAAATACCATCGCTCAACATAATAATAATCCTATCGGTCACATGCTCAGCTCGTGGGCTATTATAAAACTGAGCCAAGGCCTGACTAACTGCTCTAGGCGAATCTTCCATTAGTTGGCTATTAGGGTTTTTTATGTTTACGCTCTTATAAGACTGCACTTTATCGAATGAGTTAGGATAATCCGATACGTCTTGTATCACCTGCCTACTATCTGCCATCAGTATAAAACCAAGATTTACTCTTTTTTGGTCTATTTTTATTTTAAATCTATCTAGGTTCTCTAAATTATAATCATTATTTTCCAGCTCTTCCTGCAGCTCTTTTAGCGGGTCATATAATTTAGAAATTAAACTATCCAAAACCTGATTATCTGCTGGCCACGGTGGGGCCGTATCATCTCCACTCCTAGACCCAAAGCTTAATGGTGGCGCGTCGAATTCATTGTATGATTCAGTCCCAGGCATGACATAACTATCATGAGCTGTTATCATTTTCAAAACTATATCTATGGCTACTTGGTACTTTGTTTTAGTTACCCCATTAGTCTCCATAGAGGCAAATGTCATACTCCCCGTCGTGTCAACTATAAAGACTAAATCAACAGCTTTAGATTTTGCAGTTTTTGAGTCTTGATTAAGGTCAAAACCGGCACCCTTTGCAGCCATCAATTGAGAAGAAAAAGTGCAAAGCTCATGGGTCGTTATTGGGTCGTATATTTCTGCTCCATAACACGGTTTATCTTCATCTCTTCCTATTCCAAAAACATTCCTTAGATCCTCTTCTATTGAAGTTGTGGACTCTATAAATGTCGCAGATATTGTGTGATTATTTTTGTATATTATATCGTGCCCCCAACTAGGACAATAGAAGCTCGAAATATAAGGTCTGCTTGGCGAAGTGATGTAACTTCCATCTTTTAGATATGGGCGCGGCATTTGAAACCTAAACTTCTTATAACCAAGATGACTCTCGAGAAACTGCAATATTTCAGATGCTTCTTCGTCGCTTCTTTGTTCAAATGTCAAATTAAAAGTTGATAAGTTTCCGTTAATGCCTCTCTTGAATTTCTTGTTATAGTATTTTAGAAAACTTGATTGAATATTATCAGGCGTTTGTTCTAAACTAAATGCCAAACTTGGCTTGTGGTCAAAGTTCCTAACCTCTAACCATGGATATTTAGGTATTTCATTCGGATCCTTTAAGTAAATACTACTCCTGCCTTGGACCGCAGACACAAGCAACCAGAAATCATCCTTCGCTTCTAGTGTAAAATTCTCTAAAGGCGTAAAGATTACGTACAGGCTTTCTGCATCTATGTCTGAGTCTATCTGCATCCTTCTGTAGTTTTTAAGATAAACCTGCCTTTTTCTGGCCGCCCCAGTTGCTGGATCTATTACCTCTGACGGTATATTCGAAACATGCTCTGGTAAAAGAACCTTACTGAACATACAGTCCTCTGGGCAGACTTGCATCTTCTTCATCATTATGTTGCCACCTATTATAAAATCTTCACCCCTTATTGTTATAAACTCTTCTGTAGTCTCTTCAAAGTATTGAGCTCCATCCTCTGATTCGAATAATTCATTTCTTGGAGTTATTCTATCTACATCAGTTGGCCTCCATAATTGATCTGCCAAGTCAGTTGTGAGTAGCTCTTCCTGCCTAGGTTCTAATTCACTTTCTCCAACTTCGTCAAACCATTGCACAGAAGTGTTCTCTCCAGCAGAAGATGTTGCCCTCAAGTTCGCAACGTCTGACTCATCTCCTTCTTCAAGTATTGGCCAAAAAGCGTATTGGTTTTTTGATATTTTTTTCTTTATCTTTGTTTTTCCAACATTAAAAATAGAGTTTTTTGGATCTGCAATTGTTATGTAAACGCAATCTTCTTCTTCTATATCTACATTATCGGTAAAAGTTATTATCCCCCCAGTTATTGGAGTCAAGGGATCTTCTGGATACCTTTTGATTGTTTTTATTTTTTTGGTATCGATTGTTATAACTCCATCTCCTTCTTCCAAGGTGAAGGTGTTTAATTTGATTTGCTCGCCCTTTTTGAAGTGAGTGGTTTCGTCTATAAATATAGGTATCAGCGCATCAATTCTTTTATTGTAGCCAGCATGACTCTCCACACTTGACAGGGAGCTTTCTGTATTGCATACAAACTTAGCATTTACATTATTATTATTTCTATAAGAAATAGTATGATTAAACTGAGTGCAAGTATATTTTAAGTCATTCCTGTATGGGTACGAAAACTCAAAGTTAAACGCCGATATCTCGCTTGACAATAATCTGTCGCCCTTATAATCGAGGCTAAAAATTGACTCGTATGCAAATGATTTTTCTTGCAAAAAGTGAACAATAGCTCTAGCTTCCTTGTCTGTTCGGTTTCTAAAGTTTAATGTTAATTCCATCGGCAGTGCGTTTATTGCCATATTGGTAACATAATCTTTACCTTCTCCCATTTTTAATTCTTCATTTATTGCCACAAAGTCAGACTTGGCTCCATAGGAGGGTCTCCAGACAAAATCTTGAGTCCAATACTCTAGTCCATCCTTGCTGTTCGGGCTATTGTATGAAGTTGACTTGTGATCCTTTATGCAATAAAAGAACTTACTTAAATTTCTTACTGATGGTTTTTTGAAAATAAATGAACCAGCACTCATTCCATAAACAAATAAAACTAACTGCGCAGAAACAGCTTCATCAGGTATTGAAGTGTTGGCTATATCTAATTGTACATTATAGTATTCATTATGGTTTAATTCACTAGCCGCCATTAACCTATGGGTGTCCCTTAGATTCGGCGCATAAAGCTCAACATCACTTTTATCATAAAACTTTATACCAACACCAACACCAATAGAATCTCCAATATTAACAGATCTATCTTGGTTCTCTGTTATATATGTTTTATAATTATCTATTAAACTAGTAGACTCATTATCCTTTTTAACATATACATTAATAGAATAACCTAAATTAGGATTAAGTTTAAAAAATTCACTAATGTTTAATTCTTTACTAGTCGATATATTAAAATTTCTATCTTGAGAAAAAACTAAATCATCTATTGATAAAATATCATTTTCTGTATAATAATAATTAGGATTGTAATCTACATAAACATACTTGGCTAGAGTTACATCCTCACCCGTTTGTGCAAAATACTGTATACCTCTACCCGACAAATAAGCATCTTCTACAGGTCTATAGGAGCCAGACTCCGGGTACTCAAAAAGTTGCTCGCTAGATCCAGTTGGCTCATCCAATAACACAAGATTTGCGTCGCCGCTCTGCTGCCACCATTGTACGCAATTAACATCCAACCCTGAATTCGATATATCCATTATCTATAAGATTGTTTTATTGTTGCGGAACCTTGGAGGAACCCTCCCTCTGACACGCTTAAATTATCCTCTTCAACAACTCCATAATCCTTTAACTCTTGAGACGGCAAATCTGGATGAACCAAGCTTCCCGCTAATCTAAACTCTTTGAGTAGACCTTGATTGTTGTCTGTGAATTCTTTACTAAAACCTATGTCTGACAACTGAACCGTAACATTAGCTCTTTGCCCTGATATTTTTAAAAATGGATCTAACTTTTCCCCTCTTATTCTTATGCTAATGTCTATAGCTTCCTTGGTTACCCTTATTGGGAGCTCTCCTTCTTCGCTCATTTTTCCGCTTAGAGGTATTGGTACTTCTGGATTTCTTGTGGACGTTATGCTGTATGAAAAATCTAAAGGATATTCTATTCCTACATCAGAGGCTCCAAGTATTTTTGTATTGATTGCGTGAGGTACGCTTATTTGTTGTTCTTTTAGACATCCGTAATTTTCAATTATAGAGTCGGCCAATCCAGACTGATACAACATTCTTCCATATATATCTAAACTCAAGTTTGATTCTACAACCTGAAAGGGTTGGGCCGAAAAAGAAAGCTCTCTTAAATACGCGTCTTCAAAAATGTAGTCACCAAAGCATCCTGTTATTTTTGTTTCGTTTACTTGCGGGTAAATATTAGGATCAAGCAAGCCCGTTAAGTCTGCAAAAGTATGAAGATTTCCAGTGTTCATGTAATAGGTCACATCCAAAGAACCTCTTACTATTCCTCCTGCTGCGTAATTCCTTAAGACCTCAACTTCTCCATGCTCTATGTCTTCCTCGTACCTCAATATAGTCTCACCTGTAGATCTTACATTTATATAATAATCACCAGCAGATAAATCTTCAGTTAAGTAAAGTCCTTGTCCGCCAGGATAGGCAATTTTAGTTCCGCTTAATATATTTTCAACTGATTCTGGAAGTCTTACTCCTGGGCCGTTGCGCGGACCCATCAAGAAACCCGATTCATGAGCTCCAGTAAAATGTATATCTCCAGTTTGCAATGCGAATGATATATGATAATCCTCTATAAATTTCTTTGCTTGTATCGGTTGGCTAGCAGATAAACCAGCTCTATTAGCAAAAACCATAACTGGCTCTTGGCCCTCAGAAGCCATCAACAATGGAACATCTTCGTATCTATAAAAAGGCTTACTCATCTCTTATTATAGTAAGATTTATATGTTAAATTTACAGTCATTTTCCCGTCCGTCGAAGCGGCCATGTCTTCTCCTATTAATCTCGCACTCTTGACTACATAATGCTGAATCGGAACACCAAAGCAATCGTTAATTTTTATCGCAATGTCGTGAACCGTGGGAGATTTCAAATATTTCCTCAAGCTTTGATATTCGTATTTGTCTATATCTAAACTGAAAGAAGTGTTCGTGGTTACTGGCCATGCAACATCTACCTGCGCCGGCACAGAAGAGCCTACTGTGTAAATTGGGGATATAGGTATGTCTATACTGTAGTTAAAGGATGTAACCCTATCTGTCGTCGCCCCTGCGCACTCTACAATAATGGACCCTTGATTTGGCAGCCTTATCTCGGGAAAGGGATTATCACCTGATGCGTTGTATATTCCGGCATTAGAATCTTCTGAGCCTATTGCAAATCCATCTTCCTGGAGAAATAGTCCACCCTCATCTTCTTGCTCCATAAACTCAGGAGATCCACCTATGTCTCCGAAAACTCTTATTGATGTGGATGTCGTTGGAAGTTCTCCAACGCCACAAGAAACAGAGTGGCTAGTTATGTACCCCTTATCAAAACCAAAGTATTTCTTTCCATGATGAATACTTCCAGTAAATGGCACGTCTCCCGTGAATTGTAAAAAGAAATCTTCACTGACCAATACAGAATTAATCGAAAAAGAACCCTCCAGTGGGGCGTTCAAAACAGCCATGCTCTCTGGAAATCCGCTTATGTCTCCATCTACCGCACAATCTAAACTTTCTTCTCCTAATATATTAAATCCATTCTCGTCCAATATAAAAGACCCATCAGGCTGAGCAAATCTTTCTCTATCATTATAGAAATTTTTATTTACATGGCCCCAACCAAGAACATTTATTGGTCTTTCATCTATCGCATAAGAGCCCGCAACGTTTTGAACTCCTGATATTTGAGTTCCGTTTATAAAGAATTTTTGTTCATAACCTAAAACAGCTTGCCTCATGAGCTAAGTTCCCCACCTATTCTCTTTTCTTGCCTGATTACATCCAGTACGGCGCTCTTTATTTTTAATGAAAGTTGCTGCTCTTCTTCGTATGAGCTGTTAGAATTCTCTGTCGATACCGTTTCTTTTCCTGTTTGATCTATGGATACATTAACGTTTATATTGTTGGTTACTTCGCTTTTTTGTTGTGGCGCTACAGCGGCTTCTTGTTTTTGGCTGAAAGACTGATTAAGCATCTCAGCAGGATCCGCACTCTTGAGCCTGTTTGTTGGGGCCTGCTTTGGTACGGATGGAGCGGGAATTGTTGAAGGGCTACCAACTACTCCTCCTTCGTAATAACCCTGCTCACCCCTCTTGAATCCCTCTGGATTCTGTAGGGCGAAACGCATCATGTTGGGATTCTCTCTGAGAAGCTTGTCTGTTGAGCTTTTCTTTATGATAAAATCGCCCTCGGTTAATCCTACTGGCCCAACATTATCTATTCCTCCTTTGCCTTGAACGATTGGAAGCCCACCAGTAGTGTTCATACGATTTAGATTATCATAACCAATTCTCTTTGCAACAGGAGCTGGAACGAAGCCTTCTCCCGCTGTAAGCATTGCTGGTATCGAGCCTCCAGATTGCCTTTTAATCGATTTTGTTTTTAGGTTTTTTCTATGACTTAAGGTTTTCTCTGGATCTAGCCTCCATGTTTTGTCTCTAGACATATTATAAGCTTTATTATCGTTAGATATTAAGTGTCCAGTAGACTCAGCACCCTTAAGATCACTGTAATCCATGTCTATGCCTTGTTTTCTTGCTTGTTTAAATGCATCCGAATGTTTTCCGAAACCTGTATGGCCTTTTGCGGTATTTATAGCCTTATCTTTTGCCCATCCAACTGCTTTTTGAACATAAGGCGCTATCATCTCTGACATTTGACCAATTGCAAAGCTACTCATAAACGAAAGTACAGAGCCGATTGTCTGCATTTTTTTATCGACCTTTTGGTTTTTCTTTTCCACGTCGTAAGCAGCCTTCTCTAAGAGATAATCTTTATATTCCTGCATCACTGGATCTTTAGCTAAAAACCTTGCGCTCAATCTAGGATCTCCACGCTTGATATTTACGTCTGATCTTAGGTCTAAATTGTTGAATTTATTTCTATCAAATGTTGGGGGTCCGTCATCTTTTGGCTTTTCTAAATATTTAGCTATCCCGCGAGAGACCTCATTCATAACCAGTAACTGCGTTACGCCTTGTGCGCCCCTGATGGCTCTATTTTCGGTGTTTTTATTGTTTAGCTCTTTGGCCATTCCGCCTATTACGAAATTCTGTATCTCTCCGCCGTTTTGTTTGAATTGCTTTGCTTTGTCTTTAGGTACGACATACTCTCCTGCCGTTAACATTGCGGGAACTTTATCTACGCCTGCTGGGCCGTCTACAAATCCGCCTTTTGCGAAGTGTTGTATTTTGCCGCCTGAGAATTTATTAGCCGCAACTGCAACTTGCGTTGCGGGTGTTTGCTGATTCAGGGTAGCAAGGTTCTTTTCGGTGTTCTGTTTTTTTATCTCTTCAGTAATTTTCTTTTGTATTCTTAACGCTTCTTCAAGCGCTGAATTTAATGTCGCCTGCGTTGTTTCATGTGTTTTTATTTCTTCTGTTATTGCTTTTAATTGTTCTTTTTCTTTTTCTAAAGCAGTCCTTGTTTTTTCAAGTTTTTGATTTATTGCTTGGAATTTATCTTCATCAAAATCGGACCGTTCGAGATATTCTTTTTTATTTCCTTCCTGGTAGGTTACTGATTTTTCTATCTTTTTAATAAGTGCTTCTTTTCTGATTTTATCTTGTTTGTTATTTTCATATTCTTCTGTTAGTTTGCCTGCGCTTGGCGCGCGTTTAAATCGATCATCTTGATACGAATGGAATGTATTTTTTTCAGGCGTGGGCAAAAAATCACTTTGTTTTTCTTTTAGTTCTTTTATTAATAGTTCGTTTTCTTCTTGTCTTATATTTAGGGGTTTATTATCAATTGAAGATGCCTTGGTCGGTATTGTGACACCTAACACTGTCTCAGACCCTGCAGGTCCTGTAGGACGACCAGGGAGAGGGGGCATTCCTTTTGTTAAATTCTCAAAAGAGGCTCTAGATGGAACCGGCCCTGCGACCTGTTCTAACATGGCCTTTTTTTCTGCGGCTTTGATTTCTGACACCTTTTTCATTGCGGCTTCAAGGGGGGCGTTTCCTCCCACTGTGTTCTTTGGAATCAAATCAGTTTTTGGTTTATTAACTGGTGTCTCTGAGTCTATTTGTTTTTTTAACGCTTCTGTCTGGCCATTTATTGCGGATATTAAATCTTGATTCGAAGATATTATTTTATTGTTTACTCCGACTAAGTTTGAAGTTTCGCTAGCTATTTTTTCAGCGTCAGACTTTCCTTCTTCTCCGGTAAATGCAAATGTTAAGTTTTTGACTATTTTGTCTATATTATTTTGCGTCATTCGATCAAGTAATGTCTTAGCCAAACCAAGACCAAAATCATTCCACGCTTCTTTTGCACTCTTCGCGCCAGATCCAATGTCGTCAAACATCTGCTTGAGACCACTTCTTGCATTGTCAATTCCAATATCAACTAAATCTGCACTTAAATTTTCAGCCTCAACATTTATTTCAGCCATCTTTGTTCTAAACCTATCCATGACCCTGCTTCCATTTCCAAGCAGTTTATTGGTTTGCTCAAGAGAGTTTGCGTAAGCAAGCATATTGTCAGCATTAGGCTCAACCGTAGCTTTCATACCCGCAGTTCTTGTTCCCAATATTGAATTAGCTTTTTCTATTCCAATATCCGCAGTGGTAGTCATGCGTAAAGTCTTATCGCTGACCCCAGCTTTTGTTACAGCATTCTGCAACTCGGTCAGCTTATTCGAGGCTTCTTGTAATTCGTTGGCTTCTTGTATTAATTTTACTTGCTTTGTTTTCCTGGTCAATAATAAAGCATTTTCTGCTGCCGTTAAAGCTTCTAGCCTAGAAGAATGAAGTGTCGCATTTAGCTGTTCCCCCACAAGCTCGCTCAGTTTTTTGCCACTTGAGAGTTGTTGATTTTTCTCGGCCGCTAGTAAATTACTAGTTTGCAAATCAGTCATTTCTTTTTCGAGCTGGAGTCCAACTAATTCTGACCTCTTAGACTGATCGCTCAAGTATTCTAACCTAAACTGAGATTCCTGTAGAGCTAATTTTGCATTTTCTGTTTCGCTCTTAAGTTTTGCCTCTAAAATTATCAATGAATTTTCTGATTTTTCAAGCGAACCAGTTTGAGCTTCGAGCATCCTAAGGGAATGTACTGCGGATATTGCGTCTGTTCGGTTTTTGTCTACTTGCTTTTGGAAACCTAACTCCATAACGTCAACACTTTTAGCTAATGCAGAAGCTTCATTCTTTCTGTAATCATTTATTACCGCAAGAGTTGCGGCTTCACCTTTTACTGCCTCTAGACTAATTTTTTCTGCGGGCGCTCTTTCTTGTAATATTTTATATAATTTAGCTGCGCCTGCTACTGTTTTTTCTTTTATGAATTTATGTTCTTCTTCTAATTTTAGTAATTGTTGTGCTTCTTTATTAGCTGTGTTTAATAATTCTAACTGTCTTTTCGTATTTAGTTTGTTAGCTTTTGCTGAATTTAAATCTTCATCAGTCATTGTCAGTAATTTCTTCTGGTGTAGAGCTAGTAAATATGCAGTGGCGGTGGCGCCATCCATTGATTTTCCATACTCCGCAAGTATTCCCGTTATAACCTCCAGTGAAGATTCAGATTTTTCTGTCTCCTTGGCGACTCCTTTAAACGCCGCAGACACTTTCTCCATGACCCCTTTGTCTATATCAAAGCCCATATCTGCGATTCCCGAAAAGTCTGCATCGTTTAATCCTTCTTTAATATTATCCTTGAGGGCTTCTACTGCGGCTGCCGCTTCTTTTCCATCTTTTTTAAATTTTTGAGCTAATTGATCGGTATTAAAATACGTATCTCTTAATTTATTCAAAGATTCAATACTTTTCATTTCAATACCTTGCTTGTCTGCAATAAATTTTGCCTCCATTGCATTTCTTTTTCTTGCAAAGTCGGAAGAAATCGCGGCCTCTTTTCCTATAGCACCGTATTCAAGCAGTAAACTCTGTTGGGATGAATTTAATTTATTTTGATGAGTTAATGACGCAAGAGATAACTTGGTTAAGTGAGCTTCGTTTTTTCTAAATTGTTCGATGTTAAATATGATATTTTTATATGCAGTTACATATTTTTTCTTTAATTGAGCCTCTTGCTGCCTATCTGATTCTCCTTCTAGGTTTTTCTTGAGCTTGTTTAGCTGAATAACCATTTGCTTCATTCCAGCGTTTACTGCTTTTGTCTCTCTAAGGTCCAAGCCAGTTGTATTATCAATTGATTCATCTATGTTTTTAATAAAAGAATTTATCTGAGAAGCCATCATTTCTGCATCAAAATCTTCTGTACCCTGCAGGTTTTTTGCTAACCTATCGGTTAGTTTGGTCACATCACTCATACTTCTAAAACTTACAGTGGACGATTCTCTTTCAAGGGCGGCTATATTTTTGCTCAATATGGATAGTCTATCTTTAACATCCATATCCTCGCCACCTGCAGCTGCAGAAGAAAAGCCCATTCCTATCTGGGATCCTCTAACTTTTGACGCTCCTTGGAGCAGCTTGATGTCGTCACTATCCGGATTAAACTTGTCAAGCTTCTTGTCTATCAAGTCTCCAAAACTTTTTGATCCAGTAAGAAACGCCGCCTGCTGTTTTTGAACTTTTATTACTCTTTCTATTACTTTTACGTAGTCTTCGTTGCTGTTTGTGCCTTTCGACAGTTCTTCGATAAATCTTTTTGATACTTTTGTTCCTACTAGATTTTCGTCCAAAAGACCAGATAAAGCGTCCTGAGCTTTTATATCTATATCTAGCCCCTTCAGTTTTAACTGCTGAAGTTCCAGCTCCTGCTTCTGAGTTCTTCTTGATCCTAAAATTTCAAGATCTGTAACTTTTTCTCTATTTTCTGTTTGGCTATTTAACGACTCAAGAGCTCCTTGCAATTTCTCGGTACTTTCTCCTAATTTTTCTAGTTTCTTTGCGGCCCTTTCTCCTTGGCTCGAGAGAAGATCCATAACCCCAGAGCCTTTCTCTAGGCCGAACATCTCACCTATATTAAACATCTTGAATGCTTCATTTACGACAGTGAAACCAGTATATAGTTGACCAATAACTGGCAAGAATCGTCCAAACATTCTTCCTACTCCTGAAAGGTTTCTCATCAATCCTCCCATTCTGCCGACTCCAGCGCCCCTGGCTCTTGCATCTGATGCTGTTGCAGCGCTTCTTCTAGCAGCTCTAGCCTCTGGGTTGAACGCCTGACTAATCGAGAAGGACTCATTCCTTTTCACTCCAGCCATATTCATACCTTCAGAAACTAGTTCTTTTTGCTGAATAAAAGAAGCTGTTACATTGCTTATCGCGAGCATCCCCTGTGCAAAGGTTTTGGTCAGTCCAGATGCGCCTTCGGCCAGTGTTTCAAATTGACCATTAACTAAACTAATCGCCGACTGAAGATAAAATAAACGCTGAAGCCCACCTCCGTCGTCCTCTGATTCTTCGGCTTTTTTTGCGGATTCATCCAAAGCTATCCTGAAATTCTGACTAGCCTTAGTTGCTTCTTTTAGAGATTTAAGATCTGTACCTCTTGCGGTAAGCATCTTTTTTATCATTGCATTTTCGGACTTGATTAATTGTGCCTTCTGAGCTTCGGGCCCACTGGATGATAAGTTTTTTACTGCTTTTGATTTTTGCGACTTTTCTTCTGTAGATTTTAATAGCGCTTCTCCTGATGACTTAGCCTTCTTTAGTTCGCCCAACCTAGTTTGTTCGCCCTTGGAAAGCTTACCTGTTTTTTCTGTTATGGAATTTATTTGCGCCTCTGTTCTTTCCAGTTTTTCATTTAATAAATCCTTGATTCCCTCAAAGTCTTTGGAAATATCAAAGCTAGCTATCTCGGCTAATGTCTCTTTGCCTTCCTTACCAAACTGGCTGGCTATTTTTGAAAACTCACTAAAGCTATCGGTGAAAGCCTTAGACATTTCAGACAATTCATTTTTAGCATTATTTAAAATTGCGTCTGGAATTTGTGGGCTAGCAAAGTTTGGAACCATACCCTTGCTCGCTCCATGCTTCTTTGGGTCTATACCCATAGTCTTGGCGCGCCTTATTCCCTGCTGTACTCCGGCCGGCTCATCTCTAGTATTAGTTACCGCAAGCCCCATCGGGTTTTGAGCACTTTTTAATTGAGAGCTTTTCTCTACCCTAATTCTGGCCTGAGGAACTCCTGCTGCTCGCTCTCTTGATATCGCCGCACTTAATGGATCTGCAAAATTAGGAACAAGGCCGCCGTGCATAGCTCCATCTAAAAATGGATCACGGGGGGCTTTATGTTTTCCTCTTGCAGCGGAAACTCCTTCGGTATGAGGAATCATGAAGCCTTTCAAAATTCTATTCATCCTCATTTCAGATCTAGCTATTTCAATTAGGTTTTCTTTATTCTTTCTTGATGATGAATGATTAAATACTTTTTCGTAATCTTCTGGATTTCCACCAAATGACACAGTAGATCTATTAAACCTAAACCTTGAGGATAGGTTACTTATGTTTGTTTTTAAATAATCAAAAATATTATGAGCTAAATCTTTATCTTCTTCTGTTATTTGTTCTTTTACTCTTCTTTTTTGTGATTTCTGAACTTGTTCTACTCTTGAGAAATTAGGAATTAATCCATTATTAAATAATTGAATTACCTCCCTTTCTCCTTGGTGAATTTGTCTTGTTCCGTCATCATTATAACCAACGTCAGCAGGGGGCACTATCTGCTTCATGCTTTGGCCGTACCCTTTTCCAGATGAAACATCATTATTAACGCCAGATATATTGAGGTATATGCCCCCATTTTTCTGCGCCCAGTTCTTTACTGCTCCTGATGCGATTTCTTTCTTAAACTTCTCGACACTTGGATAGCTGCCGCTCTTCGGATTAGATCCTTTGTTGAGTATTTTTAGTAGTTTGGCTTTATTAAATATGTTTTTCGAAGGGACTGTTTTTTGGAAAACTTGTCCCGGTGACATGTCATTGCTTGTTAGGTCAATACGATTAGCAAAGTTATCTGCAACTTGCGGGGACGTACTGTAAGAGTTCGCGCCCGAAGCTTTCTTTTGCCCAGAAGCCCCCTGCTTGTTTCTGTATCCAGATAAATCACCACTAACATGTCTCTTCACGAAGTCTTGAATTATCCCAACTACATCATCAGGTGTTCTAGCAGAAGCAAAGCTGGGCAAGTTTTCTGAAATGTCCGCAGCATCTAGGGTTTTGTTCTTTTGACCTCTATAGAGGTTCACATTTGCGAAATTCGGAACTAGGCCCTCTGCGTTACCACTGCCTCGTCCAGCATGCTGTCCAGAAAATTTATACAATTGGCCCATTAAGTTTTTATTACCTAAAGCTTTAATTGCTGCAATATTCTCAGGAGCATCATCTATTAAATTGTATTGCCCTCCATTCTTCTTCTGCATGTTTTGAAGGATTGTGGCTTTTTTTTGCGCGGAAGTCTGGCCGTTCTGGATGCTCCCAGTTGTTATGATTCTGCCAGAATTTATACCCCAAGACTTCAGTTTCTTGCTAATAAAAGGTTTTGATTCTCCAGCTCTTGCGGTGAGAATATCAAGGGTTCTACCTTTCAATGATTTAGCTAAATCAGTTGGCTCCGCAAGCGCGGCCGACTCTGCATTAAACAAATCAGCGGAAGTCACGCTACTAGGATAGGTAGCTAAAGTCTCGTCAAAGTCATAAAAAGTTTTTGCAAAATTAGGCACAACATTTTCTCCATTTGACCTGCTTAGCTTATACATCTCTGTGAATTGCGGCGAGTTGGTCATTAGGGTGGAATAAGTCTCGCCGTTTCTCCAGGAATTTCTTTTTTCAAAGAACGGAGGCTTTATTCCATAAGCATTTTTTGAGGCTATTGCGGCAAAATCTTCCTGCTCACTCATTTGTTTTCCGAGGCTTGTATCTCTATAAGGGTCGTCCTTGCCAACAGGGGTCCTAATTCCCAATGGTAGTACATTCATCCGAGGCTCGATATTCTGAGGGCTCTTAGATGTTAACATTTCCCAAACCCTCGGAGCAAAACTAAACTTTCTAAGCTCAGAGGTTCCACGCTTTCGGCCTAAATGCTCATTAGACTTTATGTAACTTAGCGCATCCTCCTGATTGTTCGAGTTGTAGAAATAATTTTCCGAACCTATAGGTTTCCCCCCTTTACTGCTGTACGGCTTGTATAAATCAGCAAAGTTGGGAATTAGGCCTGAAGAAAAATCAATCGCAGCTATACTGTCATCAGGTAAACCCCGCAATCCTAATAAGCTCAACGGCTTAGATTCTTTTGATCCGATAGGGGCAAATTGATTAACCGTATTTAAGAGCTGTTTTTTCTTGCTTGCCTCAGCTATAAAATTACCAGAATGTACATCTCTTATCATTCCAGTTCCGCTAATGTTCTCCATTAAATGCTCGACAATCTTATAACCGTCTAGATTAAAGTCGGTTTTATTCTTTTTGCTTTTAAGAATTTCGTTCTGGAGATTCAAAAAAGTGCTACCTTTAACCCTTTCTTGGGAAGTTATAAACTCGTCTTGCCCAGCTACTTTTAACACTTCTGTATTTGGTAAAAACAATGAATCAATACCACTCGAATCAAGTTGAGACCTTATTCTTTCCGCCCTTTTTGCTATATTTGAATCGGGCACAAGATTCCAAGCTTTATTTTCTGGACTCACTTCGTACTGAAGCGAAGGTTGAGCCATCACTTTCATTTGCCTTCTCCATCTTTCTAGCTCTAGGTCGCCTGATCGATTGAAGCTATTTATTTGGGGCCTTGGTAGCTTATAAACCACCTCCTCGTTCCCTATGGCCCACGATTCCACTCCATGGCCAATCATCTTAAATTCTTTGTCCTTGACAGTCTTTAAGGCCCACTTCGCTAGCGGACTACCCATTTTTGCTAAATCTTCGTATTCGTCCTGGAAACTCTTGAGCCTCTTTGATTTGCTTAGGTCGGCAAAATTTGGTATCAACCCTTTAGACTTCATGTGATCTCCAATTGACTTGATCCCTCTTTGCCTAGCTGCATTCATTGCTTTATCTGGGCTCTCCGTAGCTTGTGATAAGTCTTTCGCAAGATTTTGATTATCAAGGTATTCATCAGTTAGCTTTCTTTCGACTAGATGATTATCTTTATTTAAGTTTTGTGAAAATATTGATCTTATTTTATCACCATCTTCATTCGTAAATCCATCACGAAACATCGCCTCATTCCCGAGCTGCGGTATAACATACCCAGGCCCGAACATATTTTTTTCATAAGAAGCTAGTGGTTGTGGGTTTGTTATAGTTCCAGCCATTGAGTCCTTCCATAGGAAATCTTGCTTCCCGGTCCTTCTTAGTCTTGAATACGCACCAAGCCTACCCTCCATTTCATCATTAGCCTCCTCCCATTCATTACCCCCGGTATTAAGATAGTCCTCTTCCCACTCTTCGTCATTTTGATCAGGTAGCTCATTATTTGCCTCAAAAGCTTTACTCATCACCCTTAGCTTTCTTAAATTTTTAGCATCATAGACCCCTGACGTCATTTGCTTAAGATTCTTATCTGTGATTGAATATTCGCGCGAATACATATCTTGAACATTTTCGCCCATGGGTAATTTTGCTTTTACTTTCGTCCAGTCCTCCAGTATTCCATCTGTTCCTTTCTGGCTATCATAGTACCACTGGTCACCATTTCTATTTCTCCTAACAGTTTGACCACCAGATCCATCACTACCTACGTATGCTTGATATAGTTTTTTATAGTTAGGTATAAAACCTTTTGCGGCGCTTAAATCTTTATTGCCGTAATACTCTCCCTCTCCTGCCTGTTTTTTGTATTTCTTGAGGATTTTTGTTTTGTCTATTGATTTTAAATTCTCGTAACCGGGAAGTTGAAGCCTCTCTCTTGTTTGGGCTACTGTGTTGATTGCGTTTTTTATATCTTCATCGCTTGGCTGAGTTTCTGGGGTTTTTCCTATTGGGATATCTAGCTGCCTACTTATTTGAGCCGAGGTGATGTTGGCGGGAGATGGTGGCTTGTTGAACTTTATTCCCTTGTTCGATGGGTCGGCCAATGTGTCTTGTATTTTTTGGCTGCGAGTTCTTGGGTCTGCGAAGTTTGGTATTAATCCGCCCGAAACATTTGCCGATGTAAGATCTTGTAATTCTTTAACGCCCTCTTTAACCAGCTTCGCTTCTTTAAATCGTCCGTCTAATTTTTTAAGATCTATATCATCTGTAACATAATTAAAAGATATTATTTTTTGATCTAACTGTTTTTTTAATTGTAGTTTTTTCTTTTCTTCCTTTGTGGGTTTTTTTTCGTCTTTGGGTTTGACTAATAATTCATCATATGTATAACCATGATTAGTCTTTATGGAGTCATTTATTGCGTTTCTTGCTTTTGCTCTTAACCCCTTAGGTTTCATAAGTTTCTCAAGAGTAATATTGGAAGGTCTGCTAATGTCTACCCCATCGTTCACTATATCGGGAAATTCCTCGCCTGGTAGCTGCACTTTTTCGTTTAAAAGTAAACCTTCCAATAACTCTCCTTGCAGCTCCCTTATGAGCTTATCCCTCATTATTTTAATGCCGTGACCAGATCCTGATTCGGCGTCGCCGTAAGTTTTAGGATGTTCCAAACCTATTTTTTTCGCAATCTCTTCCCTTACATTAAGCTCCCTCCCTTTGCTTCTAGAAAAGTCCATGGCGTCTGGGGTTTTCTCAAACGCGACGCCACCAAGACTCGATAATATTTCTTCAAATACTTCACCCTTTTTGTTGTTATTCCTTAGGGTTATACCAGCATCTCCCACGGGCCCCTTTAGTTCTCTGATTAATTCCTTGAAATTTTCAAAATTATCTCCTAAATCTTTTTTTGCCTTTTCTTGTATTCTTGTTGGGTTTTTTCCTTGAATAAGCATTTGTTCGGCGAAATCTTTAGCTCTACCCGATTTCTTAGAGAGATCTTTTATGTTTTCATACTCGCCTTCTTTTAAGTTTTTATAAATTTGATCGTAAGTTTGTCTTCCCCCGGCGTTTGTTACTTGAGTTCTGAGTTTTTCTATTCTATCACCAAGTTCTTTTTTTGCCCCGGGCATATTCATCGCTGAAGTTATGCTTTTCACACCGTAAGCTTTACTCATTTCTTTGAGACTGGAAAACTTCTCATCCTTGTTTCTCTCGTAACGATTTGACCAGCTTTCGGTGCTTCTTTTGGCAAAATTAGGCACCAAACCTTCAGACATCCTATGATCCAAAAGCGATTGATGTTTTTCTTCGTCAGTTGAGCCTTTGGGTATAATTTTCTTTTTTAGCAATAAATTGGAACCTTTCTTGAATTTCTCATATCGAGCCTCTTGAATCATCTGCTCGTCTACACCAAGCTTCTGCTTGGCAAACGACAAAAGTCCGTCGTCACTATAAAGACGCATACTTTTAAGAAGCACGTTGGGAAGCTTCC
>Ga0209504_1001060_pt1 | contig 22034 bp, 17 predicted proteins | sample COGITO_mtgs_1005_FD_184791 | JGI IMG/M metagenome (GOLD analysis project Ga0209504, IMG submission 184791) | Pelagic marine microbial communities from North Sea - COGITO_mtgs_100511 (SPAdes) (version 2) | ecosystem: Environmental > Aquatic > Marine > Epipelagic ...
CGAGAGCGCAGAGCAACAGGCTTATCTGGCTGACTTTCAGTGCTACTGTGCGGTGATCGTGGTGAGCAAGCCGGCGGCGCGGTTGGCTCTGGCCTTGTTGGATCGTACCCAAACACCGCTGTCTGAGACGCAGCCATGGTTCAGTGTCGGTGCGGCCACAGCGCAGATTCTGCAAGAGCATGGCCGTCGGGTGTATTACCCCGAGCAGGCTGACGACAGTGAAGCGCTGCTCGCCTTGCCGCAGTTGCAGCAGGCGCTGGCAACGGCCACTAACTCGCGGGTACTGATCCTGCGTGGAGAGGGTGGCCGAGAGTTACTGGCCGAGCGCTTGCGCGGCCAAGGTGTGCAGGTGGACTATCTGCCACTGTATCGTCGGGTGCTGCCGGAGTACCCGCCCGCGGCGTTGGCCGAGCGGGTGCAGGCTGAACGCCTGAACGCTCTGGTGGTCAGCAGTGGGCAGGGTTTTGCGCATTTGCGCGAGCTGGCTGCTGAGGCTTGGGCCGATCTGGCTCGGCTACCCTTATTTGTACCCAGCCCGCGAGTTGCTGAACTGGCGCGCGCGGCAGGTGCGCAATTTGTAGTGGATTGTCGTGGCGCGAGTGCTGCGGCGTTGCTGGCAGCGTTGCAAACGCAACCTACCCCGATCTCTGACGCAAAGGATGGATACGTGAGCGAAGCAACTACCCCGAAAGAGCAAACCCCAAACAGTCACGATCAAGCAGCGCTGGATGTGGCTAAGGAATTGCCGGTTCCGCCGGCGTCAGTCGCGAGCAAACCGGCCGCGCGTGGTAACGGCCTGGCGCTGCTGGCTTTGTTGGTCGCAGCTGCAGGTGTTGGGGTGGGCGGCTGGGGCGTGTGGCAGCTGCAAGCGCTGGATGCTCGCGGGCAACAACAGGTGGGCCAGTTGCAGGAGGCACGTAACGAGGCGCAGCGCCTGGCACAAACGGGTGAGCAGCTTAAAGAGCAGCTGAACCAACTGCCTAGCGTTGCCGAGCTGGATAGCCGCCGGCGCCTGCTGACGCAGCTGCAGAGTGATCAGCAGCTGCTCAATCAACGTCTGGAAACCGTGCTTGGGGCCAGTCGTCAGGATTGGCGTTTAGCCGAGGCCGAGCATCTGCTGCGTCTAGCCAGCCTGCGCTTGTCCGCTTTGCAAGACATCAACAGCGCCACCGCCTTGGTGCAGGCGGCTGATGACATTCTGCATGAGCAGGATGACCCTGCGGCCTTTGCGGCACGTGAACAACTGGCCAAGAGTCTGCAAGCGTTGCGCTCGACCCTTAACCCGGACCGCACGGGATTGTTTCTACAGCTTGGTGCACTGCGCGAGCAGGCCGCCCAGCTCAATGCCAAGGCCCCGGAATTCAATGGTGAGGGCGGCGTACTCAACGAACTGGCGGCCCCCGAAGGCGCTGCCGAACAGCAGTGGTGGCAGCGAGGCCTGCAAACCTTGGCGCAATACTTTCGTCTCGATTTCAATGCAGACGGCAATATCCGCCCGTTACTCTCAGGCCAGAGCTTAACCCAGGTGCGCTTGGCCCTTAGCTTGGCGCTGGAGCAGGCCCAATGGGGAGCATTGCACGGCCAAAGCGATGTTTACCGACAGGCATTGCAACAGGCACGTGAGGTGCTGGATGCCCACTTTGATGTGGATAACCCCAACAGTCGCGCATTGCGCGCGCGTATTGACGAGCTGGTCGAGCGTCCGATTGCGGTGACGCCCCCGGACCTCAGCGCAGCGTTGAATGCCGTGCAGGCTTATATCCAGGCCAAGCAGTCGGCGCGCAGCCAACACAAGGTCGAGGCTGAGCCCGTCGCTGCGGATGCCGATGATGTCGAGGCTTCATTGCAGGAGGCGCTGCAATGAAGCGTCTGTCTTGGTTGTTGCTGATTCTGGCGCTGGTGGCAGGCGTCGCCAGCCTGATGTTATTCGGCCTGCCGCTGGCCGAGCACAAGGGTTATGTGCTGATTGCTTTTCAGGGCTTTCGCTACGAGTCCAGCCTATGGGCTTTTGTGGGGTTGCTGCTGGTGCTTGGGCTGCTGATTTACCTGGCCCGTCTGAGCGTAAGGCTGTTGGTGACATCCGGTGGTTTGCTCAATCCCTGGTCACGCTTGCACAGCCGTCGTCGTGTTCGCCTGGCCTCTGAGCAGGGCTTTCTCGATCTTGCAGAAGGTCGCTGGGCGCGTGCTCTGCGGCACTTGAAGCAGGCGGCTCATAGCTCGCCGCAACCGTTGAGCTATTACCTGGGTGCGGCGCAGGCGGCAAACCAGTTGGGGCATTACGAAGACAGTGACAGCTTGCTGGAGCAGGCGCTCAACCGCCAGCCACAGGCGGAGCTGGCGATAGCCTTGCAGCATGCCGAACTGCAACTGGCGCGTGGCCAGACGGCGGATGCGCTGGAGACGCTGCAGGTTATGCGTGCGCGTCATCCGCATCACCATCTGGTATTGCGCCAGCTGCAGCAGCTCTATCTGCAGGCGGGTGACTGGTCGGCCTTGGTCGGCTTATTGCCCGACCTGCGTAAGGAAAAAGCCCTGGGTAACGCCGAGTTGAGTGAGTTGGAGCGCCAGGCTTGGCGCGGGCGCTTGCTGCAGACTGGGCGACAGCTCGACGCAGGCGCCCCGGCCACGCTGGCCGCCTTGCAACAGGCTTGGCAAGCCATGCCAACAGCGCAGCATCGTGAACCCGAACTCTTAGCGGTGTATGCCGAGCAGCTGCGCGTGCTGGGCGCCGAGGCCGAGGCGGAAGAGCTGCTACGGCATGCCTTAAAGCAGCACTACGACGTAACGCTGGTGCGCCTCTATGGTTTGCTCCATGGTCGTGATGCGAGCCTGCAGTTGCAGGCGGCCGAGGGTTGGTTGAAGCAGCATCCAGAGGATGCTGGGCTGTTGCTGACGCTTGCTCGGTTGTGTTTGCACAGTCAGCTATGGGGCAAGGCCAAGGACTATTTGGAAAGCAGCCTGACCTTCCAGCGTCACCCGGAAACCTGTACCGAGCTGGCGCGCCTGCTGGCGCAATTGGGTGAGGTGGAACGCAGCAATGGTCTGTATCAGGAAGCCCTGCGCCTGCTCGATCCGCGCTTGTGCCCGCCGGCATTGCCAGCGGCCACCTGACTGAGTCGTTGATCGAGGTGTGTATGCGGACCTTGTTGCTGTTTTGCTTGATGACGCTAATGGCCGGTTGCGCCGGCCCGCAGGTGAATGATTACGCCCGTGAGCAGCCGCGCCTGGAGATGAGCGATTACTTCAGCGGCGACTTGCAGGCCTGGGGTATGTTCCAGAACCGCTCCGGGGAGGTGGTCAAACGCTTCCATGTCGCCATGACCGGCACTTGGGAAGGCGAGGTTGGCGTGCTAGATGAGCGCTTTACCTACAGCGATGGCACGACCGAACGCCGCATCTGGACCCTAAGAAAACAAGCCGACGGCAGTTGGCGCGGCACCGCCGATGACGTTGTCGGTGAGGCGGTCGGGCACATCGCCGGCAACGCGCTGAACTGGCGTTACCAGCTGCGTTTGCAGGTTGACGACTCAAGCTATGTGGTTGATTTTGATGATTGGATGTACCTGATGGACGATCAGGTGATGCTTAACCGGGCGCGCATGTCCAAGTGGGGCGTTGATCTTGGCCAAGTGACCTTGAGCTTTTACAAGCCCGCTGCGGCGAAGAGGGCCGAGTAATCACTGTTTAAACGCTTGTATGAAATTTTCTCCAGAGCTGTCTTGAAGGCTTAGGCCTGCGGGAATAATCTGGCCCGTAGTACCGCCGGAAAGTTGCCGTTTCACGGTTGTCTTCCCAGACCTTGCAGCGACTGACAAAAATCTGTCTCGATGCAGGCGAACAACACTAATAGCAATAGGGAAGTAGAGGTCATCATGCTCGAGAGTTGTCAGAACGCCCAAGAACGATGGGGTGGAGTTCACCTGCTGATTGACCGCTGGCTGCAAGAGCGCAAAGAGCTGGTGGAGGCGTACGCCGCCATTAATGGCTCAGCGCAGGTACCGAGCGCTGAGACCTTGCAGCACTTCTGCGAAATCCTTGTCGACTACGTGTCGGCTGGCCATTTTGAAGTCTATGAACAGCTAACCAGCGAAGCCAAGGCGTTTGGGGATCAGCGTGGCCTCGAGCTGGCCAAGCAGATTTACCCGCGTATCGAGGTGATCACCGAAGTGGCGCTGGCGTTCAATGACCGCTGCGACAAAGGCGATTGCCAAGACTCGGTTTCGCTGCTGGATGAGCTGAAACGCTTGGGTCAATTGCTGCACGAACGTTTCGAGCTGGAAGACTGCCTGATCGAAGTCCTCCATAACGCCCATCAGGAACAGGCTGCGCCTGCTATCTGATGCGTTACTCCTTGGTGTCGAGCAACTCCAGCTCGAACACCAGGGGTGAGTAGGGGGGGATCAAATCCCCCGCACCTTCTTCGCCATACGCCTGGGCCGAAGGAATCACCAAACGCCACTGTGCGCCCACCGGCATCTTCTGCAGCGCGCTGCGCCATCCAGCAATTACGCTATCCAGGCGAAACCACTGTGCGGTCTGGCTTTCGTCGAACTGGCTGCCATCGGCCAAGAAACCGATATAACGCACCTGTATACGGTCTTTCGGTCCCGGTTTGCGGCCGCTGCCCGCGCGTAATTCCTGCATCAGCACGCCATCCTGCAGTACGCGTACGCCGGCCTTGGCTTTCTCAGCAGCAAGAAAACGCTGTTCGGCTGTCTTGGCTTTCTCGATGCGTTCCGGCGCGTTGGCTAGCTGGGCTTCATGCTCAGCCAGCAGGCTTTCGATGCGCGCGGCATCCAGTGTCAGCGGTTCATTGCGATAGGCCTGACGCAAGCCATCGAGCAGGGCTTGCAGCTCCAGATCAGGCACCTCGTCGCGCAGCCGCTCACCGAGTTTTACCCCCAGGCTATAGGCCAGATCGTGCTCGTGCTCATGTGCGTGAGCGAAGGGGGCGAACAAACAGAGCAGTAGCAGGGTGACACGTAACATGGGCGTTCTCCGGCCGAAGGTGCGCCGATTATGCCAGTCAGGTGCGGCGAGGTGGCAAGGCGAACAAAAGGCGGTCTAGTATGGCGCCATCTTAATCCGCCAGGAGGCGCGTTATGTCGGCTACAAAGAATGCAAAGAAGAAGTCAGTGAGCACCCCGCTGCACCTGTTGCAGCAACTCTCCAGTAGCCTGCTTGAGCATCTTGAAGATGCCTGCACGCGCGCGTTGGTTGATGCTGAAAAACTGCTCGCCAAGCTGGAAAAGCAACGCGGTAAAGCCCAGGAAAAACTGCATAAAGCCCGCAGCAAAATGCAGGATGCCGCAGTAGCCGGCAAAGCCAAGGCGCAGGCCAAGGGTAAAGAAGCTGTGGTGGAGCTGGAGCAACTGCTAGATACCCTGAAAGACCGTCAGAGTGAAACCCGCACCTACATCGCCGGACTCAAGCGTGATGCTCAGGAAAGCCTGAAACTGGCCCAAGGCGTGGGTAAGGTTAAAGAGGCCGTAAGCAAGGCATTGGACAACCGCTCGGCCAAGGTTGCTGCAGTTAAACCGACTGCCAAGCCGGCCGCGATCAAAGCTTCGGCCAAGCCAGCGGCTAAAGCGGCTACGCCAGCCACCAAGGTTCCAGCTAAAGCCCCCGCCAAGCCGGCTGCTAAAGCCCCGGTCAAGGCCGCAAGCAAAGCTCCCGCCGCCGCAAAACCTGCAGCCAAGGCCCCTGCTAAACCTGCAGCGAAGAAACCAGCAGCCAGCACGGCCAAGCCTGCCGCGAGCAAGCCGGGTGCACAGCCTGCCAAGGCAGCGGCTAAACCGGCAGTGAAGAAGGCGCCTGCGGCTAAACCCGCCAGCAAACCCGCGGTCAAAGCAGCTGCAAAACCTGCAGCTAAGCCGGTGGTGAAGAAAGCGGCCGCCAAGCCTGCCGCTAAACCGGTTGCCGCCAAGCCAGCTGTTGCTAAAGCAGCGGCTGCCGAAGCGCCTGCTGCAGCTGTCGGCAGCAATGGCAGTACCCCGCCAAGCGCTGTTTAAGCGCTGAGGTGCGTCACCGCGATGCGCAGCGTTTGCAGCGCATCGCGGTTGCCGGGCTGGGTCGCCAGGCGTTCCAGCCAGTTCGGCGGCGCGTTCGCCACGCCGTTTGGCCAATCTTGAGTGCACGCCTCTAGGCGTTCCAGCTGCTCGCGTTCTGCGGCCAGCTCGAGTTGCTTGATCTGTTCACGTAACTGCGTCAGGGCGTTATCGCTCTGCGCCAGCTCACGCCAGCTCTGGCGCAATTGGCGTAGCGGCACCACCACCTGCTGTTGCCAGGGCTGCGCTAGAGCGCGCAAGGCCTCGGTACGCTCCTCGGTGCAGGCAACTTGTCGGCGCTCCAGCCAGGCAGCGCAGAGCAGCAAGCATACATCCGCCCCTTGGGCTTGCAGCTGCAGGCACGCAGCCTCGACGCCAGGGCGTTGATACAGGGTTTCGGCGAATCGCCACAGGTCAGTAGGCATGGTGCTTTCCGGGTTTCACTAGGGTCTGTTCCCGTTTCATTCACGGCCGCGCCGGAGCCTGTTTTTGCGCGAGGCAAGGCACGAGACACGAAGTTTGTTCAGCACATCCATGTGCTTAACCCCTTCGGGGCTTGCGCGCAAAAACGCTCCCTGCGTTTTTGTGGTTGTTCCAAATGAGTGTCGAGAAACGCAGTATCGCGCAAAAACAGGCCCGGCCCTTTGGGTTGCGCGGGAAATGGCCCCCGCTGTTGTTGCAGGACTTGGCAAGGGAATGACCATTACCTGCGTCCTGCGCCTAACCGGGGGCCATTTCTCGCGGCAACGCGGCAACGCGGCTCGCGATGAAACGGGAACAGACCCTAAAGGGACTCTGGTAGACTCCGCCGCCATTATGATCCGACTTCTGAACCTGACTTTACAGCGTGGCCCTCAGCGTCTGCTAGAAGACGCCGAGATGACCCTGCACCCCGGCCACAAAGCCGGCCTGATCGGCGCCAATGGCGCCGGCAAATCCAGCCTGTTTGCCCTGTTTCGTGGCGAGCTGAGTGCGGACGCGGGCGATTGCCTGATTCCCGCCGATTGGCGTGTGGCCCATATGCGCCAGGAGATCGACGCGGTCGAGCGCCAGGCGGTGGACTACGTACTCGACGGTGACGTGCAACTGCGCCGAGTGCAGGCCGATTTGGCCGTGGCCGAAGCCGCCCATGACGGCACTGCAGTGGCGCGCTTACACACCGAACTGGACACCCTCGACGGTTACAGCGCCGACGCGCGGGCGCGCAAACTGCTCGCCGGCCTGGGCTTTGACAGTGCGCAGATGGATCGTCGGGTTGGCGATTTCTCGGGCGGCTGGCGTATGCGCCTGAACCTGGCGCAGGCCTTGATGTGCCCCTCCGACCTGCTGCTGCTCGATGAGCCAACCAACCACTTGGATTTGGACGCGATTCTCTGGCTGGAAAGCTGGCTGAAAAACTATCCGGGCACCTTGCTGCTGATCTCCCACGACCGAGACTTTCTCGATGCCGTGGTCGATCACGTAGCTCACCTCGATCAGCAGAAGCTGACGCTGTATCGCGGCGGCTATTCAGCGTTTGAACGCACCCGTGCCGAGCGTTTGGCGCAGCAGCAGCAAGCGTACGAGAAGCAGCAAGTGCAGCGTGCGCACATGGAAAAGTACATTGCGCGCTTCAAGGCTCAGGCCACCAAGGCCCGTCAGGCACAGAGCCGGATCAAGGCGCTGGAACGCATGGAGGAGTTGTCTGCCGCCCATGTCGATTCACCCTTCGATTTTAGCTTCCGTGAAGCCGACAAGATTTCCAGCCCGCTGCTGGACCTGAGCGAAGGTCGCCTCGGTTATGGCGACAAAGTGGTGCTGGAGAAGGTCAAACTGAACCTGGCCCCCGGCGCGCGGATTGGCTTGCTCGGGCCGAATGGTGCGGGTAAGTCGACCCTGATCAAAAACCTATCCAATGAGCTACAGCCGATCAGCGGCCGTTTGCAGCGTGGCGAGAACCTGGTGGTTGGCTACTTTGCCCAGCATCAGCTCGACGCCCTGGATGACAAGGCCAGCCCGCTGTTGCACTTCCAGCGCCTGGCACCGACCGAGCGGGAACAGACCCTGCGCGATTTCCTCGGTGGTTTCGACTTCCGTGGCCCACGCTGCGACGAGCCGGTGCTGAACTTCTCCGGTGGTGAGAAAGCCCGCCTGGCCTTGGCGCTGATTGCCTGGGGCAAGCCCAACCTGCTGCTGCTCGATGAACCTACCAACCACCTCGACCTGGAAATGCGTCTGGCGCTAACCATGGCCTTGCAGGAATTCAGTGGCGCCGTGGTGGTGGTTTCCCACGACCGGCATTTGCTGAAAAGCACCACCGACGAGTTTTTACTGGTGGCTGATGGTCAGGTGCAGCCGTTCGATGGTGACCTGGAAGACTACGCCCGCTGGCTGGTGGATTACCGCACGCGGCAAGCGCCAACCAGCGGTGGCGAAAGTGGCGTGGATAAAGCCGACAAGCGTGTGCAGCGTCAGGCCGCTGCGGCCTTGCGTCAGCAGTTGGCCCCGCACAAACGTGAAGCCGACAAGCTGGAGAAAGAACTGGGTCAGTTGCATGCCCAGCTCGCCGCCGTGGAAACCCGCTTGGGTGATGGCGGCATCTACGAAGCCGCACAGAAAGATCAACTGCGTGATGCCTTGGCCGAACAAGCCAAGCTGAAAAGCCGTGAAGCCGATCTCGAAGAGCGCTGGATGTCGGCACTGGAAACCTTGGAAGCCTTACAGGCTGAACTGGAGGCCGCCAGTTGAACATCACCCTGCCGGCGCTGGAATGGCTGATGACCTGGCGTGAGCCGTTGCTCAGGGCCGGTCAAATCATTCTGATCCTGCTGTTAGCCTGGCTGTTGCAGCGCATTTTGACTCGCGGCATCACCCGCCTGGGCAACCGTTATCCGCAGTTGCCGGCCGAACTGCTGATGCCGCTGCGCGGTCTGGTGCGTTGGTTGATCTTGGGCAGCGCTTTTATGCTGGTGTTGGAGCGCTTGGGCGTCTCCGCTCAGGTGCTGTGGACCGCGCTCACAGGCTTTGCGGCGGTGGCAGCGATCGCCTTTTTCGCGATCTGGAGCGTGTTGTCCAACATGTTCTGTGCGCTGCTGATCTTCGCCATGGCGCCGTTCCGCCTCGGCGATTGCGTCGAGGTGCTGGAGAGTGCTGACAAACCCGGCGTGCGCGGGCGAGTGGTGGCAATCAATCTGTTCTACACCACCCTGGAAGACCTCAGCGGCGATGCACCTGGCGCCTGGGTGCAAATCCCCAATAGTCTGTTTTTCCAAAAAGCCGTACGCCGCTGGCGCAATGGCGAACTTCCCTCCCCACGAAACACTGAGGTTTAAGCATCATGGAATGGTTGGCCAGCCCTGAACTTTGGGTCGCTTTTCTGACCTTGACTGCCCTGGAAATTGTCCTCGGCATCGACAACATCATCTTTATCTCGATCCTAGTCAGCCGTTTGCCTAAGCATCAGCAACCCAAGGCGCGTTTCTTCGGCCTGGCGCTGGCCATGGGTACGCGAATTCTGCTGCTGTTGTCGATCAGCTGGGTGATGCGCCTGACGGCCGACCTGTTCCATGTGTTCGACCAAGGCTTCTCCGGCCGTGACCTGATTTTGTTCTTCGGTGGTCTGTTCCTGTTGTGGAAGAGCACTGCCGAGATCTTCCACAGCCTGGAAGGCGAAGAAGAAGCTCAAGCTGTGGGTGGCAAGACTTATGGCTTTATGGGCATCATCGTGCAGATCGCGATTATCGACATCGTGTTCTCCCTGGACTCGGTAATCACCGCTGTCGGCCTGGTCGACAACGTGCCAGTCATGGTGGCGGCCATCGTCATCTCAGTGATCGTAATGATGCTCTCGGCAGGCACCATCAGCGACTTTATCGACAAGCACCCGAGCCTGAAAATCCTCGCCCTGTCGTTCCTGATTGTGGTGGGTACCGTGCTGGTTGCCGAAGCTTTCGGCGTGCATGTGCCGAAGGGTTATGTGTACTTCGCCATGGCCTTCTCGCTGGCCGTTGAGGCCGTCAACATTCGCCTGCGCACAGCCCGCGCTCGGGCGCGCAAGGAAGAGCTGGAACCCGTCGCGCTGCGTAAAGACCAGCCAGACTAATCGTGCGCTTGCAAAGGGGCTGGTTCCTTGCCCCTTTGCAAGCCTGTTCAATTCACCTGGCGAGGCAGCCGCCATTGCGTGGCGGTGAGCCATTCGGCAAAGGCCGCGGGCGGCAGCGGTTTGCTCAGCAGGTAACCCTGGGCGATATCGCAGCCGAGCTGATCGAGGCGTTCGAGAATGGCCTCGGTTTCGACGCCTTCGGCGACGATTTTCAGGCCCATGTTGTGCCCCAACTCAATGGTCGAGCGCACGATGATGTCGTCATCGGGGTTGCTCAACAGGTCGAGAACAAAGGATTTGTCGATCTTCAGCTCATGCACCGGCAGGCGTTTGAGTTGGGCCATGCTCGAGTACCCGGTGCCGTAGTCGTCGATCGACAAAAGTACGCCCAGTTCAAACAGCTGCTGCAGTTGGCCCATCGCCAGTTCCGGGTCAGCCATCACTGCGCTCTCAGTGATTTCCACCACCAGGCAGGCGGGTGAGACGTCATGTTCGCGTAACTGAGCGGCGATAAAGCCGGCAAAGCCAGGATCGGCCAGGTCCAGTGCCGAGACATTGATCGCGGTTTTCAGGTCCAGGCCCTGCTCATGCCAGGCGCGGCTCTGCGCCACGGCAGTGCGCACCACCCAGCGGGTCAGGGCGCAGACGTTGCCGGTTTGCTCGGCCAGGGGAATAAATTCATCGGGCGCGATAAAGCCGTGCACCGGATGAATCCAGCGCACCAGGCATTCCACGCCATACAGGCTACGTGCGCGGATATTCAGCTTGGGCTGGAAGTACAGGCTGAGCTGGCCGCCTTCCACCGCACCTTTCAACTCGCTCATCAGCGCCAGGCGCAGCAGGCTGTGACGGTCCAGCTCCGGGCGGTAGAGGGCGTAGGGTGAGCGCTGCTGTTTGCCCAGGTACATCGCTACTTCGGCGTGTTGCAGCAGGCTGCCGGCGCTTTCTCCGTGGTCCGGGTAAAGCGCAATACCGACTGTCGCGTTAAGGACCATGCTGATGCCGCGTACGGCAAAGGGTTCATGCAGGGCCGTGCGGTAGTGCTCGGCTGCAGGGATCAGCAGGCTGGGCTGGCAAGGGCTGATCAGCAAGGCAAACTCATCGCCGCCCAGGCGCGCCAGTTGCTCGTGTGGGCGTAACAGTGCGTTGAGGCGTTCGGCGAGTTGGCACAGCAGCACGTCGCCAGCCTCGTGGCCGAGGGTGTCGTTAAGGTCCTTGAAATTGTCCAGGTCCATCAACAGCACCGCCACGCCTTCACCCGGCTGGCAGTGCACCAGAGCCTGCTGCAGCTCGGCAACGAAGCGGTTGCGGTTGGCCAGTTCGGTCAGTGGGTCACGGTAGGCGAGGAAACTGATGGTGGTTTCGCGCTCGGCGATGCCTTGCTGCATGGCGATGAATTCGCGGGCGAGCAAGCCGATCTCACCGCTGGCCTGAGTGGCCGGCGCTTGCATCGCCCCCTGATAGTCGCCGCTGGCGATGCGCCGCACGTTTTCGACCATTTGGCTCAGCGGCCGACTGACCGTATTGGCGATCCACAGCGCACCGAGGCCGGCGAGCAGCAGGGCGATGGCGAAGATGCCTGCCAATTGCCATTGCAACGGTTGGTAGTCGGCCAGCTCGGCCGACAGCGAGCGCATCAGCAGCACCTGCAAGGCTCCACTGGTGCCCGTCAACGGCGCACGCAGGGCGACTTGCTCAAGGCCTTGCAGGTCAAAGCGGAACACGCCGTTGGCATTCGGCAGCTGCTGGCCGGCCAGTTCGGCACGCGACAGCGCCGCCAGGTTGCTGGCCAGGACCCTGTACTGGCCGGGGCGGCCGTCGAGCAGTGCCACATCAGCGCCGCTGAGGCGTGCCAGGTGACTGACGGCCTGGTCGTCCAACTCGAAGGCCATCAACAGCCAGCCCATCAGGTTGGGCCGGGGGGCGAAGATCGGCGTGGCGTTGATATGCAGCACCCGTTCACCGAATACCACCAAACGTTCTGCGCTCTGCGGGTCATTGGGGTCGAACAGGTCGTTCCAGGGCAGTGGGTTGCCGGGCAGCAATTCGCCGCTGGTGCCGGCGAGAATCAGCCCTTCGGGGGCGCTGACCAGGGCAAAGCTGGCCTGGCTGCGCGAGGTGAAGGACTCCAGTGCGGCGGACAGCGACTGCGCCTCCTGCTGTGGGCTGGCGACCAGGTCAGCGATCTCGCCGAGCAGGGTGAAGTCCTTGGCGATCAGGTCCGCCATGGCGCTTTGCGCTTGGCGTCGGCTCTGCAGTTCGTTGCTCAGCACCGCGTGGGCAAAGTCCAGCTGACCGGCGACCTGGCTCAGGGTGTGCTGGTAGGTGGAGCGATAAACCAGGGCCAACAGCAGCACCATCACCGCCAGCAGCAACAGCAGAAAGAAACTCAGAATTTTGCCGCGCAGGGTCATGGCGCGTAGCCGCCTTTGCCTTGTGGGCGCATGGCCGGAGTCTTCGGCCTGGGGTCGCGCTTGAGCGGGGCGTCCAGTTGCCAGGTCAGCTGGCTGGCGTTTGGCAGGGCGCGGCTCAGCGCTGCGCTGGCGTCACTTAGGCGCGGGTGCCAGAGGTGCAGGGTTTGCCCGGCGGCCGTATCGAACGCCAGGCGCGCACGGCCTTTGGCGTCGGTCTGGGCGAACCAGGGGCTGTCCAGTACCAGGATAAAACCGAGCATCCAGTCATGGATATTGCAGCCCAGGGTCACCAGGCCAGGCTGGTCGAAGCGCAGCTCCTGCGGGGCGGCGTTCTGCTGGTGCAGGCGCAGCTCGAAGCGCTTGGCCGGGGAGAAGGAATAGACGTGATGGTTGATCGGGTCAGAGTTGGGAAAACTCACCGTGGTGCCGACTTGCACCGGCAGGATATAGGGGCTGAACTGGCGTTTCTGCTGGTCCATCACCACGTGTGCGGTGCTCGGTTGGCCGGGGCCCGGCTCGACCCATACAACCGCGTCGGCGAGGGGTTTGCCCTGCTGGTCGAGCAGCTCGATATCCAAGCTGGCCGCCTCGGCCATGCCGCCCATCAGTACGCCCAGCAGTAGCCAACCGGACTTGCCCATAGTTGCCCCCAGCGCCGCTTAATCGTAGCGCTGAGTATAGGAAGGCTTTGCTGACCGGCCAGCCGTTCAGTTCTGAGCGATGGCGATAATCTGCTCGATCAGCCATTGCAGCGCCGGGTCGCGCTGACGCTGCGCCAGGCTGACGGTTTCGAGGTGAAAGGGACCGAGGGCGAAGGGCAGTTCAAACAATTGCAACGGCAGCAGGGTGGCGAAGTGGCGTGCCAGTTGGGTGGGCAGCACGGCCGCCAGTTCACTGCTGGCGACTATATGCGCGGCCTGCAGGTAGTTGGGCGTGGTGTAGAAAATATCGCGGCACAGGCCCTGCTCACCGAGCCACTGGTCCACCATGCCGCGGGTTTGGCCGCCGTGCACCCAGAGGTGGCGCAGTTGCAGGAAGCGCTCAAGGTCCATTAACCCAGCGCCCAGCGGATGGTCACGGCGCAACGCCAGTTGCAGGGTTTCACTCATCCAGTGCTGGCGGGCGAACCGCGCGGGGATATCTTCGAAGCGTCCCAGCACTAAATCCAGCTCACCTTTGTCCAGCGCCTCGGCGGGCAAGCTGGGGCTCAGGTGGCGGATGTCGATGCACATGCCAGGTGCCTGCTGGCGGAGTTGGTCGAGCAGGCGCGGCATGCAGATCAGCTCAACATAGTCAGTGACCGCGATACTGAAGCGCTGTCGGCTGCTGGCGGGATCGAAGGCCTCGCCGCACTGCAGGCTTTGTTCTATCTGCTGCAGGGCGCTGCGAATCGGCGCCTCTAGAGCCAGCGCCCGTGGGGTTGGCTGCATGCTGCGGCCGACCCGCACCAGCAGCGGATCGTCGAGCAGTTCGCGCAAGCGATTCAGGGCATTGCTCACTGCCGGTTGGCTGAGTGACAGACGTTCAGCGGCGCGGGAAACATTGTGCTCGCGCATCAGTGCATCAAACACGCGCAGCAGGTTGAGGTCGAACGTTGAGATATTCATCAGCTGAATACGACTTATCACAAGACTAAATTTCAAAAATAGTAACGCCTTGCTTATGGTGGTTGGCGAATTTTCTTCAGCTGATCAAGAGGCACCGCATGAGCCAAGATGCTTTCACCCTCGAACAAGCCGCCGTGATCGGGGCGGGCACCATGGGCCGCGGTATTGTCATGAGCCTGGCCAACGCTGGGATTCAGGTGTTATGGCTGGATAACAATCCGCAGATGCTCGATCAGGCCAAGAGCGTGGTCGCCGAGACCAATGCCCATAACCTCAAGCTTGGCCGCATCAGCGCCGAGCAGGCGGCGGCGCGCCTGGCTTGCGTGACCCCGGTGGGTGATTACGCGGCGCTGGCGGATGCCGACCTGGTGATCGAGGCGGTGTACGAGAACCTTGAACTCAAGCAGCAGATCTTCCGTACGCTCGACGCCACCTTGAAGCCGGGCGCGATCCTGGCCAGCAACACCTCGGCACTGGACATCGACGCGATTGCCGCCGTCACTCAGCGCCCTGAGCAGGTGCTGGGCCTGCACTTCTTCAGCCCGGCGCACATCATGAAACTGCTGGAAATTGTGCGCGGCGCCAAGACTGCACCGGCGGTGCTGGACGCGGCCGTGGCACTGGGCCGGCGTATCGGCAAGGTCAGCGTGGTGGCCGGCAACTGTGACGGCTTTATCGGCAACCGCATGCTGCACACCTACGTGCGTGAGGCGCGCATGCTGCTGCTCGAAGGGGCATACCCGCATCAAGTGGATGCCGCACTGCAGGGGTTTGGTTTCGCCATGGGCCCGTTCCGCATGTACGACGTGGTCGGGATTGATCTTGAATGGCGCGCTCGCGAGCTGGCGGGCAAGGGCCAGGATGATCCTGCGGTGCAGGTGGATAACCGCCTCTGCGGCCTCGGTCGTTTCGGTCAGAAGGCGCGCATGGGTTATTACCGCTACGCCGAAGGCAGCCGCCAGGCCGAGCACGATCCCGAGGTGGATGCGCTGGTGCTGCAAGTGTCCGAGCAGCTTGGGTTTAGCCGCCGCGAGATTGGCCCCGAGGAAATCCTCGAGCGCTGCCTGCTGGCGCTGGTTAATGAGGGCGCAAAAATCCTTGAAGAAAACATCGCCGCTAACAGCCATGACATCGACCTGGTCTACCTAAACGGCTACGGTTTCCCGGCGGAAAAAGGCGGGCCGATGAGCTGGGCCGATAGTCAGGGCGCGGCGGGCATCCTCGGCCGTTTGCAGAACCTGCAACGCCACTTTGGCAGCCATTGGCAGCCGGCTGCACTGATTGAGAAGCTGGTCAGCAGTGGCCAGCGCTTTGCTGATGTGCAAGAGGAGCGGGTATGAGCTATCAGGCCCCGCTGCGTGACATGCGTTTCGTCCTGCATGAATTGTTCGATATCAGTGGCCATTGCGCGCTGCTCGGCAACGGCCTCGACCGCGAGCTGATCGATGGCGTGCTGCAAGAGGGTGCCCGCTACACCGCCGAGGTGGTGGCACCGCTCAACCGCAACAGCGACGAACAAGGTTGCCTGTTGCGTGATGGCCAAGTGAGCACCCCGGACGGCTTTGCCGAGGCCTATCAGCAGTATGTTGATAACGGCTGGGCGAGCATGACCGGGCCGAGCGAGTACGGTGGCCAGGCGCTGCCGCAGATGCTGGCGTGCAACTTCCACGAGATGCTGATGGGTGCGTCGTTGTCGTTCCGGGTGTATTCCGGGCTGACTGAAGGCGCGGTGCTGGCACTGTACAAACACGGTAGCGAGGCGCTCAAGGACGCCTATCTGGCAAAGCTGGTCAGCGGCCAGTGGACTGGCACCATGTGCCTGACTGAACCGCAGGCTGGCACCGACCTGGCCCTGCTGCGCACCAAAGCCGAGGCGCAGGCGGACGGCAGCTACAAGGTTAGCGGCAGCAAGATCTTTATCAGCGGCGGTGAGCAGGACCTTTCGGAAAACATCGTTCATCTGGTGCTGGCGCGTCTGCCGGATGCGCCAGTCGGGGTGAAGGGCATCTCTCAGTTGTTGGTGCCGAAATTTATCGCCGCTGCCGACGGCACGCCAGGCCAGCGTAACGCGCTGTCTTGCGGCGCCATCGAGCACAAGATGGGCATCAAGGGCGCGTCGACCTGCGTGATGAACTTCGACGGTGCCACCGGCTGGCTGCTCGGCGAAGCTAATCAGGGCCTGGCGGGTATGTTCACCATGATGAACGACGCGCGTTTTCAGGTCGGTTTGCAGGGCCTGGGCATCGGCGAGGCGGCTTTTCAGGGCGCGCTGCGTTATGCCCGTGAGCGCTTGCAGTCGCGTGCGTTGAGCGGGCCGGCGGAACCGGCCAAGGCGGCTGACCCGATCATCCACCACCCGGATGTGCGGCGCATGCTGCTGACCCAAAAGAGCCTGGTCGAAGGCAGCCGCATGCTCGCCGTGTATTGCGCGCGTCAGCTCGATTTGGAGCACGGCCACCCCGATGCCTCCGCACGCAAGGCCGCCGGTAAACGCGCGGCGCTGCTGATCCCCATCGTCAAAGCCTTCTTTACCGACATGGGCCAGGAAGTCGCCAGCCATGCGGTGCAGGTCTATGGCGGGCATGGTTTTATCCGCGAGTGGGGTATCGAGCAGCTGATGCGCGACAGCCGTATCACTCAGTTGTATGAAGGCACCAACGGCATTCAGGCGCTGGACTATATCCGCCGCAAGGTGCTCGGCGATGGAGGTGCGGAGCTGTCGGCGCTGCAGGCCGAACTCAGCGAGCTGTGTGATGCCCACGTAGCGCGCCCGGCACTGGCAGCGCTGGCCACAACTGTACAAAGCCGACTGGGTGAATGGCGCGAGCTTAGCGCCGAGGTGATTGCCGCCAGCCAGCGCGATGTGCAGGAGATTGGCGCGGTGTCGGTGGATTTCCTCCAGTATTCGGCCTATGTGCTGCTGGCCGGGTTCTGGCTGCAGGCAGCGGCGCGGGCGCAGGATGCCTTGGAGTCCGCGACAGGCGAGCCCGCTTTTTATCAGGCCAAGTTGCAGTCAGCTGACTTTTACCTGCGTCGTGTGTTGCCGCGCGCCAGCAGCCACCGTGAGGCACTGCTGGGCGGTGCCACGTGCCTAATGGTTATGGATGAGGCGAGTTTCGCTTTCTGAGGCGCGTAGGATGAGCCGTATACGCGTGCAACCTAAGACATCAAGAGGACGCCCCATGCAGCCCTTTAGTTTTGCCACTACCGCGCAGATTCTCTGCGAAATCGGCGCCTCTCAGCGTCTGGCTGATCTGTGCCGTGAACGCGGCGCGCAGCGGGTGCTGATCGTCACCGACCCTGGCATTAGCAAGCTTGGGTTGCTCGACGAGGTGCTGGCGGGCTTTACTCGTGCTGGCTTGAGCGTCGAGGTATTCGATCAGGTGGTGGCCGACCCGCCCGAGACGATTCTGCTCGCTGCAGTGGCGCAGGCCAAGGCACTCAAGGCCGAATTGATTGTCGGTTTTGGCGGCGGCAGCTCGATGGATGTGGCCAAGCTGGTGGCCTTGCTGGCGCACCCCGAGTGCAGTCAGGCGCTGGTGGACATCTATGGCGTCGGTAATGCCCGGGGTCAGCGTTTGCCGCTGTTTCTAGTGCCGACCACTGCCGGTACTGGCTCGGAAGTCACGCAGATTTCCATCATCACCACCGGTGCCACCACCAAGATGGGCGTGGTCTCGCCGTTGCTGCTGCCTGATCTAGCGATACTGGATGCCGAGTTGACCCTCGGTTTGCCGGCGGCAGTAACGGCGGCAACCGGCATCGACGCCATGGTGCATGCGATCGAGGCGTACACCAGCAAACTCAAGAAGAACCCGCTGTCTGACCTGCTCGCACGTGAAGCATTGCGCCTGCTCGCCGCGAATCTGGATGAAGTGGTGAGCAATGGCGGCAACCGCGAGGCGCGCCAGGCCATGCTGCTCGGCTCCTGCCTGGCCGGGCAGGCGTTTGCTAACGCGCCGGTGGCGGCGGTGCATGCCCTGGCGTATCCGCTGGGTGGGCATTTCCATATTCCTCACGGCTTGAGCAACGCGCTGGTGCTGCCCCATGTACTGGGCTTTAACGCCCGTTCGGCTGCACCCTTGTATGCCGAGTTGGCGCCGTTGGTGCTGGGTGACGCGCTGCGCGCCGGCAGCGAGCTGGAGCAAACCGAACAACTGATTGGCGCGCTGGCTGATTTCAGTGTGCGCAGTGGCTTGCCGACCCGTTTGCGTTATGCGGGGGTGCCTGAGTCTATGTTGCCGACCCTTGCCCGCGATGCCATGCAGCAGCAACGTCTGTTGGTGAATAATCCGCGGGAAATGACCGAGGCCCATGCCCTGGCGATTTACCAAGTGGCCTATTGAGGCCATGGCGCGGCTAAAGCCCCTCCCACAACCGCGCCTCGGTCGTGGGAGGGGCTTTAGCCGCGATTGGCGAGCAGCGCGCCACTGAAATTCATGGGCAAGCCAGCTCCTAAAAAAGCCGGGATGCGTGTGTTTCCCGCTAACCGCAAGGACCCCTAATGAGCCAACCTCAACACTTGCGTGACGACTACCGCCATTTCCAGCCGATTACCACGCGCTGGCACGACAACGATGTTTATGGCCATGTGAATAACGTCACCTATTACAGCTTCTTCGACAGTGCGGTGAACACCTACCTGATCGAAGTTGGCGGCCTGGATATTCATAACGGCAACGTGGTGGGGTTTGTGGTCAGTTCAAGCTGCGACTACTTCGCCTCCATCGCTTTCCCCGACGCTATCGAGGTTGGCTTGCGCGTTGGCAAGTTGGGTAACAGCTCGGTGCAATACGAGCTGGCGGTGTTCAAGGCGGGTGAGGATGAAGCCTGTGCGGCAGGGCGCTTCGTACATGTCTTCGTCGACCGCAGCAGCAATCGCCCGGTAAGTATTCCCGAGGTCTTGCGCGCGGCGCTGATGCGGCTGTTGATAGAGCCTGCCGCGTAGACGAAGCGTTACGCTGCAGTCGCGGCTCAAGCCGCTGGCGCAAAGTGTTAATTGCCGGACAAAGAAAAGCCGCGATTAAGCGGCTTTTTGTCATCAATAATCAGCACTCAGTGGTGTTTGTGCTTTTTATGCTTCTTGTGCTTTTTGCCGTGGGAGTGGCCGCCGTCGCGCTCGTTACCACCGGCATACTCATTGGCCAGTGCACCACCTGCCGCGCCGCCGAGGCCTGCGCCGATGAGCGACCCAGTGCTGCCGCCCATTTTGTCGCCGAGTACCGAACCACCGGCGGCACCCAGTCCACCACCCAGCGCCGCTTCGGTTTTGTTGCCGTCACGCGCGGTGATCACACCGCCCGCCGCCCCACCGAGGCCCGCACCAATCGCCGCGCCGGTGCTGCCACCGACTTGTTGGCCGATCACGTTCCCCGCAACGCCGCCGAGGCCGCTGCCAATGGCGACTTTGCCGGTATCGCCGGCGAAGGCCAGTGAAGAGGTCAGGGCGCTAATTAACAGCGCAGAAAATAATGTACGCATAGGGCAGACCTTCTTAGCTAAATGGGCATGCGAAATTTAAGTTGCTGATTTTTTAAGGGCAACACATTCGCACCGTGATCACACGTTAGTGTGACCACGGCATAGGCTTAGAGGTCATTTCGATGGAAAAAGTCCCTGCCACCGGTCGAATTTGTGATTGTCGCGCCAGCGCAACGCTTTACAGGATGCGCGCCTCGATTTGGCTGGCCTCTAGGCGGATGGCGATGTACTTCGAGGTTGGGGTAAAGCTGCCTTCACCGTAGCTTGCCAGTGGCACCAGTGGATTGGCCTCTGGGTAGTAGGCGGCGGCCTGGCCGGCGGGAATGTCGAAGGCCAGCAGGGTGAAACCGGCGACCTTACGCTCAATGCCATCATCCCAGATTGAGTGAATATCGACCTTTTGTCCCGGCTGGAAGCCTAAGCGCAGGATGTCGGCTTCGTTGGCAAACAGCACTTGGCGCTGGCCCTTGACCCCGCGGTAGCGATCATCCAAGCCGTAGATGGTGGTGTTGTACTGGTCGTGGGAGCGCAGGGTTTGCAGGATCAGGTCCGGCGTTTGTCCGCTGTTGCGCACCTGCGCGGGCAGCAGGTCTGCGGGCAGCGGGTTGGCCTTGAAGTTGGCTTTTTTACTGGGGGTGAGCCAGCGTCGTTCGGCCACCGCATTGCCTAGGTAGAAGCCACCAGGGTGTTGCAGGCGCTGGTTGAAATCGCTGAAGCCAGGAATGGTCTCGGCAATCAGCATGCGGATGCGCTGGTAATCGGCAATCAACGCGTCCCACTCCACCGGGTGGTCGCCCAGGGTGGCTTTGGCGATACCGGCGATGATCGCCGGCTCTGAGCGCATCTGGGGCGACAGCGGTTCGAGTTGGCCGTAGGAGGCGTGGATCATGCTGAATGAGTCCTCCACGGTCACTGCTTGCGGGCCACCAACCTGGTGGTCTATATCGGTACGGCCGAGGCACGGCAAGATCAGCGCGTCGCTGCCGGTGGTTAGGTGGCTGCGGTTGAGTTTGGTGCTGATCTGCACGGTCAGTGCGCAGCGGCTCAGTGCTAGATGGCTGCGTGGGCTGTCCGGGGTGGCTTGTGCAAAGTTGCCGCCCAGGCCGATAAACACCTTGGCCTGACCATCGAGCATGGCGTTGATCGCCTCGACGGTATTGTGACCCTGCGCGCGCGGCACTTGGAATTTAAAGCGCTGCTGCAGTGCATCGAGAAAGGCCGTGGTGGGCCGCTCATTAATGCCCATGGTGCGATCGCCCTGCACGTTACTGTGGCCGCGCACCGGGCACAGACCAGCACCGGGTCGGCCGAGGTTGCCGCGCAGCAGCTGCAGGTTGACGATTTCCTGAATGGTCGCCACCGAGTTGTGGTGCTGGGTGATGCCCATGGCCCAGCAGATGATCACCCGCTCGGCGCGGCGGTAGAGCAAGGCGGCGTGCTGCAAGTCATCCAGGCTCAGTCCGGATTGTTCGATCAGCGAGTCCCAGTTGCTGGCATCAAGCAACGCCAGGTAGTCATCTACGCCAGCGGTGTGCTCGGCGATAAACGCCAAGTCGAATACTGCCGGTTCGCCTTTGGCCAGCGCTTCGCGGTGCCATTGCAGGAGGAATTTGGCCATGCCGCGCAGAGCCGCCAGGTCACCGCCCAAGGCGGGACGGAAGAAGGCGGTGTTCAGAGGTTCAGAGCCGTTGGTGAGCACTTCCAGGGCGTGCTGCGGATGCTGAAAACGTTCCAGGCCGCGCTCTTTCAGCGGGTTGAAGCACACCACTTGAGCGCCGCGCTTTACCGCCTCGCGCAGGGGTTCGAGCATGCGTGGGTGGTTGGTGCCAGGGTTCTGCCCGAGCACGAAAATCGCGTCGCTGTGTTCGAAGTCGGCGAAGGTCACGCTGCCCTTGCCCACGCCGACGCTCTGGCCGAGGGCCACGCCGCTGGCTTCGTGGCACATGTTGGAACAGTCGGGGAAGTTGTTGCTGCCAAAGGCGCGCACGAACAGCTGATACAGGTAAGCCGCCTCGTTGCTGGCGCGGCCTGAGGTGTAGAACTCGGCCTGGTTGGGACTTTCCAGCTGTTTCAAGTGCTCGGCGATCAGGCTAAATGCAGCGTCCCAACTGATCGGTAGGTAATGATCGCTAGCCGCGTCATAGCGCATCGGTTCGGTCAGCCTGCCCTGGTATTCAAGCCAGTAATCGCTCTGCTCGCGCAGTTGGCTGACGCTATAGCGGGCGAAGAAGGTGGCATCCACGCGGCGTTTGGTGGCTTCCCAGTTGACTGCCTTGGCGCCGTTCTCACAAAACTTGATGTGGCCGTCTTCCGGCGAGTCGCCCCAGGCGCAACCCGGGCAATCGAAGCCGCCGTGCTGATTGGTCTTGAGCAAGGCTCTGAGGTTTTTGAACGGCTGCTGACT
>Ga0209504_1001067_pt1 | contig 21942 bp, 22 predicted proteins | sample COGITO_mtgs_1005_FD_184791 | JGI IMG/M metagenome (GOLD analysis project Ga0209504, IMG submission 184791) | Pelagic marine microbial communities from North Sea - COGITO_mtgs_100511 (SPAdes) (version 2) | ecosystem: Environmental > Aquatic > Marine > Epipelagic ...
CACCGAGGTCAGCCGCTCAGTATTCGATTTGCACATGACCATCTTCTGGATCTGCGTCGTCATCGGCGTGATCGTGTTTGGTGCCATGTTCTGGTCGATGCTCGTCCACCGCCGCTCCACCGGTCAGCAGCCGGCACATTTCCATGAAAGCACCACAGTCGAGATTCTCTGGACGGTTGTACCGTTGGTGATTCTGGTACTGATGGCCATTCCCGCGACCAAAACCTTGATTGAAATCTATGACTCCAGTGAATCGGAGCTGGATATTCAGATCACCGGTTATCAGTGGAAATGGCACTACAAATACCTGGGTGAGGATGTTGAGTTCTTCAGCAACCTCACCACCCCCAAAGACCAGATCAACAACAAGGCGACCAAGGGCGAGCATTACCTTTTGGAGGTTGATGAGCCATTGGTGGTTCCGGTTGGCACCAAGGTGCGCTTCCTGATTACTGCCGCCGATGTGATCCATTCCTGGTGGGTACCGGCTCTGGCCGTGAAGAAGGATGCCATCCCCGGCTTTATCAACGAATCCTGGACCCGCATCGATGAGCCTGGCCTCTACCGTGGCCAGTGCACTGAGCTGTGCGGTAAAGATCATGGCTTTATGCCGATTGTGGTCGAGGCTAAGTCGAAAGAGGATTACGCCGCCTGGTTGGCCGAGCGCAAACAATTGGCTATGGCCGAGAAGGAGCTGACCAGTAAGGAATGGACCCTGGATGAGCTGATGGTGCGCGGTGAGAAGGCTTACAACACGGCCTGCGTGGCTTGTCACCAAGCGAGTGGCGAGGGTCTGCCACCGATGTTCCCATCACTGAAAGGCTCGGCTATTGCCACCGGTCCGGCTGCGGGTCATATCGGCATCGTGGTCAACGGCAAGCCAGGCACCTCAATGGCCGCCTTTGGTAAGCAACTCTCGGAAGTCGATATCGCCGCGATCATCACCTACGAACGCAATGCCTGGGGCAATGCGGTAGGCGACATGGTCACGCCGAAAGACATCCTCGCGTTCAAACAGGCTCAGGAGTAAGGACATGAGTGCAGTGATCGACCACGGTCATGCCGGGCATGACCATCACCACGGCCCGGCCAAAGGCCTGATGCGCTGGGTGTTGACCACCAACCATAAAGATATCGGCACCATGTACCTGTGGTTCAGCTTCGCCATGTTCCTGTTGGGCGGCAGCATGGCCATGGTGATTCGTGCCGAGTTGTTCCAGCCGGGCCTGCAGATTGTGCAGCCGGAGTTCTTCAATCAAATGACCACCATGCACGGCCTGATCATGGTCTTCGGTGCGGTGATGCCAGCTTTCGTCGGCCTCGCCAACTGGATGATCCCGTTGATGATTGGCGCGCCGGATATGGCCTTGCCGCGCATGAACAACTTCAGCTTCTGGCTGCTGCCAGCGGCGTTCAGCATGTTGGTCAGTACGCTGTTTATGGAAGGTGGTGGGCCGAACTTCGGCTGGACCTTCTATGCGCCGCTGTCGACCACCTATGCACCGGAGTCGGTGACCTTCTTTATCTTCGCCATCCACCTGATGGGCTTCAGTTCGATCATGGGGGCGATCAACGTGGTCGCCACCATTCTCAATCTGCGCGCCCCTGGCATGACGTTGATGAAGATGCCGCTGTTCGTCTGGACGTGGCTGATTACGGCGTTCTTGTTGATTGCGGTGATGCCAGTACTGGCTGGGGTGGTGACCATGATGTTGATGGATATCCACTTCGGTACCAGCTTTTTCAGCGCCGCCGGTGGTGGTGATCCGGTGTTGTTCCAGCATGTGTTCTGGTTCTTCGGTCACCCCGAGGTGTACATCATGATCCTGCCGGCATTCGGCGCGGTCAGTGCAATCATCCCCGCGTTCGCCCGCAAGCCGCTGTTTGGTTACACCTCGATGGTTTACGCCACGGCTTCGATTGCCTTCCTGTCGTTTATCGTCTGGGCGCATCACATGTTCACGGTGGGCATTCCGCTGACCGGAGAGCTGTTCTTTATGTACGCCACCTTGCTGATCGCCGTGCCCACCGGGGTCAAGGTGTTCAACTGGGCGAGTACCATGTGGCGCGGTTCGATGACCTTCGAGACGCCCATGCTGTTCGCCGTGGCGTTCGTCATTCTATTCACCATAGGCGGGTTCTCCGGGCTGATGCTGGCCATCGCACCGGCGGATTTCCAGTACCACGACACCTACTTTGTGGTGGCGCACTTCCACTACGTGCTGGTGCCTGGGGCGATCTTCGGCATCTTTGCTTCGGCCTATTTCTGGCTGCCGAAGTGGACCGGGCATATGTATGACGAGACCCTCGGCAAGCTGCATTTCTGGATGAGCTTCATCGGCATGAACATGGCGTTCTTTCCGATGCACTTCGTCGGTCTTGCCGGCATGCCGCGGCGGATTCCCGACTACAACATGATGTTTGCCAACTTCAACATGGTGTCGAGCATTGGCGCCTTCATGTTCGGCGCAACCCAGTTGTTGTTCCTGTTTATCGTCATCAAGTGCATTCGTGGTGGCAAAGCTGCACCGGCTAAACCCTGGGATGGGGCTGAAGGGCTGGAATGGACAATACCGTCACCTGCGCCTTACCACACCTTCCAGACTCCGCCGGATGTGAAATAAGGACATGTGCAAATGAGCGAAGCCCTGTCGACTCGCCGTCTAGTTATCCGCCTCTGCGTGGTGGTGGTGGCTATGTTCGGCTTCGGTTTCGCTCTGGTGCCGATCTATGACGTGATGTGCCAGGCCTTCGGCATCAACGGTAAAACTGCCGGCGTGTACGAAGGCCAGCAGGCGGTGGACGAGCAGCGCCAGGTGCGTGTGCAGTTCTTGGCCACCAATGCCGCGGATATGGTGTGGGAGTTTGGTCCCCAAGCTGACGAGGTGGTGGTGCACCCAGGTGACAGTACGCAAATGCTGTTTGTTGCCTACAACCCCACGGACAAGCCCATGACCGCCCAGGCAATCCCCAGCGTGGCACCGTCCAAGGCGGCCGCTTACTTTCACAAGACTGAATGCTTTTGCTTTACCCAACAGGTACTGCAACCCGGCGAGCGCATCGAAATGCCGGTGCGCTTTATCGTCGATAGAGACTTACCGGCAGATGTTCGCCACCTAACCCTGGCTTACACCTTGTTTGATGTCACCGCGCGCAAACCGCCGGTGGCGCAAGTGACCCTTACCCGGGCGGCTCCATAAGGAGAACAATAAATGTCGAGTCACGAAACGCACGAAAGCTATTACGTCCCGGCCCAGAGTAAGTGGCCGATTATTGCCACCTTGGGCATGCTGGTGTCGGTTTACGGCGTTGGCACCTGGTTCAACGACATGAAGGCCGACCGCGCCGACTCCAACGGTCCGCTGATTTTTTTTATCGGTGGGCTGTTCCTCGCCTACATGCTGTTTGGCTGGTTCGGCAATGTGATCAAAGAAAGCCGCTCAGGCATGTACAGCCCGCAGATGGATCGCTCGTTCCGCTGGGGCATGAGCTGGTTCATCTTCTCCGAAGTGATGTTTTTTGCCGCTTTCTTCGGCGTGCTGTTTTATGTGCGCACCTGGGCCGGCCCGTGGCTGGGAGGTGAGGGCGACAAAGGGGTGAGCAACATGCTCTGGCCGGGCTTTGAGTACACCTGGCCGTTGCTCAATACCCCGGACCCAAAGCTCTTCCCGGCGCCGAGCGGCACCATCAGCGCCTGGGGCTTGCCGCTGATCAACACCATCTTGCTGGTGACCTCCAGCTTCACCCTGACCTTTGCTCACCACGCGCTGCGCAAGAATCACCGCAAGCCGCTGACCTTGTGGCTGGCCCTAACAGTGATTCTGGGCATTGCCTTTCTGGTGTTACAGGTCGAGGAATATATCCACGCCTATACCGAGTTGGGGCTGACGCTGGGTTCGGGTATTTATGGCGCGACGTTCTTCATGCTTACCGGCTTTCACGGTGCCCACGTAACCCTGGGTGCGTTGATGCTGAGCATCATGTTGATCCGGGTTATTCGTGGCCATTTCACCCCAGATAAGCACTTCGGCTTCGAGGCGGCGGCCTGGTATTGGCACTTCGTCGATGTGGTTTGGCTTGGTCTGTTCGTCTTCGTCTATGTGCTGTGAAGCGCTGTTTACCAGGTGACATGTGAGACCAGTTGGCCGCTGTAAAAGCCCCAGGTAATGAGGGCGACGGTCAAGGCGGTGAGGGTCACGCGCACAGTCAGCGCGTTGACCACCCGGGAGGTTCGACCTTCATCCTTGACCAGAAAAAACAGGCCACTGAATAGGCTGACCAGAGTGGCCAGGAGGAAGAGGACGATCGCGGCCTTGAGCATGCGTGACTCCCATGTGTGACTTCGGGGGAAGGGAAATGCGGTCTAGCTGCAGTATAGCCAGCTTGCACAGGGCTTTTGGGAGGTCGGCATGAATGCCTTCCGTCCTGGGCTGCTGCCTAGCATTCTGGTGTTGCTGCTGTTTCCGTGCCTGATCGCTCTGGGTTTCTGGCAACTGGCGCGCGCCGAGGAAAAGCGCGAGCTACTGGCGGCTCATCAGGCCCAGCAACAGGCTGCTCCGATCAGTATCGATGAGCTTGAGCAGCACCCCAATCCGGCCTACACCCGTGTGCAGTTGCAGGGCTTCTTCGACGCACGGCATACCGTGCTGCTGGACAATCGCACCCGCGATGGCAAAGCCGGTGTGGAGGTGCTGCAACCTTTCTACGATCAAGCCAGCGGCCTTTGGCTGCTGCTCAATCGCGGTTGGCTGCGTTGGCCAGATCGACGCATCCCCCCTACGTTCGCCACCCCGGATACACCGTTGCGCCTGCAAGCCACGGTGTATGTGCCGCTGGGCGAGGCCTTTCAATTGCACAGTGAGCCGGTCGCTACAGACTGGCCGCGGTTGGTCACTGAGGTCAAGCCCGATGCCCTGTGGCAGCAGCTTGGTCGTGGTGGCTTGAGTTATGAAGTGCGCCTGGAGCCAGGCCCAGCGTCATTCCAGAGCGATTGGCCGATTATCGCCATGAGCCCCGACAAACACATTGGTTACGCCGTGCAGTGGTTCGCCCTGGCGGCGGCCTTGCTCGGCCTGTTTATTTATTTAGGTCTATTTAATGCGCGGGAGACTCGCCATGAACCCAGCCATCGCCCTGCCTGATGCCTCACCTGAAGTGCCACCCAGCCAACGCCGTCGCGGGCGCCTGCAACTGATCCTGATTCTGGCCATCGTGATTGGCCCGATGATTCTTGCCACTGCCATGTACCAGTGGCGTTTCTGGGTGCCGGAAACCCGCAGTTACCACGGCGAGCTGATCGGAACCGGACAAAGCCGTGCCGATCTCGGTGTAGTCGGGGCTGATGAGGCACGTTGGCAGTTGTTGGTAACGGTGCCGGCGGTCTGCGATGAGGCGTGCAAAGAGCTGATATTCCTCGCCCGGCAAGTACACATTGGCCTGAATCGCGATGTTGCCCGTGCGGCCCATGGCGTGGCGACTGCCCAGCCGCTGACGAACGACTACGACGCTCAACTGCAGCGCGAATACCCGCAGTTGGCTCGCTATCAGCTGGAACTGGACGCCTATAACAAGGCGGCCGGCAAGGCTGAAGGTGCACAACTGTGGATCGTCGACCCGCGTGGCAACCTGGTGCTGCGTTATGACGCGACCAGCAAGGGCAAGGCGATTCTGAGTGACCTGCGGCACTTGCTGAAAATCTCCCAAATTGGCTGATAGACCATTGAAAGACTAAAGATCTATCTAAGGAGGAAGGATGAGCAAACCCGGTTACCGTTTCGCCTTATTCGCCACCGTATTGGCTGTGGTCGTGGTGCTGCTCGGTGCCTATACCCGTTTAACCCATGCCGGTCTGGGGTGTCCGGACTGGCCCGGTTGCTATGGCTTTATCGGCGTGCCGATGAGCGAACACAAGCAGACGTTGGCCGAGGTGCGCTTTCCCGACGCGCCCGTGGAAGTGGCCAAGGGCTGGTATGAAATGATTCATCGCTATTTCGCCGGCAGCCTGGGCTTGGTGATTTTGGGCCTGGCAGTACAGGCGCTGCGCCGGCGTAACGAGGTTGAGCAGCCGCTAAAGCTACCGCTCTTGCTCCTTGGGTTGGTGATCGTGCAGGCCGCTTTCGGTATGTGGACGGTGACCCTGAAACTCTGGCCGCAAGTGGTCACAGCGCATTTGCTGGGCGGTTTTGCCACCTTGAGTTTGTTATTTCTACTGACGCTGCGCCTATCCGGGCGGCTGCCTTTATTGCCGATGTTGCCCGCTAAATTGCGCGGTTTAGCGGCGTTCGGCTTACTGCTGGTCATTGGGCAGATTGCCTTGGGTGGCTGGGTCAGCAGTAATTACGCGGCGGTTGCCTGCGTCGACCTGCCGACCTGTCACGGTCAGTGGTGGCCGCAGATGGACTTCGCCAATGGTTTTCACCTGACCCAGCATATTGGCCCCAACTACCTGGGCGGCCAGCTCGACAGCGATGCGCGCACCGCCATCCATATGACCCATCGTATCGGCGCGCTGTTAGTGACGCTGGTGCTGCTGTTGCTGGCCTGGCAGCTCAAACGCAATGGCCTGTCACGTCTTGCTGGTCTGCTGATGCTGGCGCTGGTGGTGCAGGTCAGTCTGGGCATTAGTAACGTGCTGCTGCATCTGCCGCTGCAGGTTGCAGTGGCGCACAACCTGGGGGGCGCAGCCCTGCTGCTGACCCTGGTATTGATCAATTATCGGCTGCGCAGAGCGACACGGCTGGTATCCCCGGCGGCAGAAGCGCACGCTGGCTTTGCAGCGTTGCCGAGCAAATAACAAAAACAATCGAGGAGAGACCGTATGGCTACTCTAGCGCGCGAACACCAAGCCCACGCCAGCTGGCGCGATTATCTGGAGCTGACCAAGCCGCGGGTGGTGGTGCTGATGCTGATCACCTCCTTGGTCGGTATGTTTCTCGCGACCCGTGCCGGCGTGGCCTGGCAGGTGCTGCTCTTCGGCAACCTGGGCATTGGTCTGTGTGCCGGTTCTGCAGCGGCGGTTAACCATGTAGTCGACCGACGTATTGACTCGATCATGGCGCGCACCCTCAAGCGCCCCGTCACTTCAGGGCGTGTTTCGCCGACTGCAGCCCTCGGCTTTGCTTTGCTGCTGGCGGTGGCGGGGATGGCGCTGTTATTAACGTTTACCAATGAGCTGGCCGCCTGGCTGACGCTGGCTTCCTTGCTCGGGTATGCGGTGCTTTACACCGGCTTTCTCAAGCGCGCCACGCCACAGAACATCGTGATTGGCGGCCTCGCGGGTGCTGCGCCGCCGTTGCTTGGCTGGGTTGCAGTAACCGGCCATATCAGTGCCGAACCGCTGCTGCTGGTGCTGATCATTTTCGCGTGGACGCCGCCACACTTCTGGGCGCTGGCCATCCACCGCAAAGAGGAATACGCCAAGGCCGACATTCCCATGCTGCCGGTCACCCACGGCGAGCATTACACCAAGGTGCATATCCTGCTCTACACCCTGGTGATGTTTGCCGTAACGCTACTGCCTTACGCCATTCATATGAGCGGACTGCTCTACCTCGCCTGCGCCGTGGTGTTGGGCGGGCGTTTCCTGCATTGGGCGGTGGTGCTGTACCGTGACAGCAAACCGCATGCGGCGATCAATACCTTCAAGTTCAGCATCTGGTATCTTTTTGCGCTTTTTATCGCCCTGCTGGTCGATCACTACTTGCTGCTTAATATCTGAGGCCCCATGACCCGAACCCATACCACCGTTTTTGTGCTCGTAGCTATCGTCGCCCTGGTGATGGGTTTGACCGTCAATAAAGTGCTGACCAGCAAGGGGCAGGGCGATCCCACTGTCTTGCTTGATGCCGGCATTATCCTATTGCCGCAAAGTCGCAGCTTGCCAGAGCTAAGCCTGACCAATCAGGACGGTGAGGCGGTTGCAGTCGATCAGCTCAAGGATCAATGGAGCCTGCTGTTTTTCGGCTACACCTTTTGCCCGGATATTTGCCCCGCGACCCTCGCTCAGTTACGCCAGTTGCAAGGCCAGTTGCCGCCGGAAACCGTGGCCAAGTTGCGCATTGTGCTGGTCAGTGTTGACCCTCACCGCGACACCCCGGAGCAACTGAAGAAATACCTGGATTACTTCGACGCCGGCTTTATTGGCCTGACCGGCGAGCAGGCGACGCTGCAGAAGCTCGCCAACGCGGTGAGCATTCCCTATATCCCGGCGGATACCAGCAAAGAAAACTACACGGTCGATCACAGTGGCAACCTGGTGATCATCGGCCCAGATGGCAAGCAGCGTGGCTTTATCCGCGCACCAATCAATAACACCAAGTTGGCTGCACAGCTGCCTGGATTGCTTGAGCAGCCATAACCGGCTATTTGGCAAACATCTGGCGGATGTCTTTGAACGCCTTGAACTCCAAGGCGTTGCCGCACGGGTCCAGTAGAAACAGGGTCGCCTGTTCGCCTGCCAGACCGGCAAAGCGGATACAGGGTTCGATCACGAACGACGTGTCCTTGGCTTTTAAGCGCGCTGCCAGCACCTGCCAATCTTCCCAACCCAGTACCACACCGTAATGCGGCACGGGCACATCATGGCCGTCCACCGGATTACTGTGCGCGGCTTCCTGGTAAGCCATCTTCGGCGCCTGGTGGATCACTAATTGGTGGCCGAAAAAGTCGAAGTCCACCCAATGCTCACTGCTGCGTCCTTCGGCGCAGCCAAAGACCTCGCCGTAGAAGTGTCGGGCCGTGGTCAGGTCGTACACCGGAATCGCCAGGTGAAAGGGTGCGAGTGCCATGGGGTGCTCCTAAATAGGTTGAAGTCGACTCATTCTCAGCAGCAACATGTTTGATTGAAAGCGCATATTCTTGCTTTCGAGCACCACTAAAATTGATCAATCGAGGCGATCGATGCTGCGCGAGTTGAAAACCTTTGTGGCGGTAGCCCGACATGGCACCTTCGCCGCTGCCGGTCAGCAGGTCGGTCTGACCCAGTCGGCCGTCAGTGCGCAGATGCGAGTGCTGGAGCAGGGCCTGGGCGTGCGCCTGTTCGACCGTAGCGGGCGTGCCGCCGTGCTGAATGCGGCGGGTCGGCATGCTCTGCCCCTGGCCGAACAGATGCTCGGCCTGTATGCGCAGATGGCGTTGCCGACTTCGGCGGCTGAATGGCAGGGTGAATTGAAAGTCGGGGCGATTGCCTCGGTGCAAACTGGACTGCTGCCAGAAACCTTGCCGGCCTTTCGTGTCGCCGCGCCGCGGGTGGAGTTGAAACTGGTGCCGGGCGTCTCGTTGAATCTACTGAGCCAAGTGGATGCCGGTGAGCTGGATCTGGCGCTGCTGATCAAGCCGCCGTTCGAGTTGCCCAAAGAGTTGCTGCAAATCAGCCTGGCCCGCGAACCCTTTGTACTGATCACGCCGCTGAGTGTGACGGCGAATGAGCCGCTGCAGATCCTCGCCGAGCAGCCTTTTGTGCGTTATGACCGGCGTTCGTTCGGCGGGCGCCGGGTCAGCCAGTTTCTCCGCGAGCAACACCTGATCGTGCAGGAGGCGCTGGAGTTGGATGAGCTGGAAGCCATCGTGCGTATGGTCGAGTGCGGCCTGGGCGTCTCACTGATTCCGCGCGCGGGGTTGTGGTTGCAGCGGCCGACGCATGTGCGGGTAATCGAATTAGGCGAGCTGACGTTCCACCGCGAACTGATTGCCGTGTTGCGCCGCGCCCAGCGTCAGCCGGCCCTGGATTGCTTGTTGGAATGCCTGCGCGAGGTCGCCGCAACTCGATAGATTGCTGGTGGTTACGCTGCTCGCCACGTTAGCGGTATCTGCTCGCGCAGCGCCGCTAACCCACCCTACGAAATCGGCGCGAGACCCGGCCATAAACGACAAACCCCGCACGTGGCGGGGTTTGGCAGATGGCGCGGGTAACGCCGGGGCTTAGAACGCCGGAACAACAGCGCCCTGATACTTCTCAGCGATAAAGGCTTTCACCTCAGCGCTGTTCAGTGCTTTGGCCAGCTTTTGCATCGCTGCGCTGTCTTTATTGTCGGCACGTGCGACCAGGATATTGACGTACGGCGAGTCATTACCTTCGATGACCAACGCATCCTTGGTCGGGTTGAGCTTGGCTTCCAGGGCGTAGTTGGTGTTGATCAGAGCCAGGTCAACCTGGGTCAGCACGCGCGGCAGGGTGGCGGCTTCCAGCTCACGCACTTTGATGGTCTTGGGGTTTTCGACAATGTCTTTCGGCGTCGCGAGGATGCCGGCATCAGGCTTGAGGGTAATAACCCCAGCTTTCTGCAGCAGCAGCAGGGCACGGCCGCCATTGGTGGCGTCGTTCGGGATTACTACGTTGGCACCCTGCGGCAGGTCGGCCAGGGTTTTATGTTGGCTGGAGTAGGCGCCGAAGGGCTCGACGTGCACACCGGCAACGCTGATCAGCGTAGTACCGCGGCTGCTGTTGAATTCATCCAGGTACGGTTGGTGCTGAAAGAAGTTGGCGTCCAGGCGCTTCTCGGCGACCTGTACGTTGGGCTGCACGTAGTCGGTGAAGACTTTAATGTTCAGCTCAACGCCTTCTTTAGCCAGAGCCGGTTTGACGAATTCGAGGATTTCCGCGTGCGGTACGGCCGTGGCGGCAACACTCAGGCTCTCGGCCTGGGCGGAAAAGGCTGCCAGGGCAGCAACGGCTACGATCAGTTTTTTCATCATAAAGCTCCTTGTGGGGTCAGCCTGTGGCAGCGCATGGCCACCTGAGTAGTGGGCTGTCTATTTGCGAGAAAAGTGCACCACCAGCTTGTCGCCGACGGTTTGCAGAATTTGTACGAGCACCAGCAACAGGATCACGGTGACCAGCATTACGTCCGGCTGGTAGCGCTGATAGCCGTAACGCACCGCCAGGTCACCCAGGCCGCCGCCGCCAATCAAACCGCTCATGGCGGTATAGGACACCAAGGTAATCGCGGTGACGGTGACGGCTGCGAAGATGCCGGGTAGCGCCTCGGGCAGCAACGCGTTCACCACGATCTGCCGGGTAGTTGCGCCCATGGCCTGGGTGGCTTCGATGATGCCGCGATCCACCTCACGTAGCGCCGTTTCCACCAGCCGTGCAAAGAACGGTGTAGCCCCAACCACCAGGGGTGGGATGGCTCCGGCGACGCCCAGTGAGGTGCCGGTGACAATCACGGTGAAGGGGATCATCACGATCAGCAAAATCACGAACGGCACCGAGCGCAGAATATTTACCAGCAGTGACAGCACGGCGTAGAGGGCTTTTTGCTCGAACATCTGTCGTGGGCTGGTGAGAAACAGCAGCACGCCCAGCGGCAGGCCGAGCAACACAGTAAACAGCAGCGAGCCGCCGAGCATGCTCAGGGTGTCCAGGCTGGCGTAACCGATTTCGGCCCAGTCTACGTTGGGTAATAGGCGAGTCAGTAGGGCGTCCATCAGCGCAGCACCTCCAGATGCACGTCGGCGCTCGCAAAACGCGCCAGCGCGGCGTCGAGATCGCCGCCTGTCAGGGCCAGCGTCAGCTGACCGTAGGGGGTGTCTTTAATGCGGTCGATACGCCCAGCCAGGATGCTGTAGTCGACTCCGGTCTCACGTGCCACGGTGCCCAGCAACGGCGCGTAGGTCGCTTCGCCCTGGAAGGTCAGGCGCAGAATACGCCCGGCAACATGAGCGTAATCGTCACGCTGCTCGTTCTCGTCAATCTGCTCGGTTTCTTGTACGAAGCGCTTGGTGGTGGCGTGTTGCGGGTGCAGAAATACCTCGGCCACTGAGCCTGACTCGACGATGACGCCGGCATCCATCACCGCCACGCGGTCGCAGACGCGACGGATCACGTCCATCTCGTGGGTGATCAGTACGATGGTCAGGTTCAGTTCGCGATTGATCTCCGCCAGCAGTTGCAACACCGAGGCCGTGGTCTGCGGATCGAGGGCGCTGGTGGCCTCGTCACACAGCAGAATTTTTGGTTCGGTGGCCAGGGCGCGGGCGATACCGACGCGCTGTTTCTGCCCACCGGAGAGCTGCGCCGGGTATTTGTTGGCGTGATCTTGCAGGCCAACCCGTGCCAGTAACTCGGCAACCCGGGCGTCGATGGCGCTGCGCGACAGTTCGCCGGCCAGCTTCAGCGGCAGGGCGACGTTGTCGGCGACGGTCTTGGATGACAGCAGGTTGAAGTGCTGGAAGATCATTCCGACGCGCTGACGGAAGCGTCGCAGGCCATTGGCGTCGAGCGCGGTTACGTCTTCACCGTCGATCTCGATGCGTCCGCCGCTGGGTTCTTCCAAGCGGTTGATCAGGCGCAGCAGAGTGCTTTTGCCGGCGCCGGAGTGACCGATGATGCCGAACACTTCGCCCCGAGCAATCTGCAGATCGCTCGGTTGCAATGCGGGGATGTTCTGGCCACTGACGCGGTACGCCTTGTGGACCTGATGGAAGTTGATCACTGCATAAACCTTTTGGGTTTTTCGGGCTGCCGGGTAGGCCGAAACGGTGGCTAGTCTACCCGGCACTGTTTAGGTCGCAAAAATCTTTGTAGACCTATGGTTATAACTAAATTGCATTAAATACAGGTGTGTTCTGGGCAGTGTAGCCAGCGCCAATGCAAACGACCGGGCAAGCCCGGTCGTGGTGCTGGCAAAGTCGGATCAGCGTGCGGGGCTGAGTATCAGCTGTGGCACCTGAGCCGGTTTGATCACGTGGCTGATGCGTGGGCTGAAACCTGGATCGAGACGCTTGATCCGCGCGTTGAGCAAAGAGGCGACCCAGGGGAAGTCTTTGCTTTGGCGCACTTCGATGCGCACTGCGCAATTGAACGCGACCATGTCCGCCGCTACAGCGTCGAGCAGGCTGCGTAGGTGTTCGTTGTCTTGGTTATCTAGCATCGGCAGGGCAATCACACTGTTGGCGACGGCCGGGTTGATCAGTTTGGCTTGCGCTTTGGCAGGTGCCGGTGCCGGGGTATTCGCTATCTGGGTGGCCTGCGCTGCCGCTTGGCGTTCGGCGCTCAAGCGCAGTTGCCGCGCCTGTTCCAGGCGCATGGCATCGGCACGGGCGGCGGCCTGCTCGTCAGCCTGGCGCTGCTGTGCAGCCATGGCCAGCTCGGTTTCACGCGCCTGGGTGATGGCGCCGTCCAGGCCGGTGGTCAGCGCGGGTGCTTGTGGCATCAGACTGCGGGCACGACTCAGGGCCTTGGTGGCGCTGTCGAGATCGCCGGCCTGCAGGGCTGTTTGCCCTTGCTGCAGGTGCGCCTCGGCGAGTTGCCGCTGGTACTGCTCCAGGCGCGTATCGCCTACAGCTCGCTGTTGCAGGCTGACGAGCTGGCTTTCGGCGCCGCTCAAGTCGCCGCTGGCGAGGCTTTGGTCGAGCTGGCGAAAGGCGCTGACGAGGTCATCCACTGGCAGGTTGGCCGGTTGTGGCGCGCTTTGGCAGCCAGCCAACAGCAGAACCAGCATCAGGGCACAGCCATGTAAAACGAACGATTTCATTACTGCGCGTCTCGGATTGTGCAAAAAACGCGCAAGTCTACACTGCGCTCCGTGGCACCACCACCGTTCAGGCGGTGCGCCGGGGTAGGGCAAAGCTCAACAAAAACAGGCTGGCAGCGGTGATCACGATCGATGGTCCGGCTGGGGTGTCCTCAAACCAGGACAGGCTAAGCCCGCCGCAGACTGCGACGATGCCCAGCAGGCTGGCGCCGAAGGCCATCTGTTCCGGGGTGCGCGCATGACGCTGGGCGGCGGCGGCCGGGATGATCAGCAGTGAGGTGATTAACAGTACCCCAACAATCTTCATCGCCACGGCGATCACCACGGCGATCAGCAGCATCAGGCTCAGGCGAATCGCCGCCACCGGCAGGCCTTCGACCTTGGCCAGCTCCTCATGCACGGTGATCGCCAGCAGCGGCCGCCACAGCAGCGCGAGCAGCACCAGTACCAGCGCGCTGCCACCGACTATCCAGGCCAGGTCAGTGGGGCCGACGGCCAGCAGGTCACCAAACAGATAGCCCATCAGGTCGATGCGCACGTCCTGCATAAAGCTCAGCACCACCAGACCCAGCGACAAGGTGCTGTGGGCAAGAATCCCGAGCAGGGTATCGGAGGCCAGCGGTTGACGGCTTTGCAGGGTCACCAGCAACACCGCCAGCAGCACGCAGCCCACCGTCACCGCCAGCATCGGGCTGACATCCAACATCAGCCCCAGCGCGACGCCGAGCAGCGCGGCGTGGGACAAGGTGTCGCCAAAATAGGCCATGCGCCGCCACACCACGAAGGAGCCAAGCGGCCCGGCAACGAGGGCCAGGGCCAGGCCCGCGAGCAGGGCATTGAGGAGAAAATCAGCCATGCTTGCAGTCATCTCCGTGGATGTGGGGTTTAACCGGGCCTTTGATGCTCAGCCCCGATGCGCTATCGCTGACCACGGCGCCGTGCAGGTCGTGCGCATGGTCATGGTGGTGGGTGTAGATCGCCAGGCTTTTGGCATCCTGGCCAAACAGTTCGACAAAAGCCGGATCGAAGCTGACCTGCTCCGGATGCCCGGAACAGCAGACGTGGCGGTTCAGGCAAACCACTTGATCGGTGGTGCTCATCACCAGATGCAGGTCGTGCGACACCATCAGCACGCCGCAGCCATAGCGGTCGCGCAGTTGGGTGATCAACCGGTACAACTCAGCTTGGCCGGCGACATCGACGCCCTGCACCGGCTCATCGAGTACCAACAGCTCGGGCTCACGCAGCAATGCACGAGCGAGTAGCGCGCGCTGTAGCTCGCCGCCGGAGATGCTTTGCAGTGGGCTGTCGATCACCTGCTCTGCCCCGACTTCAGCCAGCGCGGCCAGCGCGCGAGGGCGGTCAACGCCGGGCACCAGGCGCAAAAAGCGCAGCACCGAAAGTGGCAAGGTCGCGTCGACGTGAAGTTTTTGCGGCATATAGCCAATGCGCAGTTTAGGTTTACGCCAGACGCTGCCGCTGTTGGGTTTGAGCAAGCCGAGCACAGCGCGCACCAAGGTGGTTTTACCGGCGCCGTTGGGGCCGATCAGGGTGACGATCTCGCCGGGTTTAACGCTGAGCTGCACGTCCTGCAATACGTTCTGACCAGCAAAGGTTACGCCCACGCCTTCGAGGCGAATCAGAGCATCACTCATGCGCCCTCCCGGCAGCCGGCGCACAGCCCGACCACTTCCACTGTTTGGCTTTCCACGACAAAGCCCACACCGGCGGCGGCTTGGGTAATGGCGTCGCTGATAGCCGCTTGCTCCAGCTCAATAGCCGCACTGCACACGCGGCAGATGAGGAACTGGCCTTGGTGCGGATGCTGTGGATGACTGCAGCCGATAAAAGCGTTGAGGGATGCAATGCGGTGCACCAGGCCGTTTTCCAAGAGAAAATCCAGCGCGCGATAAACCGTCGGCGGCGCGGCGCGGCGGCCGTCTTCTTCGCTCAGCACGCCGAGAATGTCATAGGCGCCGAGCGGCTTATGGCTGTGCCAGACCAATTCCAGTACCCGTTTGCGCAAGGCGGTCAGGCGCAGGCCTTGGCGTGTGCAGATACTCTCCGCCTCGGTCAGCGCGTGAGTGACGCAACGGGAGTGATCGTGTGGGCGTGAAGCCAAGGGGGCTTGAGTCATGGGCAACGACGAATAGGGTGAGAGACGTTATTATATTACCTGTTCCTTTCCGCCTGAGTGCTCCCCGTGTCGCGTCTTTTTTCGGCTGCTTGCCTGCTGTTCATCGCTTTATCCCTCAATGCTGCTGCCCAGACGCAGCCTCAACCTCAGTTGCGCGTACTGACCAGCATCAAGCCTCTGCAGCTGATTGCGGCCGCCGTGCAAGATGGGCTGGGTGAGCCGGAGGTGTTATTGCCGCCAGGCGCTTCACCGCATCACTACGCGTTGCGCCCCTCCGATGTACGCCGTGTGCGGGACGCGGACCTGTTGTACTGGATCGGGCCCGACTTGGAGAGCTTCCTGCCGCGGGTGCTGAATGGCCGCGCTAAAACCAGCGTAAAGGTGCAGGATTTGCCGGGGATGAGCTTGCGTCATTTCGCTGATGCTCACGCCAATGAGCATGCCGATCACGACGAAGAGCATGACGCTCACGCAGAGATGGCCGATCAACATGATCATGACCACCGCCCTGGCAGCCTGGATGCGCACCTGTGGTTACTGCCGGCCAACGCGTTGGTGATTGCCCGCAAAATGGCGGCTGACCTAGCTGTTGCCGATCCCGCGAATACCGCGCGCTATCAGGCCAATGTCGAGGCATTCGCAAGCCGTCTGGCCGCGCTGGATCAGCGTCTTAAAAGCCGTTTGCAAGGCCTGGCAGACAAGCCTTACTTCGTCTTCCACGAAGCCTACGATTACTTCGAGGCCGCCTATGGCCTCAAGCATGCGGGCGTGTTCAGCGTATTGGGTGAGGTGCAACCGGGTGCTAAACACGTTGCCGCCATGCGTGAGCGGTTGCAGCAGGCAGGGCCAACCTGTGTGTTCAGCGAGCCGCCACTGTTGCCGCGTTTGGCGAAAACCCTAACCGCCGGCTTGCCCGTCACCCTGGCTGAAATGGATGCCATGGGTGGCAGCTTGCCGGTGAATGCAAAGGGCTATGAGGCCTTGTTGGATAATCTGGCCGACGAGTTGGCGGGTTGCCTGGAGGCTCTGTAGCCCGCTCGTAAGCCTTAGAAAGCGAACGGCAGCGCCAGCTCGACCTGCTGGCGCTGTGCCAGGCGACGTTGGAACTCATCGGGATCATGGATCAACACTTCTTGCCCGGCGAAGGACTCGGCGGCAATCAGGCGTGATAGCCAAAAGCGCACGCAGGCGATACGCAGCATCGCCGGCCACAGCTCGGCTTCCGTCGCCGTAAAGGGCCGCAAGGCCGCATAAGCACCGAGAAAGGCTTGGGCGCGCTTGGGATCGAGGCTGCCATCGGCATTCGAGCACCAGTCGTTCAGGGCAATCGCCAGGTCGTAGAGCATCGGCCCGGAGCAGGCGTTGTAGAAGTCGATCACCCCGGCCAGATGGTTGCCGTCGAACAGCACGTTGTCGCGGAACAGGTCGGCGTGCAGGTTGGCCTGCGGCAAAGCAAGAATGCGTGGCTTGAGGTCGTGAATTTCCGCCAATGCATCACGCAGCAAGGGCAATTGCTCATCGGGCAATTGCAAGGCCAGGCTTGGCCCCTCACTCAGCATCCAGTCCAGGCCTCGATCACTTTTGCGTGGCAGCGGATGCGCGCGCGTGGCCAGGTGAATACGCGCGAGCAGCGCGCCGACTTCCTGGCAGTGATGCGGGTTAGCCTCGTGCACATGCTTGCCGGCCAGGCGCGGCTGCAACAACGCCGGCTTTTCCGCCAGGCTGCGCAGCGCCTCGCCGCTTTCGGTACGCAAGGCATAGGGCACGGGCAGGCCGGCAGCGTGTAGCACGTCGAGCAGTTCGATAAAGAACGGCAGGTCGGCGCTTGGGCCACGCTCGATTAGAGTCAGGACGAATTCGCCCCGCTCCAGACTGACGAAGAAATTGCTGTTCTCGCTGCCCGCAGCAATGCCCTGGAAGTCGCGCAAGCGACCTAGGCCATAGGGGGCGAGAAAGTCCTCGAGCTCGTGGCGCTCAAGCGGGGTAAACACCGACATGACAGAACTGCCTTAATTACCAGCTGAAAATTTCCCAGGCCGGAATCAACATATCCGGGCTGTCTGAACGGACGAAGTTGCCATCGCTGCCATCGGCGCGGACCAGAAAGTACGGTTTACCGCCTTTTGGGATGACTTTCACCGCGTAGAGAAAACCGTTAACCCGGTATTCGTGGATAGTGCGATCACCCTCTTGGCGAATGGTGACATCCGGGTCGGCCGAGACAGGATCTTCGGCTTGAACGGCCAGGGTGGTGAATGCCAGCAGGCTGGCCAGCAACAGGCGATTGAGTACACGCATGATAACCTTGTCCCTTTGATTCCAATGGTGCGGTCATTCTAACGCCGCCCCCGCCGAAAAGGTTGATCCTGCTCATGAGCCAAGCTCCTCTCGTACTGGTTGACGGTTCTTCTTACCTTTACCGGGCTTTCCATGCCTTGCCGCCGCTGACCACCTCCAAGGGCTTGCCGACGGGGGCAGTGAAAGGCGTGCTGAACATGCTTAAGAGCCTGCGTAAGCAGTACCCGAAAAGCCCGTTTGCCGTGGTATTCGACGCCAAGGGCGGTACGTTTCGCGATGAAATGTATGCTGATTACAAGGCCAATCGCCCCTCGATGCCGGACGAGCTGCGGGTACAGGTTGAGCCGCTGCATGCCAGTGTCAGAGCCATGGGCTATCCGCTGCTGTGTGTTGAAGGTGTCGAAGCCGATGACGTGATCGGCACCCTGGCCCGGCAGTGCGCCGCCGAGGGGCGTGATGTGGTGATCTCCACTGGCGACAAGGACATGGCCCAACTGGTGTGCCCGCACGTTACGCTGGTCAACACCATGAGCGGAAGCGTCTATGACATAGAGGGCGTGAAAGCGAAATTCGGCGTCGGTCCTGAGTTGATCATCGACTACCTGGCGCTGATGGGCGACAAGGTCGACAACATCCCTGGCGTGCCGGGCGTAGGTGAGAAGACTGCGCTGGGTCTGCTGGTCGGTGTCGGCGGCGGTCTGGACGTGCTCTACGCCAACCTCGATAAGGTGCCGGAGTTGCCGATTCGTGGCGCCAAGACCCTACCGGCCAAGCTCACTGAGCATAAGGACATGGCCTACCTGTCCTATGCTCTGGCGACCATCAAACTCGATGTGCCGCTGAATATCGAAATCGAATCGCTGCACCCAGGCCAGATGGATGTGCCCGCTCTGGTCGAGCTGTACGCCGAGCTGGAGTTCAAAACCTGGCGCGATGAACTGCTACGCAGCAATCCTGCTCCGGTAGTTGCGCCGCAGGCCAAAGCGGCCGCCGATGATCTATTTGCCCTGGCACCGAGCGCCAATGTTGTGGCCGAGGAGGTTGCAGTTGCAGCGGTTGCCTCAGGCGCCGATGAAGCGCCTGCGCAGACTCCGGCCACCGAAGCGCTGGGCGATTACCAATGCATCCTCGACCAGGCGCAGTTTGGCGTCTGGCTGGAGAAGCTGCGCAACGCCGAGCTGATTGCGTTCGACACCGAGACCACTGGCCTGGACGCACAGAAGGCCCAGTTGGTCGGTTTGTCGTTTGCGGTTAGAGCGGGAGAAGCGGCGTATATCCCGGTTGCCCATAGTTATATGGGCGTGCCGACCCAGCTGGACCGCGATGCAGTACTCAAGGCGCTACAGCCGATTCTTGAGGACCCAAACAAAGCCAAGGTCGGCCAGCACGCCAAGTACGACATCAATATTTTGGCCAATGCCTCGACGCCGATCCGCGTGCAGGGCGTGGCGTTCGATACCATGCTCGAATCCTATGTGCTGGATTCCACCGCTACCCGCCATGACATGGACAGCCTCGCGCTCAAGTACCTGGACCACAGCAATATCCGCTTCGAGGATATTGCTGGTAAAGGCGCCAAGCAGCTGACCTTCGACCAGATCGACCTGGCCCAGGCCGCGCCCTATGCCGCCGAAGATGCCGATGTGACCCTGCGTCTGCACCAGCACTTATGGGCCAAGCTGGACGCCGAGCCGAGCCTGGCCAAGGTGTTGCGCGAAATTGAAATGCCGTTGGTGCCAGTGTTGGCGCGTATTGAGCGTCAAGGCGCATTGGTGGATGCCAACCTGTTGGGCCTGCAAAGCGTCGAGCTGGGTGAAAAACTGGTGGAGCTAGAGCGCCAGGCTTTTGAGATTGCCGGTGAGGAATTCAACCTGGCTTCACCCAAGCAACTCGGGGTGATTCTTTACGAAAAACTCGGCCTGCCGATTATCAGCAAAACCGCCAAAGGACAGGCATCTACCGCCGAGGCGGTGTTGGCCGAACTGGCCGAGCAGGACTTCGAACTGCCCAAGGTGCTGATGCAGTACCGCTCTCTGAGCAAGCTTAAGAGCACCTACACTGACCGCTTGCCGGAGCAGATCAACCCGCGCACCGGGCGTATCCACACCAGCTATCACCAGGCTGTGGCCGCAACTGGGCGCTTGTCGTCCACCGATCCGAACCTGCAAAACATCCCGATCCGCACCGCCGAAGGCCGGCGCATTCGCCAGGCCTTTATCGCGCCCAAGGGTTACAAGCTGCTGGCGGCGGATTATTCGCAGATCGAGCTGCGCATCATGGCCCACCTGGCCAAGGACGAAAGCCTGCTGGATGCCTTCCGCCACGGTCGCGATGTGCATAAAGCCACGGCTGCCGAGGTGTTCGGTGTAGCGCTGGAGGATGTCAGCACCGATCAGCGCCGCAGTGCCAAGGCGATCAACTTCGGCCTGATCTATGGCATGAGCGCCTTTGGTTTGGCCAAGCAGATCGGTTGCGATCGCAAGCAGGCCCAGGCCTATATCGATGTCTACTTCGCCCGCTACCCCGGCGTGCTGGCCTATATGGAGCGCACTCGCGCGCAGGCGGCTGAGCAGGGCTTTGTTGAAACCCTGTTCGGTCGCCGCTTATACCTGCCGGATATTCATGCGAAGAACCAGGCGCTGCGCAAAGGCGCCGAACGCACGGCGATCAACGCGCCGATGCAAGGCACCGCGGCGGACATCATCAAGCGCGCGATGGTGACGGTGGACAACTGGCTGAGCGAGTCCGGGCTGGATGCCAAGGTCATTTTGCAGGTGCACGATGAGCTTGTGCTGGAAGTGCGCGAGGATCTGGTCGAGCAGGTGCGTGAGCAGATCAAGCCGTTGATGGGCAATGCCGCTGCGTTAGATGTGCCGCTGCTGGTTGAGGTAGGCGTGGGTGCTAACTGGGACGAGGCCCATTGATGGGCGGTGTAGAGCTTACTGGCGAGCGCTAAAGGCGTAGGCCTAGCAAGGCGTTCGCGGTTTAAATAAATTAATTACAGCGAGCGCCTGAACTTTGCTTTGGCTTGGCCACTCAGAGCTTATGAATGGCCTAGACAACCATTCGATGCTCCTTTGTTGTGTTAAGTGTTGGCAGATTCTGAACCCCGCCCTAGCGGTTCGGATGTTGAACCCCGAAACTTCCCTCCCCCATAAGAAGTTTCGGGGTTTTTTTTGCCGCATTCCTGGTCATCACGTTATGGCCAGGCCTCAGCATGCTGAATCAGGCCTCAGTCTCTTCATCGTCCGGCACGGCAAATTCGCCGAGTTGCATCCATTCGGCCAGCACCGCTTGTGCGTCTTCGATACCGATACGCTTGGGCGCTGAGAACAGTTGGATGCTAACGCGGTCGCCCCAGCGTGCCTGAATCTCCTTGCGCACCTCTAGTAGAACGGTTTTCGCGGCGCCAAAGGCCAGCTTGTCGGCTTTGGTTAGGAGGATGTGCATGGGCATTTCGCTTGCGGCTGTCCAATCCAGCATCAGTATGTCGAACTCGGTCAGCGGCTTGCGGATATCCATCATCAGCATCAGTCCTCGCAGGCATTCGCGGCTGCCGAGGTAGGCTTCCAGGTGTTTTTGCCAATGCAATTTCAGCGGGATGGGTACCTTGGCGTAACCATAACCGGGCAGGTCGACCAGGCGACGCTCTTCATCCAGTTTGAAAAAGTTGAGCAGCTGGGTGCGCCCAGGCGTCTTTGAGGTGCGCGCCAGGCTGGCGTGGGTCAGGGTATTCAGAGCGCTGGATTTACCGGCGTTGGAGCGTCCGGCAAAGGCCACTTCATGTCCGAAATCTTCCGGGCACTGGTCGACTTTGGCGGCGCTGATAAGAAAAGTGGCTTGCTGGCACAGGCCGATAATCGGGTTCTTGGGTTGCATCTGGATATCCGTGAGGCGAGCGTAGGGTGGCGTTACAGGCGCGATGCCCTTGCGACATTTGCGCGCAGCCTGCCTGTTGGCGCATAGCGCGGCAAGCTGCGTCGTTTCCGTTTCAATGACGCCAGTATATAATGGCGCAGATTTTGTGTGCGC
>Ga0209504_1001069_pt1 | contig 21901 bp, 26 predicted proteins | sample COGITO_mtgs_1005_FD_184791 | JGI IMG/M metagenome (GOLD analysis project Ga0209504, IMG submission 184791) | Pelagic marine microbial communities from North Sea - COGITO_mtgs_100511 (SPAdes) (version 2) | ecosystem: Environmental > Aquatic > Marine > Epipelagic ...
TGACTTTGAATTAATAACCCCCGAAACAAAGTTCCTTGCGTTAGAAAAATCCGCACCATAATACACTTTGAATATATCTTGTCTGATTATGAATTCGCCCCGAACAACGACATCGTGGGGGAGTGTCTCTGGTTTCGGCATATTGAGTCCGATTAGAAACTTCGTTATGTCTTGACCCACCTTTCCGTTTCCGCGTGTATATAGTTTTGGAACGCCTCCCTCGGTGGAAAGAAGACCACTCACCCCATCCAGCTTGCTTGAAATAACGTAAGGACCCGCGTATTTTTTCTTCCATCGGTCAATGGCGTTCGTGTCCGGCTTAATTTTATCCATGGACCCCATGAAGTAGGGAAGATTGACTTTGTCCGCACGCACGTCTGCACCTATCGCTATTGCCTCTGCGTTCTCCGGGTATTTTGTCTCCATGTATTCCTTTAGTATATCATATTCATTGTCGGTGATTATCGGATCATCGTTGTAGTAAGAAACGCGTGATGATTCAAGAATTTTCTGTATCGCCTTCTGGGTTAGATTATCGAGGATCCCGGCACCGTCGGTTCTGAGCTTGTGGATGTTTTTGAGAACCGTTGCGGAAGGTTTCTTGGGTTTGGAGACCAGTTTGGTTGTGGCGGACGCGGTAGATTCAGATTTATCTCCTTTACTCCCGGCGTTCATATGCTTTGCCTTTACTGTCAACGAAGATTTTTTAATGGATGTCTTACCACCACTCTTATTTTTTTTCGTCGTTTTTCTTATTTCCGACAACGACATTCTTATTTAATGTCAAGATTATTATTTATGTATTTTTCGGAGATCTATTATTAAAGCAATACTTCTACCAATTTTCCAGATATTTACGTTTTCGTCCAGTTTGGGGGTTTTGGGGATGGTCGTCAGAAACACTTGTGGGGGATGTAGTTTTCTCACGACGTGCCCACGGATTATCACTAGTAGATATATCACCAACGGTGAATGGTTCGCAGTCCCCATTAGAGTTACTACATGATTCAATGTCATAAATGTCATACTTTACCTGAGTGCCAACCTCTATTTTATATATAAGATACTTCATATCGCCGAGATATTTTGACACTTTTTTTCCATAACTTAGTTCGTCGTCAAACGCCTTATTTGCCATAAATGAAGGATAACCATGCTCATTCCATATACGTTCCTTCTCCTTGACATCTGTAATTAGTGTTACATTGTTATTGTTACGGTTTTTATCTATAATTTGTTGTCTGGTATTCATAGCGTTGGTTCCACCATTCATTTTTTTCCTCGTTCGATCATTCTTACGCGCATCCCCTTTCCGGATGTCATTCTTTTTAATTTTCATTAACATCGCTCCCTCTTTGGAAGCGACGAGCGCCTTCTTCTTTTTACACGTAAATCTGTGGTTAATTACACCTTTGCGACGCAGAACAGAGTTTCGACAGATGGCAATAGCCGCTCCTTTATTATACTTCCGAGTCTTTGAACGTGTTTTTCGGCGCTTAGAAGTTCGACGATTTTTACCCACCGCGTTTATACAGTTACATAACTTTTGTCCAATTAACTTTTCAGCCGCATCCTTCGCAAGTCGTTTGGACTTCGGAACATTCACATCGTAGAAATTTAGAATTCTGACATGGTCACTATATGTTGCGCGCACCATACTCTATACTAGGTTACCCAAAGATTATATTTTTATATTTAGTATATTTATGCCGATGACCATGAAAGGAAAACCCGATAAAATAAAAAAAATAATTGCGTTTGATTTAGACGAAACCCTGGGGTATTTTAGTGAGTTCGGGGTTTTTTATGATGCAATTGAACAATTCACCGGAACCGAACTCACGCGTGTCCAGTCATTTAAAGTAATCGAGTTATTCGAAAAGGAAATCGTGCGTCCCAAAATAAACACTATCCTACGGTCGATCATGTCGATGAAGAAAAAAAATAACATTGACTATGTAATGATATATACAAATAACCAAGGCGGCGAACACTGGACATACATGATCAAAGATTACTTTGAATATAAGCTTGGGTTGGGAAAGATTTTTGACAAAATTATCTGCGCGTACAAGATTTCAGGGAGAAATGAACGATCATGCGAGGAATGTAGAACAACACATTCAAAAACGTATAATGATCTCGTAGTAAATTGCTGCAAACTTCCCAAAACGACCAAGGTATGTTTCATAGACGACCGAAATCACCCGTACATGAAAAATAACCCGAACGTTTATTATATAAAGGTGACCCCATACATATATTCTCTTACCCCACAGATATTTATCGAAAGATTCTTGGAATCAAGGCTGTCTTCTAAAATCAGGGGCTTGAAAAGAGACACTGATTTTACACACTTTGTTCTAAAATATTTTAAGGATACATCACACTATTCATATATCCCCAAAACACGTTCTTCGTTAACCGCCGACCACCAGGTCAGCACCGAGTTATTGCGACTTGTCCGGAATTTTGGTGAAAAAAATAATATAAATTAATTCTAAATAAGAGTAAGCGCGCTCACATAATTATTTATGTCACTCAGATCTTCCCGATTCACGACACTCTTCACCTTTATGTGGTGGAGGAGTTGTATTTTAAGTGTTTCTACTTCAATATTATCTCGCTTATTGATTATATTGACTACATCTTCAATATAGTATTTACCGGAACACATGGGTTGGACAAATCTAATATTGGAGCAAAGTAACATATTGTCTATGCAGAAAATACCAATACATACGGTATCAATCGATAACTCTTTCACAGAACACTCCTCGCGAACTATAATTCGACGAAACTTTCCATTATATATCTTAATCCGGTGTCGATCCTTTGGATCTTCCGTCCTTATATATGGTACCTTAATAGATCCTTCCCTTTTTACAATATCGTTCATAATTTTATGTGTAACCAACGGTATATTTCCGAATAAGATAAGCGTCTGGGCATTATTGTATTTCTTCAATTTTGATCTACATGCCTCTATCGCGTACCCCGTTCCAAGAGAAGGTCCTTGGTTAATAAATTCTATCTCATCTTCATTGATTATAGCATAGTCCCGGACCGCTTCCCTCACTGCCAACTCGTTCTCATTGACAACAACAATTAGTTTTCGAGGAATTAATTTGGCAGCCTCATTTATAACTCGCACAACCATTGGCAACTCACCCACCTCCTGTAATACGGCATGGGTTCTTTTATGCGTACACATTCTATGCCCCTGTCCCCCGGCTAATATTATAACAATCAACTGTTTTTCCATATAATATAACCGATATTATATCATTTACAATATTTTTTACCACATTACTGGTTTAATATAATCAAGTTTGCCTGTTCGTAATAGACCATTATTTCCTCAATGGTGATCGTGGATAAAAGGAATAGAGCTGATGTAAAAACAAGTCTCCGATCGAATTCTGAAAAACGCGTGGATACAAATGGATTAAATCTCAGCAATATAAGAACGCACACGTAAATTTTCATAAAGTAATTGAGAGTAGACAGATAATAACTGCTTCGGTCTTTACCAAACCCCAAAATTATAGCAGTAATCAACAAGTATGTCGAAACCAAACCAAAGAAAAAAATGTTTTCATACCACTTCATTATACATATAATCATAAATTATATTTAGTCAAACCAATATTTTTATATATAAGTAATGTATATGTCAAAATTATGCCCCACCGATAGCAGAGATCAAGAATTAAATAATAGAATATTTTCCAGGAACATACCATCACATACAATAGATCCTGTATTCACCCCTAAACCTATGGCGACCAGATATACCAAAATGCACATTCTTGATAATAACGAGAATAATCTCACTACCCCTATCACAGGTAATAATCAATACCAGACAACAACCACATTCTTTCCGGGCGACAGAAAGCCAAACTGGAATGGATATGTCACGAATGTCGACCATGAATCACAATTAAGAAACCAATTTTTTGCGCTTCAAAAGGGCGATCAAGCATACTACGTACCACCCACCGAAAGTGATTTATACATTAACAAAAATATTCCGACCGGGAAACCACATAAGAACGGTATGGAGGAGGAGGAGGGTCTTCTATTCAGAGAATTCAAATTCGAAAACTTTGACCCCAATATTTTCGATACTGGAAACCTTCTATTTAACAATAGCACGCGTCTCCAGAGGAACGAAGGTGGTCAGTAGAACACTGGGCTTTTCTATCTTTGTTTAATTAATATATCATTTGTGTTCTAGCATTCTAGCCTCGTGACATCCCCACGGTCCATCTCATCTCATTTTGATATTCGCAATCGAATCAAAATGAAAATCATCCATTCATCTATATACACCCTCTTTCTAGAAGGCTAGAAATATACAAATATTAACATTTAATTATAACACACATCAACTTCACTTAAAATATCACCAAAAAAATAAATATTATTATATATCAATAAGATCATGTCTTCAACATTGACCCGCCGAAACAGGAAAAATATAAATGTGAATAAAAATAAAAATAAAAATAAAAATAAACGCAGACGAATAACAAAAAAAAACAGAAATTTAAAATGCGCACCAAAATCATCTACCAATGCTTTTTCTTGTTACACAAATGGACAATTGTTCGAACTTAAGCGCGATTGGAACAGTAGAAACAAACCAATTCTAAAATCAAACAACCCCAAGGAAATATGGAATTTTTTAAAGGACCAATACGAAGGAAAATGCAGCAAGGAGTCGTGTTGGGTGAAAAACGCAAATATACCGGACAAAAGGAAAAAAAATCTTCTGCGTCATACTTTTGCACCAAAATCACCAATATCTTGGTCAAATAATCCCAACACATGGTTAAGCAGCACGGACATCATAAAAGTAATGAACCAGTATGAACGCGCATACCCACAGTTTAGATTCATCGGACCGTCGCCAATCGATTTCGACAAAAAGATGGCGTTCGACCAATGTGTTTGGAACGACCTTTGCAACATTGATGTATCTCAACTCATTAAAGACAATAAAACCGTCGTTGGGATTATATTCAACCTCGACCCACACTATATGGACGGATCTCACTGGGTATCTATGTACTTTAACGTGGAGCGAGGCGAAATATACTATTTCGACAGCGTCGGCGACAAGGTACCATCACAAATAAATAATCTCCGAAAAGGAATCGAGTCTCAGTGCGAACGGCTTAAAATAAAGACAAAGTTCGATCAAATATACCCCGTCGCGGAACACCAATTGAGAAATACTGAGTGTGGTATGTATAGTTTATACTTTATTATAATGATGCTCACAGGTAAAAAAAAATGGAAACACTTTAAATCACACAACCGGATTAAAGATCAGGAAATGGAAAAATTTAGAAAGGTATTTTTCAACAAGGATCTATAATCGGTGTAAAATATCTTTTATACCTTCGCATATTTAAAACACAGTTTTATTCGTCATAAAACAATTGAACCGTTTCAATTGTTTTGTTTGTTATGTTTCGTGGGTCTATCCAGTAGTTGATGTGTTGTTCTAATATATTTAGTCGTTGGGTGATCTAATATATTACATTTTTCAATATATTTATACCCCCCATTATAACCCATTATTGTGCAAAATTGATCCATTTCGTTGCGCATATATATATATTTATAAGTATAACAAAATGCTAACAGTAATTAATAACACAATCCCCAGAAAATTGCTTGATTGGATACCAATTGATGAAATTAATTGGGCGGATTTGTCTGGGAATCCAAATGCGATTCATCTATTGGAACAAAATTTGGATAAAGTGAGTTGGTATTTATTATCTGAAAACCCCAACGCGATTCATCTATTGGAACAAAATTTGAATAAAGTGTATTGGAGTCAAATGTCTCGCAATCCAAATGCGGTTCCTCTATTGGAGAAACACATGGATAAAGTGGATTGGGGAAGTTTGTATCGCAATCCAAATGCGATTCCGCTATTGGAAAAAAACATGGATAAAGTGAATTATAGATCGTTGTCTTACAATCCAAATGCGATTCATATTCTGGAAAAAAACTTGGATAAAGTGGATTGGGAAGCGTTGTCTTACAATTCAAATGCGATTCATATTCTGGAAAAAAACTTGGATAAAGTGGATTGGGAAGCTTTGTCTTACAATCCAAATGCGATTCATATTCTGGAAAAAAACTTGGATAAAGTGAATTATAGATCGTTGTCCAGGAATCCAAATGCGATTCATCTATTGGAAAAAAACTTGGATAACGTGGATTGGTTTGGATTGTCCAGCAATCCAAATGCGATTCATATTCTTGAAAAAAACTTGGATAAAGTGGAGTGGGGAGAGTTGTCTATCAATCCAAATGCTATTCATATAATTGAACAAAACCTAGAATGTATGGAGATGTGTTGGTTGGTGGATGGGAATTACTTGTTTGAAAATCCAAATATATTTACTATTGACTATAAAGCAATGAAGACTAACATGTATAAAGAAGGTGGATTTGTGGAAGAATTAATGCAAAATAGGTTTCATCCACGAAACATTCGTAAATTCGCTAATTGGGGTTTTGATGACGATGTATAAAATATAACAATTAATTCACTGTTGGGTTTTTTTGCGATCCATCTCAGATGGTATTTTACTAATTCATATAATAATAAAAAGATTTAAACATTTTATTTTTTTTTAAAAAAACGCGTTTTAAATCTTTAAGGGTTTAAAGATTAATTATTTATTCTATAAATGAGCACGCCGTTCAAAAGTATGGAAAACAAGGGTATGTTATGGGAACTCATGACCAACGAATCACCTGAGTTCAAGAAAGGGGTAGCACGGGACTTTGATGCGACACGAACCAAGTTCGAATCGTGTATCACGAAGACATGTACGACGTTAAAACAAACGGACAACCTATTACAGTTAAATAAACAATTTGTTTCTAATTTAACAAGTGAGTTTAGCTCGACGCAACCTATTTTGGCAAAGGATATACAGACGACCCGCGCACAAAAACTAACAAACGAGTTTGATTCGAAGAAACGCGAGATGGACTCGTTTCTCAAAACAAATAAACCAGATGAGATTAACTTTTCGCTCACATCAGACGCGCCGCTCGCAAACGTGGACGATGTATTAAATAAGAAGCTCGCCGAGAGAAAATACGATATTGCAACCACCACTACCGAAAATAAAAGTAACCTGAAGGACGCCGAGGCATGGATTGGACTGCCGTCCGATAAAAATGAAGTGGTGCGGCAATCCATGCCATCCCCGTCCCTGCCCCCGGATGTACCGAATATATTTAATAAACTTAAACAGGAACCACGTGGCTCTGACGCTCACCCATTTATACCGCACCAGGGAGAAGACATTATAGGGGGAACTGATATGCGTCAATTATTGATGACAATACTCGAAAACCAAAGTAAAATAATGACACATCTCGAAATAAAGTAACAATTAGATATAGCAATATTTCTTTTATAATTGAATAATATATGAGTAATTCAAGATTTTATACAATTATAGACATGGATGGATTTAAAAATACAATAAATGGAGGAAACGCGAGTTCCATATACCAAGCTCAAGGAGGAAATAACGCAGTGGTGGTTGATATAACAAAAATGTATGACACAGAAAGTACTCAAAATACTGGTACAAAAACATACTCCAAAATTAAGAGTTATGATTCCGCGAACAATTCATACACAGATATTGTAATAAAGGGAGAAGATATATCTGATGCGATACATGAAACAATGGGGACCGAAGCCACTAACCAATATTTAGCAGCAGGATCAGGCTCTCAAGAATCTATCGATGACGCTATTATATCTATAAAAAATAATAATAAAACAGGATTCTGTACCTCAACCGATAATATAGAAATCGGAAATAACGTCGATTATGATAGTTATGATATAGGAAGAGCACAAATGATGACCCGTTCAAAAGCAAATAACATAATTCCCGGTAAACAACTTCATGTTAATGGGTCTCTCTGGGGAAGAATAGTTGGATCCACCGGAGGTGCGGGAGGTGCGGGAGGTGGGAGACGATCGTCTTATCAGGTATATGGGCGGAAACAAGGAGGAGATGGGGGAGATGGTGGGACAACTCCGAAAGGTTTTCTTTATTATCCGACAGGTTCTCCTGCGGAATATGCGAGAATAAGTGGTATTGATAAGGAATTGGGTGAAGGCGGTAATGGTGGTTCCGGGGGCGGGAAAGTGAGTAACTATACCGGAAAAGATGGAAATCCAGGGACAAAGGGGGGAAAAACAACATTAAATGTACAATATAGTAATAGTCAAACATCTGATTCTATATCTGTAGAAGGAAGCGGGGGAGGGATTGGAGGGGAAAAGGGAAAAAAATCGGACACAGGTGAAAATGGGGCTAACGGTGAAAATATAAGATTTATACAAAATGGATGGTCCGGTGTAGATGGCGGTGTAACTCCAGGAGTAAATATAAATAACCAGGGTAACGGTTTTAAATATTGTTCAAGAAATGAGAACCGAACAATAGCAGTAGGTCCTGACGGCGATAATGACAATGGAGCAAATGGACCACCTGGAAATGATGCTATAATTCAGTATTATGGTCTTATTGGTTCAACCGGTCTTCATCAAAACATACAATAATAAATACCAACCATAAAATTTAATCACCGGTTATCTTACCAAGTACGACGTTTTTGGCGACGTTCTTGATAATTCTATTCACATTCTTCGAGTGTTCATCCTCGTCCTGCGTATCAATTACATTGTCCACGATTGCCATAAACTCGGCATTTTTGCGGTTTCCCTCCTCCTGGCTATCCGGATTTGCCTCCACCCACGTAGGTATTTGCTTTATATTTGCACGACTAATGTATTCGATCGCCTTTCTCATGCGCGTTTTATCCAGATTTTCCTTCTCCCAAGTATCCTTTTCCTTTACATACAGAATCTCGCGTTTTGCGTCACTACAGTGTATTGGGCGCTTAGTCAGGTCCATCCCCAGCAACCCCCGATTTATTATATTCGCGATACCATCGACATACCCCAACTTTCCGGTGTCCTCCAGGTCCTCTGGACAAAGCTGAAGGCTACATATAAAATCGTGAAGCGGAACCGCATCCTTACACTGTTCGTTGAGAAATACGTTCAAATTAAACTTATTGGTTGTGTTACCGATCTTTGGTATAATTTCCCCGATTTGCTTTTGTTGTTCATGGAGCATACTGCGAAGTTCCTTATTTTCCTCGATCATTTGATGAAGTATCGTATTCTTATCGTCGTTGTTGTCCGGCTCTGTCTGGTACTTTGTGTTCAATTCGATAAATCCGACAGGTGGTTCTCCCACATTAATCGTTTTGGATGACCCCATCGGGTCATTGATAACCCCCGTACACTTCTTTTTATGGTACCAAAGAGAACTCCGTGACTTATATCCCTTTTGACAGATCGGACACCCAAACTCGTCGGTGGGGACAAATTCGTTCGATCCTGTTCTAAATTGGTGTTTCCGTGTAACCAAATGTTTATTATAATCTTTCTTTATCTTGGTAACATAGTCACACGCTTTACATATATATTCAATTGGGACTTTTGGGGATTTTTTCATTCTATATATTAGAACAGAAAAGTCCTTTAAATAATTTGGGATAAAAATGTTCTAAAGTGTTCGAAAAGTCCCATAAAAGTGTTCGAAAAGTCCCATAAAAGTCCCAAAAAAGTCCCAAAAAAGTCCCAAAAAAGTCCTTTTTTTCCCAAAAAAGTCCCATTTTTGACAAAATCCAAAAATCGCAAAAACGGCGTTTTTGACCCTTTTTCGGGAATTTTCTGGAATTTTCGGGAATTTTTTTGCCAAAAAAAACACTGTTACCTAAAGTTTTTTTCCGATAAAAACACGTATAATTCCGCATGAGTCATCGTCGTTCGGGAATTTTTTTTCGGCATATTCTGAATCGTGTTCTAAATTGAAAACAGGTCACAAAATATTTTTCAAAATAAAATAATCTTATGATTCCCCGTAATATTTTATTTCATTTCAAAAAGTGGGACTTTTTTTCAATAATTGTGTTCGAAAAATCCCACCCATTTTCGAACGCTATTTGTCCCATTTTTACAACCCGAATTTTGGTAAAAAAATTACAGTCACAAAAAAATATTCAAAAAATACGATTTAGACCATTATGGTCAGATGCCTAGGTGGAATTATTTTGGGTATAAAAGTACACTGAGTTTTCTGAAATGGACAATAAATAAATGTCCAAATGAGAATATGCTCCTCGACTTTTGTATCAAAATAATTCCACTTTTCCCAGATATTTTAAAAATGAGAGATTTTTGTATTGAAACACCATTAACACTAACACTTTCGAATGTTTTGAAAAATCTGTTACCAAAAAAATAGTGACATCCCCACGAAAGCTCACTTTTGGACCATTTTTAGTCGTTTTTGACCCATTTTCGACCATTTTCGTACATGTTCTAAAAATCCCCTTACCATAATTTTCAATATTTTAGTTTTGCGTTAAAATATTGAGACAGTGCCCAAGGAGTTTCAAAAGTGTCATATTTGAATCGTTACCATAATAAACTTTAGAACACTTTTGTCCCAAATTATTAATTATACTATAGTTTTTTAAAATCATCCTTCGCATCGGTGTTTATTGCCTTTTTCCCCTTTATACTTTCTATTTTTCCAACATTTATCATTTCTTTTTTCGGGTTCTTCTTGTATTCGAGATAGCTGTCGAATGTGTATATATAGAAAGTGGGTTCCTTTTTCTTGGTGACGCGCATGGCGTAATCGATCCCATCGAGGTTGACTTTCATAAAATAAAGGGACACGTCGGGTTGGTTCGCCTTGGCTATGTTTTCCGTTTTGTCCTCGTTTTTCAGGTCGGGGATAAACGCATACTCTTTCGGGTCCAAATTGAGTCCGAAACTATGGCATTCAATAGGGTCCCGGTCGCTACTGTGGTCGTATAGTGCACAGTCCATGGCAGACTCTTTGATTGTGCGCGTTATTTTGCGGTTGATATTCTCTTTGCGGTTGGATATTTCATACAGGGATTGGTCAGTTGTTAGTGCACGCGTACTGGTCTTGTCAAATTTGCTTCGGTCATTGTTTCTTAGATCAATTGGCATTGTTTTGTGCTGTTCCTCGGTGAAAGTCAGGAGATACATGAAGACGGTAACATTTTTCATGGCGGGTGGTAGATCGTCGTGACTTCGAATGCGTCTCGCACGACCAACAACCTGCTTGGTTCGAACGGGATGCCAGTAAGGCTCCATGATATGAACGAAACGCGTATTTTTGAGATTTATACCCTCCGCACCTGATTGGGTGATCATGAGGACCCGTATCAATTCTCCATATAAGTTGTTGGGGTGAATATCCTTGAGTTGTTCTGTGAGATCGGATGGAAGCTGGCTCCACTCACCGTTGTATATTTTTCGCATGGTTTCCTTTTCCTCTGTGCTTTCGGTACCGGTATATAGTGCGTAAAGTTTTCCAGGTTCATGGTCGCGTGGAATATCAAGAATAAAGTTATTGCTTGAGTTTTTCTTTAGTTTGAACTGGCGGTACCCGTTTGCTTCAAGAACGAGGGAGAAGATACCGATTCCCTCGAGTGTTCTAAACTGGCTATACACCATGTGGAGTCCCTTGTTTTCCGGGTTTGTGAGATTGCCCATCATGTGGGCGAACTTGGGACTGAGTTCGCTGAGCTTAGGTTCGGTCAAATAGAGCGCCTTATTTTCGTCCATTTTCTTCATGGTTTCCTTTATTTCTCTGATATATATTTTACGGATGTCTTCCTTTACGGGTTCTTCGGTCTCCTCTTTGCGTTCATCCACCTGTCCGTCTATATTCTTTACGCGCTCGTCTTTCCCGAGACCGTCGAGATCGTCCTCGCTTATGCCCGAAGCATCTCCCTTTTTGGAGGAAGCCAGTCTGGGACGCGGGATCTCTTCGGGGAACGAAAAGTTACATATGGCTCTTGACGCCACGCGGTAACTGGATGCCGCTTTGTCGAATAGAAGCTTGGACGCGTCAGTCGGTTTGGCAGACTTTCCCTTGGGTCCCTTGCCCTCGCGTGCGCGCTCGTCCTTTCTTACCTGTTGGTAAATGGGGAACATATGGGAACTCATGGGAACAAATACGCGTCTAAAGTGATTGGGATCGTCTTCATCGTATTTGGGCATGAGTTCTTCCTTGTCATTCAGGAAGCTCGTGAGTCCCAGAATACGCTTTTTGAGCAGGTGTTGGTTCTTTATGTCACCTTCGTTGGAATTTACAAACTCGCTGATGAATTCATCGAGCTTGTCGGGCAGGGCTTTGGAGGTCTCTACCTTTTTCTCAACGACCTTGATGTTGTGTTTTGCGAGGCTCTTTATGAGATGGTTCATGAATGCCACATTTCCGAGGGGGGCAGATGGCATTTCCTCTTTGGTTGCTTGTTTCACACCCTTATAGGTTACCATCCCCGGAGTATTGACAAACCCGAACGGGTTTCGGGTGATGTAAAGTTTGTTGTTGCGGAGTTCCATATAGTCTATGCTTTTCTCTGTGTCGAGTGCCTCGCGCAGTTTCTTGGTATTGATCTTGCCTCCTCCCTGGGACTCGAGTGTCAGTGCGTAGGTGACAATATATCCACGCAGAATATTATAGATGACGCCTATTTCGTTAGGGTAGTTAATGATGGGCGTTCCGGTAAGCAGAACGATGCGGCAGTTTTCTGCCTTCATTAGGTAATCGTATAGGTTGATGGCGACGGGACGATCTTCCTTTTTCATACGCTTGTAGTCCGGACCAATGTTATTCACAATACGACTTATAAAGTTATGGGCTTCATCAATAATGACGACCTTATTATCAAAAGGGTTTATGGTATGGTTGTTGGTCATGACGGTATTTACTTGATCCTTTATCCGAGGGTTGTTATAGTTGTAGAATATAAATTTGGAAACGATCATTTCGTCGAGTTGCGACTCGAGACTCTTTTGATCCTTGGCATCCAGGGTGTCGTAGTTGGAATCCTTGCTTATATCCACCATCCACGCTCCCTTTTGCGATTCGATAACAGAAACGGGTATGTTTAGGACCTTGGAGAGGGTATCGATATGTTCCGGTTGTTTGACGGTGTCGATGAATTCCCAGTGTTGGTTTTTTCTGTAGATTGGGTTTCCACATTTCTTGAGTTCCTCGAAGTAGTTTGTGCGGAGGGATGCCGGGGTCATGATGATGACTTTTCGATTGGACCCGATTGCCTCACCCATGGCTACGGCAGACGTTTTGATGATCCCTTCGGCGATTCCGATGGACGTGCATGTCTTTCCAGACCCGAGACCGTGGTAAAGCAATAGCCCGCGATAGGGTGTGTAGAGGTTTATGTAGTCGCGCACTATTTTTTGGTGTGTGAATAGGTCGATTTTAGTGGGGGCTTTGGACGAGTCTCCTCTGACTTCGTCCATCATTTCCTTACGATAAGGTTGGAATATTTCATTTATGAAGGATACAAATGCCTTACGGTTATTGAGCATGTACCTGTCTCGCTTTATGATGACTGGTTTTACGTCTGCCGGAAGTCGGTCTTCTATAGTGACGCCATTAATCTCTTCAGTGAGAAGAAGTTGGATTGCCGGATTTGTGGTGTCTGTAGTGGGAAACTCGGGGGACCGTTCTTTTATGGTTTTATCAGATCCCTCATTTTCGTCGGCAACCCTCTCTACCACCTCAGTCTCTACCTTTGGAACCTTTCTGGGGGCGGCAACCTTTTTGGGAGCGGCAACCTTTTTGGGAGCGGCAACCTTTTTGGGAGCAGGTTGTTTAGTGACATCTTTCTTTTTATTTTCAACAATGACGTCCCTATCTTTCGAGGCAATTCCTCTTATAAAATCATATCGGTCAAAATCTTCTGTATTTGACACATCAACCACCCTTAGGTTGCGTTTATTCTCCGATCCACGCTCCTTCTCAGATCCACTGTCTTCATTATCCTCGTCGGGTTCGACTTGATAATCCACCTCGTTCTGTTTTTTTCTCACCGTAATGATCATATCTCCTTTGCTTTTTGGTTTGGGTTTCATTTTCAGTTGGGTAAGTCGATCCTCTTGTATTTCCATATATAGTTTTAGTATATTAAAAATATATACTTTGAAAATAAATCGACTTATTGGTGTATATACCGCCTCTAATTTTTGTTGAGGAGGTTTATGAATCTCTCGCATGATTGTTGCTCTGCCTTCTTTTTAATTTTATGAGTGGCATCGACGAGATATACGAAACATGCGCCATGTTCTTCGTAGTACTCATGTATTTTGGCGAATGACTTAAATTTGTTGAAGGGTATGGCGTCGCGAACATCCACCTCATGGATTGCCTTTCCTAAACAAATATATACGCCCATGTTGTAACCCACTTCAATATCGTGAGATAACTCAATATAATGGGGCGTGTTGTAAGGCTTGCTGAATTCCTTCTGGATAATTACCTGAAGAATATTCTTGTAGTTGTCGTCATTCTGGATGAGACTGATCCAATCGACGTGCTTCTCGAAAACATTTTCGATAAATTTCTGAGCAAACTGGAACCCCGGACCGGTGACAAACATGTTCTGAAACAAGCATTCGTCGTCAAGAACTTCTACCTTGTTCATGTCGAGGAAAACTGCGCCAAGAAATGACTCGAACACACATCCCAACTTTTTGTGGTTTGTCCGGACCCCCTTATCTTCGGCGTTTTTAGATAGGACGATCCACTTATGGAGTCGCATCTCGTATGCGATACGTCCGATAGACTCGTTCTTGACAAGAGCAATCTTTTTCTCGGTCATGAACCCCTCATTTTCTTTAGGAAATCGTCTATAGAGGTAGTATTTAGTGATACATTCAAGGACGCCGTCGCCCAGAAATTCCAGACGTTCGTTTGATTTACTTTTTAGCGGCAAACAGTCAGCGGGTTGGTCCAAAATGATGATATTGTTTTTCATGTTTTCCAACTCGGGTCGTTTTGTGTAAGAACGATGAACGAACGCCCTCCTGTACAGATCCATGTTATTAATCTTGCTTGGGAGACCATATCGGTTTAAAATATTTTTAATATCTGATTCTTTAATCTCTACATTTAAATTGTTGTAGGGATTAAAAATAAGTTGTCCATCGTGCTTTTCAATGTCGTCGTCGTTAATCTTGAGCTGTTCCATATATATATATATTAATATATAGGATTGGTTTAAATCGTTTTATAATATTTTTAATTATTCACTACTATATAGGTATTTAAACTGATTGCTACACATAACCACAATATATATGGTATTAGTAAATAACCGGCGATTTTATTTATTGTTTTAAATTTTTTATATGCATAATAGGTGAATAATAATATTAAGAATAATAATACTAATGCTGGCACAAGTAATTTCCATTTAAAAAATACAGTTGTCCATATTAAATTCATTGCCAATTGTATAAAAAAATAGGTCATTGGGAGACAATATGGATAACATTTTTTATCCAAAAATATTATTAATAATGATATTATCATCAAAGTATATAAAATTGACCATACTATTCCAAATACATAATCCGGAGGTGTCCAAGGCGCTCTATTTAAATCTTTATACCAAGTATTCATATATAAAAATAGAATATTATATTTTTTTCTGTTTAGTAGTATATAATGGTTCTTTTAGGTGGAACAAAACGTGTGAGAAATATCGCTTCGCTGGTAAATAGCACCGACCGCTGTGGCGGAGATCGCAAGAAAGGCATGGCTTCATTCAGTATGTATTATCCCCGTATCCCCAAGGGCGCAGCCTGTGCCCGCGCAGGGTGTGGTCAGGGACACCATGTTTCTTCTGATGGATATTCTACGTGCCCCCCCAATGGCGCGACCCAAGTTAAATACAGCCGTGGAACCCGTGGTGGAACTCGTCTCGGTTAAATCCGACCTGGTTAAAAATGGGTTGGTAGTGTGAGCATATTTCACTGAAGTGTATATGTAATTAAATATTTGTAATTTGTGTCAAATATTTAATATTTAATGTCTTGATATTATATTACCATGTTTGAAAAGTTTAAGATGGATGTATCCAACGTGGATACGTATTACTATATAACTTTTTTTGTATTAGTTGGTATATTTGTATATATTATATATGAGCTATTTTACACGAGCGGCTATCATTTTTATCAGAACAACTTGTCCGAGGGATTTGTTGCAAATATTAAAGAGGAAGATCGGGTGAGGCGTATTGACATGGCAGAGAATGTCCTTGATAAGTTGAAGAAAGAGAACAGTGAGCTGGATGCTTACCTCCAGAAGAAAAGTTTTAAGGATACTTACGAGGAAATAATATTTGAGATGAACGATTTGGTAAATAAGAACATGCTTGGGCTTATATCTAATGTAAAAGAGGTGAAGGGGTGGAAGATGTATGAGGTTGTTCAGCAGGTCAATGCGCTACACACGTTTAAGGACTCATTGTCTGGTATATTGGATAACTTGAACAAGGAGTAATATGGAAGATGGTTAATTTTGTGAGTATGTTTTAACATTTAACTTATGGAAACCCAATAGTTATTACATAATAATAAAATATTCGTATTATGTATTAAAATGGGAGAGTTTACTGAGAACCTTCAGCGTTGCCCTCAATTAATGATCTATCTCGGAGTCGCGTTTTTTGGTGTGGGTACGTCGTTCTTTTTCTCAAACGAGTACTTTGTCAAGGCGGAGAACGGCGGTCTGAGTCTTTCAAGCAATTTGTTCATGCACCTTTTTCAGATATTTATAATATCTTCCATATTCTACTACCTGTGTAGATATAACTACACAAATGTCGCATGGGTATTGTTATTATTCCCTGTTATAATTTCGTTCATGTTGGCGTTGATGTTTTTTGGACTGTTTGGTGTGCAGAAAGTTCTGGTACCGGATACGGCTGTTTCTAAGGACGACGAGAAGGAGACAGAGACAGAGACAGAAGCGGAGGCATTTAAGGGATTCGATGGTGTATATAACACTGCATCTGTGAAGATATAGGCAAGTGTATCGCGTAAAATAATATGTAAGTCAAAATAATTACATATTATATATTTTATTGATATACATTATAGTATAATGGTCGTAACTGAGGATGAATATGAACAGTATGCAAATAAGATTCATAATAAAACAAGAGAACACGAGATGGAAATAAAGGAACACAAAGGATACCATGGTAGAAAAAAATATTATCCGTTCAAGATGGATGAATGGGAAAAGGCGGGAAAGGAACTTCCAAAAAAACACGCGACCGAATTAAAAGAAATGAACAATAAACTTAAGAAAATGAGAATCGACATTGACAAAAACACAATCAAAGTACCGACCGAAGATGAATACGGACAGTATGCGAATAAGATTCGCAATAAAACAAGAGAACACGAGATGGAAATAAAGCATCACAAAGGATACCATGGTAGAAAAAAATATTATCCGTTCAAGATGGATGAATGGGAAAAGGCGGGAAAGGAACTTCCAAAAAAACACGCGACCGAATTAAAAGAAATGAACAATAAACTTAAGAAAATGAGAATCGATATTGACGAACACCATAAAAAATTAATGGACGCAGCAACCAAAGGACCAACATGCGCGATATGTTTAGAAGATAAATATGCGGAGGAAGGACCAAATATGGCAGTAAGTTTTAACAAAACAACGTGTAAAAAACACATTTTTCACGAACAATGTGTCGGCGATGGTCGGGTTAAATTTTGTCCATTATGCAGAAATGCCACGAAGAAATTAACAAAAATAGAAATAAGTAAATTGCGTAAGTTATATTCATCTACAACAAAAAAATCTAAACCCAAAAATAAATCAAAGGCGAACTCTAATTCTTCAACTTCTTCAACTAAATCTACACGCAAACGATGCCCTAATGGGACTCGTAGAAATAAAAAATCAGGTCGATGTGAAAGTAAATAGGTAAATAGGGACACTGTTGTGTCCTTTCAAACATAATAACACCAATGTAATTATGATTTATAATGGGAAATATTGCGACCATAGTAATCATATTATTCAAATTAAATTCATTTATTTTTATTATACTGATTATTCATAACCTTTTTATCATAATTGTGATGACCACATGGACCACAGTGATCTTCATTTGCTCGCTCAATACGATGAACTACTTGTTTGTCAGATAGTTTTAATCCCCATCTTCCCAATGGTGTTGGATAATCGCGTCTTAGTATCATCTTTTTAATATTATTTAATAATTCTGTCACGGTAACAAGACTTCTCATAGTTTATATGATAACTTATATTTCATATTAATTATATCAATTTTATACAGTAAAATTTAATCATAATCGAAAAGATTAAATTTTAATATTATTTTATTTGATGGGACAACACACCACTATCAAAACAGTATGTGAAATTATACAACGGGAAAGGATGGCTGCATTGCGATACCGCACACACCCGGGTCTTCGGTGCTATCGCTGCGCTCGATTAGAATGTAACCTTCATCTCCCCAGCTAGGACCCCAGCTGTTTTTCACGATCCAGTAAGGAGGCTCGTTTTGCGTTGTTCCTCCCGCACCGTACCCGACGATGAGAACACCATGGTCGAGGTCGGTACCACACGCGTCGCCGGTGAGGACCCCGCCGGTATATAGCTGGAACTCGATCGTATCCGCCTCGATGGCGATCGATACGGGTCCGATGGACACAGCAGTCTTGAGATCGACCTGGTTGTTGGGGGAGACGTCGTGGCAATCGGTGATATGAGCTACACCCTGACAGTCCTGACAATCTCCTCCGGATGCGCTGTATGGGTATGCGTCTTCCGCGCACGACCCACCATTTTCAATAACATACTTGAACGCACCGTCCATGAGTCCGCCGTAGCAGCCGTGATTTCCATACGACTTTGAACAATCCACGAGCTGTTGCTCGGAGAGGGACACCATGGATCCTGAGTCGATTGCCCAGGCACCCTCAATCGCTCCGGTCGCGCTAAACGACCAGCAGGAACCACACTGTCCCTGATCCTTTACCGCGGTCACCGCACCATGATCTCTCCAGTCGTAATCGTCAGGGATGCCCGATGCGGTGGAAGGGGTGTAGGTCCTACACTTATTGGATAGGGGACCGTCAATTTTCTTGGATCCGAACCCGTTGTGACGGGAGAACTCTGTAAGGGTCATGTCCGCGTATTGGGTTACGCCGAGTTGGTACGAGAGCTTCTTTGCGTTGTGCGTAATTGCGTACTCCACGTTGTCACGGAAGATTTCAAATCGGGATTGAAATTCCTGATCCGAATCGTATTCGCGATTATGGACGCTGACGAACCGCTCAAAGAGTGACCAGTGATTATCGGTTTCATTGAGATGGATCACGCGTGCGGATGACAATAGAAAAAAGGAAGACATGAGTGCAGCAATACTGTATAGCATTATATAAGTAAGTATAGTGATTGTTGTTTAAATGAGTTTATTAAACAATAAGCCTTTCCGAATATCGATTGTGGATGGATGGTGGATGGATGTTTGATTACTTTCCGGACCAGTTATAGTCCATTGCGTTGGTGTTTTCAGACTTGGCTAGACCCGATTCATGGAGTTTGTCGAGGTCGGTGAGGAGACCGACCCGTTGGTTCATGGGGTCGAATCCGGGGAAGGTGTTTTGGTTATACGGGGGGTCGTCGCGACTGGCATCGATGAGTTTGCTTGTTTTCTCGTTGGATAGTAGGGGCGGTATTCCGTTGTGTGGGTCGGTGGGACTGGGTCTGACGCGGTACATGGAGTTTCCCTGGGGGTCGTACATTTTCTGGAGGAAGAGAACGGGACACACGATGTCGTTTTTGCGCTGCCACTCGATGAACTCGACGTATTCTTCAAGGTTTCTAAACTCGATGGGGTTGACGCCAGGGACCTCTGCGCGCTTGGAGTTGAAGAGATAAAGCTTCGGTCCGATCTGGACGAGGAGGTCGGGGCAGTCGGTTTTGTTTGTTAGTGCCTCTTTGAATGCCGCGCATGGTCGGGTTGCGACAATGTATAATCCCAAAATGAAGATAAATATGTATAGCATGGTTGCGTAGGTTAATTTCATGTTAATATATAATATACATATAAAATATAGATGGTCCGTATAATTAATGTTGAACCGGGCGAAGAAGAAAAGATAAACATGCTTCGAGGGGCAATCGGTGCATCTCCGATGGTTGCAACTATTTATATGCCTGGGTGCTTTCACTGCGATGTGCTGCGGAACGACCAGTGGTCTGTATTTGAGAAGATGGTAGGCGAAAAGTATCCGAACGACAAAGCGGTGGTTGCGTTTGTCCACAAGGACCTGGCGAACAATATTCAGGAGAGGGTGAAAGAACCTCTTTATATTGGTGGGTATCCCACGATTGTGGGAATTGATCAGCGGGGAGGGGTTAAGGAGTTTAAAGAAAATCGTACGGCAAAAAACCTTCTTAAGTTTTACGAAGAGATGTGTGGTATATTAGGTATTCGAAATAATGCTAACGTAGCGATGCGTAATAAAGTTAGTTCTAAGCGTTCATTGAAATCTAAGCGTTCATTGAAATCTAAGCGTTTATTTAAAGCTAAACGTACATTGAAACGTAGAGCGAAACCTACATCGAAACGTAATTATAAAAAAATAAAGGGTCAAGGAAAATCAAAAAAGAAGAAGGGTGGTAACACAGATAGACATCGGAACGAAGCAAATGAGCATCGAAAAAAACAAGCAATCAAAAACAATATCAATATAGAGGCGAACAAGAAGATCGACAAATTTATGAAACCTTATCCACGCCCCCATAATCGTGATGATGATAATCGTCATACTCACATTGCCAATAGTCGTATATATCCCGCAAAAGAAGACCCAGGCATATTTTCCGAAATGCAGAACGCATTTGAGAACAAAATCAAAGAAGAGGGTCATAATATGGATGGAGACGTAGTTCCTCTTGATCGAGACAATGACGCACCGACGTTTGGTGGAAAAAAACGCAAAACGCGTAAAAGAAATAAACAATAATTATAACTATGCTTAGTAGATAGTAATGGGATATTAGTGGGTTGGATCGTGGATAAAATGCGCAGTTTTTAATATCTCTGCGTATTTTAATAGATGAGTTCGTTTGAATCAAACGGATCATTACATCTGAGTGATTTGGGGCCTTTAAACGGATCAAACGGATCATTACATCTGAGTGATTTGGAGTTTTCAAACGGATCAATTAATGTGTATGGGTTGGGGGGGTTGGGGGAGGAGGGGGAGGAGGGGACTACTATTGACTATACCGATTCGGAGAGATCAACGTTAGCGTCTATACTGGCAACCCCAGGAAATTATAGCGTATCATTTGGGGACGAGAGTGAAATTCAAAGTGATGGAAGTGATCACAACATGTCAGTGGATTCGGATTCATTCTTTTCATTTACACCAACTGATACTGAAAGCGATAATACAACACGTGAGTCGGGTAGTATTATTAGTATATACAACAATAATAATGGTGTTGAGCCTTTTCTTGTGGGAACATTCCATATGGATGAGAATAATACGTTAATATTTAATGATTTAACCAATGTAACTAATATATCAGATGTTGAATCTCATGGAGGAAAACGACGTACCTCAAAGAAGCGAATCGGGTATGGCATAAAGAAAAATAAGATGGGTGCTGGAAAGAGCCGAAAAAATGGCAATGGCAATGGTAAGAGTAAGAGGAAACACTCAAATAAACGGGGAGGTAAGAGTAAGACTAAGAGCAAGAGCAAGAGCAAGAGCAAGAGCAAGAGCAAGAGGAAACAGACAAATAAACGGGGAGGTAAGACAAATAAAAAAACGGGTCGTTCGTGAAGTAAAAAATAGTCGCATACTATATGAAGACGCGAA
>Ga0209504_1001083_pt1 | contig 21711 bp, 20 predicted proteins | sample COGITO_mtgs_1005_FD_184791 | JGI IMG/M metagenome (GOLD analysis project Ga0209504, IMG submission 184791) | Pelagic marine microbial communities from North Sea - COGITO_mtgs_100511 (SPAdes) (version 2) | ecosystem: Environmental > Aquatic > Marine > Epipelagic ...
TTATTCTTTTTTAAAAAAAAAAAGAATTCTAACTTTATAGAGTTAAAAAAGATTACAATTTTAATAGTTTTTTATATTTTGCTGCATATAATATATATATTTACGCCAAATAATCCTTATCCACTAATAGGAAGGTTGATAGGATTTAAAATATGGACATTTTACTTATTTTTTATTTTTATTGGTTATTATTTTTTAGAAACTAAAGAAGACTTTAAAAAAATTATAAATATACTTTCATTGGGTGTAATTATACCTTGTTTAATTTTGATAATTCAATATTTAATTGCACTTTTATACGGATATGAGCAAGCTTTTTTTTTAATTGAAGCAATTAACAAAGTCCCAATTGACATAGCACAACCTGGTTATTCTACATTTAATTTGGGCACAATTAAACTATTTAGGCTTAACTCTACATTTACTTCTGTTACAGAGCTTGCTAATTATCTTATCTTTTCTTTAGTACCGGTAATCACATCATTACATTTAGACAATAATAGAAAATATATATTTTTAAATAGAATGGCATTTACATTGCTCATTGTGGCTTCATTTATATGTGGAGCAAGGTCAATGTTTCTATTCACTCCTATCATTTTATTATTTTACACGTTCTTAAAATATAAAATTAAAAAGTTTTTTACATATGTGCTATTTTTTACTTTTATTTTAATCTTCTTCTATTTTTTTAACATTTTATATCTTAAAAATTTCTTAACAGATTATTATTTATTATTTTCAGGATATTCAAGTATGGTTACAAGTGGTTTATTTGATTTTATTATAAATAATTTTTGGGGTAATGGAGTTGGATCTGCTACAGGTGAAGTTAGATTTCTATTTAATGTGGACCCAACTACAGATTTAGCATCTATAGCCGTTTATGAAAGATATTATTATAAAATATTATATGAAACAGGCTTTATTGGATTAATTGCATATTTATTTATCTCTTTTAAATTTATATCATACCCATTAAATTTATTAAAAAAAGATATATCCGAACCCTATAAATCCTTTGTTTCAATAAGTTTAACATTTTTAATATTAGTATTTTATTTATTTGCTTTTAAAGGATTCTCAATAGATCTTTTTCCTATATCATTTATGAAATTTTTTTTAATTGGGTTGTTGTTGAAAATTTATTTTTTAAACACTGATGATTTAAACAATACTTCAAATAAATTTATTTAGATTAATAGTATGATTAAAAAAGTTTTTCTTTTAAAAATTAGATTTTCAAATTATGAGATAAAAGACTTTAAAAAGTTAATCAAAAAAAAAGGTTTATTCTTATTTCCCTCAGGGCCAGGTTTGGCAACTTTAAAAAGTAATAAAAAATATTACCAATCATTAAAAAATGCAGATATTAATTTTTTTGATAGTGGTTTTTTTGTTCTTTTATTAAAATTTTTAAAAAATATTAATGTTCATAAATTCTCTGGCTATTTATTTACTAAGTATTTTCTTGAATATCTTAAATATAGTAAAAGAAATTTAAAAATTATATCTGTTAATCCTAATAAAAAATTATCTATATCGATAAACAAGTTTCTATTAAAAAATGTTTTAACAAAGAAACAATTAACAAACTACGTCGCACCTTTATATAATTTAAATAAGATTGTTGACCCAACGTTACTAAAGATAATAAAAAAAAAAAAACCAAGATTTATTCTGATTAATATAGGAGGTGGTATTCAGGAAATACTTGGTCTTTATTTGAAAAAAAATTTAAATTATAAACCATCTATAATTTGCATTGGTGCTGCACTTACTTATTTTACTGGAGACCAAGCTCCAATCTCTGCAAAATTAGATAGATTTTATTTAGGATGGCTTATTAGGATATTATATAATCCCAAAACTTTTTTAGCACGCTATATAAAGGCTTTTAAGTTATTTTATATTGTTTGGAATAACAAAATAACATTTAAATAATGTCAGCTTATCAAAAATAACTTATTTTATTGTATTGTTAATTTAAAACTTGCAATAATCTTTTTTCTAATTTCATGTGAAAATTTTAAATAATTTAATGAAAAATATTTTTTAAGATTGTTTCTATTATTAGGATTGTTCTTGGAAAGCACATATGTCCTATAAAAACTTTTTTCAAACTCTGATTTATTTTGTATGTCAAAATTTTCAATTGTTTTTTTATAATTCCAAAAACTTATATCTAGGAAATTTTTCTTCTCATTGCTTTTTAAGAATTTTAAAATCAAGTCTCTATTTTCTCTATTTAGTAAGGAAATTCTTGATAAATAATTCGGTGAAACAATTAAATTTTTATAATCATATGGTGTAATCCTCCAAAAAATTTTTTTTACATTTAAATTATTGTTATGCAATATTGAGATTGTAGTTATATTATAAATTATTAGACATAGTGCAGTATGTCTTAAAAAAAGTATGATATAATTTTTTTTCATATAACATATATATTTAAGTTAGTTCTTACTAGCTACTAAAAGTATAGTGCAGAATTTTTTAATAAACCAATCTTTACTCAATACTTTTCCATAACTTTTAGCCTGCATAAAATTCGTTTTAAATTTTTTATTATCAAAAAAATTACTTATTTCAAATTTTGAGACCCAGTTCATAGAATCTGCATCTGAAAAATATGGTTTATGAAAAATTGATAAATCATTAGTAATTAAAAAATAATTCTTTTTAAAAATTAATGTAATAGTACGATAAAATATTTGTATTAATGCAATTTTAATTTTTGATAAAAAATTTATATGTCTACAGCCAGGATTTAAGTACAGTGGTAAGTCATATCTAGGACAATTAATGTATAGTTTGCCATTTTCTGTTAACAAATTAATATTTTTGTTTAGAAACTTTTCCATGTACACAACATGCTCCAATACATAGGATGAAAAAACTATATCAAATTTATGGTTTATTAAATCTAGATCTTTATAAAATGATTTTTTACAATTTATTCTTTGATACCATTTTTGATTATTCTTAGTTATATCAAAACAATAAAAATCAATATGTTTGTAGATTTTTTTTTCTTTTAAAAAATGTGCAAACCCAGTTTTTGCAGCACCGATTTCTAAGATTTTTATTTTTTTTTTACTTGTAAGTAATTGTTCCCTTAATTCTTTATAAATACTTTTCCACAATCCTTTTTTATGGTTGGTTATTTTATTGTATGGAATATAAATGCCCCTACTATAAAACTTAAATATTTTATTATTTAATATTTCCAGTTCTTTTTTTTTAAACTTATTAAATGGCTTTAGTTGCATTTTTAATTTTAATTTAAATGTATATATATTGTATAATTTTTGTTACATTAGGCAATATTTAGACATATAAAACTAATCATGCTAAGTAACTTTTTTTCTTTTTTGTTATTTATTGCATTTTCATTTATATTAAATTTCAATGATTTACACGCAAATGAAAAAATTGGAACTGTTGTTAAAGTTTTAGGTAGTTCTTATGCAATAAATGACAAAAATGAAAAAAGATCATTGAATTTATATGATGCCATATATTTAAATGATGAAATCATAACTGATGTTACTTCAAACCTAATCTTAGAATATCTAGATAATTCAACAGTAATACTTAAAAAATCTTCTTCTATTAAAATTACCGATTTTAATCTTACACCAACAAAAAAAATATTTCTTGGAGCAATAGATAAAGGATCTGCCATTATCGAATCTGGTAGAATTGCAAAAGATAACAATGGCAGAATGGAAATAAAGCTTTCAGACATGTCTTTAGTTATTAAGGGGACACGTTTTAATATTGGTCAAAAAGAAGATGGAAGTTATGACGTTGGTTTATCAGAAGATAGTTTTGGCAATGTTGGAACAATTAATGTCTCTACTGCAGGTACAGTCAAAACACTTTTTGATCCAAAACAAGTAGTCACTGTTAATTCTGATCAGATAATTGAGAGACCACAAACAGATATAGAAAAAAATGAGTTAGATGAAGTGACACAGGACTTTGTCGATGTTAAAATAATTAATGAAGAAGATATTCAAAAAACACTCGAGTCACAATTATTTAATGGAAATATTATAGATATAAATAATGACGGTCAAATTGATCTTTTGGATGTGGATGTAATTAGAGAAAGCATTGTAGTCACCAAACAGGAAACCATAGATTTTATTGTTGAGAATAGTAAAGAAGATAATATTAATTTTCTATCAAATATTTTAAATGAATCCGATGAAAAAAATGTTGGACAGTCTATAGATAAAATTTTTGAAACTAAAAATGACTTAGTAACTGGTGTTCTAACTGGTTTATCTAATACAGGTAATAAATTTATAACATCCTCAGATTCAGAAAAAAATAATGAAATTAAAGAAAAAATTTTTACCCAACTATTAAGTGGTAGCGAGCAAACTGAAAAAAAATCTAAGAATATTGAATTAATGAGTAAGATTATTACAAAATCTGACGTTAAATCCATAGAGAATATTGTAAATATTGTTAAAACTTCTAACGCTTCTGAAGCTAACTCTAATCTATCATTACAAATTTTATCTTCAGTAGCAGATCGACAAACAGAAGAAGGAACTTCATTGGAAAATGAAGAACAAACCCAAGTTAATAGACTAATTGAAGAAGCAGTAGCTGCAGCTGCAGCAAATAATAATGCTGAAAATTCTGCTTTAATTGCAAATGTGATTACTAAATCAAATGTAGAAACCATTAGTCAAGTAGTTGATAACGTGCAAACTTCAAGTGCTAGTACCGCAAACTCTACTTTTTCTTTACAAATTTTATCTTCAGTAGCAGATCAGCAAATAAATGAATCTGTTTCATTAGAAAATGAAGAACAAACCCAAGTTAATAGACTAATTGAAGAAGCGGTTGCCTCCGTTGCAGCAAATAATAATGCTGAAAATTCTGCTTTAATTGCAAATGTGATTACTAAATCAAATGTAGAAACCATTACTCAAGTAGTTGACAATATAAAGCAAAACAATACACAAAATCCTAACGCAGGCCTTTCATTGCAAGTATTAAGTAATGTGGAAGTAAGTAGTAATAATGAATCAATAACACTTGAATCTAACAAGCAAACACAAATTAATAGATTATATGAAGAAGCGTTAGCAGCTGCAGCCGCAGAAGCTGCAGCAATATTAGCAGCAGAGGTAGCCGCCGAACAAGCAGCAGCAAAAAAAGCAGCAGCAATAATAGCTGCAGAACTAGCAGCAGCAGAAGCAGCGGCAGCAATATTAGCAGCAGAAGAAGCTGTAATATTAGCAGAAGAAGAAGCAGCAGCAATATTAGCAGCAGAAGAAGCTGCGGCCCAAGCAATAGCTATTGCAAATGCAAATAACCTAACCGCAAAGTGCAACGCAGCAATTGCCAACGTTCAAAATATCCGTGGTACAAAAACAATAGCTATAACGAATAGAAATCAAACTCAATTAGATGAGCAAGCAAAATTAATATTGTATAATAATGCAAAAAAGGCAGTTAAACAATTTGCCTCTCCTGTAACAGAAGAAGAGTTTGCAGAGCTTGATCAATTGAAGTCTACACGAGATGCTTTAAAAACTTCATATGATATAAGCGTAACGGCAGCAGAGGATGCCAGCATAACGTTAACAAACTTAAATATAACATTAGCAACAGCAATAACTACTAGGGACACATTATGTGCACAAGCAGATGCTGCACAATCAGCAGCAAACCTCTAGTGAATTTATATATAAAAATTATATGAAAATAAAAAAATTATACAGATATACCTTTTTAACATTATTTACATTTATGGTAATTTTTAATGGTGGGTATAGTAATTTTTCCATTCAACTTAATTCTATAGGCATATCGCTACTATTTTTATTTCTATTAAGAGAAAAAAATTATTCAAAACATATACAAAAAAATTTTATTCAAAACAAAATAGCAATTTACTCATTTTTAGTTTTTTTGATTTTTTTAATTTTTCAAATTTTACCTTTGCCTGTCAATTTTGTTCAATTTGCATCACCAATAAAATATAATTTATTGATAGATATGGAGTTTGAACATAATTTTACATCAATCAGCTTAGATCCGTCTAACTCATTTTTTAATTTTTTGAATTATTTTTCATTATTTTTGTATTTAATAATTTTTAAAAGTATTTTTTACAAAACCTCCCATGTAATGAATTTTTATTATTATTTAACCTTTTTGGGTGCGGTAACCTCATCTGTAGCTGTATATTTTTATCTAATAGGTAACCCTAACTTTCTTTTCATAAATAATTTATCTTATAAAGGCTCTGCTACTGGATTTTTTATTAACAGAACTGTATTTTCATGTTTTCTAGTTTTGTGTTTATTTTCTGGCATAGAATATTTAAAGAATTTAGAGATATTTAAAAATGACACTATAAATAATCTCTTTAAAAAAATTTATATAAGAGTTTTTATTTTATTAATTACTATTGGTATAATTACATCCTTTTCTAGATTGGGAAATTTCTTATTTATTTCACTAATAATAATTTATCTAGTTAAGTCGTTGTTATTTGATGAAAAAAAGAACAAACTATTTTTATACTCTCTGCTTATCATTATTTTATTTGATATATTAATTATGGGCTATTATTTTGGCTCAGAAAAACTATTAGCTAGATATTCCTTTTTAGCTGATGATGTGAGTGGTTATATAGAGACTTCCACAGACAATAGCTTGTCAAGGAGCAACCTTTCATACTTTGCTTTAAGAGAGTTTCAAAATTTTATACTTTTTGGTTATGGAGCTGGTGCTTTTGAGTATCTATTTAATATCAGATATGAAAATTTGTCTTATCATTACACTATACATGCTCACTCAGACCTAGCAGAGTTTTTAGGTGAATTTGGTTTAATTGGTTTTAGTACAATTGGAACAAGCATTTTTTTTTTATTTTTAAAAAACAAACTTTTGTATTTTAAAAATTTATTACTTTTATATTTTATGTCTTTAATCTTATTGTTTGATTTTTCTTTGCATGTACCAATAATTCAATTCACCTTTGTAATTTTACTGAGTATCAGTTTAAAAAACAAAAAATTAATTAATAAATGATAAATATCGATTATTCAGTTATGTTTTCTGAACTAGCCTTAAACCCATCTTGAATAATAGGATTATATGAAGTGAATAATTCGGTTTGTGGTGTTAACAAGCTTATAACTCTATTCCACTTAACCAGTCTTGTTGCTGGTATAAAAACTATATCTTTTGATTGTAATTTAAATCTTTTTCCAATTATTAAATTCACTGGATTTGTTACATCTAGCTCGAATACATTTATCTTTAAAAATTGATTATAGTCTTCCCTTATAACATATATTTTTTTAGCATTTGCAGTAAGTTTATTAAGCCCACTTACAGAAAGTAATTCTGTTAATGAAAAATCATCATTAGGAAAATATATACCTGGTCTACTAACCTCACCAAAGACCTGAATTGAATCTGAGTTTCTATCAATAAAAAGCACGTCATCTTTTTTTAAATAAAAGTTTTCCTTTGGGTTTACGCTCTTAAAAACTTTATTTAAATTTATTTTATAAACTTGATTGTCTCTTCTTAATAAACCTTTGCTACCCAGCAGTTTATCTTGTGAGTTTGGACTGAAGTCAGCTTGAACAGCTGCATCAATTAATCTTATTGGTTTTTGATCAAGGTTAATAGTTAATTGGTTTCTTACAGCTCCAAGTATATATATTTTGCTGCTATTATATTCATCTATTTGAATTTGTAATTCAGGGTTTTTATAATATTTTGATAAAATAGAAATTAATTTACTTTGTGCTTTATTTATATCCAAACCTTCAATCTTAATTCTTCCAATAAAAGGTAAATCAATATCTCCATTTGGATCAATTGTATAAGAACCATCTACGTCATCCGTATCTGTTAAATTAATTGAAATAATATCAGAGGACCCCAAAACATAACTGTAATCATAGTTATAAATATTATCAAAATTTTGCACAGAAAAGGAAATCTCATCTAATTTAGAATTGTTGAATTTATTAATCTCAAATTCATTTAAACTATTAATCTTAATAATTTCTATTTTAACGTCTTTTATTGTGTAATAACTATTTAGTTTATTTGATGCAGACTGGCTTTTAGGATCTTTATTAATTCCAGGAAGTTGCGAGCAGCCACTTATGAAAAACAGAATAAGTGTTATTTTAATTAATAGAGTGTAAGATTTCACGTTTATTTCTGTGATATAATTGTTAAATAATGTGTTAATTTGAATCATTAAATTATATAACTTATAGCTAATAAAGTCAGTACATAAATATTGTGTAAATTAACCCTAAATAAATATGAGCAGCAAATTACATAATTTAATAGATATATTTGATATAGGAGATTTAAATTTTTTTATTTTACTTGCAAAAAAAAATATAAAAAATCTTATATTTGCAATATTTTTAATCTCATTTGTTGTTTTATTTATTTCACTAAATCTTGAAAAAAAATATTTAAGTGAAGCTACCCTGGTTATAGCTCAAGACGAAAATAAGTTTACAGATATAGAGGAGGCCTATTCTCAAGATGCTATTTCAAATCGAGTTAACAACCAGATGGCTATCTTAAAAAGTGATGAAGTAATGGAATTTATTGTGAATGATGAAAAAAACACACTTGAATTCAAAAAGCTTTATTCAACAAAAAAAAAAAATATTTTTAAAAGAATTTTCACCAAACCAATTAATATAGATAAAGAATATATCAAATCATTATTGACAAATAATTTTACTGTAAACAACGTACCAAGAAGTGACGTGTTGTTACTGAGTTTTATCTCAAATAATCCGAGGGCATCACAATTAGCATTAAAAAATATTATAAGCTCTTATCAAAGATATGAAGTTGATAGTAAAATACAAATAACAAATTATGCCAATATAAAAATCACCGAAAGACTGAAAGATCTGACAATTCAAATGGATATAGCTGATAAAAAATTAGCAAAATATAAGGAAGAAAATGAGTTAGTTGATACGGGAGACGTCAAAGCTTTGAAAATCAAAGAGATTCAATCATTGTCTACTAATATATTTGATCTAAAGCAAACAATTCAAAAACAAGAAAATGACTTGCTTTCAGTAAAGGCTGCTAATGGAGACGTTGATATTCTTTTAGCAATAGAAGATTTAAATGGAAGAAAAGAAATTTCAAATATAAAAAATAATCTTACTGCTAATAAAAATAATATTCAATCTTTGTTATTAATATATACAAAAAACCATCCAAAAGTAACACAAGCATATGAATTAGAAGAAAGTCTTAAGGTTCAATTAAAAGAAATTTTAAATGAAGTGATTCAAAAAAAAGTTTTCGAATTAAGTAATTCAAAAAACTTTATAGAAATGTCAGAAACAAATCTTGAGAATGCAACAAATGAGTTAAGAGTAATAGAAAAAAAAGAAGCAGGAATGTTAAATTTTGCTAGAGAGGTTGAAAGTAGTAGAAAGTTATATGAAAATTTTTTACAGAGAGTTAAAGAAACAAACGAAGCACAAAATTTACAAATTTCAAAACTAAAAATAATTGAGTCCCCAGTTTAACCTGACGCACCATTTTCTCCGACACCATACAAAAATTTTATAATGTCGCTAGTTTTATCATTTATTGGTTTTTATGGATTAATATTTTATAAAGAAATGAATTCATCAATTATCAAAACCCCAGAAGCAATTGAACATTTAAATATTCCTCAAATAGGAATTTTGCCTAAAGTTATTGATATTAAAAAAGGATATCATATTCTGCAAATGTTTTTAGAAGATAGTGAATCAAATTTTTCAGAGTCTATTAGGTCATCAAGGGCAGTTATCGAGTCAAAATTTAAAAAAAATTCAAGTTATTTAATAACATCTAGCAATCCATCTGAAGGTAAAACTACTTATGCTTTTAATTTGGCCTTATCTTTGGAAAAGACGTACAAGGTATTATTTATTGAAGCTGACATTAGAAGGCCATCTGTGCTGAATAGTTTTTATAAATTTGATAAAGAAATATTTGGTTTAGGTGAAATTATTTCCGCAAACAACAGTTTAAAAGAAACAATTTTTAAAGTACCTGGTACAAATCTTGAAATAATTACGTCTGGTGCCAAAAGATTTGATATGTCAGATATCGTTAATAAAGAACAATTACGTAAGTTTTTTGACGTATTAAAATTAGAGTATGATTACGTGATCATCGACTCGCCTCCAGTTCAGCCAGTATCTGATACATTAATTCTTACACAAGCATCGGATTATAATTTATTTGTTGTAAGATCAGAAACTTCAAGAACATTAGCATTCATGTCTTCCATTAAAAAAATTCAAAACGTTGGAGCAAAAATTGATGGAATTATTATAAATGATTTAGATACATCAAAAGATAGTTATTATAACTATAACTATAACTATAACTATAACTATAATTACTACAAAGATAAGGTTTAAGTGTGTGTTTAGGTTAGAAAAAGTTTTTCAAAATGACGACCATTTTTTTATAAATCTTTATATATTATTAAGATCTCTTATTATTTTTTTTTCGATCTATGTCTTTTCAATTTTAGAAAAACATTCTATTCATGATCTACTAAATTACGACATTTTTGAAATGTCAAATTTTTACAATTTTGCAATATATTTACCTATATTTTATTTTATAATATCTTTTTTCTTTAAATTTAAAAAAAGATATGGACTTAATTTTTTAACATTTTTACTACAAGATATAGTGCCCATATTACCATCTACATTATTAACTTTTTCACTTTTTTTTTATTTAAATAATAGTTTTGAAATTAGTATTAACTTTATAATTTTACTATTTGTGATTGTTCTTAATTTATTAATTTTAAAAAAAATTGTAAATTATTTATACAATTATTTGATAGATAAAAATATTATCCAAAGAAACATTATGCTAGTTGGATCACCGAAATCTATAAAGTTAATTCTTAATGAAAACCATGATAATATTAATGTTTACAAATGTTGTTTAGTTATTGGAGATAATTTAGAAATAATTGAAAAATTTAGACTAGAATCTAAAATTCCAACTTTTTTTCGAGGAGATGACATTAGATCTATTTTGGAATACCATTCATTAGGACAAATTTGGATTCTAGATGATAAAAGTAAAAATATTTATCCTTATTTACATATTATTTTAAAATTTTCAGTTGATCTTTTAGTTGTTAATTTAATAGATAAACCAATTTTAGGAAGTGAAAATATGATCAATAATAAATATCAATTTGTTAATTATGAAATATCTAGATTTTATGGTTTTAATTTATTTATTAAAATTTCAATTGATAAAATTTTATCTTTATTTTTTTTAATCTTGTTATCTCCAGTTTTTATTTTATCACTATTCTTAATTTATTTAGAAGATGGTTACCCTTTATTTTTTACACAAGATAGAACAGGGTGGGATGGTAGAAGATTTAGAATTTTTAAAATTAGATCACTAAAAAAAGATAAATTTGATACTAAAGTTCAAGTTAAACGTGATGATAAAAGACTTTTAAAAATTGGAAAAGTAATTAGAAGATTAAGTATTGATGAGTTGCCTCAATTTTACAATGTTTTAATTGGTGATATGTCAATAGTTGGTCCTAGACCCCACATGGTTGAACATGACATTTTATACTCTGGTTTGTTTGATAGTTTTTTAAAAAGACACAAAGCAAATCCTGGGTTGACTGGCTGGGCTCAAGTTAGTGGTTTTAGAGGTGCAACTCCTACAAGCGATCTTATGAGAAAAAGAATGGAGCACGATTTATGGTACTTAAAAAATTGGAATATATGGTTAGACCTTTACATAATTTTAAAAACATTTTATGTTATTTTTAAAAAACCTGGATAAAAATAAGTTATATTTAATTTTTTCAGAAATATTCTTTTTTTGATAAATCTTATTGATCCAATAACGCATAAACAAAATAGAAAAATCATATTTTTTAGATTTGATTATCTTTAGTTGTTTTTTTAAATAATTCTTATTAATTTGTGACCAATCCTTAACTATAATTACTGGTAACTTGCTATATAATGGTGTTAGAAAATTATCTTTAATAATTGGAATAGTTCCTAATAAGAGACTTTCCCATACTCTATGTGTATCCACGCCATTACCTTCAGGGCAAGCAATAAATTGATGTTTTCTAATTTTTTCCCAAGCAATTTTTTGGTTAACTCTTTTAGGGGGGAAAAAACAGAGAGGTTTAATTAATTTCTTTTTACAAGTCTCTCTTTTCGAATTCATTGCAAAATGAAAGTCACAGTATATTAAAAATTTTTTATCAGTTTTTAATTTAATAGTTTCAATTAATTTTTTTTGACTAGTAAAGGGAAATATTTTATTTTTAGTAATAAAATTATAATAAAATGAACTGTGAAAATCTACTCCTATAGGCAATTGAATAACTTTCTCATGGTCAATATTAATGTTTTGTGAATATATTTTAATAAGCATTTTATTATTAATCAATTTTGATATACCATAAGTTTTGTTGTCGATTGTTAAATCAGAATTTCCCATAATAATAATAAATTTATTTTTTAATTTATTAATTCTATTTAAATGAATACGTATTCCATCTGATGTTAAATAAATAATTTTAATTTTTTTTTGTTTTATTTTCATTGTTTTTTCAGAAAAATTTAAACTTTCATGTTGATAAGTTGTGTTGGAAAAATAGTTAAGAAAACTTCTGCTACATATGATTTTCAAATTTTTTAATTGATATGAGTTAATATTGTAGTCTTTGATAACTTTAATATAATTTAGATTGTAATAAAAAATAAATTCTATTGCCCTATTGTAAAAATGTCTTAAATAGTTTTTATAAAAACTAATTTTTATGAAAAATATATATTTAAATAATTTTTTTTTATTTTTTTTTTCACGTATAAAATAAAATGTTTTTTTCGTTCTAATTAATTAACACTGCTTTTGCATTTTCAGAGTCAATAATCTTAATTTTATAATTATTATCATTTAACAGATTTATACATTTAATAAAATTTTTACCTATTAATAGATGTCCATCTGAAAATTTGTGTTCAAAAATAATTGTTTTCGGTTTAATTTTATGAAATGGAAAACTTAATAGTATTTCTATATCTGAACCTTCTGTATCAATAAATAGATAATCGATTGAACCACAGTTTATTTTACCAAGTAGTTTATTAACTGTTAAAGAGGGAATACTAATTTTCTTAGTAAATTTCTCTAAATTTTTGTTATGATTTTTTGCATGTTGTGAGTTTAGAGAACCTAATTGATCTCCATACTCATCTATACTATTAGCTTTTTCTGAAGTTATAAAAAAATCTACAGAATTTTTTTCAGTAGGTGTAATGCACTCATTTATTAAATAAACATTTTTAAAAGAATCGTATTTTTTTTTTAAAATATTAAATAAATAAGGTGTAGGTTCTATCAAACAAATTTTACCAAATTTTAAAGCTTTATTGATTAACTTTTTTGATTTTCTGCCGTTGTGAGCTCCTATTAATATTAGTGAAAAATCTGAATTGACAGTAAAATTATAATTGAATATTGAAGAATCCTCTCGTGATATTTTTAACCCATAATATCCAAGAGCTGATTTAATTATGTTATTTATTAGTTTCGTATTTTTAAATTTATTGTTGTTTTGATAATTTTTAACACATTAACTTAAAAAAATTAATTATAAAGAAACTATTTTAATGCTCTATTATATATTTGAATTAAATTAATAATTTTAATCTATATTCGAATATAAAAAATTTTACCGGTTATTTCATTTTAAAAAAATTATAGAACATAAGTTTAAGTGTTGAGTAATATTGACTCATAATATTACTTTTTTTATTACTAATGACTCATTTATTTATCCTTTAATTTTATAATATTGACTTTTTAAATATAAAACTTATGGTTGAATCATGTTAAATATTTATTCTATAAAAGAAATTCTAGAAGCATCGGATAATATCCTTACGTCTCCCACAAAAAATGAAGATGCCTCATTTTTGGATGATGGTATAATTGAAAATAAAAAAAGAATTAATATCTCTCTGGATAAACCTTTAACTTTAAGAAATACTGACACTAAAAAAAATATTCCAACCGATATAGAAAAAATTATATTAGAAGCTGAAAACTCACAGTTGAAAAATAAAATTACAGTAAACGAGTTACCAGACAACAATAAAACGGAAGCTTTATTAGTAGAAAATAAAATTAGTCAAAAGGAATTAATTGATGATCTTTACAAAAAGTTTGGAAAAAAAATAAAAAAAAATACACTTCAATTGATATTAGAGCTTAAAAAAAATATAAATTTTTTAACAAAAAATATATCAGATCTAAAACAGGATAAAAAAGAAATAGAAAAAAATAATATAAATTTAAATAATAATATTCTCGAATTAAAGAGTAATGAAAAAAACCTTGAAAGCAATTTAAAACAAAGCATAGGGGGTTTTAATTCACTTTATGATAAACATAAAAGTTTAAAATTAAATTTTAATGTTTTAGAAGAAGACCAATTATACAAACAAAAAAAAATAAACGAAACTAATGAGCTTAGTCAAAAATTAGAAAATAAAATTAAGAATTTAGATGAACAATTAATTGAATATAAAGACAATGAATCAATTTTAGTTTCAAAAGTTAAAAAATTAGAAAATTACATTTTAATAAATGACAATTCAAATGAAGAGTTAACAAATAAAAATGATATTCTAAAAAAAAAGAACCAAGAATTAAAAGTCAAGCTAGATGCGGTAGGGCATATAGATGTATACCTTGAAGAGATAACCCAACTAAAATTAAAAAATAAGGATTTAGAAAATACAATTGAAAAATTAAAATCATACGAAGATAATAATGATCAAAACTTAAACATTATTAGCGAACTTGAAAATAAAATAAAGTATTATCAAGAGGAAAATATTAGAATTAGTAATCAATTATATGAAGCAAATAAAAGATTTGACATTATAAAAAGTGAAATTGAAGTATTGCAAGATCAAAGATCTAGCTTAATTACAAAAATAAATTCAGTAAATGATGTGATTGGTAATTCTAAAATTATTACTAATGTATTTAATAGCCCTGAGTCAATTAAAAATGAAATTAACATACAAAACCCACTAAAAAAAATTGAAGCAAAACATGCGGATATTAATGATGAAATTTTAAATATATTCAAAAATAAATAATTATAAAATTAATTTTAAAAACTTCCTAGTAGTCATTTTAAAAATGAAGAACAAATTAGCAATAATTATACTAACATTTAACAGTGAAAAAATTGTTAAAGATACCATTATGGCTGCTAAAAAAATAAGTAAAAACATCATAATTGTAGATTCTTTCTCAAGTGATAAAACAATTCAAATTGTAAAAAAACTTAAGTGTAAAATATTTAAAAGAAAATTTATTAATTATTCAGATCAAAGAAATTATATTATCAAAAAATGTAATGCAGTTTATGATTGGCAACTACATTTAGATTCAGATGAAATTTTAAGCAATGAATTAATAAAAAATATTAAAATTATAATAGAAAATAATTTAAAAAATAATGCCTATATCCTAAAAAGACATATTTATTTTTTAAATAAAAAATTAAAATTTGGCCGAAATGCGAATTGGCATTTACGACTTTTTCCATCAAATACTACCATTTGTGAAAAAAAACAATACGATCAACACTTTATATCTAGACTTGAAGTTAAAAAAATTAAAGGTGCTCTTGATGATAAAAATATTAGTAATTTAACAAATTGGATAAATAATCATAATAAATGGAGCTCATTATCAGCAGCAGAAAAAGAGATTAAATCAAAAAAATTAATAAAGCCAAATCTTTTTGGTAACGATATAGAGAGAACAAAATTTTTTAAAAATATCATTCTATCACTACCAATTGGTTTTAAAGGCTTTATCCTTTTTTTTATTAAATATTTCCTATTATTAGGTTTTCTTGATGGTAAAGCTGGTTTTATATATTGTTTTTTAAATTCATTTTGGTTTCACACTTTAATTGATGCAAAAAAAATTGAATCAAACAATGATATGAATAATTACAGCAAATATATTAAAAAAATTTAATATGAAAAGTCTACACTATAAATTACCTGGTAAATTTAGTACTAACGATGGTTCTATAGACTTTTATTTGAGAATAAGAAACTTAATTGATAAAAAAAAGGTTATACTTGATTTAGGTGCTGGAAGAGGTGATTGGTATCTAGATAATAATAATCGAATAGCTAAACAAATTCAATTTTTAAAAAATGATGTTAAAAAATTTTATGCTGCTGATATAGATTCTTTAGTTTTAAAAAATAAGGCATCCAGCAAAAACTTGATTATTAAGAACGGTAAAATTCCATTAAAAGATAAGTCAATTGATATAATTATATGTGATTGGGTTTTAGAACACGTTGAAAACCCGGATTTATTTTACAAAGAAGTTAATAGAATTTTAAAAAAAGGTGGAACTATTTGTGCTAGGACACCTCATAAATTTAACTATGCGTCAATAATTTCAAACTTTCTAGAAGGATGGAAATTAAAAGATTGGCTATTGAATAAAAGTCAACCAGGAAGAAAAAAATATTTTAAATCATTTTATAAAATGAATACAATAACAAAAATTAATAGAATTTTTTTTAATTTTAAAAGTAATAATTTTATTGCTATTCCTGATCCCGCCTATAGCTTTAATATAAAGATTATTTATTATATTTTTAAATTTATTCACTTTGTAACCCCAAGATTTTTTTCTGGAATTATAATAATTTTTCTTAAAAAAAATTATTGATAGATTTTATTTATTTTATGAAAATACTTATTTTAATTGGACCTTTTGCATCACTCTCTAGTGAAAGTTATGGAGGAGTGGAAAAATTTTGGCTTACAATGGGTAAGAAATTTAATGAATTAGGTCACAAAATTACCTTTATTTCAAAAAAAATTAACGGAGACTCAAAAGATAAAATTATAGATAAAATTTTATTCAAACGTATTAATGGTTTTTTATCAACTGAAAGTAAATTTTCTAGATTTGTTTTAGATTTTTTATATACAATAAAAGCAGCTTTAGTTTTACCAAATGAAATTGATATTATCGTAACAAACACTTTTTGGTCTCCCATAATTCTCCCATTCATTGTTAACAAAAAAACTAAAATTTACGTTGATGTTGCAAGAATGCCCAAAGGGCAAATCTTCCTATATAAATATGTTGCAAGATTAAGAGTTAATACAAATATTGTTAAAAAAAATATAATTAAAGAGGTTTCCTCAAAACTTGCTAAAAAAATTAAAGTAATACCCCCATCTCTTCCCTTTATATCTCCTCGTAATATTAATCTTAAAAACAAAAAACCACTTATTGTTTATTTAGGCAGGATACATGAGGAAAAAGGTATAGAGCTTTTTATTAATTCATTGAAAAAAATTAATTTAAAAAAATGGAAAGTTAAAATTATTGGACCATGGAAAATAAATGATGGAGGTAGTGGACTAAGTTATTTAAATTATTTAACTAACCAAATTACAAACAAGTCAATTACTATTGAAAACCCAATATCAGTAAAAAAAATATTTGAACTTTATAAACAAACCACAATTTTTGTTTATCCTTCATTAGCTAAAAATGAAACTTTTGGATTGTCTGTTGCTGAATTTATGAGCTATGGTGCTGTACCAATAGTTTCTAATCTTGATTGTTTTAAAGATTATATTACTCATAATTATAATGGAATGATTTTTAATCATGAAAAGCACAATTCAAATTTATTATTATCAAATTATTTAGAAAAACTTATTAAAAATAATAAATTTCGTTTAAAATTATCAAAAAAGGCATTTAATATAAATAAGACTCATTCAGTTAATAAAATAGCACAAACTTTATTATCTGATTTTAAAAATTTAATTAAATGAATAAAATAGTTAATCAAATTGTTATACTCAATGGTGGAAAAGGGAGTAGAGTTAAATCTATTGCTAGTGGCAAACCTAAATGTTTAATAGATATTAATAATAAACCCTTTTTATATAGACAATTAAAGTTAATTAAAAAAAATAATGTTAAAAATGTAGTTATTTGTTGTGGTTTTAAATCTGAGATAATCATCAATGAAATTAAAAAAAAATATATTAAAGATTTAAAACTTAACATTAAGATTTCTACTGAAAAAAAACCTTTAGGAACTGGTGGCGCAATATTAAATGCATATAAATATTTAGAAGACAATTTTTTTATAATTTACGGTGACTCCTGGTTAAAGGTAAATTTTAATAAGGTTGCAAAAAAATTTATTGATTCAAAAAAAAATGGACTAATGACATTAATAAAAAGTTCACTAGTTAAAAATCACAACCCAAATGTAAAGGTTGAAAAAAATACTATAATTGCTTATAAAAAAAATAGTATAATTAAAGATTTTAAATTTATAGACTATGGATTAATAATTTTAAAAAAAAATGTCTTGTTAAGTTTTAAGAAAAAATTAAAAACTAATAAATTTGATTTGAATAGAATAATAAAAAGTTTGATTACAAATTATAATTTAAGTAATTATAAAGTTGATAATCAATTTTATACAATTGGTACACCACAAGATATTAAAGCTATTAAGAAAATTTTTAAATAAATAATATTAATGAATTTTACAAAACTATATATTGATAATGTAACAAAATCTTTAGCTAAACTCGATAAAAAAAAAGTATTAGAAATAATTAATATTCTTAAAAATTTAAGAAAACTTAATGGTAGATTATTTATTATAGGTGTAGGCGGAAGTGCCGGTAATGCCTCACATGCAGTCAATGACTTTAGAAAATTATGTAATATTGACACTTATACACCTGTGGATAATGTTTCAGAAATCACATCCAAAACCAACGATGAGGGTTTTGATACTATATTTGATACTTACTTAAAATTATCTAAATTTAATAAAAATGACGCTTTGATGGTTTTTTCCGTAGGTGGCGGCAATTTTAAAAAAAAAGTATCAGTTAATTTAATTAAAGCTATTAAATTTGCAAATTTAAAAAAAGGTAAAGTCATCTCTATAGTTGGTCGAAAAGATGGTTATGCTTATAAAAATTCAAATGTTAAAATATTTATTGATGTTGAAGAAAAAAAATTAGTGACACCCTTAGCAGAAACTTTTCAAGTTCTTTTATGGCACTTACTCGTTTCTCACCCTGATTTACAAAAAAACAAGACTAAGTGGTAAAATTAAAAAAAGCTATTTTCTTTGATAGAGATGGTATTTTAATTTATGCACCTGTTGTTAAAGGTAAACCAAAGTCAATTAATAGTATTAAACAATTAAAGTTTTGCTCTGGTATTAACAAAATTTGTAAATATTATAGAAAAAATTATTATTTAATTATGGTTACAAATCAACCGGATTTTTCAAGAAAAATTAACACAAAAAAAAATATAAATGAAATTAACAATTATATTAAAAAAAAATTAGGTCTACATAGTGTTTATGTTTGTTATTCTGATAATGATAAAGATCCAAATAGAAAACCGAATCCGGGAATGCTGCTTAAAGCAAAAAAAAAATATCAAATTAATCTTAAAAAATCATTTATGATAGGTGATAGATGGCGTGATATTGGAGCAGGCAAAAAAGTTAATTGTTCTACAATATTTATGGATAGAAAATATGATGAAAAATTGATATATAAACCTAATTATATAATTAATAAGTTATCAAATATTTATCCAATAATAAAATTAAATGAAAAAAAATAAAATCAAAATATTTGCAGATGGTGCTGATTATAAAAGTATTATTGATTTTAATAAAAAAAGTTTTGTTAAAGGTTTAACTACAAATCCATCTTTGATGAAAAAATCTGGTGTTTCTGATTATTGTAATTTTGCAAAAAAAGTATTAAAAAATGTGAAAATAAAGCCTATTTCATTTGAGGTATTTGCTGATGATATTAACGGAATGTATCGTCAGGCAAAAATAATTTCTACTTGGGGTAAAAATGTTTATGTTAAAATCCCTGTGACAAATTCAAAGGGCGTTGGTTGTTATGATTTAATAAAAAAATTATCTAATGAAAAAGTTAAATTAAACATAACTGCAATATTTACATATGACCAAGCAAAAAAAGTTATTAGCTCACTAAATAAAAACACCAAGTCAATTATTTCTATTTTTGCGGGGAGAATTGCAGATACGGGTAGAAACCCTGATTTATTAATAAGTCGATCTTTAAAATTTATTAAATTAAAGAAAAATAACAACTGTGAAATTTTATGGGCAAGTACAAGGGAAGTTTATAGTATAATTCATGCACAAAAACTTGGTTGCCATATAATTACTGTTCCAAATAATATTTTATCAAAAATTAATTTAATTGGAAAAAATTTGAACCAATATTCAATTGAAACTATAAAAGATTTTTATAAAGATGCATTATCTGCTGGATTTAAAATTTAATGATAGTTACTCGCTCACCCCTAAGAATTTCTTTAGGTGGTGGGGGTACCGATCTTCCCTCATACTATAAACAATATGGTGGCTTTTTAATAGCTGCAACTATCAATAAACATATTTATATTTCTTTAGCAGAAACATTTAATGATAAATTTCTAATTAAATATTCTTCATTTGAAGAAACCAAAACAATAAAGACACTCAAACATCCTTTGTTTAGAGAAATTCTCAAAAAATTTAAGATCAAAACCCCACTTATTATAACTAGCCATGCTGATATTCCTGCTGGTACAGGAATGGGGTCGTCAGGAGCATTTGCTGTAACTTTAATAAATGCCCTTTCTATTTATACAAAGAAAAATTTTTCTAAAAGACAAATTGCTGAAATGGCATGTGATATTGAGATTAATACGTTGAAGGAACCTATTGGAAAACAGGATCAGTATACTGCTAGCTATGGAGGTATTAATTCATATGAATATAAAAAAAATGGTAAAGTAATTGTTAAAAAAATTAAAATATCTGACTTAAGAACCAATACGCTTAAAAAAAAGTTAGCTATTTTTTTTACTGGATATTCAAGAAGTTCTTATGAAATTTTAAAAAAACAAAATGATAAGACGATAAATTTAGATAAAAAAATGTTAGAAAATTTACATATGGTTAAAAGTTTTGGTTATGAGAGTAAAAACATTATTGAAGAGGGTAATTTAGATGATCTAGGAAAATTAATGCACGAACATTGGATCTTTAAAAAAAAGAGGTCATTAAATATGACTAATAATAAAATCAATCAATACTATAACTTCGCACTAAAAAATGGTGCTTTAGGTGGTAAATTGATTGGTGCAGGCGGTGGAGGATTTTTAATGTTTTATTGTGAAGATGTTAATTTCTTAGAGAAAAAACTCAAAAAATTCAATATTAAAAAATTAGATTTTGAATTTAGTGGAATTGGAGCAGAAATTATTTCAAGTAACAAGACCCAATCATGAATACCGATACCACTCTTTAATCTATTTTTATAAATAAAAAACGCTTATAGAAATAACAAAATATCTGCGATTATCTTAACGTACAATCAAGAAATCCATATAGACAGATGTATAAAATCTCTTAAAAATTTTGTAAAAGAAATAATACAAGTTTTAAATGCAGATTTGAATTTTTTCTCACTATTTATTTTAGAATTTTCAAAAGACATGCCATT
>Ga0209504_1001084_pt1 | contig 21705 bp, 18 predicted proteins | sample COGITO_mtgs_1005_FD_184791 | JGI IMG/M metagenome (GOLD analysis project Ga0209504, IMG submission 184791) | Pelagic marine microbial communities from North Sea - COGITO_mtgs_100511 (SPAdes) (version 2) | ecosystem: Environmental > Aquatic > Marine > Epipelagic ...
GTGTCGATGTGCTGCTGGTGGGCGATTCCCTCGGTATGGTCTTGCAAGGCCATGACAGCACGCTGCCCGTCACTGTCGCCGAGATGGCGTACCACACCGCCAGCGTTAAACGTGGCAACCAGGGCGCACTGATCCTCGCCGACCTGCCGTTTATGGCCTACGCCACCATTGAGCAGACCCTCAATAACAGCGCAGCGTTGATGCAGGCTGGTGCGCATATGGTCAAGCTGGAAGGTGCCGCCTGGCTGGCTGAGCCGATTCGCCAATTGGCCGAACGCGGCGTCCCGGTGTGCGCGCACCTGGGTTTGACCCCGCAGGCGGTCAATATCCTCGGTGGCTACAAGGTACAAGGCCGCCAAGAGGCCCAGGCGCGGCAGATGCGCGCCGACGCCATGGCGCTGGAGCAGGCCGGCGCGGCCATGCTGCTGCTCGAATGCGTGCCCAGTGAACTGGCCGCTGAAATCAGCCAGGCAGTGAAGATCCCGGTGATCGGCATCGGCGCCGGCGGCGCAACCGACGGCCAGGTGCTGGTGCTGCACGACATGCTCGGCCTGTCCCTGAGCGGCCGCACGCCGAAGTTCGTGAAGAACTTTATGGCCGGCCAGAGCAGCATCCAGCACGCAATCAGCGCCTACGTCAAAGCGGTCAAAGACCAGAGCTTCCCAGCAGCCGAACACGGATTTTCTGCATGAACACAGTTAAGAGCGTGCGCGAGTTGCGCGCCGCTGTCGCCCAGGCCCGCGCCGAAGGCAAACAGATCGCCTTCGTCCCGACCATGGGCAACCTGCATGCTGGCCATGCTGCACTGGTAGAGAAAGCCGCCCAGCGCGCTGACTTCGTGGTCGCCAGCATCTTCGTCAACCCGTTGCAGTTCGGCCCCAGCGAAGACCTCGACAAATACCCGCGCACCCTGCTCGCCGATCAGGAAAAACTGGTCGAAGCCGGTTGCCACCTGCTGTTCACCCCGGATGTTGAAGAAATGTACCCGCACGGCATGGACGGTCAGACCCGCGTCAGCGTGCCAGGGGTTTCCGAAGGCCTATGCGGCGCCAGTCGCCCTGGGCACTTCGAAGGCGTCGCCACCGTAGTCAGCAAGCTGTTCAATATGGTGCAGCCGGACCTGGCAATTTTCGGCCAGAAAGACTTCCAGCAACTGGCGGTGATCCGCACCCTGGTACGTGACCTGAATATGCCGATCCAGATTATCGGCGAGCCCACCGTACGTGCCGAAGATGGCCTGGCGCTGTCTTCGCGCAACGGCTACCTGAACGCCGAACAGCGTGAAGCGGCGCCCGTGCTGTACCGTTCGTTGCAAGAGATGAGCACGGCAATTCGCACCGGCGCCCGCGACTACGCCACGCTGATTGCCGCAGCGCAGCAGCAACACCGCGCCGCCGGTTTTCGCCCGGACTATCTGGAAGTACGCGACGCCAACAGCCTGCGCCCGGCCAGCGCCGATGATCGCCAACTGGTGATTCTCGTGGCCGCCTTTATCGGCAGCACCCGGCTGATCGACAACCTGGCTTTCGACCTCGATACTCCAGGCTGATCCACTGCGTAGATGCTGGCCCCACACCCGCCAGTTACACTCAAGGCCCGGATCACTCCGGGCTTTTTTGCATGAATCGTCGCACCCAGAGCAAGGAACACGCACCGATGGCCTATTTCCAGCAGCCGCATGACGTCACCAGCCTGCCCGCCTGGCAGGCGCTGCGCGAGCAGCGCGAGCAGATGAACGACTTCAGCATGCGCGAGGCCTTTGCCAACGATCCGCAACGCTTTAACCGCTTCTCCCTGAGCAGCTGTGGCCTGCTGCTGGATTACTCGAAGAACCTGATCGACGAAAAGACCCTGGCCCTGCTGGTGCAACTGGCCGAACAGACCCAGCTGCAGGAGTCTATTCAAGCGCTGTTTACGGGCGATCAGGTCAATGCCTCTGAAGGGCGTGCCGCACTGCACACGGCCCTGCGCAGCCCGATTGGCCGCAGCCTGAAACTCGACGGTGTCGACCTGATTCCGCAAGTGCATCGCGTGCTGCATCAGATGACCGAACTGGTCAGCCGCGTGCACAGCGGCCTGTGGCGCGGCTACAGCGACAAGCCGATCACCGAAGTGGTGAATATCGGCATCGGCGGCTCATTCCTCGGTCCGCAGCTGGTTTCCGAAGCGCTGCGGCCCTTCACCCAGCGCGGCGTGCGCTGTCACTACCTGGCCAATATCGACGGCAGCGAGTTCCGCGAGCTGACCGCGCGTCTGAACCCGCAGACCACCCTGTTTATCGTCTCGTCGAAATCCTTCGGCACCCTGGAAACCCTGAAAAACGCCCTGGCAGCACGCGACTGGTACCTGGCCCTGGGCGGCCCGGAAGCCGAGCTGCACAAACACTTTATTGCGGTGACCAGCAACCCGACTGCCGCCATCGATTTCGGCATCAAGGCGGAAAACATCTTCCCGATGTGGGACTGGGTCGGCGGGCGTTATTCGCTGTGGTCGGCCATCGGCTTGCCGATTGCCCTAGCCATCGGCATCTCCAACTTCAAGGAGCTGTTGGCCGGTGCCTACGCCATGGACCAGCACTTCACCCAGGCGCCGCTGGCCGAGAACATGCCCGTGCTGATGGCCCTGCTGGGTATCTGGTACGGCAACTTCTGGGGCGCGAAAAGCCAGGCGATCCTGCCCTACGACCACTACCTGCGTAACTTCACCAAGCACTTGCAGCAGTTGGATATGGAGTCCAACGGCAAAAGCGTGCGCCAGGACGGCAGCCCCGTGGACTTCAGCACCGGGCCGGTGATCTGGGGCGGCGTCGGCTGCAACGGCCAGCACGCCTACCACCAGTTGCTGCACCAGGGTACCGAGCTGATTCCGGCGGACTTTATCGTGCCGGTTAACAGCTTCAGCCCGCTGGCCGACCATCACCAGTGGCTATTCGCCAACTGTCTGTCGCAGAGCCAGGCCTTGATGCACGGCAAGACCCGCACCGAGGCCGAGGCCGAGCTGCGCGGCAAAGGCCTGGATGAGGCGGAAGTGCAGCGCCTGGCGCCGCACAAGATGATTCCCGGCAACCGCCCGAGCAATATCCTTGCGCTCAACCGCATCGACCCATTCGGCCTCGGCGCGCTGGTGGCGCTGTATGAACACAAGGTGTTTGTGCAGAGCGCCATCTGGGGCATCAACGCCTTCGACCAGTGGGGCGTCGAGCTAGGCAAGGAACTCGGCCAGGGCGTCTACCAACGCCTGACCGGACAGCTCGACACGCCTGCCAGCGACGCCTCGACCCAGGGCTTGATCCAGCACTTCCGCGAACGGCATCGCGGCTGATCCACGGCGACTGAGCAAAGGCCAGCACTTGAACCAAGCACCCGCTTGGGTGCACCCTTACGGGCATTGCGGAACACAACAACAAGGACCCGCCATGTTCGAAATTACCCGCCATCCCGTGCCCGATGCCGTGCGCCAACGCGCCCACCTGAACAACGACGACTACCTGCGCCTGTACCAACAGTCGATTGAGCAGCCGGAAACCTTTTGGGCCGAGCAGGCCAAGGCCTTCCTTGACTGGAGCAAACCCTGGACCAGCGTGCAGCAGGGTGACCTGCTCAGCGGCCAGGGTTCCTGGTTCAAGGGTGGCCAGTTGAATGTCAGTTACAACTGCATCGACCGCCACCTTGAAAAACGCGGCGAGCAGATCGCGCTGATCTGGGAAGGCGACAACCCCAGCGAATCCGCCCATATCACCTACAACAAGCTGCACCACAATGTCAGCCGCCTGGCCAACGTGCTGAAAAGCCGTGGGGTGAAGAAGGGCGATCGGGTGTGCATCTATATGCCGATGATCCCCGAGGCCACCTACGCCATGCTCGCCTGCACGCGTATCGGCGCGGTGCATTCGGTGGTGTTCGGCGGCTTCTCTCCGGACGCGCTGCGCGACCGTATTCTGGACTCCGACTGCCACACGGTGATTACCGCCGATGAAGGCGTGCGCGGCGGCAAGTACGTGGCGCTCAAGGCCAATGTCGACAAATCCCTGCAAAGCTGCCCGGCAGTCAGCACGGTGGTGGTGGTTGAACGCACCCAGGGCGAGATCGACTGGGTGGAAGGCCGCGATATCTGGTACCACAAGGCCCTGCACGACGCCTCCAGCGACTGCCCGCCGGAGCCAATGGACGCCGAAGATCCGCTGTTTATCCTTTACACCTCCGGCTCCACCGGCAAACCCAAAGGCGTACTACATAGCACCGGCGGCTATCTGCTGATGGCGGCCATGACCCACAAGTACGTGTTCGACTACCACGAAGGCGATATTTACTGGTGCACCGCCGACGTCGGCTGGGTCACCGGGCACAGCTATATCGTCTACGGCCCGCTGGCCAACGGCGCCACCAGCCTGATCTTCGAGGGCGTGCCCAACTACCCGAGCGCCTCGCGCTTCTGGCAGGTGATCGATAAACACCAGGTGAATATCTTCTACACCGCACCCACCGCCCTGCGCGCGCTGATGCGTGAAGGCAGCGGCCCAGTCGAATGCACCGAGCGCACCAGCCTGCGCCTGCTCGGCAGCGTCGGCGAGCCGATCAACCCGGAAGCCTGGGAGTGGTACTTCAACGTGGTCGGCGAACGCCGCTGCCCCATCGTCGACACCTGGTGGCAGACCGAAACCGGGGCGATCCTGATCACCCCACTACCCGGCGCCACCGACCTCAAACCCGGCTCGGCGACCCGGCCGTTCTTCGGCGTACAGCCGGTGCTGCTGGATGAACAGGGCAAGGAGATCGACGGCCCTGGATCAGGCGTGCTGGCGATCAAGGACAGCTGGCCAAGCCAGATCCGCAGCGTCTACGGCGACCATCAGCGGATGATCGACACCTATCTGAAGCCCTATCCCGGTTACTACTTTAGCGGCGACGGCGCACGCCGCGACGAGGACGGTTACTACTGGATCACCGGTCGCGTGGATGACGTGATCAACGTCTCCGGCCACCGCATCGGCACCGCCGAGGTGGAAAGCGCCCTGGTGCTGCACGACGCCGTGGCCGAGGCCGCAGTGGTCGGCTACCCGCACGACATCAAGGGCCAGGGCATCTACGCCTTCGTCACTCCGATGAACGGCGTGGAACTCAACGAGGCGCTGAAGAAGGAGCTGCTGGCCCTGGTCGGCAAGGAAATCGGCAGCTTCGCCAAGCCCGAGCTGATCCAGTGGGCGCCGGGCCTGCCGAAGACTCGTTCGGGCAAGATCATGCGGCGCATCCTGCGCAAGATCGCCTGCAACGAGCTGGAAAACATGGGTGACACCTCGACCCTGGCCGACCCCAGCGTGGTGGACGGGCTGATCGAACAACGCCTGAATCGCTGACCAAGACGCAGGGCTGCCATGCGCAAAACATGGCCGTCCTGCAGAGCCCCTATGGAATTTCTGCGTCGCCGTATCGAAAGCCAAGTCCTTAGCCTGAGCGGTATCGCCCTCGGCCAGATCGACTTCGAAAACCCCAAGGGCGACCCCGGCCTGTTCGGCCCGGACTCGGTGAGCTGGCAGGTACACGGCGACTTCACCAGCATGCTGATCGGCGGTATCAGCGCCCTGCTCCTGCAAGCCCTGCACCCACTGGCGCTGGCCGGGGTGTGGGACCACTCGAATTTTCGTGAAGACCTGCTCGGCCGCCTGCGCCGCACCGGGCAGTTTATTTCCGGCACCACCTACGGTTCGCGCGCCGATGCGGACTGGTTGATCGATAAGGTGAAAACCATTCACCTCAAGGTCACGGGCACCGCCCCCGATGGCCGCGCCTATGCCGCCAGTGACCCGGCGCTGCTGACTTGGGTGCATGTGGCCGAGGTGCACAGCTTTCTCCAGGCCCACCTGCGTTACCGCAACCCGCAGCTGAGCGAGGCCGGTCAGGACCGCTACTACACAGAAATCGCCTTGATCGCCGAACGCCTGGGCGCCACCCAGGTGCCGCGCTCACGGGCCGAGGTCGCAGCCTATCTGGCGGCTGTGCGCCCTGAATTGCGCTGTGATGAACGCTCCCTGGAAATCCTGCGCATTCTGCTCAACGCACCGGCACCCAGCGCCCTCGCCGCTCCGGCGGCCAAGCTGTTGATGCAGGCCGGTATCGACCTGCTGCCGGCTTGGGCACAGGAGATGCTCGACCAGCAGATCAGCCCGGCGCGCAGCCGGGTGATCCACGCCGGCGTGCACAGCCTGGCCCCGGTGCTGCGCTGGGCGGTACGCGGCGGCGCCATTCACCGCGCGCGCAAACGCCTGCAGTTGCCGCCCAGGGTCTGTTGACGTTTCGTCGCGGCCGCGACGGAGGTCATTTTGGCGCAGAACAAGGCACGAGGAGCGTAGTGTGGCTGCTCCACATCAGCGACGAGAAACGCCGTGCTGCGCCAAAATGACCCCGTCCCTTCGGGTTGCGCGGAAAATCTCGCCATGCGGTGTTGCGGGACTAGGCAAGGGAACAACCATTACCTGCGTCCCGCGCCTAGCCTGGCGAGATTTTGCGCGGCAACGCGGCTCGCTGCGAAACGTCAACAGACCCTAGTGACCGGCCAGTTCGCGCGCTGGCCGTAAACAAAGCCGCTGTGCCACCATAGCGACCTTTCGCGGCCAGCCGCGCCTGTCACTTGTGAGGATCGCGTTATGCAAGACGTCGTCATCGTTGCCGCCACCCGTACCGCCATCGGCAGCTTTCAGGGTGCGCTGGCCAATATCCCAGCACCGGAACTGGGCGCTGCGGTAATCCGCCAGTTGCTTGCGCAAACCGGTCTGGACGGCGCGCAGGTCGACGAAGTGATCCTCGGCCAGGTACTCACCGCAGGCAGCGGGCAGAACCCGGCACGTCAGGCAGTGATCCTCGCCGGCCTGCCGCACGCGGTGCCAGCGCTGACCCTGAACAAGGTTTGCGGCTCGGGCCTTAAAGCCCTGCACCTCGGTGCCCAGGCGATCCGTTGCGGCGATGCAGAGGTGATCATCGCCGGCGGCATGGAAAACATGAGCCTGGCCCCCTACGTCATGCCCGGCGCACGCACCGGCCTGCGCATGGGCCACGCCAAGCTGGTCGACACGATGATCACCGACGGCCTGTGGGATGCCTTCAACGACTACCACATGGGCATCACCGCCGAGAATCTGGTGGAGAAATACGACATCAGCCGCGAAGCCCAGGACGCCTTTGCCGCCGCCTCGCAGCAGAAAGCCGTAGCCGCCATCGAAGCCGGACGTTTCAATGATGAAATAACCCCGATCCTGATTCCCCAGCGCAAGGGCGACCCGGTTGCCTTCACCACTGACGAGCAGCCTCGCGCCGGCACTACAGCCGAATCGTTAGGCAAACTTAAGCCGGCATTCAAGAAGGACGGCAGCGTCACCGCCGGCAACGCCTCCAGCCTCAACGATGGCGCCTCCGCCGTGTTGCTGATGAGCGCCGCCAAAGCCCAGGCCCTCGGCCTACCGGTACTGGCCAAGATCGCTGCTTACGCCAACGCCGGTGTCGATCCAGCGATCATGGGCATCGGCCCGGTCAGCGCCACCCAGCGCTGCCTGGCCAAGGCCGGCTGGAGCATCGCGGATCTGGACCTGATCGAAGCCAACGAAGCCTTCGCCGCGCAAGCCCTGGCGGTCGGCAAAGAGCTGGGCTGGGACGCCAGCAAGGTCAACGTCAACGGCGGCGCCATTGCCCTCGGCCACCCCATTGGCGGTTCCGGCTGCCGCGTGCTGGTCACCCTGCTGCACGAGATGATCAAGCGCGACGCCAAAAAAGGCCTCGCCACCCTGTGCATCGGCGGTGGCCAGGGCGTGGCACTGGCGATCGAACGGGCCTAATAACACCGCTCAGCTATAGCGACAAAAAAGCCGGCTCCCATCAACCAGGGAACCGGCTTTTTTATTTACCATCGACAGCAATGATGATTGCTATTGACCGCCTGCGTTTCTCAAGAGTCGGGCTGCGGCGCAACATTAGCCCCGTAGCCACTTACCCCACTCTTCCGAGGACACCCAGATGAACAAGTACCTGATCGCTTCCCTGCTTGCCGCCAGCCTGACCAGCAATGTTTTCGCTGCTGATGGTGCCGAACGCAGCCTGAGCAACCGTATCGCCGCTGATGGCTTCGACCGTACCAGCATCAACCGCATCGCCGAAGATGGTGCAGATCGCACCGGCGGTAACCGCGTAGCCGCTGACGGTGCTGACCGCACTGGCGCTAACCGTATCGCAGCCGACGGCTTTGACCGTACCAGCATCAACCGTATCGCCGAAGATGGTGCTGATCGTACTGGTGGTAACCGCATCGCTGCTGATGGCGCTGACCGCACTGGTGGCAACAGCGTCGCTGCTGATGGCGCTGACCGCACTGGTGGCAACCGCGTCGCTGCTGATGGCGCTGATCGTACTGGTGGTAACCGCGTCGCTGCCGATGGCGCTGACCGCACTGGTGGCAACCGCGTCGCTGCTGATGGCGCTGATCGTACTGGTGGTAACCGCGTCGCTGCCGATGGTGCTGACCGCACTGGCGGCAACCGCGTCGTCTGATCGAATAACACTCGCAAATTAAAGGGCACCTTAGGGTGCCCTTGCTGTTTTTGCCGAGCCTGCGTCCCGGCAGGTGAATCTTGATAAACTGCGCGCCCTCCTTTTTCGAGTCGCCGCGCATGCCCTCTCTCGATCAGGCGCTGCGCGCCGCACTGCATAACCGTCAAGACCTGCTGGCCGAGCTGCATCAGCAAGGCACCGACTGCTATCGCCTGTTCCACGGCAGCCAGGAAGGTGCCGGCGGCCTGACCATCGACCGTTACGGCCCACAATTGCTGGTGCAAAGCTTTCACCAGAGCCTGAGTCGCGACGAACTGCTGCAACTGGCCGAGCAGTGCCAGACCAGCCTCGGCGAACAACTACTGCTGGTGTACAACGACCGTTCCCAGGGCAACTCGCGGATCGACCGCTCAGATGCGGTCTACCAGGCCGAGCCGGCGGCACTGGCAGACCTGATCGGCCATGAATGGGGCCTCAACTACCGCGTGCGCGGCCGCCATACCGGGCAAGACCCGCTGCTGTTTCTCGACCTGCGCAACGCCCGCGGCTGGGTCAAAGCGCACAGTGCCGGCAAGTCGGTGCTTAACCTGTTCGCCTACACCTGCGGCGTCGGTTTGAGTGCGGCCGCTGGCGGAGCCAGCGAAGTCGTCAATCTGGACTTTGCCGAAGGCAATCTGGCGGTCGGTCGTGAGAATGGCGCACTCAATCCGCAGCTGCAGCCCATGCAGTTTGTGCAGTCGGACTACTTCCCGGCGATTCGCCAACTGGCTGGCCTGCCGATCAATGCGCGGGGCGGGCAGAAGTTGCCGCACTATCCGCGCCTTGAGCAACGCCGGTTCGACCTGGTACTGCTTGACCCACCCGCCTGGGCCAAGAGCGCTTTCGGCACCGTCGATCTGCTGCGCGATTACCAGAGCCTGCTCAAGCCAGCGATCCTCGCCACCGCCGATAATGGTGTACTGATCTGCTGTAACAACCTGGCAAAAGTCGCCATGGCCGATTGGCGCGAACAGGTGTTGCGCTGCGCGGAAAAACTCGGCCGTCCGGTACGCGATTGGCAGATGCTGCCACCGGCCAGCGACTTCCCCTCGCAGGATGGTCAACCGCCGCTGAAGACCCTGATCCTGCAGTTCTGACGCTCCGCCAGCGTGAAGAAAATCCCCGCGTAGAGCCTCTGCGGAACTGCGCACGCGTGCCATACTCCAAGGCACTTCTCGTCGGGATAGATGACGTTTTTATGCTTAAAGGAATAAAGCGCGCTGCCAGCGCCATTGTTATCGCCGTTGCCCTCTACAGCCTGCTGGGTTTTCTGATTTTGCCCGGTCTCGGCCTGCGCATCGCCAACCAACAGCTGGCGCAATACGCCGAAGTACCCGCCACGCTGCAGCGCCTGCAACTCAACCCGTTCAGCCTGGAGCTCAGCCTCTGGGGCCTGCAGATTGGCGAAGCCGACCAGCAGCAGATCGCCTTCGAACGCCTGTATGCCAACCTGCAACTCGACAGCCTGTGGAGCGGCGTGTTGCACCTGGCCGATATCGAACTGGACAAACCGCACAGCGAAGTGCTGTTCGGCAAAGATGGTCGGCTTAATCTGACCCAGCTGTTCAAGCTGCCACCCAGCCCGCAACCTGCGGCCGAAGAACCGGCCGGCGAGCCGTTCCCGCTGCGCATCACGCGGATCAAGCTGAGCGGCGGCAACGTGCACTTTCAAGACCTGCGCCCCAGCGAGCCAATTGAGTTTATCTACGACGACCTCAACTTCGAGCTGTTCAATCTCAGCACCCTGCCCGACGACAATGCCGACATGAGCCTGGTCGCCACCGGCCCCCAGGGCGGGCGCATCGACTGGACCGGGCGCATCAGCCTGGTGCCGATCAGCTCCAGTGGCAGCCTGAAAGTCACCGACGGCAAGCTGAAAGGCGTCTGGCCCTATGTGCGCGATGCGGTGCCGCTGGTTCTGGAGGACGGCACCGTCAACCTCAGCAGCGACTACAGCCTGAACCTGGCCAAAGGCACCGAACTGCTGCTGAGCAACACCCAGCTCAGCGTCAGCAGCTTTGCCATCAAGAGCCCGGCGGACAAACCGCTGTTGCGCCTGGAAAGCCTGGATATCAGCGAAACCAGCGTGGACCTGGCCAAGCAGCAGGTCATAGTCGGCAAAATTCGGAGCCAGAAGCTGGAAACCTGGGCCGCGCGTGAGGCCGATGGCCAACTCGACTGGCAAAAACTGCTGGCCAGCCAACCTGCTAAACCGGCTCCAGCTCCAGCTCCAGCTCCAAATGAGGGGGGCGCAGGCTCGGCAGCAACGGAACCCGAGCCTGCTAAAGAGCCAAGCGCACCGACTACCGCAGAGCAATCTGCCGACCTGGAGACAGCCACTGCAGGCCAGCCGGAAGAGCCCAGCAAACCCTGGCAGGTAATCCTGCGTGACGTGCAATTGCGCGACTATCAGGTGCATCTGGCCGACCGCGCCGGCGGCGCGGAAGTCAAAATCGATCTGGCACCACTCAACCTCGATCTGAGCAACTTCGACAGCCTGGGCACCTCGCCGTTTGCCCTCAAGCTCGACACTGGGGTGAACAAGAGCGGGCAGATCAAAGCCGCCGGCCAGGTGCAACTGACCCCGACCACGGCCAAGCTGCAAGTGGCCACCCGCGATATCGACCTGCGTCTGGCGCAGACCTACCTGAGCCCCTTCGTGCGTCTTGAGCTGCGCAGCGGCAAACTCGGCAGCGACCTAGCGGTTGATCTGCAGAGCGTCGAACCGCTGGCCTTCAGCATTGGTGGGCAAGCCGAGATCAACCAACTGCACACCCTCGACACGCTCAAGGACCGCGACTTCCTCAAGTGGCAACAGGTCGTGGTTGAAGGGCTCGATTACCAGCACGGCAAGGGTCTGGCGATTGGCCAGGTCAAACTGCAACAGCCTTACGTGCGCTTTATCATCAACGAAGACCTGACCACCAATATCAACGACCTGCTGGTGCCCCAAGCGGCCGGCGCCACCCCAGCCAAAGCACCGGCCGAGAAGCCGCTGCCGATCCGCATCGGTGGCATCAGCATCAAGGACGGTTCGGCCAACTTTGCCGACTTCAGCCTGCGCCCCAACTTTGCCACGGCGATTGGCCAGCTCAATGGGCAGATCGGCACCCTGGATAACCAGAGCCCGAAAGCGGCCAGCGTTGATATCAAGGGCAAGGTCGACAAGTACGCGCCGGTCAGCATCAAGGGTAAGCTCACCCCGTTCGACCCGATGAACAGCCTGGATATCGCCACCAGCTTCAAGAACGTCGAGCTGACCACCCTCACACCTTACTCCGGCAAGTTCGCCGGCTTCCGTATCCGCAAGGGCCGGCTCAACCTCGACCTGCATTACCAGATCGAGAAGGGCAACCTCAACGCCGAAAACAAATTGCTGCTCGAAGACCTGCAACTGGGCGAAAAAGTCGACAGCAAGGACGCCATGGACCTGCCGATTCGCCTGGCCGTGGCCCTGCTCAAGGACACCAAAGGCAATATCGAGATCCAGCTGCCGGTGCAGGGCAACCTCAACAGCCCGGAATTCAGCGTGATGCCGATTGTCTGGCAGACCCTGCGCAACCTGGTACTGCGCGCAGCGCAAGCGCCGTTCAAGTTTATCGGCGGCCTGGTCAGCGGTGGCAGCAATGTCGACCTCAGCACCGTGCGCTTCACTGCCGGCGAAATCGAACTCGACGCCGACGCGCAGAAAGCCCTGGATACCCTGGCCAGCGCCCTGAAGGAACGTCCGACCCTGCGCCTGGAAATCGAAGGCATGAGCGCGCAGAGCAGCGACGGCCCGCCACTGGCGGCGGCGCGCCTGGAGCGCGAATACCAGAACACCTGGTACAAGATGCTGCAACGCCGTGGCGATGATGTGCCCGCCGAGGCCAGTGAACTGGTGGTGGATGAAGACGACAAAGCGGTGCTGCTCGAAGGCATCTACCGCACCCGCCTCAAGCAACAACCGCCGGCCGAATGGGCCGGACTGAAAGACGAGGAACGCAGCGCGAAGATGCGTGAAGCCGTGCTGCAGTCCTGGGCGCAGAGCGAACTGCTGCAGCGTCAGCTGGCCCAGGCACGGGCGGCAGAAATAAAAAGCTATTTGGTCGAGCGCGGCGGCCTGGCCGACGAACGTATTTACCTGCTGGATGTCAACATTGCACAGGCTGACGCCGATGGCCGCGTCGCCACCACCCTGCACCTCGGCAGCGAGTAAGGTCTTCGTCATATGCGCGCGTTAGCTACCACGCTGCTCCTTGCCCTGGCGGGCGCATCGTCTCTGGCTCAGGCTGAGACCTTGCGCTGCGGCAGCCAACTGGTCAGCCTGGGCGACCGGCGCTTCGAGGTGCTGCAGAAATGTGGTGAGCCGGCCTTCCGCGATTTGGTCGGCTACTCCCTCGGGCCAAACGAACGCCGCGAATATCAGATCGAGGAATGGGTCTACGGCCCGGATAACGGCATGCTCAGTATTCTCACCTTCGAGGGTACGCGCCTGCGCGCCATCGAACGCCGTCGTAGCCGCTAACCGATGAAAGCCCTGATTAGCGCCCTGCTAATACTGCTGCCCGTCTGGGCACAGGCCTCATCAACGCTGCGCTGCGACAGCGGGCTGGTCAGCCTTGATGACACCACCAGCGAGGTCAACCGAAAATGCGGCGAACCACTGAGCCGTGACTTTCTCGGCTACCGCGAAGTACTGGATCAATACGGTTTCTACAATGAAGTCGCGGTCGAAGAATGGTCCTACGGACCGCGCAACGGCATGTACCAATTTCTGCGCTTTCAGGGCAATCGATTGATCAAGATCGACAGCAAGCGCCGTAACTAGCACCACTCAACATCTCCCCCACCATAAGGACATTGCAGCATGCAACGGATAGCACTCAGCCTCACCCTGTTACTTCTGGCAACCAGCGCCCAGGCCAGTACCCTGCGCTGCGAGAAAGGCATTGCCAGCACTGGCGACCGCACCACAGAGGTCGCCAGCAAATGCGGCGAACCGATTGCCCGCGATATGCTCGGTTACACCCTGGATGCCCACGGCAATAACGAATTTCTCGTCGAGGAGTGGGTCTATGGCCCGCGTAACGGCATGAACTACTACCTGCGATTCGAAGGCGGCCGGCTGAAGAGCGTAGAAAGCAAACGCGGCAGCTAAGCCCTGCCGACCAGCCACTGGCAGGCGGTTGAAAAGCGTTAGCGAGGCAGCCAACGCAAGGCAAAAACAGGCGAAAAAGCGGAGTTTACGAGCTGTAAATGAGCATTTTGAGCCTGTTTTAAACGCCGCGATGGCAACGCAGCTAGCTTTACAACTGCCTGCTAAAAAGCCCCGCTGGTATAGCCAGCGGGGCTTTTTAACGCCTGATTACAGCTTGCTGCTGAAATCACGCAGCTCGTCCTGAGCCTTTTCCTTGGTCCAGCCATAGCGTTCTTGCAGCTTGCCGGCCAGGTACTCGCTATGGCCTTCGGCGACATCCAGGTCATCATCGGTCAGATTGCCCCAACGCTCCTTGATGCGGCCATTGATTTGCTTCCACTTGCCTTTAATGATGTCAGCATTCATCTGATTGTCCTCGTCGTTGAGTGGTTGCCTGGCGAAGTCAGCTCGCCCGGCTCACGTCCTTGGGTTACTCGGCAGTTTTCAGTGCTTCGGCGGAGACAGCGCTCACGCCTTTGATCTCGCCAGCCTTGGCGATGGCCAGATCACGCTCGGCGGAGCTGGCAACAACCCCGGAGAGCGTGACAACGCCCTGGTTGGTTTCGACCTTGATATCGATACCGCTCAAACTGCTGTCGGCCAGGAAGGTCGACTTCACTTTGCTGGTAATCCAGGTATCGCTTACCGCGTCTTCTGCTTTATCCATGGTTTCACTGGCGGCCAGCAGGGTTGGCTGCACCGTCGGGGTGCCTGCAGCTAGAACCGGCCCGGCGAGCAATAGGCCCAGCGCGGTGGCGGTCATGGCGGTTACGGCGAAATGCTTGATTGGCTTTTTCATAAATAATGCCTCCTGCGTGTACTGAACAATCTGCAGCCTCTACGAGCTGCAGCCTCCCCAGTACTATCGCAAGCGCTATGCCAACTCACAGAAAGTATTTTTACTGATAAATATCAATAACTTATAAAAACTCAAAGACAGCCCCCGTCGTGCAATCTGCATGTTGGGGCCCACCGCACAAGGCATATTGCACGACACCTGCAGCACTGCAGAGGTCGGTTTTTCGCAGACAAAAAAAGAGGGCCCCGAAGGGCCCTCTGTTCTGCGCTTAAGCAATCCGGCGATTAAACGCCCGACGCCTTGGCTGCAGCTACATCCTTGATCGACAGCTTGATACGGCCGCGGTTGTCCACGTCCAGTACCAGAACTTCAACTTCCTGACCTTCTTTCAGAATGTCAGTCACTTTCTCAACGCGAGCGTCGCTCAGCATGGAGATGTGCACCAGGCCGTCTTTGCCCGGCAGGATGTTGACGAAGGCACCGAAGTCGACGATGCGCTCAACCTTACCGACGTAGATCTTGCCGATCTCGGCTTCCGCGGTGATGCCCAGAACGCGCTGACGCGCCGCCTCGGCCGCTTCCTTGGTTTCGCCGAAGATCTTGATCGAACCGTCGTCTTCGATATCAATCGACGCTTTGGTTTCTTCGCAGATCGCGCGGATGGTTGCACCACCTTTGCCGATCACGTCGCGAATCTTGTCCTGGTCGATCTTCATCGCGATCATGGTCGGTGCATTGGCCGACAGCTCGGTACGCGACTGCGCGATCACCTGGTTCATCTGACCGAGAATGTTCAGGCGTGCTTCCAGAGCCTGATTCAGGGCGATTTCCATGATCTCTTCGGTAATGCCCTGGATCTTGATGTCCATCTGCAGCGCGGTAACGCCATTGGCAGTACCGGCTACTTTGAAGTCCATGTCACCCAGGTGATCTTCGTCGCCGAGGATGTCGGTCAGCACGGCGAATTTCTCGCCTTCCTTAACCAGACCCATGGCGATACCGGCAACCGGGGCCTTCATCGGCACACCGGCGTCCATCAGGGCCAGGGAAGCACCGCAAACGGAAGCCATCGAGGACGAACCGTTGGACTCGGTGATTTCCGAGACCACACGAATGGTGTACGGGAACACATCAGCAGCCGGCAGCATGGCGGCAATAGAACGACGCGCCAGACGGCCGTGACCGATTTCGCGGCGGCCAGTGGCGCCCATACGACCACACTCACCGACCGAGTACGGCGGGAAGTTGTAGTGCAGCATAAAGGGGTCTTTACGCTCGCCTTCGAGGGTGTCGAGCAGCTGCGCGTCACGCGCGGTACCGAGGGTAGCGACTACCAGCGCCTGGGTTTCGCCACGGGTGAACAGCGCCGAACCGTGGGTCTTGTCCAGTACACCGACTTCGATGTTCAGGCCACGCACAGTGCGGGTATCACGGCCGTCGATACGCGGCTTGCCGTTAACGATGTTCTCGCGCACGGTGCGGTATTCGATTTCGCCGAAAGCGTCTTTGACTTCGCCAGCAGACGGCTGGCCTTCTTCACCGGAGAGCTTGGCAACGATTTCATTGCGCAGCTCGCCCAGACGGGCATAACGCTCGTGCTTGACGGTGATGGTGTACGCCTGGGAGATCGCCTCGCCGAATTCGCTACGGATAGCGCTCAGCAGTGCAGTGTTCTCAGGCTTGGCGGACCAATCCCAGGTCGGCTTGGCAGCTTCAGCGGCCAGCTCGGTAACAGCCTGGATCACGGCCTGGAATTCGTCGTGGGCGAACAGTACGGCGCCCAGCATCTGGTCTTCGGTCAGCTCTTTGGCTTCCGATTCAACCATCAGCACGGCGTCTTTGGTGCCGGCTACGACCATGTCCAGGCTGGAAGCCTTGAGCTGCTCGTAGGTTGGGTTCAGCAGGTAGCCGGTTTCCGGGTGGAAGGCTACGCGCGCGGCACCAATCGGGCCGTTGAACGGGATGCCGGAGATGGCCAGCGCAGCCGAAGTACCGATCATCGCAGCGATGTCCGGATCAGTCTTCTTGCTGGTGGAAACCACGGTGCAGATAACCTGCACTTCGTTCTGGAAACCCTCCGGGAACAGCGGACGGATCGGACGGTCGATCAGGCGCGAGGTCAGGGTTTCTTTTTCGGAAGGACGGGCTTCACGCTTGAAGAAACCGCCAGGGATCTTGCCGGCTGCGTAGGTTTTTTCCTGGTAGTGCACGGACAGCGGGAAAAAGCCTTTGCTTGGGTCGGCAGTCTTGGCGCCGGTTACGGCGACCAGTACGGCAACGTCGTTGTCAACGGTGACCAGCACTGCGCCGGAGGCTTGACGGGCGATACGGCCAGTCTCGAGGGTAACGGTCGATTGACCGAACTGGAACTTCTTGATTACCGGGTTCACGGTGTTTTCCTTCTCTTTGTTGCCCTTGGGGAAAGCGTTTCTTGCAACCGTTCTATCACTGCAACGTGAACAAAACGGGTCTTGCAGAATGTGTGGGCGGTGACGGGAATCGGACCCGCTATCGTCCAAAACAGCTAAAGCAGAAAAGCAAAAGCTGGAAGCAGGGGCAAACCCCACTTCCAGCTTCGGCAGTCAGCTACGCGTAAGCATTGCTTAGCGACGCAGACCCAGGCGACCGATCAGGGCGCTGTAACGACTAACATCCTTGCCCTTCAGGTAATCCAGCAGCTTACGACGCTGGTTAACCATACGGATCAGGCCACGACGCGAGTGGTGGTCTTTACCGTTGGCCTTGAAGTGGCCTTGCAGCTTGTTGATGTTGGCGGACAGCAGTGCAACTTGCACTTCCGGGCTACCGGTGTCGCCAGCAGCTTGCTGGTAGTCAGTTACGATTTGGGCTTTTTCTTCAACGCTGAGTGCCATGTGGGCAATCCTCTCAGTTAGGCAACTGCCGAAACAGTCGCAATAGGCCGGGAATCGCTTCCCGTGTTTTTAAGTGAGGTATGACCGCGCCTATTAACAGCCACCCTCGATACACGCAGACCAGAGCCGAAACCCCCTGCCTGCGCTACGGTCATGCCGACCGAATCAATCGACGCGGCGCAATGCGCCCGTCTTCGCTCACTTCACCGATACCGATAAAGCGACCATTGTGATCTTGCACCCGTACCATGCCGAACTTCGGCGCTTCCGGGGCACGTACCGGCTGCCCTTGCAGCCAGTAGAACGAACTGTGCTCGGAGAACTGCAGCAGCGGCCAGTGTTGCAGACCGCTGTCGACCGGTTGCAGGAACTGATCAACCGCTTCGTTGCCACCTTCGCCATGCACCCGCTCCAGCTCTTCGAGCGTTACCGTGCGGCTCAAGTCGAAGGGGCCGGCTTTGGTTCTGCGCAGCTCTGCAACGTGTGCACCGCAACCCAGCAGGTGGCCGATATCTTCGACCAGGGTGCGGATATAGGTGCCTTTGCTGCAATCGACCGCCAGGCGCGCTTGCTCCGCCTCGCAGCCCAGTAATTCCAGGCGCGCAATAGTAACAGAACGCGGCTCGCGCTCCACTACTTCACCGGCACGGGCCAACTTGTAAAGTGGCTGACCATCGCGCTTGAGCGCCGAGTACATCGGCGGTATCTGGCTGATTTCACCACGAAAACCGGGCAGAACCGCTTCGATATCGGCGCGACCAACGGTAACCGGGCGACGCTCCAGCACTTCACCTTCGGCATCGGCGGTGGTGGTGGTGACGCCCAGCTGCATCAGGGTTTCGTAGCCTTTGTCGGCATCCAGCAGGTACTGGGAGAACTTGGTTGCCTCACCGAAGCACAGCGGCAACACGCCAGTGGCCAGAGGGTCGAGGCTACCGGTGTGACCGGCCTTCTCGGCATTGAGCAACCAACGCACCTTCTGCAGCGCCGCGTTGGAGCTAAAGCCCTTGGGCTTATCCAGCAGGATGATGCCATCGACGGCACGACGAATACGTTTGACCTGGGCCACGCGCTTACTCCTTGGCCTCGGGTTCATCACCGTGCTGACGGTCTTCGCTGACCGCACGCTCGATCAGGGCCGACAGCTGCGCACCACGAATCACGCTTTCGTCGTAATGGAAACGCAGGTTCGGCACGCTGCGCAGCTTCATCGCCTTACCCAACTGCATACGCAGGAAGCCGCTGGCATCGTTGAGCACCTTGATGCTCTGCACGACGGGATCAACACCCTCTTCCGGCTCGCCACCCATGATAGTGACGAACACCTTGGCATGGCTGGAGTCGCGGCTGACTTCCACCGCGGTGATGGTCACCAGGCCGCCAAGACGCGGGTCCTTGATTTCCAGGCGGATCAACTGCGCCAGTTCGCGCTGTATCTGGTCGCCGATGCGCTGGGCCCGGCTAAATTCTTTGGCCATTTCTACTACCTTCACTCGTCACGCGGCTCAAAAAGCAGCGGACCTAAAAGCGGCAAACGCCCGGCCGCGCAGAAGCGGGGCCGGGCGCTGCGTGTTGCGACTCGTGCTTAGAACCAGTCTCGGATCAGCTGTGCGTCGGCGATACTGCGTTAAAAATGGCCTCGGAATGCTCATTTACAATTCGTAAACTCCGCTTCCTCGGCCATTTTTGCCTTGTCTCGCTCTAGCTCGCTTGAATCCGAAACAGATTCTTACAGGCTACGAGCCACCTGGACTTTCTCGAACACTTCGATCTTGTCGCCGACCTTGACGTCGTTGTAGCTCTTCACGCCGATACCGCACTCCATGCCGTTACGCACTTCGGAGGCATCGTCTTTGAAGCGACGCAGGGATTCCAGCTCGCCTTCGAAGATCACCACGTCGTCGCGCAGCACGCGGATCGGACGGTTACGGAAGACCGTACCCTCGACCACCATACAACCGGCAATTGCACCGAACTTCGGCGAACGGAATACGTCACGCACTTCGGCGATACCCAGGATGTTCTCGCGAACATCGCTGCCGAGCATGCCGGTCAGGGCTTTCTTGACGTCTTCGATAATGTCGTAGATCACGTTGTAGTAACGCATATCCAGACCTTCCTGCTCGACGATCTTGCGCGCGCCGGCATCGGCACGCACGTTGAAGCCGAACAGTACCGCGTTGGAGGCCAGCGCCAGGTTGGCATCGGATTCGGTGATACCACCGACGCCGCCACCGACCACACGCACTTGCACTTCATCGTTACCCAGGCCGCTAAGCGAGCCTTGCAGCGCTTCCAGCGAACCACGGACGTCGGATTTGAGGACGATGTTGAGCGTCTTCTTCTCTTCCTGGCCCATGTTCTCGAAGATGTTTTCCAGCTTGCCGGCGTGAGCACGGGCCAGTTTCACTTCGCGGAACTTGCCTTGGCGGAACAGGGCGACTTCGCGGGCTTTCTTCTCGTCAGCCAGCACGCTCATGTCGTCGCCAGCATCCGGGGTGCCGTCCAGGCCGAGAATCTCGACCGGAATCGACGGGCCCGCTTCTTTAATCGGCTTGCCGTTCTCATCGAGCATGGCGCGGATACGACCGTAGTTGGAACCGATCAGCACCATGTCGCCTTGACGCAGAGTACCGTCCTGAACCAGCACGGTCGCAACCGGACCGCGGCCTTTATCAAGACGCGATTCAACCACCACACCACGGCCCGGGGCCGATGGAGTGGCTTTCAGCTCGAGGATCTCGGCCTGCAGCAGCACGGCTTCGAGCAGTTCGTCGACACCCGTACCGACTTTCGCCGACACCGAGACGAATGGCGTATCACCGCCCCACTCTTCCGAGGTCACGCCGTGTACCGACAGTTCGCTACGGATGCGATCAAGGTCAGCGCCCGGCTTGTCGATCTTGTTCACCGCAACCACCAGCGGCACGCCAGCAGCCTGAGCGTGCTGAACGGCTTCAATGGTCTGCGGCATCACGCCGTCGTCCGCGGCAACCACCAGGATCACGATATCGGTCGCCTTGGCACCACGGGCACGCATCGCGGTAAACGCAGCGTGGCCTGGGGTGTCGAGGAAGGTAACCATGCCGCGTTCGGTTTCTACGTGGTAGGCACCGATGTGCTGGGTGATACCACCGGCTTCGCCAGCAGCCACCTTGGCGCGACGAATGTAGTCGAGCAGCGAGGTCTTACCGTGGTCAACGTGACCCATTACGGTAACAACCGGCGCACGAGCAAAAGTCTCGCCTTCAAACTTCAGCGATTCAGCCAGGGAGTCTTCCAGAGCCGTGTCGCTGACCAGGATGACCTTGTGGCCCAGTTCCTCAGCAACCAGCTGGGCAGTTTCCTGATCCAGAACCTGGTTGATGGTCGCCGGGGTACCCAGCTTGAACATGAACTTGATGATTTCAGCGGCTTTGACCGACATCTGCTGAGCCAGATCGCCCACAGTGATGGTCTCGCCAATCTTCACTTCACGCACGATCGGACCCGTCGGGCTCTGGAAGCCGTGAGCATTACGCTTCTTCAGCTTGGCCTTGCCACGACCACCACGACGGAAGCTGTCGCTTTCCTCGTCGATGGAACGCGGTGCAACACGTGGTGCCGGAGCCTTTTCCTTGACGGTCGGACGATGCTGGGTGGTCTTGCGCTCACCACCACGACGGTCGGCATCATCATTGCGCGCCTTGTCTGGGCGGCGCGGCTCATCTTTCTTGCGCTCGTCGGCCGCAGGAGCCGCCATTACTGGCAGATCAACCGCTACAACCGGAGCTGCTTCAACTACTGCTTCGCCAGCAGCAGGTGCAGGGCGCTGCGCTTCTTCTGCAGCGCGACGCTTGGCTTCTTCGTCAGCTTTCGCCTTGGCCGCTTCAGCTACAGCGCGCTGCTCAGCCAGCTCACGCTGCTTTTCAGCTTCGATTTCTTCAGCGCTGCGCTTGACGAAGGTTTTCTTCTTGCGCACTTCGACGCTGATGGTCTTGCTGCCGGCAACCCGCAGGGTGCTGGTAGTTTTGCGCTGCAAGGTAATCTTGCGCGGCTCTTCTGTCTTGCTGTCGCCGTGACTGCTCTTGAGATGGGCCAACAGGGCCTGCTTCTCACTGTCGGTCACTGCTTGCTCGGCACTTTTGTGCGGCAAACCTGCCTCACTCATTTGCTGCAGCAGGCGTTCAACCGGCGTATTGACCACTTGGGCCAGTTCTTTAACCGTGACTTGCGTCATGCATTTCTCTCCTCAGGCCGCAACTGCTTACTCGAACCAATGGGCTCGGGCGGCCATGATCAACT